>Ga0209643_1000156_pt1 | contig 162407 bp, 144 predicted proteins | sample AutmiccBRH37_all_FD_187383 | JGI IMG/M metagenome (GOLD analysis project Ga0209643, IMG submission 187383) | Deep subsurface microbial communities from Mt. Terri, Switzerland - Autotrophic microbial communities BRH/37_all (SPAdes) (version 2) | ecosystem: Environmental > Aquatic > Deep...
TTGGGGAGGTAATATACAAGGAAAAAAATAATCCGAACGATATAAAAAGAGCAATTGATCAGCTTATAGTCAGTGCGGTTATTGAAAAAGAAAGCCGAGGCAAATACAAGTTCATTGAGCCGATGCTGCAGGAGTATATTCTGAGGAGTTATTAATGCAATGCAGGGTAAATCAGCCTCCTGAAGGGGATAGGAATTTCTCAGGGATTTCTTTAATTATTGACAGTAAGAAAGTAGGCGATATAATAAATGCAAGAATATATTACTGAGGTGTATGGAATGGATGAGTATTATATTGCCAAAATAACTGCTAAGGGACAGGTAACGGTTCCGATGGAATTGAGGAAGGCATTAAAAATTAAAGAAGGTGATTATATTCTTTTTGAAAAAAAAGGCTTACATGTAGAAATAAAAAAAATGATACCGCCCCATGATTTTGAGGAGTTTGCCAAACCGATAAGAGAGAGGTTTCAGAGGGAAGGGATTACGCCAGAAGATGTGGAAGCTGCTATTGGGTGGGCACGTGGAGATAACAAAAAATGAGGATTACCGTAGATGCCAATGTCCTTATTTCATCGCTGGGATGGAACGGTGCAGAGGCGGCAGTTGTTGAAATGGTATTGGAATCACGGTTGGAACTCTGTCTTTCCGCACAGATATTGAGCGAGTTTTACCGGGTTAGCAAATACCCCAAACTTGGCTTTACTGAGAAAGAAATTGACGGTTTTATAGGGCGACTGTTGCCTAACGTAGTTTTGGTGAACCCCCCGCAAAAGATCAATGTTATAAATGAAGATCCGGAAGACAATAGAATTTTGGAATGTGCAGTGGAGGGAAAATCCAGCTATATTATTTCTGGTGACAGGCATCTTTTGAGCTTGCGCCAGTTTGAAGGGATTAAGATATTAAGGGCGCCTAATTTTTTACAAATCTTTTATAAAAGCGAGGTGTAACTTGTGAAGCGTTTTCTGGCTTTTGTATGCATAGTGATGGCCATGGCACTCTTTACTATAAATCTGAAATATATTACCCCGGCCCATGCCGGACAGGAGACCAAACTGGACGTATACCAGGAAAAGAAACTGGTCAAAAGCGTATTGTTCGCCATCGGTGTAAATAAGTATTTCGTTGACGGCAAGGCCGATGGAATGACCATGGACGCCAAGCCCTTCCTTCAGGATGGCAGAACCTTTGTGCCAATAAGATTTTTAAGTAACGCCCTGGGGGTTCCAGACGAGCGTATTTCCTGGGAAGATGCCACCAAAACCGTAACCCTGACATCCTGGAAACATGTGCGGATGACTATAGGGAGCAAATGGATAGCCACACGCAGCGCGGACAATTATGTGGGAGAATCTTATACCATTGATGTTTCTCCCATCCTGAAGGAAAACGAAGGCCGCACCTATCTCCCGGCCCGTTATGTGGCCGAGGCCCTGGGGTACGAAGTGGGCTGGGATGAGGAATCCCAAACTGTTTTATGCTGGCCCAAAGGTGAAACCAAGCCGGACGTAAGCGCAGTGGTGCAAAAGGCTGTGGAGGAAAGGGGCAAACTGGAGGGGAAGCCGATACCTATTACGGCCCCGCCGGGGTACAAGGTAACGTCCATGGGGTACGTGGTGCCCTCCCCTGAAAATACCAGGATGAAAATTGAAGATAAGAGACAGGATGTTAATTTAACACTTATGATATATTTGCCGCACACTGCAGAAGAAGCCTCGAAGATTCCTCCTGAGAGGGTGGTTACACCGAAGATTGTTGAGGCCCAGCTCCAACAGGCCGAAGAAATACTTGCCAGCAAACACGGCAGGGAAATTGCCAGGGCCGCTGTTGATTACGCCAGACAAAAAACTAATAGAGAACAACAGCTTGAACGGAAAAAATTTCCTTTGCCTGAAGGTGGGAAAATAGCGGTGTCAAGTCAACCTAACGCATGGTATATCGTAATACAAGTCTGGAGGGTTTAATTGAGATGAAAAACAAAATAATATTGATTGTTCTTCTTGTGGCGCTCTTTGCAGCGCCTTTTTCTTATGCTGGGTCAACAGATGAAGCCCGGCTTCTACAATTCTTATGGATAGTAAACGATTAAACGACGACGGTGGGCCTATTTAATGTCAATACCGGGTTGCCCCGGTTTTTATTTTATTTATATGGGGGGAATTGTTAAATCTGGAATAGGGCAACTGGAAATTCCGTTGTGCCAGGCCAAAAAGACAGTCCTTTCAGGGTGGTTCTTAAAAAAGGACATCCCAAAGAAGCCTAACGATTAGCAGTTGGGGAGGTAATATACAAGGAAAAATACAATCCGAACGATATAAAAAGAGCAATTGATCAGCTTATAGTCAGTAATGAGAAATGTGATAAAACAAGAAAAATGTGGTAAAATTGAAAATGGGAATACATAATAACTAACTGACGGGCCTCACCTTCCGAGGGTGGATACATCCGGGAAAGGGGGTGAGGCGGGATGGTTACAATTTCTGACACAACGCAAATTGTGACAATTGTCATCCTGCTAATCACCCTTGTTGTGTTAATCTCAGACCGCAGGCGCTAAATGCGGAACCCCTTAAGTTGTTACCGCAACTTAAGGGGCCGTAGTTAAAACCTCGGAAACGCGAGGCACACAAGCCGTTTTGTTAGCTAAAAGTATTCCCATATATTTGTATTATCTTTCATCGAAACAAAAGTGTCAATAATAACTACTTTATAAAAAATGGAGGTGCGAAAATGAAAAGGTTTATTGTTTTCGGAATATTGATTTCGGCTTTAACGCTTTTGACTATTGATGTTGCCGGTGTTAAGCAGGCTTATTCCGAACCCGCAACAGAAACCAAGGTGGATGTTTACGATCAGCAAAAGCTGGTCAAAAGCGTATTGTTCGCCATCGGGGTGAATAAGTATTATGTTGACGGCAAGCCCAACGGAGTGGTTATGGATGCGAAACCCTTCATTCAAAGTGGCAGGACTTTCATGCCCATCCGGTTCCTGTCGAACGCCCTGGGGGTTGAGGACAGGAACATCTTTTGGGACGGCAGCGTTAAAAAAGTAACCCTTATGGCCCGGAATAGAGTGGAGATGACCGTAGAGAACCCTGCTATATCCGTGAAGGCCCCGGGAGAAGAAAGGTCCAGCCTGAAGATCATCGACGTATCCCCCATCCTGAAAGCCGAAGAGGGCCGCACCTACCTCCCGGCCCGGTACATAGCCGAGGCCCTGGGGTATGAGGTTTCCTGGGACGAAGCCACCGAGACAGTCCTCTGCTGGCCAAAGGGTGAGGTCAAGCCGGATGTAAGCGCAGTGATTCAAAAGGCTGTGGAGGAAAGGGCCAAACTGGAGAAACCTCAAGAGCCGGAGAAACCCTCAGAGGACGGCAAGCCCGTGGTGGCGAAGCAACTTGAGCAAATGTTCGGGGTGACGATGGCAGAGTATGGGTCCAGCTTGACATACCAACCCCCGAGACAGGAAACCATGAATAAAAGAGATCGCAGCTATTACACTCTTTGGTATAATCCTGAGAATGGCTACATTGGCGTCAGCGTAGCCTGGGATCTGATCAACTCGGACACCCGGACAGTAAGCCTTGACCTGTCCCCCATCGAAAGGGTGTTGAACTGGAAATTCCCCGGCCAGCCGGAAAAGGTGAAAGAGATAATGGACTACGCATGGAAGGTGGCTGAGAAGACTAAGGAGGTTTGGTATCAGGAGAAACGCCTTCCGAATAAGACGTTTTATTTTGACGGCCATCAGGTATTGGTTGTTTCCGTAGGCAACGCCTTTGTGAGCGTCCACATCTCGAAGAATTAAGGAGGGACTACAGGTGTTAAAAAGAATACTGACCTTGGCTGTTGCCGTAACCCTGCTCGCAGGGTTTTATCTTTTCCCGGCGGAGGCGAATACTGATAAACTCCAGCGCATCCTGCAAATAACCGGACTACCGGCAGAACAAAGGGACGGTCTGAAAGCCCGCCTGGACCGGGACATGCTGGTATATGGTTCACCCAGTGACATACCCGATAACGACTGGAAACCGGCCAGCACGTCATGGCAGGAAGCCAACGGAATAAACCTGGGCAAGCCTGGCAACCAGGAGCCGCGCTTTCTGGGGAAAACCGCTGAAGGGGATAACCTGGCCAGCGACTACTTCCCCGATGATGCCCCCAACCACATCGCCCCGGCCAGGAGGGATATGATTAAATGGCCATGGGAAAGGGGCTTAAGTTATGGAACTGGCCTTGATGTATCCGACTACACCTGGGGAGTCATAGCCAAGGCCCTTTCGACATACCACGAGCGAGTTGGGCATTCCGGGCCGGGGAACGGGTTCGCCGCCAACCCCGCTTTCAGAACGGGGTTCAACAAAGACACCTTAAAAGACCATTTTTTGGTCATGGCCGAGCCCAAACCCGGAATGGCTGGAGCGGTTAGTCACTGGCACAACCGGGCGGACCTGGGCGGGGTCTGGTACGACCCCATATTTATCCGCTGGGACATATTGCCCAACTTCATGGTGGAGAGCATAGACCCCGGTACTGACAAGGCCCAGCCGGGCCAAACGTATACAGGCAGGGTGGTCTTAAAAGCAAAACCGGACGGTTCCTTCTTATCCGACCCGGTAACCAGCCAGTTATTCAGTACATTGGGAATGAAGCTGGAGCTGTCCCAGGACTATACCGTACCCTTCGGCGTGGCGGTAAACGGCCAGCTGGTGTCGGTCAAGAACTTTACTCCGGTGTCCGGGATGGAAAATATATATCAGTATAAAGTTCCTGCCGGTACCACGGAAAGCACGTTGGAATTTACTTTTCAATGGACGGCGCCGGTCAATATTAGCAGCGATAAAATAACCCTGGCCACCGGCGTTAATGAGAGCATAACCGTTCTTCCAAAGGATGTCTGGGGGTATATGGAGTGGTCGGAAATAACCAATATCGACAATGTTAAAGCCGTGGAGGTGGCTGCGGCGATTCCTGATCTGTCCACCAACCTGGAGACGGATTCCTTCACCGGCGTAAAACCCGGGGAGAAAATAGCCTCAACAGTAGCCTACAAATTGGACAAAGACCACACCAAGCCGGAACGGGCCTTGTTGCGGCTGCGCCATGTGGTGGGCGAAGAGGAATACCCAATCCGGTTGCAGCCGGTGAACGGCGCGCCGGCGCCTGATGCCAACGGCTACATTACATTGAAGCCGGGTGACGTAATGGTCTATGAATACACATATACAGTTCAATCGTCTAATACAACAATCAGATCACGCATAAACCCGGTGGATACCAACCAGGATACTGACTGGTCAAACAACCGGGCTGAAGCTTCTGTTATAATTCCCCAGTATGACATAAAAGTAGAGGTCAGGCCGGAAAAGGATTCATACACGGCAATAAACGGCGGAAATGCAGGGCTTAACTTCATAATACGGGTTTCAAGGAAAGACGACATTCCGGGAGAGATTAAAACCACCGGATATTTTGAAGGTTTTAACGGAAAGTATGCCGGAAGGCATTCTATGAACACGACACTGGGGCCGGGAGAATACAAGGAAAGAAAATACGGTTTCCCAGCGCCGCCAGGAAGCTACACCACAGTAGCCGAAGCCTGGCCGGAGGGATTTGAAGACGCTTTTCCGGCGGACAACCTGGATGAATCGACCGTCTATGTAGGTAATCAGATTTTCAAGCCCGACAGCAAAATACGGGTGGACTTAATCGACGGTGGCCCGATATATAGATAATAAGTTCTTAAGACCCGCCCTTATCCGGCTGGGTCTTTTTATTAAGGGTAGGGGGTGAGTGCATTTGCATAAAGCCATAAAAGAACGCAGGGGCTCAATAATACTGGAATTCGCCCTGTGCGGGATAATGTTCATCGGATTAATATTCGGCATGGCGGTCCTGAGCCTGTGGATGTATAACGTGTCCCAGGTTAAACAGGCGGCCAGGATAGCGGCATATAACGTGGCCCGGACCGGTAACCCCAGTGAAGCACAAAGCCTGGCGCAGACGTACCTTAATAAATCTGTGGTGGCTTGCCCCTCCCAAAAGGCAGTGGCGTACAGCTCCCAGGAACTGGGGTATGGCGTGGCTGAGGTTGAAATGAGCCCCTTATTTCCCGGATTTCAAAAACTTATTGACCCCAGGGGCAGATCTGCAATCAACGGCAGAATACAAATCAGGAAGGAGGCGGTGACAGTACTTGAGCACAGGCTTAGGCAGTCAAACCGGCGCCAGTATAACTAAAGATATGGCAAAAGAGAAAGGGTCTATACTGCTGGAATTTACTTTTGCGGCAACCATTCTACTGGTAATATTTTTAGCTATGGTCACCTTTTCCTTTCTCTTTTCCGAACGTTATGCCATCCAGAAAGTGGCCAGGGAAGGGGCCAGGGAGGCAAGCATTACAAGGAACGAGGACTGGGCCAGGGAAAAGGCCCTTCATGCGGCGTGGCTGTGGGGATTGGACCCGAACAAGGTAGAGGTGGGGTTTTACCGGGATGACCTGACAGAAACATGCGTGGTAAGGTATACCGCCATACCTTTCAGTAAAACATTTCCCGCCCTTGTGAAAGGAAGCCCCCTTCAGCCGGTGGATATGATGGCCAGGGCCACCTTTGTCCGGGCGGAAAGCCGGTAGGAGGGACGGCATGAAGAATATTTTAAAAGAGCAAAGGGGAAGCATACTGCCCATGTTCGCCGTGGTTGTCACCCTGGTTATAATGCTGGCGGCGGTAGCGGTGGACTTTGCCAGGTACGCCCTGGCCAGTGAAAAATTGCAGACCGCCGGTGATTCGGCAGCCACGGCGGCTGCCATGAGCGCCAAGAGATATGTTAAGCTCTTGATTAATCCGGGAGAAGAACTTTCAATCTGTTGTGGGGATGATGGGTGTTCAACGTGTTGTATTGGCTGCGGGGGGCCTTTTGAGGTTATCGGCAGAGAGGACGATCTTTTGGATAGCGAAGGATATAAAAGGTATTGTTGTGGCTGCGGGTGTCCAACCCCGGAGCTGCTTGACCGCTGGGTGGAGTATGAAAACAACGGCGCCGGGGCCAGGGCGGCAGCCGAATTGTTCTTCAACATAAACAAACCCAAAGAAATGGATTCCGCCGCCGGGGGCGACTCATACATAAGTTCCATAAGGTTGACCAATGACCGGTATGACCCCGTATACCCTTCAGTGGTGGTTAAAACCCAGGGCAAGATGAAGACTGTAATGATGAATTTCATGGACAGGATGTATCCTGACACCAACCTGTCGGAGCTTGGGGCCTCACGGTGCTCCCAGGGCGGCTCCTTCTACTACGATTTGAATGGCAAATGGCATAGGGCGGCTGCTGAAGGTTGCAACTGATGGGAGGAGTATTCATGCGAAAGATATTGGGAGGCGGTTTTTTTGTGGCCGCCGGGGTGTACCTAGTGGTGGTTAAGACCCCGGACATAATCACGCTGGCGGCCGTTATGGCCTGCGCCTCGATTGCTGGTCTGTCGGCCACCAGATATTCGGACTGGGCGGTTATCGGCGGTGCACTTTTAATAGCCGGGTCTCTTTTCCTTCAGTCGGCCCTTTCGTACAGGTGCATGGACTGCCTCAAGGCCGACATGCTGATACTGGCCGGGATAATAACCCTATCAATAATGGAGGAGGGAAAACTGAAAACCCCGTTGCGGATAATGACTTCGGTAATGGCTGTGATGATGGCGGCCACCGTAACATTGCATACCGGCTTGGCGGGAGTGGCCGGCGCCCGGAAAATTATCCCTGCCGGTGATGTGGAAAGGCACATAACAGCCACCGGGGAAGGAGGCGGCAGGATCACAATTGATACAGCGTTCAGGCCGGTACTGTTCTTTTCCCCCACCTGCGGTCCCTGCGCCAAGGCTGTGGAGGCATTGGTGAAAGAAGACCCTGAAGGACTGCGTTGGGCTCCTGTCCAGGCCCGGGGAGAACAGAACATGGGCAAGGAATATTTAAAAGGTAAGGGCTATCTGGGAGACAGTTTTAACATAAGCTGGCCAGGATCGGTACCGGTACTGGTGGTCACCAGGGACGGAAAAACAGTGGCCATGCATGAACCGGAGGAGATGGTAAAAGCGATTGGGAGTGATGCCAATTGACACTTTGGCTTGCGGCATTTGGCGGGATTTTACTGTTTGTTTTGGGAACCGCTGTGGGGAAGTATTTTCCTCTGTTGAGAAACAGGGTGTGCAAAAGGGGGGTGATCAATTATACGCAGAATAAAGCTGCCGGCAAAAGACATGAGCTTCTGGGTGGCCGTTATACTCAGCGTGGCCGCCGGCCTTTCCATATTGTTTGCGGCATACCGGCTGTACCTGCCGGTAAAGGTGCTGGCGCCCAGAGAAGATATCAAGGCCGGATCGGTCATAGGGGAAAAGGATATAGCTTATCTGACCGTCTCCCGGAAGGACATGCACTCCATGGCGGTTACCAACCCCGGGCAGGTGGTCGGCAGGTACGCCAGGGACAGGCTCTATTCCAGGGAACCTATTCTTTCGATTAAATTAACCACTGACGAAAGGGACCTCATAGGGATCTCCGGTAACCTGGAACGGGACGAGACATACATCACCTTCAAGCCCAACGAGGCCAGATGGCCCAACGGCCTCAAGTCCGGAGACAGCGTATCGGTGGTGGCCGTGGTGGAAGGGGGAATTCCCAGGGTAATGGGGGAGAGAATCAAGGTGCTGAACATATCCGGGCAGAAAACGGCAGCCGGACAGATTGACCAGATTAAAAATGTGGTTTCCAGCAGCGATAACAGCATAACCCTATCCATGAAGTGGGCCCAGGCAGGCCCACTGTTTTATGGCAAGACACTTTCAAAGGAACTCTGGATAATGCCGGAGCATCCAGCCAAAGACCCGGGAGGCGATATATATGACCCAGTTCAGCTGGAACAAATCAGAAAGGAAATCTTTAACGAAAACAGTGCAGCAAAACGTAATACAAAAGCACCAAGACCTGTTTCTTAACCCGGACGGCTACCAGTCACTCCATCAGAGGGAGGGGGCCATCAGGGGGGAGGTAAGGGCGCTTTTGGATCGGGAGGACCCGGAAACAGAAACCTATGTCATAGACCATCTCATTGGCTACAAGGAACTGGGCCCCTTCTTCAGGGATTCGGAGGTAACCGACATATACATAAACGGCCCGCAGCAGGTTTTCATAGAAAAAAACAACCGGATGATAGACACCGGCGTCCGGTTCGAGAGCAGCGAAGATGTAATGAAAATACTGCAGATGGCGGTGCAAAGGGCCGGGAGGAAGATTGACTTCAACAGCCCCCTGGTGAATGTAAGGCTCCCGGACGGGTCCAGGCTTAATTCGGTAATCGTGCCCAACTGCCCCTTCCCGGCCATATCAGTGAGAAAGTTCGTACAGAAAAAATTCACCGCAGGGGAGCTTTTGGACCAGGGATACTTAAATGAACAGATGTTGGTTTTCTTTGAAAATGCGGTAAAGGCCGGCTGCAACATAGTCATATCCGGCGGCACTGGGTCGGGCAAGTCCACTTTTTTAAGATTTCTTTGCTCCTTCATTCCGAAGCGCGAGCGGCTGGTAACCATTGAGGACACCTTTGAGCTGGACCTGGACGGCCACGTTATCCCTTTGCAGCAATCCAACAATGTGAGCATCAAAGACCTTATGGAAAATTCACTGCGCATGAAGCCCAGCAGGATAATACTGGGGGAATTCCGGGGGGATGAGACCTTTGAGCTTTTGCAGGCCATGGGCACCGGGCACATGGGGTCCATGACCACCGGACACGCCAACAACGCCAGAAATGACCTGATCCAAAGGCTGATCCGGGCCATGTCCAAGTCCAGCCTTACCGACGATGAGCTTACCCGCCACATAGTCAGCTCCATAGACCTCACCGTGTTCATAAAGAGGTTTAAAGACGGCAGGTGGTGCATCACCGAGGTAAATGAAGTGATGGACGACCGGGGAAAGCCAAAGTTCGCGGAGATATTCAAGTTCAACCGGGTGGCTGACAGGCATGAGGCGTTACACAGCCTTTCCGGGGAACTGTTGGAGAGGCTGCAGGATGAGCTGGGCGCCCAGAAGCTTCCCAATATAAAAGCCTTCTCCGGCATTCAAAAGGGAAAGGGTATGGTGTTGCCGTTTGAGCAGTGAAATAATCACAATGGCCGGGATACCCGAAATTCTCTTTCCTGCCATGCTGGTGCCTGCCGCCGTAATCTCGGTGTACGTTTACCGGAATGTTGAGAAGTTTAAAAGGTCCTTTACCCGGCTCAAGGATATTCTGGAGTATGAAGCCACCCAAAGAGACTCAGCATTTGAAAAATACAGGGTTTCCAGGGATACCGCCTACAAGCTGGGTAAGCTGGGGGCACCGGTAAACTACAACACCTTTCTGGCTTTGAACGGGGTGATAGCCATAATAATGGCCGGGGTATGCTTAAAGTTTTTGTATAACCCCTTACTGGCCGGTCTTTCAGTGGTGATTTGGATGCTCTTTTCCCACCAGCTGGTTGACAAGCTGTACCGCACCAGGATCAAGGCCAAAATAGACTGCCAGGCGCAGCTGGTGCTGCAGCTCCTGGCCCAGTTGAACCAGGTTTCGGGAAATCTGGTGGAAGCCATCGAAAGGGTGATACCCTCAACCCCCCAACCACTTAAAAGAGAGCTGGAAATGCTCATCATAAAGTACAGGACCAACCACGATTTTGACCAGTGCCTGAAAGAGTTCGCCGCCAACATAGACAACCGGGACATAGAGACATTCATCCACGGAATAATACTGGCCGAAGAGTTCGGGACCAACGCCCACGAAGTTATCACCGAAAACGCCAACGTAATACAGGAAAGAATTTCACTGAGGGACGAGCTGCTCAATGAGACCAAGGGCAAGAAAACAATACTCTACATGTTCATGGTGGCCCTGCCGGTTCTTTTTTTATGGCTTTTTTTCAATTCTGAAGATGCCCGGCACACATTCACACAAACGGTTAAGGGCCAGTATTTGATTTCCTTCCTGGCCGTGGTGGAGTACATCTGCTGGTACTATGACAGCAGGAAGGGGGTGGCTGAGGAACTGTGAACGCATACATGGAATTACCCGCAGTGCTGGCGGCCATGGCGGTTTTCGCCTGGTGCTTAAGGCGGGTGAAGCTGCCCAGGCCCCTGGAGGTCATTGAAAGGCTGGGCAGTTACCGCATATCAAAAGAGGATTTAAAAGTCCTGGGCAAACGCCTGGAGACTTTAAAATTACCAGTGTCAGCCGAACAGTTTACGGCCGGGAAAATTGTACTGACCGCGCTGCCGGCAATGATGGGGATTTTTCTTCTTGCGGACCGGCAGATTGAGGGTTCCTTTTTTCTTTTTGCCGCCCCCATGGCCGGGAAAATTCCCGATCTATTCATTGAGACACTGGAGAAAAAAAGAAAGGAGGAGATACAAAGGAGCTTTCCCCTGATGGTGGACCAGGTGAGGATATACTCCAAGGCCGTGGGTGTATACCACGCTCTTAAGATTGTTTCCCAGGCCACCAGAGGGGCATTGGGCAGGGAAATGGCCGTGCTGTCGGCCGAAATGGAGTTGGTGGGCACCAAAGAAGCCCTGGATAACTTTGCCGCCCGTTGCGGGGTGCCTGAAATATCGGAATTTGCCGGGATTATTCTGGTAGAACAGAGGACGGGGGCGGATATCCGGGAGATACTGCTGAACTATTCAAAAATGGCCCGGCAGAAAATGACATCAAAGATAAAGCGCAAGATCAAGATACAGCCCATACTTATGAGCTTTTTTCCCGGCGTGCTGCTGATTATTTTCATGCTCATGTTCATTATTCCCATGGTTACCAGCATCACTGATCAACTGAACTTAATTGAACTTAATTAAATAAAGGAGGAAGTATTCAATGTTTCAAAAGTCAAAAGAAATCCTTACCGCAATTCACCATGATCAAAAGGGCAGCTACTTCGTGGAGATGGCCCTGGTGCTCATCGGGGTGGGACTCACTGTTTTCGTGGCCGCCAGCGGCCTTGCAAACAACGGTATAGTGCCAAAATATACCGATATTAAAACTTATATTTCAGGTATAAACACACCATAAAGCAATGGAGGTGCAAGCATGCCAAATGTGCTAAGAAAAATGCATAATGACCAGGGCGGCAGCGTCTTCGTAGAGACCGCCCTGATCATTATCGGGGTGGCCCTGGCGGTGGCCCCATTTATGATGGCCCTGGGTACTACCCTGGGCGGCAAGGTGGAGGATATAAAAGGCCAGGTGGAGCAGGTGGGAGTTTAAAATGCTTTTTAAACTGCACAAAGACAGGAGGGGGCAGGCCTTCGTAGAGTCTCTTTTCGTAATCCCCCTCCTGTTCATGCTTTTTATCTTTATCGTGGAAATGAGCTTTCTCATGTACAATTTTGCCATAATCAACTTCTACACCGGCGCCCTGGCGGTTAACGCCGCCGCCAGGGGGCAGTTCAACGACGAGGTGAGGCTGCGCTTGGCCCAGAACATAAACGACTGGACGATTAACAGCCAGGGGTACAGCTATGATCTATTCAGCGCTGCCCCCCCGGCTGCCCCTGCGGACAACACGGTATATATTTACGGCACCGACAGGAGCACGCCGGTTCAAAGAGGATCATACATAACCGTCAACGTGAATTATCCCTGGCATTTCAAATTCTTTATCATTGACAACCTGGCCAGGTTTGCTGTCAGTGAGGACAGGCTGAGGCTTAAATCCAACGCCTCAGTACACAGTGAGGTGTTTATCGAATGATTATCAAAGACCAAAGAGGGTCGGCCTCGGTGCTGGCCCTCTTCATGGTAATCTGCATATTTTCCGTAGGGGCACTGGTGGCCGATACGGCAAAACATTTCTGCGTAAAGATTGCGGTGAAGCAAAAGCTTAATATCTCTTTAAGGAGCGCAGCGGCGCAATTGGACGGGGATGAGCTGAAAAACGCCAATCTTGTCATAGACGAGGCCGGGGCGGTCCAGGCCTTTATTGAAGTTTTAAAGATAAACCTGGTGCTGGACGGCAGCCTCACACCCCGGGCCGGTTCAATACTGAATGCCGGGCCGGCCAGGATAGAGTATTTCAAAGTTGTTAAACCGGGGGAAATTCCTTTTACATACACATTTGGAGGCTACACCGAAACGGTGGACCGGGTGGCCGTGGTGGGAATAATCAGCTTCCCGGTTAAAAACGGCATCTTTTCCCGGCTGGCCGGATCTCCGGAAACAGGTACCATATACTGCCATGCCACCGCGGCTCCGGAGCTGATCAGCAGGTCGGCGGATGAAATATAAAAAGGGAGTGATATCTTGAAAAAGTATATATCGGTTTTAGTTGTTGCATTCTTTTTATCCATTGTAGGAGGAGTATTAACACCAGCCTCTGCAGCCACAAATGATTGGCAAGGCCCTTTTACTGTTCCGGAAAATTTTGGGGTTATACTAGCTATTGATAATGAATTTAATATATATTGCACACAATTTTATACCTATAATGGTGTAAATTTGAAATATCCTGATAACGCAACAATGTATTTAGCAAAAATTGATTATGTAAGGAATCGTATTTGTTTTGTTGCAGCTGGAGGTAAGGTTTATTCTCTCGATTTAAGTAATGCGCAGTTTACAAAATATCCCGGAATAGCGCCTAATAACTTAGTTGGTGTTGTTTCTGATTCAGCAGGAATTCCTTATGTATTACATTATTCAGGTTATATATATTATTTAAATGGAGGTAGTTGGAGTACGCTAAGCCTTCCAGGCGGTACAACTGCTGTGGATATGGTTATGGATAAATCAGACAGTATTTGGATTATTGGTAACAAGAAAATAGATTATTATACTGCAGTTACAAATGTTCAATGTTACAAAGACGGTGTTTGGGTAGCATATGGTAAAGACTTAAATCACAATTTGGGGAGATATGCAGAAATATATATATATAACGATAAACCATATGTAATACACCGCGGTTGGTTCGATACGCTACGTGTTTTCAATGGAACAGATTGGGTAGACACAAGCGTGCAGAGTTATATGTTAAAATTTTTACCTAATAAAAACAAGCAAGAGTTTTTAATTGAATGTCGGGATGATTCAAGTACTAACTATAGTATAAAAGTTATTGATTATCGACTAGATGGTTCTATAAGAAACGTGAGTCATTTAATAAGTCCTGGTCCTTATTTTGGCCTTAGTTATAAAGTAGGAATGAGCATAGTACATACGAAGGGTGGTATTTATTATATAAGTACGCCCATATCTGCGGTAATTGTATCTGTTCAAGCTTTTAATGACACAAATTATATTCGCAATTCAATGCTCTCGACCTCCGGCGGCATTGTCCAGGACGCCAGTGGAACAGTATTGGACGAAGCCAGGCAGGCAAAAAACGAGGCTCGTACGGCAAATACAAAATTGGATACCATACAAACTACGGTAACAAACATACAGAATAGCATCGGCGCCGATACCACGCCACCTGTGGTCAAAATAAGAACTGTCTCGGGCGCTGTAGCCACCAGCGGAGGATCAATCCAGGCTGTATTGGATGTATCGGATAATTTAAGCTCTACTTTTACGTACAGTCTGGACGGATCTTTATACAATCCCCTGCCAGTTAACAAGGTAATATCACTGCCGGTGTCCAGTCCCGGTCCAAACGTGATATCAGTTTGGGTAAAGGATCAGGCCGGAAATGTGGGAACTGCATCGATTTCAATAAGAAAATTATAAAGAATATTGCCCCGGGCGACCGGGGTTTTTCTCTTTTATAGGGGGGTGTTTTATTGAAGAAAATAGTAATTCTTTTAATCTGCTTTCTATTGGCCGGCTGTGATTCAAATAAGGGCAGTATTACTGATTCTACTGAAAAAGAGATCTTCCCGGTGGTGGATATATACCTGGACAATGCTGCCGCCGGGAACTGGAAGGAAGTTTTTGAAGTCCTGTCCGGTGAGGCCTTGGCCGAGGCAAAAGCAAATTCCGGCAGGGTAAAGTCAGGGGAAAAAATTGTATCAAAAAACCTTAAGCTGACCCCGGTCTGCAGGGACGTGGCGGAGGTTTCAGCTGATTTTACCCGGGCCTCCGGCGGGGGATTCGACCGGCTGGCCTATAACTTTCGCCTGAAAAAATATGAAGACCGGTGGAGGATATACAAGACCACTTACGGAGAGTATCAACACGGTGAACTTAAATTCGGGCAATTGCCTCCGGAGACCGCCGCAGTAATTAAAACCTACATTGAACTGCCCTTTAACCATAAACGTGCTGATCCTCACAAATACCTTTCCGGGAAGCTGCTGCAGGATTCTCAAAAAGCTAAACTTTTACCGGTGGACTCAAAAGCCAACAAAGAGCAGGAAAATATCAAAACGGTTGTAAAAGCCATGGACTGCCTGGGTTTGACTGGGGGTTATGCAGTTGTCCGGGTGAGCTATGACGTTATAAAAGACAATACAACATACCCGGTGGAAATGCTGGTGGAAGCGCTGGATGTAAACGGGGCCTGGAAGATTTGCGGGATGGATGTGACCAAAGCCTGAGGTTTAGCGTTGTGGCTGCAAAGGAGGTGGCAGTTCTGCATTGAAAAACAAATGTCTTTTGTTCTTTTTTCTTATCTTCCTCTGCTTAAGCTCACCGGCATTTGCAGAGGTTATTTTAGACGAAGGATTTACCGATACCAGCCTTGTGGACCTGACCAAAACCACCGCCCGGGTTGATACCGTAAATAATTGTGCGCTTCTGCCCTGGCAGTCCCTGGCCGGTTCGGTGAACATGCTGGAAAACGGAATGGGCTACGCTACCGCCTCAAAAGAGGGTATCAGGCTTTACGAATACAACGATGCCACCGGCAGAGCGGAACAAAACAATGTGTACTCATGCCTCTGGGCCACGGATGCCACAGGAGTATCCATCCGCCAGGACAATTTAAACGTATGGGCCATAACACCTGACAGCATAGCTTACTACAAATTTGATGGCGCGGGTATGAGTAATGATCCGGCATTAAAAACCACAGGCCTGGTGGATGTGCTTTCCGTGGCAGCCTATAAAGCCGGAGACTCTGCCCTTGTGCTGCAAAGCTCCGGCAACAAGGCTAAAATAACCCGGTACGAGGCCGGGGCTAATCTGAACCCCGCCTTGGTGTTTCAGCCGGATATCACAGACCCGGTTTCGGTTTCAATGGTAAACGATTCCCCGGATTTCAGACTGTTCACAAAGGACTCGGCTTATTATTTTTCCTACGATGAGGCTGGTGGCGTATACGTTGAAGACCCGGCAAGAAAAATAGCCGGCCTTTCCGGGGTGATTTCCGGAAGCGGCGATGAAGCGGGCAATTCCATTCTGACCAATACTGATGTCGGCTATTACATTAACAACGATGCCGGAGGTGCCTCCCGGGTGGAAGTGTTGAGCCCGGGCCCTGTAAATAACCCTGTGGCCGTTTCACTAAAGCCCGGCGCCTATGAACAGGTTTTTATTGATGAAAACGGAAACGTGCAGTGGTGGACCTATGACGACGCGGCCGGAAGCATGGTCCGGGATCCCAATATGGAGATTTCAGGGTTAGAACCGAACAAAGGCTACGCCCATCCCCGCAGTTACCATTCTCTTAACGTAAATACACCAACCCACTATGACGCGGCATACCTGATTGTTGCCGAGGACAAGCCGGCCGGAACGTCGGTCAGCTACTATTTATCCTCTGACGGCGGGGCTGTTTTTACTGCCGTGGCACCCGGGAGTTGGGTTGCCGTACCCAGCGGTAGTAACTTCGTTTTACGGGCGGTGCTTGATACCGGCCACCGGCAGAAAACTCCAAGACTATTGCATGTGACGCTGGAGGTGGATAATGATATGGTGCTGCAGACCGACATAAACCCTCAGCCTGCCGAAAGAGGCAGGAATGTTACCATATCAGCCAGGGCTGTAAGGTTGACCACAGGCGCCGTAGTAGCCCTTGATTCCTGTTCAGTCCGCTATCCCCTGGAGACAAAGGCCAACGGAGAACCGTCGCTGCCCGGCGGGGAATTCCCCGCCGATGCAGTTATGGTTTATAATGCGGGAACTGGTTTTTGGGAGCATGCCTTCACTGTGCCGGAAAAAAGCGTGGACGGCAGGTGGGCCGACGACGGGGTTTACCGGGTAAAAATAACCGGTATCAAGGGATTCTCGCAAAAACAAACTGCTATAAATTTTGTTTTAGCTGGTAACATTATGGGAAGGCTGATAATCAGATCCCTTTAAAAATAAATATTCCGCTTTTTATTTATTGGTTTTTTACCAGTTCATCGGCAAACTCCAGCATCTCTTCCGATATTCCTTCCAGTTTGGATATAAAAGTCATCAGATTCTGGGAAAAGGCCGCCTGCTCTTCGGAAACCGCTGAGATTTCCGTGATCTGGCTGGCCATATCTTCAATGTGTCCTTTTGTAACTCCGATAATTTCCTTTATATCCTTAACCGAGGTATTTGTCCGGCTGGCCAGTTTCCTTATTTCTTCGGCCACTACATTGAACCCCCGGCCCTGATCGCCGGCTCTGGCAGCTTCAATGGCGGCATTTAGCCCCAATAGGTGCGTCTGGGACGATACCTCGTTAATGAGTTGCAGAATACCGTCGGTGTTTTTGACATCCTCCAGCATAATTTGGGTATTGGAGTTAATTGTTTGAACCGTCGAAGAAAGCTCTTCAGCCGAGGCCGAGAGGTTTGTGGTATAGGTTGAAACCTCGCTTAAAGCAGTTCCCATGTTCTCCGTTAAACTCTTTATCTTTTCCACCAGTGTAATGGGCAGCCAGAACCCCAGGGTGCCCACAATATTGTTTGATGAGTCCCTCACACAGGAAACCTTACCCATATAAGGCGTACCGTAGAGCTCATTCCCCGCCGTTGCCACTACACGGACACCGGAGTTTAAGCACCGGTGAGTCACCGTGCCGGGCCTTATCGGATCACCGACCTTAATATTATGTTCCAATTCAGTCCCCGGGCTGTATACAACAAATTTTTCAGTATCACTTACCGTTATGGCGCATTCCTCTCCCATAACATCTCTCAATAGAGGCACCATTGAGATTACCCTGCCCAGGTGTTCACTTTTTTCCATTCTCTTCCTCCATAATATATATTTTCAACGATGTAAAACAGAGCTGTCTTCCAAGCCTAAAGGTTGCCAGTTCTCGGAAGTCACCTGTTCTGACTGATGATATACTGCTCTAGCAACGCTATTCCTAAAATTACTTTGACATATATCGATAAAAACCTCTATTTCATTAACCGAAAATTCAAATGTTTTTCAGTTGGTGGTGGTAATATGGGGTTTAGTGCTATTAACAAAGCCCCTGGCTTCGCCATAGGGCAAAACCAAGGGCTCTGGTGTTGATCACACATATACCGAACGGACACTTCATCCTTCAACCGGATGATTCATCTGTTATTTCTTCACCAGTCCATATTTGTCCACCAGGGTCTTTGAGGTTTGCAGATAGCTGTTGGTAACCTTCTCAAATTCATCCCCGTTGAGATAAGCTTCGGGCTGGCCTATTTTTTTCATATCTTCAAGGTAAGCGGGGTCATTGGCGATTTTATTAAATCCTTCCCTCAGTTTGTTCAGAACGGCGGGGTCGATTCCCTTGGGTGCCGCAAAACCACGGCGGATGTCGGAAATGAAGTTGTAACCCTGCTCTTTAAAGGTGGGTACGTCTTTAACCCACTGGTGACGCTGTTCCGAGGCCAGAGAAATCAATTTAAACTTGGCCAGGTCGCGCATGACATCGTTCAGATTTCCAATCATTGCGTCAATGTGGCCACCCATCACCGCTACGTTCTGGTCTGCAGCCCCGGTAAAGGGAACGGGTGTAACCTTGATTCCGAGAATCTCTTCCATTTGAAGAAGCGCCAGGTGGTGAGCCGTAAAGGTACCCACAATACCCACCGTCAATTTTCCATTCTTTTTCTTGGCTTCTTCAATAAAGCCCTTTAGGTCTTTTATTGGGCTGTCGGCCTTAACAACCAGAAGGTTGGGGTCGGCAACCACCTGGGCTATATAGGCAAATTCATCAACCTTAAAGGTAGCCTGATTGCTCAGGGACTGGATGGCGATATGAGGAACGTTAATCCCTCCGACGGTATACCCATCAGGCTTGGCCTTTACGATCTCGGTGAAGCCAACCTGTCCGCCGGCTCCGGTTTTATAGTCAAAAACCAGAGGCTGGTCGTTAAAATGCTTCTTCCAGTATTTTTCCACAATGCGCGCCTGAACATCACTGGATCCGCCAGCCGTAAAAGCGATAACCATGTTTACCTGCTTGGTGGGATACTTGGCTGACGCATCCTCTTTTTTGGTCCCGGCGCAACCGGAGGCCATAGTGGCCGCAAACAGCGCCAAAACCAGCATTGCTATTAATTTTATATTTTTTTTCACAGTTTTCACTCCTTTTTTAATCAATCCCCTCTATTTAGTTTCACCCCCTATTTCAGAACTTATTCGGACTCCTCCGCCAGGGCTTCACTTGCTTTTTCCGGATGCTTGAACCGGGTGTAAAGGGAAAATGCAACCAATACAAGCGCGACAGTTATCAGGGTTAGTGATATTGGTCTGGTAAAGAAGATTCCCAGGCCGCCGGTAGACATGCTGAGGGATTGTTTCAGCGAGGTCTCCAAAATAGTTGCCAGTATTAAACAAAGAATAAGGGGGCTGGCCGGAAGCTCCACCTTCCTCATGACCCATCCGATAAGGCCGAAGAAAAGGGCTACGCCAATATCAAACAGCTTACCTCTAACACTGTAGGCCCCTATTATGGAAAACACCAGCACCATGGGAGCCATAATAGGGTAAGGAACCCGCACCAACTTGGCCCACAGCCCCACCAGGGGAAGGTTCAAAATGAGAAGCATGACGTTGCCAATATACATTGACGCTATGACAGCCCAGACAAAATCCGCATTCTTTTCAAAAAGGGTGGGGCCCGGCTGGAGACCGTACATCATAAAGCCACCCAGGAGCACCGCCAGGGCTGGCCCCGAAGGAATTCCAAAGGCCATCAGAGGCACAAAGCCCCCGCTGGTTGTGGCGTTGTTTGCCCCTTCGGGCGCAGCAACTCCCTCCAGTATTCCGGTGCCGAATTTTTCCGGATGCTTGGAAAGCCGCTTCTCGGTATCATAGGCAACAAAGGCGGTAACCCCGGGGCTGCAGCCGGGCAGCAGTCCCATGAAAAATCCGATAACAGTGGAACGCAGCATTGTCGGGGTAATCTGGCGCAGGTCTTTAAGGGTGGGCATCAAGCCAGTCAGCTTGGCCTTGTAAACGTCTACCACGTGGGTTTCAACATTGGATAGAACCTCGGACACTGCGAAAAGTCCTATAATTACGCTGATAAAATCAATCCCCGACATCATATTGACATTCCCGAAGGAAAACCTGGCGTAGCCACTCATGGGGTCGAGGCCGATAACCGCGATAAGGAACCCCAGTAACCCGGCGATTAAACCCTTGACCAGAGATTTTCCGGTCAGGTTGACCACAACGCTGAGCGCCAGTATCATCAGGGCAAAGTATTCAGGAGGTCCGAATTTCAGAGAAAAACCTGCCAGGGTCGGGGCAAAGAAGGTAAGGCCTACAAGGCTCAGGGTTCCGGCCACAAAGGATGAAATGGCCGCAGTGGCCAGGGCCGGCCCCGCCTGTCCTTTCCGGGCCAGTTTATAGCCATCCATGGCGGTGGGAACGGAAGCAACCTCACCAGGGATGTTCACAAGAATTGCCGTTGTGGACCCTCCATACATGGCTCCGTAGTAAAGCCCGGCCAGCATTATGATGGCGGGTGTTGGCGGCAGTATAGTGGTCAGCGGTAACAGCATGGCTATTCCCGAGGTGGGTCCAATACCGGGGAGGACGCCGATCAAAGTCCCCATTAAGGCGCCAAGGAAGGCAAAAAATAAATTTTCAGGCGATATTGCTGTGGCAAATCCTTGCATTAGAAGATCAAAGCTGGGCATTGTCTCACCTCACATTTTTGATCAGAATCCCACAATGCCCGTTGGCAGGGGCATTTCAAGAAGGACACGGAACAGGTAAACAGAAACCGAAGAAACAATTACACCAATTGTTCCGCATTTCCACCAGGCGTACTTGCCCAGCCGTCTGACAAGGAAGAATACCAGCAGCAAAGTGGATATGCCAAAACCAAACAAATCTACCGATATTGCATAAAGAACCAGGGCCAGAAACATTATTCCCATGTTTTTAATCTCGGAAATGTTGAACACTTTCTTTGGTGATCTTTTATCCAGAAGGGATTCCACCGCCAGTATAATACTGAGAAGAAGAATTCCCGCCCCCAGCCAGAAAGGCAGTACACCAGGGCCCATGCCCAAACCGGCGATCTCGGCCGGCATTTTCTTAGACTCTACCATCACAAAAACAGATAGGGCGCTTAAAACAATGCTCATGTATAAATTAATTTTTTTCAAATTTTATCACCCCTTAAGGCTTAACCCCCGGATATATGAAATTTCAAAGGCTTCTCATTCAATAGGTACTTTATTTATAGCGCCAGGGAATTAATCGACATCATCACCTCCGCAGCATGGCATATTTATTTTCAATACCTCACCCATATATCTATTCCAGTGGATCAACTCCCATCTCACGGGCCAATTTGTTAAGTTCATCAAGGAGTTGCGGGGAAATGGGAATCCCTTCTCCGGCTCTCTTCCTGGCGCTATTAGTCCTTCTTTCGCCGGGAATGAATATTTCCTTTACTCCATCAGCCCTGGGGGAGTTTTTTATCTCGCCGGTCATATGATCCATTCGTGATAAAAACTCTGATTGGGGCATCAGTCTGCTTATGTCAATGGACAGGAAAAAGTGGCCTATATTAACTGGCAGGGTGCTTTCATCATAAATCCAGCCAACCCTTGGACCGTATGCCGACCCGCTCAGTATTCCGGACATAATTTCCACCGCCAGGGCCATGGCGTAGCCCTTTGGACCGGCCATGGGCAGTACGGCTCCGGCCAGGGCTGCCCTGGCGTCGGTGGTGGGACGTCCCTCACTGTCAATGGCCCAGCCTTCGGGGATGGGTTTTCCTTCCTTGGCGGCCAGAATAATGTTGCCGCGGGCCACGGTGCTGGAGGACATATCTATGACCACCGGCTGTTCTTTGCCGGGAAAAGCGAAGGATATGGGGTTGGTGCCGAAATAGGCCTCTTTGCCTCCCCAGGGAGGAATTCCCGAGGGGGTGTTGGTAAAGGCCATTCCCACCATGCCGCAGGAACTGGCCATCTTGCAGTAATATGAAGACGCTCCAAAATGGTTGCTGTGCTTTACTGCAACTGCGCCCACCCCGGCCTCTCCGGCCAATTTTACGGCCACTTGCATAGACCTGACTCCCACCAACTGGCCCAGGCCATTGTCACCGTCTATGTTGGCCAGGGAAGGGGCGGTTCTGTCAACCTTTATGTTTGCTTTAGCATTAATACGCCCATTTTGTATTCTTGTAAGGTATACAGGCAGCCGGCTGACGCCGTGGGTATCTATGCCCTCAAGGCTGGTGTCCACCAGAACGTCTGTAACAATAGCGGCTTCATCCTCCGGAACACCGGCGCCCTGGAGTAACTTCCGGCAAAATTCAAATACTATTTGCTGCTGAAAGTGTAGCATTTCTGATATCCTCCGTTCTGATTTCATAGGCTACATTCACCGGGAACGGTCAAAGGCCTAAAACTTTACCTTGCAACTGGATGCCTGCCCTGTCAGAATCTTGCGTACCTCACCGGCAACCAACACTGAGGTGCGAACCTGAGACTCCTCTGTAAGACCTGCTATATGGGGGCTTACTATAATGTTATCCAGTTCCAGAAGAGGTGATCCTGCGGGAGGCTCCGTGGACAGCACATCCAGTGCTGCACCGGCTATTTGCTTATTCTTTATGGCCTCGTAAAGATCCTCCTCATTTACTATCCCGCCCCGGGAGGTATTTATGATAACGGTATTGGGTTTCATCAGTTCAATATTCTTTTTGCTAACTAAATTCCTGGTTTTGTCGGTAAGAGGAACGTGAAGGCTGATAAAATCGGATTGAGATAACACTTCTCCAAGCCCGGTCATGTGTACGCCAAAGTCGGTACAGGCCAGTTCATAGGGGGGAAGGAAGGGGTCGAAACCAATTATGTTCATCCCAAAGGCCTTGGCCCGGATGGCCAGACGGGCGCCAATCTCACCTACACCTAAAAGGCCCAGTGTCTTGCCATACAACTCAGACAGGGTAAACCTCCTGCGGCTCCAGTTTCCATTTTTTACATCGGCAGAAGCCTCCTCAAGCTGCCTTGAAAATGACAGCATAGCCGCAAAAACGTACTCCGCAACGGACACGGCATTGGCGTTACGGGCGTAAACAACGGTCACACCGGCATCTTCACATGCTTTCAGGTCAATATTGTCCAGGCCTACACCCAGTCTTCCAAGCACTTTAACATTAGGAGCGGAGGCAAGTAATTCCCTGGTAACCCTGGTCTGGTTCCGCACTATTATTGCATCAGCTTTTGCGATGGCTGAAACAAGGTTGTCCGACTTCCAAAGATCGGGATGGTAATATACCTCTCCCAGTCCGTTCAATACTTCCAGGCCCTCTTCCCAGATGATTTCAGTTATAACAATTTTCAAATCTGCTCCACCCTTGCATTTGTATTATTTTGGGCAAATATTTTGGTATAATGTAATAGGTATGTGGTATGACCAACCGAAGTTAAGAACATTTTAACCTTGCCCCCAAAGGGCGTCAATAAATATTTTTATTTTCTCACTAGTGGGATTATTGATCCCAGGAGATTGTGTATATTTATCAATGTTATATTTTTTCTTGTGTTTGGGGAAGGCTCATAGTATATTTATTATTGGTATTACCTCTGACATGTTCTGACGGAGTGGTTTGTTTTTTCTTTGGACAATCCCATTTTTATATTGTTGAAGGTAGTATTTGAGTGTTAAGTGAGAGCATTTATTTTTTGGAGGTTAATACGGTATGAGTGAAAAATTTAAGCCGGTAGTAACAGAAAATAAAAGTCGGTCAGAACGAATAGTTTCCCAGATAAAATCATTGATGTTTGAGGGTAAGCTGAAACCCGGTGATAAACTGCCCCCCGAACGGGAATTGGCTGAAATTATGAATGTCAGCAGGACCTCTGTGCGCGAGGCTATTAAAACACTTTCTGCCATGGGTCTGGTGGTCATCAGAAAAGGGCACGGGGTTTTTGTGGAGGAGGCTAATCTCGGGTCTGTAATAAACAAGGTTGGAGATGCCCTGATACTTAAAAAAGAAGAAATTGAGCAGCTTTTTGAAATAAGAAAGGTTCTGGAAACCCAGGGTGCCCGGTGGGCTGCCGAGAGGGCAACCAAAGAGGAGAGGTTATATATTGACAGACTGGTTTCAGAGGCAAAGGAAGCCTGTCAGCAATCCGATATCAGGGTTGAGGTGATAACCAACCACGATACCATATTCCATAACGCTGTTATTGCGGCCTCGCACAACAATGTTTTGGGAATGGTAATGGGAGGGCTGATGGAGGCACTGATGAAGGTCAGGGCAAAAACAATGAAGGTTCCTGGAAGGGTTAACCAATCCATTATAGACCACGAGGAAATCGCCAGGGCCATTATGGCCAGGGATGGAAAGAAAGCCAGCAGGGCAATGTACGATCACATTGAAAGCGTCGAGAAGTCTATCATCCGGGAGAATGCCACCAGGGAATGATAACACTATAGACACTATATAAAAAAACGCCCTAACGGGCGTTGCCGTCTTGCAGACGGCGGAATCCAGGAGCCAGGAGCCAGAATCCAGAATGGTGACAGCCTGCCTTAAAAGCGACCCTCAAGCGACCCCACAGCGACATGCAGTGAGGGGGAGGGGTTTTAGTCCGTGCGGAATGTGCCGGAGGCTGCTACTGTCTCTTAACGACCGAGCTTACGGAATGCCGAGCCGGCTGCAGGACGCAGCCGGAAGCCGGAATCGACGCATGGATGCGGCGTTGGAGGCGGTCGGCATTCCGTTGGCGACCGAGTTTAGAGACAGTTGCAGCAGGAGGTAATGCAGGCCGGACTTAAATCGCTCCACCTACCCATTAGCGACCATGTAGCGACCCTCAAGCGACCCCCGGAGGAACTAGCGCCGATAAGGCTTTAGCGCTTTAATGCTTTAATATTCTGAGTCCTGTGTCCTGAGTTCTGTATTCTGGAGTCTGGATTCCGACAGAATAAGGTCGGCAGTATGAGGTGTTTTCAGGGTGGCTATGCATTTTCTTCCTTGCCCGCAATCTCACAGTGGGGGGCCCTTGAATTGACATACCAGCCGTAACCTATGACACCTGCGGTAATCACCAAAGGCACCGCCACATCAAGAATGCCGACCAAACTGTTGGCGCTATAGGATTGATGCAAAAACTGGCTAATCTTCGGGTCTTCCACCAGCATTTTCCCGGCTGTCCAGGCCAGTATGCCCGATCCAATGTAGATTATAACCGGAAATTTCTTCATCAAATAAAGCAGTATCTGGCTACAGAATATAATTATGGGTATGCTGGTGGCCAGACCGATTATGATCATCAACCAGTTCCCCTTACTTACTGCGGCAATGGCCAGGGTGTTGTCCAGACTCATAATCAGATCGGCAAATATGATTACTCTGATGGCCTGCATAAGGTTCGATGCGGCTTCGCATTCCTCCCCAGAACCATCATTGGCCAGAAGCTTCACGGCGATGTATACCAGCAGAAGCCCGCCCACCGCCTGCAGAAAGGGTATTTTCAGCAAAAACACTATCACTACCGTCAAAATGATTCTGAAAACAATAGCTCCGCCGCTTCCTATAAAGATTGCCGCCTTTTGCTGCTTGGGCGGCAGGTTTCGGCTGGCCATGGCTATGACTACGGCGTTATCTCCGCTTAAAACAATGTTGATCATAAATATGCTGGCCAGTATCGGAAGGTATTCCAATTAAATACATCCTTTCGTTAACAAGCTGAATTATTCTGTGGTTGCTAATGCGCTTTTATCATTATAGGTTATTCCATAATAATGAGAAAGTAACCTCTGACAAGTATACAATATATCAACCATATTAATGTATCATAATATCATTGCACCTGTTGCATGTATACAAAATGCAAGCCCCGGATTTTTGTGGTTCTTATATCCGGGGCTTAGCAAGTGATACAATTATAACGCTATATTAATCCATGCTTTTTCATTATCTGGCTGGCCTGTTCCCGGTATTTCTCCATATACTTCTGGAATTCCTCGCCGGACATGTACTCTGCGTATAGCCCCGCCTTTTCCATGTCTTTAATGTATTCAGGATTTTTGCTTATTTTTTCCATGCCATCCCTCAGCTTTTTAAGGATTGCCGGATCTACCTTGGCATTAACGGCGAATCCCCGCCTTATATCTGAGATTAGCTCAAAGCCCTGCTCCTTGAAGGTTGGGGCATCAGGAAGCCATTTATGTCTTTCACTGGTGGCAATGGCTATGGATCTGAAGGCGTCCTTGTTACGCATTACATCGGTGAGGTTACCCAGTTGAGCGTCAATATGTCCGCCCCTTAGCGCCGTGTTCGAGTCGGCAGATCCCGGGAATACCACAGGCTTAACTTTAACATTCAGAATATCCATCATCTGCAGAAGGGCGATATGCTGACCGCTCAAGGTGCCCACTATGCCTACAGTCATTTCACCATTTTTGCTTGTAGCCTCGGAAATGAAATCTTTTACATTCTGAATCTTACTCTTGTTATTTACTGCCAGCACTGTTGGATCCACCACTCCCTGAGAAATAAAGGCAAATTCCTCCAGTTTGAAGGTTGACTGTTTGCCGAGGGCTTGCAGTACTATGTGCGGAAAGCTGATTCCCCCAATGGTGTAGCCGTCAGGGTTGGCCTTGGCGATTTCGGTCATCCCCACCTGGCCCCCGGCCCCCACTTTATAATCAAAAACCATTGACTGATTGTTGAATTGGGCTTTCCAGTATTTTTCCACCACCCGGGATTGTATGTCCAAAGGCCCTCCGGCTGTAAACACCTGGATAACATTAACCTGTTTTGTTGGATAGCTGATTTCTTTACCCTCTTTTTGTCCGCAACCGCTTACCGCTAAAATAAAAACCAGGATGGCTGACAGTATTGACAGCCTGCGAAAAACTTTAAGTTTCATAAATTACATCCTCCTGTAGGTCCGATTAATTCTGTGGCTACTCTGATGGGACAGTCAAATGCTGAAAAATAATATTCCCCTAAATCAGTTTTACCGGAAGTATAGCCGGTTAGGATATGATACTGGCATTCCTCCCTTCCAGGGAATTTGTTCAATGATTTACCGGTATTACCTAATACCTCTGACAATGTACTTTTATTATAGACAAGTTAAATAATTCGGACAACTAAATTTTTTCGGAAGCCGGATTATTAATAAATCTTTGTTGAAGTATATAGGAAAAATTTTAGTGTCGAACAGTTAGGATGACTCCACTTACAAATATAAGCAGGTTAACGTAGAGTATAAATTGTTTATCCGAAAGTTTGTCTATTGCTTTGCTTCCCAGCCAGCTTCCCAGGAAAAGGGCCGGCGTCAGCTCCAGTCCGGATATGAGAAGGGGCTGACTAAGAAGGTTTAGTTTGGTGTAGGTAATCATTTTCAGCACATCACTGAAAAAAAGTATCCCCACCAGGGTGGCCACAAAGGAGCTTTTACTCAGATTTTTGGTAACCAGGTAGATGGTAATAATTATTCCCCCGGAGTGCGCTATGGCCGATGAGATTCCTCCAATAATACTGATCAATACACCTGTGGCGGTATTGAGATCAACTGTGGAAAAAAAACTGGGAAATTTTATCCTGGCAATCTGGTAGGCGCTGAAAATCATGGCTATTATCCCGATGGTAACCTTGGTCAGGGAGGGTGAGGCCCAGGCCAGATAATATGAACCGGCCAGCACTCCCACCAAAAATCCCGGCGAAAGAATATAAATATATTTCAGATCCCATTTCTTCCAGTGCAGCCAGAGGGTGGATATATCGGTTATGAGCATCATGGGAGCCATCAGGGCCACTGCTGTTTTGGGGGCCATGATAAGTGACATCAGGGGGGTTAGGAAAACCCCGGCTCCAATTCCGAAGGTGGTTTTGATCATTCCGGCCGCAAGGGCGGCAATGGCGCTTAAAATAGTAATCATATAAAACACCTGCCGTTTAAGTTATTAATCCAGTGCGATATGTTAAATATATGAAAAACCCAGTTTGGTAGACTGGGTTGGATTGCAACCCGGGGACGGTATGATACCCCGGGAGTATATGGGATGGTGAGGTATTGGCGTGATTATACAGTAAAGTTAGTTATTATTAACGTGTTCCTTTTGTCCGGGTCCACTATGTAAATGCAGTCATACCTCGTAGGTAGGAGGTAGTACCAATATACATCGACGCAAATACATTGTCAATAAAAAAGAATAATTTGTAATATAAGAACAAACAAAAATAGTTTGTGCGGATATATTGCATCTGTAAAAAAAGAGGTGCTATAATACTTACAAATGTATGAGGTCAGAGGAAAGAGGTATGACCGATTGATTGGGGATTTGATTAAAACCAATAGAGATAGGGGGTCTTATATCTAAACTATAACATATCTTAAAACCATTTAGGGAGGGAAAAGAATTGTCAAAGATACCCGTCTCGGATTCTTTTTACCAGGCGGTGGAAGAACTGAGCAAAGATCTGTATGTGAAGGCTCTGAAAGATCTCCCGCCTGATGTGAGAGTGGTACTGAAGGACACTTATGAAAAGGAAGAAACTGAAACCGGACGGCAGGTACTGGCAACCATGCTGGACAACATTGACATCGCGGACAGCAGGAACAGGCTGATTTGCCAGGATACCGGCATACCCATTTATTTTGTAAAGGTAGGCAATCAGCTGAGCGTTGATTTTGTCAGGCTGGAAGAGGCTGTTGTGAAGGGATGCCAGAGAGCCACCGTTGAGCATCCGCTGAGATCCAGCGTTGTGTCGCCCTTTAAGAGGCAAAATAACCAGAACAGCTCCGGTTACCGCATACCGTCAATTAATTATGATGTTGTTCAGGACAATGATAAGGTAGAGATACTCATGGTGCCAAAGGGCTCCGGATCAGAAAATATGAGTTTTCTTAAGATGCTTATACCTGCTGAGGGTGTGCGGGGAGTTAAAAGATTTATATTGGAGACCATTGCCCAAAATGTCGGGGCAAACCCGTGTCCTCCCTACGTTGTGGGGATAGGCATAGGCGGCACGGCTGATATGTGTATGAAACTGGCCAAGATTGCAGCCGTTACCCGCCCCATCGGCGCGAGGAACCCGGACCCTGAAATGGCTGCCTTTGAAGAAGAAATGTATAACGCCATCAATGATCTGGGAATTGGGCCCATGGGCCTGGGAGGGCTAAAAACAGCTCTGGCAGTTAATGTTGAGCATGCTTACACCCATATTACCCAGAACCCGGTAGCCATAAATATTCAGTGCTGGCCTGCCCGCCGTGCCAAGGCCACCATTTCTTTCGACGGCAAATTTGAAGTGGGTTACTAGCAGGGGGGGATAATAATGGCTGAGTATACTTTAAAGACTCCATTGAGCGAGGAAGATGTTAGAAAACTTAAAGTCGGAGACAAAGTCACCCTGGAAGGCGTAGTTTTCGGAATAAGGGACGCCAATTTAATCCGCATGTTTGACGGAAAGGTTCCATCACCTGTGGATTTGACCGGGGCGGCCTGTATACATACGGCTCCCAATGTTCGCAAAGTGGGAGAGGGTAAATACGAGCCTGTTTGTATAGGCACCACCACCAGCAGCCGCATGGACAGGTTTACCCCGGGCCTTATGGGGCAATACGGTGTGCGTGCCGTGATCGGCAAGGCCGGTATGATGGAAGCCAGCATGGAGGCCATGAAGAGATATGGAGGCTGCTATCTTGCCATAGTTGGCGGGGCGGCTGCATGGGAAACCGAGCGCATATTGGAGATAGAGGGTGTATGGTGGGAAGACCTGATGCCTGAGGCCATCTGGAAATTCCAAACCAAAAACTTTGGCCCCCTCATTGTGGCAATGGATTCCCACGGAGGAAACCTTTATTTCGATGTAAAGGCCGAGGCGGCCTCAATGTTACCGGAAATATTTAGAAGAATAGGCGCGGAATAGTCGCTTTGGTCAGTGGGCTAAGGGCCCACTGACACTTAAATAACACCTATTAGGAGGGATATACTATGCCCAGCCGGGAGATGGTAGCCTCTCAGAGATACAAAACAAATAGTCAGGTCTGGAACGCCGTGGGAATGTGGGCATGGATGCTGCACCGTGCAACTGGCATTGGCCTGGTATTGTATCTGATACTTCACGCTACCCTGATTTCCACGTCCCTTATCAGCGGAGCCCAGTCCTTTAACGCCACACTGACCATGCTTATGACCAATCCTGTTCTGCACTACATGGAACTGCTCCTGGTCGGGGCGGTAATCTATCATGGTCTCAACGGCGTCCGCCTGCTGCTTTTTGATATAGGAATTGGTTTTTCAAAGCAAAAGGAAATATTCTGGGCAGCTATGGTGTTGGGCGCAATAATGTGGATATCCGTTGTAGTTGTTAAACTTTCCTAGAATACTGACGGGGGAAGGTGTACTCTTGAACGCAATGACGTGGTTATTACAAAGAATAAGTGCCGCTTTGCTATTGGTTGTGCTGGGAATACACATCTGGGCGCTGTATGTATTCAATACCTCCGAGGTGATCAGTTTCAGCGAAGCCCGGGCAAGGCTCTCCAGCGCTCCTTATGTCTTACTCTATGTACTCCTTTTATTTTTTGGCTTATTCCACGCTTTTAACGGTGTATATACTGTTATGGTGGACATGGGGCTGAAAACCAGAAAAACAACCATTGGAATACTCATTATACTGGGAACGGCACTTTTCGGAATAGGCGTGTATTCAATCATTCAATTTATTATGTAGTTTTGGGAGGCGGATGAATTGTCTTTGCAAGAGATCAATGTTAAGATATTCCGCTACGATCCGGAGGCTGATGTTGAACCCAGATTCGACTCTTTTACCGTACCGGTAATAAAAAATATGGCGATTCTGGATGTTGTAATGTATGTCCAGAATTACGTTGATAAAACATTAGCATTTCGTTGTTCTTGCCGGATAGGGATGTGCGGATCCTGTGCAATGTACATTAATGGAAGGCCCAGACTGGCATGCCGTACACAGGTGTCAAGCCTCGGCACACCTGACATAACCATCATGCCTTTGCCTAATCTTCCTATTATAAGGGACCTTGCCACCGATATGGAGCCCTTCTTTGAAAAATGGAAGAAGATCAAACCCTTTTACGTGGGCAAAAGCGAGCTTAAGGACCCTGTGGCCATTCGCCCGGACTCTGGAGAGAGAGAGTTCATTGATCAGATGCTGGACTGCATAACCTGCGGGTGCTGTTACGGAGCCTGCTCAATGGTTGCCACCAACGAAGAATATCTGGGGCCCGCGGCCCTTAACAGGGCTTATACCCTGATTGCGGACAAGCGGGATGCCATAAGGGTTGAGAGGCTGAAGGCGGTGGGGCGCTCCTACGGTGTTTGGAGGTGTCATGATCAATTTAACTGTGCTGAGGTGTGTCCTAAAAAGCTTGTTCCCACCAAGTCCATACAACAGTTGAAGAAACGCTGTGTGCTGCAGAAGTTCGGTGTGTTCAAGTAAGCACAAGGATGTCTTTAAAAGACGTTTTAAGGAGTGTGGCTTTTTGTGAATGAGATCAAGACTGATGTATTGATCCTGGGCAGCGGCGGTGCCGGTTTGTTTGCCGCGCTGCACGTGTACGATAGTAATCCCAGTCTTAATGTGGTTCTGGCAACCAAGGGATTGATCGGAAAATGCGGGTGCAGCCGTATGGTTCAGGGTGGTATGAACGTGGTTCTCAACCCTGCGGACTCCGTTGAGAAACACTTCATGGATACAATTAAGGGCGGCGGCTTTGTAAATGACCAGGACCTTGCCTACACACTGGTCAGTGACGCCCCCAAGGCGGTTCACGAGCTGGAAGTTAAAGTGGGCTGCTTCTTTGACAGGGCGGAAGACGGCAAAATACACCAAAAGGCCTTTGCGGGCCAATCATTTGACAGGACGGTTCACGTGGCCGACCTGAGCGGAATACAGATTATTGCCAGGCTCACCGACCAGGTTTTTCGCAGGGAAGACAGGATAAAGATTTTAGAGGAGACCAGGGGCCTTGATTTCCTTACCACCGCCGAGGGAGACCGGGTGGTGGGGGCTGTGCTGGCCGATATGAGAACCGGAGAGTTAATTGTGGTGAATGCCAAGGTGGTTATTGTGGCCACCGGCGGGTCCTCCTCCATGTACAAGATATCTGCCCCGTCTGTTGACAAAACAGGTGACGGAATGGCCATGTGCTTCAGGGCAGGGGCCGAGTTTATGGACATGGAAATGATGCAGTTTCACCCCACCGGACTTCTGGCAGGCCAGTCCAGGCTCAGCGGAAGCGTTCTGGAAGAGGGTTTAAGGGGCGCCGGGGGTTATCTGCTTAACGGACTCGGTGAAAGATTTATGGAGCGCTATGACCCTGAGCGCATGGAGAGATCAACCCGTGACCGGGTTGCCCGGGCAGGATACATGGAGATAATGGCCGGCAGGGGCACTGAGAGTGGCGGGGTATACCTGGTGATGGGCCATTTGGGCGCTGAGTTTGTGGAGAAAAAATTCCCTGGAATGTGCGACCGGGTAAGGGATATTGGTAAGCAATTGTCAAGCGAGCCAGTTGAGATAAGCCCCACTTCCCACTTCATGATGGGCGGTGTGAAAATAGACATACACTGTCAGTCCACAAACATGAAAAATCTTGTGATTGCCGGTGAGGACTCCAGTGGTGTACATGGAGCCAACCGTTTAGGCGGAAACGGCATAGGGGAATCAGTCACCTTTGGCCGCAGGGCCGGAGATACCGCGGCCGCCCTGGCTGAGCAGAATATATTAAGGCCTTACAGGCAGGAACAGGTTGAGGAAATCACCAGACGCTGGATGAAATTCTACAAGCGTACCGAAGGTGTGGATATTTACCCCATCAGGGATGAAATCAAAAACCTCATGTGGGATAAGGTTGGGGTCGTCCGGGAAGCTAAAAGTCTGCAGGAAGCAATGAGCAGGCTGGAGGAACTTCTGGAAGTGGCGGATCAGTCTTTTGTGACCAACAGAACTCTTTTCCGGTACAACATGGAGTGGAACGAAATAATCAATACCATCAACTGGATTACTGTGGCCAGGATGGTTTCTAAATCGGCCTCACTGAGGACCGAGAGCCGTGGATCCCACTACAGGTCTGACTTTAAAGAAACCGACAATAATAAGTGGCTGGTCAATATTTATCTGAAGAATAAGGGTAATATGGAAATCGAGACCTACATTAAGCCCATCAACGCCACCCGTTTTTCAGCTGAGGAAATAATAAAGGCCAACATAAAGTATTAAAGTGTCAATGGCACGAGGTGATAAATCAATGGAATTTTTGGGTTTTATCAGGCCTGACGGCACAGTGGGTGTCAGAAACACAGTCTTGATAATCTCAACTGATGTCAGTACCAATGGCATATGTCTCAACATTGCTTCCTCGGTGCTGAATGCAGTGCCTGTTCCCGGCTGGCCCGACAGGGAAAAATATACTGAGTACCTTGGTGATCTGGCACAGCACCCCAATGTTGCCGGGGCTGTTATACTGGCGCAGAGTTCGGAAGGGGTTGGGGGGCACGTTGCGGAAAAACTCGCCGGGCTGGGAAAGCCGGTTCAGTTAATCAGTCTGGCTGCCCCCGGGGGGGTCATCGAGGCCGTGGCCCATGCAGTTCGGGCCGCCATGCTGATGGTCAGGGAGGTAAGCACACAGCGGCGACAGCTTACCCTTATGTCAAGACTTATACTGGGGTTGATATATAGGGATCAATCCGGTACCGGTGACTTATTGGTACACTGCATTGACACCATACAGGAGAACCACGGTCGTGTGCTGATTTTTAAGGATGCGGCCGATAAGAAAAGTAAAATAAACCTGTGCCCGGTGATTAAAAGGGTTGATGCCCTGGGTAAGGTGGACAGTCAGCAGGGCTTATACGAACTCAGAGGTTCCAAAGAACCCGGGGATGTGTTGATGGCCATGGCGTCCCTAGGTGTGCAGTTGGCCGTTGACGCCACAGGAGGCCCTTTTACCAGATACCATACCGTTCTGCCAGTGGTAAGTATAACTGCTAACCAGGATCATTATAACAGTTATAAGGATAACATTGAGCTTTATTTAAGCCAGCTGGATTTGCTAAGCTATAAAGCCGAAGACTACAGCCTCCTGCTTATAAATGAGATTATAGCCACGGCGTCAGGAAAACTGACCAAGTCTGAGGCATTAAAGTTCTAAAATATTATCATGCATTTGTACTGGTTTAATTCCAACCCAATTCTTCTCTTAGGCTGTTGAAAAAGGATTATCAACAGCCTTTTTTTTACTTTGTCTTAGCTTTGGGTTATATGGAAGGCATAAGAGGCCAGGAAGCAATAAAATCGGTGTGGTTGAGGCTGGGGTGGCTGATGGTAGTTTACTAATGCTAATAGTTTTATTCTGGGATCCACCTTCTTCTTTAAACCCCCTGGGCCATACCATGCTGGCCATACTGGTTTTTGCCATGACAATATGGGTGTCCGGGGCGGTGGGTTTTGCTGAAAGTTCTTTTTACGTAATCGCTGTCATGGGCCTTTTAGTGGCCTTCACTCCGGATCCAGCCAATATCCATACATTGTTGGGATCCAGGCAGGGCCTTGTTATGGCCCTGCCTGGGTTTGATTCCGATGCCTGGCTTCAGGTGACTACGGCCTTCATCATTGCCTCAGCAGTAAAGATTACCGGTTTAGGTGACAGGCTGGGTCTTTGGCTCATTTCTGTTTCGGGATCAGGACCCAGGCAGATGTTGGCCGGGGTCCTGCTGATGTGTTATGTCATGGAGCTTTTTATTCCGTCGCCCACCGGGGTGGCCGTTCTGATGGTGGCCCTTTTACAGCGTGTTATGGCAATATGCTGTGTGGATCGCGGGTCCGGTCTGGCCAAGGGCATGATGCTGATGGTCGCCTACGGTACGGCCGTGGCCAGTGTGGGTGTTTTAACCTCCTCAGCCCCGGCAATACAAACAGCCGGATTAATATTTGAAACCACCGGCAGGGATATTACCTGGCTGCCCTAGTTCCAACTGCAATCGGGTTCGCCGCCTCTTTATCCGGATCCTTTGCCAATGCAGCCGTTATTGCTCTTATTTCCTTTTATATCATACAAACTGCAGCCATCTTGCCCATGCATCACCCCACCCCATGGCAATGGTGACTTACGCCACAGGCAACTTCAGTGCACGTGAAATGGGCAGTTTGGGCGCGGTATTTATGATACTGCAGGTTGCGCTGATTTACTTTTTTATGCTTACCTATTGGAAATGGGTGGGGCTGACATAAAAGGTACACATGGAAAAATATACTGAGCCTTATTTTAGATTGGGAGAATTTTAGGTAATCGGCTAGATAAAAAAACGGCTGATGAAATTAATCAGCAGCCGTTAACTATGACAAAATCTAAGCTGTTTTTACTGAACTGCCTACAATTTTTTTCCTCGTTATGAACTGTAAGATGAATAAGGCTATGGCCAGCCCAAAACCAATATAATCTGTGAAATCACTGGGAAGCAACAGTAATCCGGCAACAACACCAACGACTAATCGCTCAATCAGTATAAGCTTACGGAACATCCATCTCTGGAAGAAGCATGCAGCAAAATAAATACCCAGTGTTATTGATATAACTGTCTGGACGATAACCGCCGTTTCCCCGATCAGCAGAATTGCCGGGGCGTAAGCAAAACATAATGGCATGATATAAAGTGGTTGGGCAAATATTAGAGAAGTCCAGCCTGTTTTCATGGGCTCGGCCTTTGCGATGGCTGCTGCAGCAAAGGCTGCCAGGCACACCGGAGGGTTCACATTGGCTATTAGGGATGCCCAGAATATAATCAGGTGAGAAGCCAGCAGTGGAACTCCAAGTTCCTGCAGCGCCGGGGCAGCCAAAACGGCCAGTATGACATAGGAGGTTGTGGCTGTAATGCCCATCCCCAATACATATGAGGAAATGGCTATCAGGATAATGGCCAGGAACAGGAATCCTCCGGAAAGGGACAGAAGTATGTCAGAGAACTTGAGGCCAAGCCCTGTAAGGTAAACCACACCGATAATGATGCCGATGGAACCGACGGTGGCACCCACCGTAAGGGATGTGACGGCGGATTTAACCAGTGCGTTGTAGATATCCTTGGGGTACATCCTGGTTTCTTTGTGTACCCAGCTGGCTCCCACTGACAGTACGATAGCAATGACTGCAGCCATGGGAGGTGAGTATCCGGCGATGAGCATGTACACGATAACCGCGATGGGTAAAATGTAATGCCAGCCTTTTTTCAGTATTTCCATAGGGTTGGGCAGTTCGCTTTTATCCAGTCCATTCAGGCCAAGGTTCAGGGCCTGAAAATCCACCATCAGATACAGGTAGAAATAGTATAGCATAGCCGGGATGAAGCACACCTTTACGATATCCCAATAGGGTATACCGGTAAACTCCGACATAACAAAGGCCCCAGCGCCCATAATGGGGGGCATCAGCATACCGCCTGTAGAGGCCACAGTCTCTATGGCGCCGGCCATGTGGGGCTTGTAGCCCACTTTTTTCATCAGTGGAATGGTAAAGGTTCCGGTGGTAACCACATTGGCTGTGGCGCTTCCATTGATACTTCCCATAAAACCGCTGGCCAGCACGGCTACCTTGGCCGGGCCGCCACGGGTCCTTCCCAGGAAAGAATAAGGAAAGTCAATAAAGAATTTCCCTGCCCCGGAGGCTTCAAGGAATGTGCCAAAGGTAATAAACAGGAAAACGAAGGATGCAAAAATTGCTGCCACCGAACCATACAGTCCGTATAATGAGGAGAAGGTGAAACTTGATATTCTGGAAATGCTGAAACCTTTATGGGCCAGCATTTCCGGGAAATAATTGCCAAAATAGCCGTACAGCAGAAACACCGCCGCAATAATAGCCAGAATATTGCCTGTAACCCGTCGAACAGTTTCCAGTGCCAGAACGATGGCGATGACACCCATTACAAGATCGGCAGTGGTTACAAATCCGATACGGTTTGCCATTTGAGGGTACATAATAATGAAGTAAGCGGTTGTAGTTACAGCAGCTATGGCAAGAACAGCGTCCAGTACCGTTATCCTTCCGCCGGGTGATTTTTTGCTCGCCGGAAAAAGTAGAAAGCAAAGGAAGGCTGTTATACCTACGTACACACCCCTGTTGGACTCCGGGGAAATAACCCCCACGGCGCCCTGGTACAGGTAAAACAGGGTAAACAGCGCAGCTATCAATGATATCATTTTTCCGACGGGACCCTTAAGATTTCTTTTTTCAGCATTTCCCTCGTATTGGTCAATCAGCTTTTCCATATCTTGATCCGACGCGGGAACTTGTTGATTCTTAAAGTCTTTTTCCAAAGATGCGTGCCTCCTCCTAAAGATTGTAATAGTCTGAATCCTGCACATAGCTGGCACCCTGGGGGTGCCAGCTATGTGTCTAAATGTCAGATTAAAGGTCCTTTGGGCTTACTTTTCAATCAAATTGGCAGGAACGTTCACGCCATTTTCTTTGAAAAATTTGACTGCACCCGGGTGTATGGGTACTCCCATTTCTGATACGCCATTCATGGCGGTTTTGAGAGTCATGTCCTCAGCCGCCTTGTTGGTTTGAAGAAGGCGCTTCTGTCCATTCTCTGAATAAATGGCTTTGAGCATGTCATATACCACCTGATCGGGTATCTTTTTGCTTACAACCAGATAGACCGGGTTGCCATACTTGTTTACGTCCTGATCCTGTCCCTTGTACGATCCCTTGGGGATAACGGTCTTAGTATAGAAGGGATATTTTTGGGAGAAGCCAACCTTCTCACCCTCTATGGTAGGATCAAGTAATTTGATTTCAGTTTGGGAGGTGATATCCATCAGGGCAGACATTGGCACCCTGGAGAAATAACCAAATAGACCTATTTTCTTGTCCTTAAAGGATGTTGCCGAGTCGTCGGGGGGCAGGTAGGCGGGCTGGACCTTGTCCCATACTCCCACAGCCTTCAGGTAGGTTTCCGCGAAAACAGCGGCTCCTGAACCCTGCGGGCCAATTCCTACTTTTTTGCCTTTTAGGTCTGCAAAACTGTTGATTCCTCTGTCCTTATGTACGGCCCAGTGATAAATGGCGTTCCAGGAAAATGTAACAACCCGGAAATCTTTTATGTTTTGTCCCTTAAAAAATTCCTCTCCGTTCCAGGCCCAATAAATCTCCGAGGCATTGGCCCAGGCCATATCGGTCTCCCCTGACTGGATGAGCCTGAGGTTTTCGGCTGATCCACCGCTGGTTTCAACAGCTATTTCTATGCCGGTGGCTTCTTTTACCACGCTGGACACACCCCCGCCCATGGGGTAGTAGGTTCCGCCTGTTCCGGCGGTAGCCAGGCTGTACTTGGCCTTGGCACCGGACTTGGGGGCGTCACCCTTTGATTTATCCTGGCCTTTATCGCCGCACCCGGCTGCAACCAGGCTCAGTGAAAGTAGTGCAACAAGTAAAATAACTGTTTTTGATAGAAAACGCATAAAAAACCCCTCTCTATTTTTATTGGATTTCTTATGGTGATCTGTGCCGACAATCATTGTAATTTTTCTATCTACATATAGCGAACGTTTTTATAGTTTCTTTAATTCACCTCCCGGCCTTTTAGATATTGGTATTACCTCTAACCTCAGACGTCATTGCATCAATTATAGCAGTTGGCCCCTGTGGTTACAATCCTTTTTATGAAAGCCGGTGACGCAATACTGGTTTTCTTTAAGGCTCTGCTCTGGTACTACCCCATCATGATCGGCTGCCTGGCCATAGGAATACCCATGAAATTTGGCACCAAGGGTAATTTAGGACTGCGCCGTGAAGTGGCCGAGGTATCCATCGTGTTCGGCACCGTGCTGAACAAGAACTGCACCACAATGGCAGTGCTTCTGGTTACCATCACTGTGGCCAGGCTTTTAAATATACCCATTTCACTTACTGAAATACTTATGCTGATTCCTCCAGTTTTGATCCTTGGTCTTGAGTCACCGGGAATTCCGGGTGGAGCCGGGTTCTTCATGTCGCCCATTATAGGAGTACTGCTGGCTGCTCCCTGGGATACTGGTTGTATGTGCTGGATACTTCTTCCTGGATTTTAAAATTGACCTGGAGAAGGCCAATAAACACGGCCATTAATAAACAAATAGACAAAATGAGGATACCCTACTAATAACTGTTGAAAAGTTATTAAGTTTTTGTTGGGAATACAATTGACATTGAAAGTAAACGGGAGTAAAATGGTAATATCTTAATTGGTAGTACCACAGACCTCCTACCATATTTTAATTGAAAGCCATGTACATTGTTGTGTTTGTGGGGGTGATAGTCCAGATTCATTTTAGAAACGTTGGTTGATTGTTTTACTAATTAATTATTTAGAGAGGGGGACCTATTTTGACCAGATTCATAATGCATGACAAAAATGACTCTGTAGGAGTGGCTGTCACCGATATCAAGGCCGGGGAAGTAGTGGAGGGCTGGGTAATGGAGGATGATTCCACTGTTACCGTTACCGCCGTCAGCAATATTCCCCTGGGTCACAAAATCGCCATGGCGCCTGTAAAAGCCGGCGAGACAATTGTTAAGTACAGTGTAAATATAGGTAAAACTGTTCAGGACATAACCGTGGGTGAGCATGTTCACATTCATAATCTAAAGACTGCGAGGTGGTAAAAATGACATTTCCGACTTTTATGGGATACCGTCGTGAAAACGGTAAAGTGGGTATCCGCAATCACGTGGCCATACTTCCTCTGGATGACCTTTCCAACGCAGCCTGCGAAGCTGTGGCAAACAATATCAAGGGGACCATTGCCCTGCCTCACGCCTATGGTCGTCTTCAGTTTGGTGAAGACCTTGATCTGTTCTTCCGGACCATCATCGGCATCGGCAGCAACCCCAACGTAGCAGCTGTCGTGGTTATCGGCATTGAGCCCGAGTGGACAAACGTTATCGTGGAAGGCATCGCCAAGACCGGCAAGCCTGTAACAGGTTTCCCCATTGAGCGTAATGGGGATCTCAAAACCATTGAAAAGGCTTCCCGCAAGGCCAAAGAGTATATTCAGTGGGCCACCGAACTGCAAAAAGTACCTTGCAGCGTGGACGAACTTTATGTATCGGTCAAATGTGGCGAGTCCGACACCACATCCGGACTGGCTTCCAACCCCACAGTGGGTAATGCCGTTGAAAAACTGGTAGCTGCCGGCGCCACCTGCAGTTTTGGTGAGACTTCCGAGATTACCGGCGGTGAAGACATCGTTAAGGCCCATGGCGCTACTCCCGAAGTGGGAGAAGCTTTTTATAAAATGTGGAACGATTACAATGAGTTTATCATCAGCCAGGGTGTGGACCTTTCCGGATCCCAGCCCACCAAGGGAAACATCACCGGCGGTCTGACAACCATTGAAGAAAAGGCCTTGGGTAACCTCCAGAAAATTGGAAAGTGCAAATACGTTGGAGTTCTGAACCCTGCTGAAGCTCCTACCGGCAAGGGACTCTGGTATATGGATACATCATCGGCGGCTGCCGAGGCGGTAACACTGTGGGCGGCTTCCGGCGCTGTGGCGCACTTCTTCCCCACCGGGCAGGGCAACATTATCGGTAACTGCATTATTCCGGTTATCAAGCTTTCCGCCAACCCGCTGACAGTTGCCACCATGACTGAGCATATCGACGTTGACGTAAGCGGAATTCTTCGCCGTGAAATGAACCTGGACCAGGCTGGAGACGCTCTGCTGGAAATGCTGTTGCGTACCTGCAACGGACGGTATACTGCCAACGAAGCTCTGGGACATAGAGAATTTGTTCTGACCAAGCTCTATCGCAGCGCTTGATAATAAAGCTATATCCGGCAAAAGATAGATGAACTTTCCCCAGGCTGTTGACGGGTTTCCGCCGCAGCCTTTTTTTTAGTCTTTCTTATCCACAGAAATATATGGTACCATAGTGGGTAAGACCGCAGACCAGAATCCATCAGTCTACACCAGTCCCAGCCAGTGCCAGTATGTCTTTACAAAAAGAAGGGTGATCAGCATCAGAATAATTGCCAGGGGGGCTCCTATACCAAGCATTTCCCTGGCTGAGAAGGTGTTGGTGGAATAGGCCACCATTGACATTGGGGTATTGACCGGTAACAAGACGGAGTACTGGATGGCGAAATAAAGTATAAGTGTATAGCCCCATACCGTGACGCCGTGGGATTGGGTGAAGCTTTGGGCAAATCCTATGGCGGCCGGGACCAGTGCGGCCACTGCCGCCGCTCTGGCCGAAAATGCCAGTGACATTATAGAAAAAAAGGCCACAGATATTGTGACTATGGGGATTAAGCCCAGTTGTTCCAGGTTCAAAAGGCTGATGGTATTCTGCGCCACCCAGGAAGCCGCCCCGCTTTTTAGGAGCCACTGCCCCAGGGAAATAGCGGCTCCGAACAGGAAAAGGGTTCCCCAGTTGATGGTCTTGACCAGCCTGTCCCATGTGGTAATGTTAATAAAGGGTAGGAAAATTGCCATTACAGCCAGAACTGAAACGGTGCTGCTGTCTATATTGTGAAGCCTTTGTTCCGTAGCCCATAGAAGGGTGGTGGCCGACATTATGGCTGCCAGCTTCAGTTCCTTTGCCGACAGAGGGCCCATCTCCAATAATTTATGCCTGATTGACACGGCTTCAGATGGCAGCGCCCGTACAGGAAACCTCAATCTGATCAATACGTAGAGGATCAGGCCGGCAGTGATGGAAAAAGGCATTGCGTATAAGGACCATGACAGCCAGCTAATCTGATAGCCGGCCTCTGATAAGTAGTTTGCCGTTTGAATGGTAGGCGCCCCCGATGTCTGTATGCCAATTCCGGCAATACCCGTTCCAAAGGCCGCCATCAGCATCAGGGCCTTGGCAAAATTATCATCCCGTTCTATATGGTAGATTTCCAATATACTGAAAGAAATGGCGCACATCAGGGCTGCGTTGGCGGCCTGGGCCGGTATGAATATGCTGAATACATAGGACATAAAAAGATTTCCCAGCAGTATTTTTCCAGGAGTTTCCGCCATCAGCAGAATATAATAGGCAGCCCGCTGGCCCAACCCGCTGTCCTTTACCACCGAGGCCAGGATCAGAGCTGAAGTAACCATTATCCAGGCTTCGGAACTGAAGCCGCTTAGAGACATGAACAGCGCCTCTCGGGTTCCCATGGGCTCGCCGCCTTTAACCGGGTCAGGGCAGCCCGCCAGAGACACTGTGAATATTCCCAGTAAAAAAAAGGCGCTGGTTGAGTAGTCCACTGATTCGGTTATCCAGATGATCAGCATGGTTACCAGCACGGTAATTAGCTTTGCGCCCATAGGGCTTAAGCTCCCGGGAAATTTAAGGGACGACAGGACAAAGAACACCAATGCCGCCAGAAAAATACCCATCAGTTTTTTATCCAGTAACCTAATAAAGACAGTAGGTATTCTGACGGTCAGAAAAAACATATGCATCGCCCTCCAGAAGCAAATGATATCAAAAATGGAGATAAATGGCAACCAGTTAATGTCATACTTTGAAAGCCGGTGAGATGATTGCTTGACTACATTCACTATACCAGTATTGGCATAACACTTTTGGTTATCGGGACGGTGGGGTTATATTCTACCAGGCTGGTAAAATCATCAGGGGATTTTATCATAGGGGGCAGGAAACTGGGGACCATGATGGTGCTGGCGGGGATAGTGGGGGCCTTTGCCGGGGGAACTGTGACCATTGGCACGGCACAGATGGCCTACCGGTACGGAATAAGCGGAATATGGTTCACCCTGGGGGCCGGGGCGGCCTGCCTGCTGCTGTTTTTTTTTCTGGCCAAACCCTTGAAAGAAAAAGGGGTTGATACCATATCCCAGTTTTTATCCGGTTATTATGGCGCCGGGGTGGCACCCTGGGTGGCTGTTTTTATTTCCTTGGGAATGTTTATACAAATGACCGTACAGATGCTGGCCTCAGTTCCCCTTACAACTTCCATATTTAAGGTCACACCGATGGGAGGGCTGATAATGTTTGCCGTCTTTTCAGCGGTGCTGGTTATTGGTGGAGGGCACATGGGGGCAGCCCTGGTAGGTATGCTGAAGCTGTTCCTGCTAACGCTGACGTTATTTATAGCCGGTGTGGCCGGTTGGATTATGCTGGGCGGAATACATGGAATAGGCCGGCAATTTGACGGTTTTCCCTGGTTTAGTATGTTTCCCCGGGGGATATTGACAGAACTGGCAGGCGGGGTATCGGTGGTGGTTGGTTTTATCTCCACCCAGTCCTTTATACAGCCGGTTTTTGCAGGGAAAAGCTTAAAGTCTGCCCGATGGGGTTCCCTTTTGGCCGCCGCATCCTTTCCCTGTTTTGGGGCTGCCGGGGTGGTGGTGGGAATGTACATGAGATCTGCCTATCCGGACATTGATCCCGTGGCCGCCCTCCCACTTTTTTTGCTGCTTCATCTACCGTCCTGGCTTGGAGGAGTCGGGGTGGCAACCCTTTTGGTTTCGCTGCTGCTTACGTCCAGTGCACTGGCCCTTGGCATTGCCACACTGTTCAGCAGGGATATATTCCTCCAGCTCAAACCCGGGGCCGGGGATAAAAGTCAACTGATGGCAGCAAGGCGGGCCGTTTTTGTGGCAGTGGTACTATCCTGCGCCTTCGGCTATTTCATGCTGGGAGACCTGATATTGGACTGGACCTATCTGTCCAATGCATTGAGGGGAGTTACGGTATTTCTTCCCCTTTTGGGAGCAGTGTTCCTTCCGGGCAAAATATCCTATCGGGCAGGTTTTTGGGCGGTAACGGTTCCCCCGGCGCTTACGGTTGCCTGGGCCTTATCGTTTCCGGGCATGCTTCATCCGCTTTATATAGGTCTTCCGCTGAGTGCCATGATAATGGCGGGTGGAGTACTGTTTCCACAGGTGTTCGAAAAGCTGCCGGGAAGGTAATCACAAAAGCAAAAAAATAACGGCTGAATTATGATTGTAGGGACTGCCCCGGGGTCAGTCCCTACAATCTGCTATCTTTTAGGTCTGAAGGTATCGCATTTGGTTTCATCCGAGCTTCCCGATCTGTCGGAGCCATTGTGGTTAACCTGAATCATTGGGGCGTCGCACATAATATCGGCGTTATACTGGCATTCGGTCACCGTACATTTAATGGTTTGCGGCATTGGTCTCACCTCCTTGACGGAGGTTAGTATTTACCATGGCAAATAAATGTATTCATCATTAAACACCGGGTATTCCGGATGCATCAGGGACATTAGCATACGTAATCTTCCTTGTCGATTATCCGGGCGGCAATCTGCCTGCGCAGTTTGATCATGTCCACCGGTGTATATCTGGTCATGCGCTTTACAATGGCAATCTGGGTGGCCAGCATATCGCCGGACTCCATGTAGCACAGAGCTTCTTTGCCCAGGAGTTCCAGGGCGGGCCATTTATCATAGATGTAGGCCATGGTCAGGTCTATTTTCAGCTCTGCCGAGGCGGCATCTTTTTCCCAGGCCTTCAGGGTGCGCAGTATGCAGGATTCCACCATATAAATCTCTATGGCTATATCGGCCATTATCTGGATCAGTTCCTGCTCGCCAGCCAGCTTTTGCATATATTTCTGGGCTGCTGAACCGGAAATCATGATGAACAGTTTTTTGGCCAGGGCCAGCATGCAGCGCTCGGTGTAAAGGGGCTTGCCATCTTCGGGCGGAAGGGTTGCACCCAGATTCATTATTTCTTTCTGGAGTTCCATGGCTGCCTGCATGAATGGAATCTCGCCTTTCATGGCTTTGCGCATCAGGGTGGCAGGAATGATCAGGCGGTTAACTTCGTTGGTTCCCTCAAAAATGCGGTTGATGCGGGAGTCACGGTAGAAGCGCTCGGCAGGATATTCCGAAACATAACCGTAGCCGCCGTGGATTTGGACGGTTTCGTCCACCACGTAGCTCAGTACTTCAGAACCAACAATCTTGCTGATGGAGCACTCGATGGCGTACTCCCCGATGGCGCTGCCAATTTCCGGACCGGATTTTTTGTCTGCCAGGGCATCCTCGATAAGACCGGCCAGACGGTACTGAGCTGACTCCGAGGCGTAGGAAGCGGCATTCATTTTGGCCAGTTTAGTCTGAATCATGCCGAACTTGGAAATGGGGCTCTTGAACTGTATGCGCTGGTTGGCGTATTTTACAGCCTGCCGAATAGCTTTCTTGGCCGATCCGGTGGTGCCGGCGCCCAGTTTGAAACGTCCGATGTTCAGAATGTTAAAGGCGATGACATGGCCCTTGCCTATTTCACCCAGCACATTTTCCGCCGGGACCATGGCGTCTTCGAATACCAGGCTGCGGGTGGAAGATCCCTTGATCCCCATTTTCTTTTCCTCAGCGCCGGTGCTGAATCCGGGCGTGCCTTTATCCACTATGAAAGCGGTAAATTTTTCTCCGTCAATTTTGGCGTAGGTTACGAACACATCGGCAAAACCGGCGTTGGTGATGAATATTTTCTCACCGTTAAGGATGTAGTGCTTGCCATCTTCAGACAGTACAGCCTTTGTTTTTGCATTCATGGCATCGGATCCCGCGCCGGGCTCGGTCAGGGCGTAGGCCGCGATAAACTCGCCGGTGGCCAGTTTGGGAAGGTACTTGTTCTTCTGTTCCTCATTACCGAACATAACTATGGGCAGTGAGCCTATACCGGTATGGGCCAGCATTCCGGTTGCAAATGAACCGCCCGCGCATACATTTTCAGTAATAATGATGGAGGCCAGTTTGCCCATTTCGGACCCGCCGTATGCCTCGTCGATATCTGTCGAAAGAAGCCCCAGATCGCCGGCCTTCAGCAGCAGGCTCTTCATCAAACCATCTTTTTGTGCATCAAGCTCATCTATAATGGGGAGAACTTCTTTGGCGATAAAATCCTCGCAGGTGCTGGCAATCATCTTGTGCTCATCGGAAAAATCCTCCGGAGTGAATACATCCGCAGGGCTAACGCTTTCAAACAAAAACATTCCGCCTTTTTGAAGCATTTGAAATATCTCCTTTCGAAATTAAAATTAATAAACATTCAGGTAATAGCAGCTTACAGCATACAGCTTATAGCTAGTCTATCATTTCATAAACGCTTGCGGCCCCCATTCCTCCGCCGATGCACATGCTTACCACACCGTAGCGGGCCTTCCGGCGCTTCATTTCATGCAGCAGGGTGGCGGTCAGCTTGGATCCGGTGCATCCCAGGGGATGACCCAGGGCAATGGCTCCGCCGTTACGGTTTACCTTGTTGATATCCAGTTCCAGTGTTTTTATCGAGGCCAGGGCCTGGGAGGCAAAGGCTTCGTTCAGCTCGAATAAGTCCACCCGGTCTTTTGATATTCCGGCCACCTTCAGGGCCTTGGGAATAGCCACTATGGGACCGATCCCCATCAGCTCGGGGGCGCATCCTCCCACGGCATAACCGCGGAAAATGCCCAGCGGCTTTATTCCCAGGGACTCGGCTTTTTTACGGCTCATTAGTACTACACAGGCCGCCCCGTCACTGGTCTGGGAAGAGTTTCCGGCTGTGACGCTGCCTCCGGCCCGGAAAACCGGCTTTAGCTTGGCCAGGGTTTGCACGGTGGTTCCGGGGCGGGGACCCTCATCGGTGTCAAACACAAAACTCTTTTCTTTAATCCTGTCGCCCACCCATTGCTTTTCAGTAACGGTGAGAGGCACTATTTCTTCCTTGAATCTGCCTTCTTTTATTGCATTAAGGGCTTTCAGGTGGCTGGCCTCGGCAAAGGAGTCCTGCTCATCTCTGGTAATATTATATTTTTCTGCAACGTTTTCAGCGGTCAGTCCCATTCCCATGTATGCTTCGGGGCAAATCCTCAAAAGCTCCGGATCCGGGGCCAGCTTGTTGCCGCCCATGGGGACCATGCTCATGCTCTCAACACCGCCGGCCACGAATACGTCTACATATCCTGCCATTATACGGGTTGCTCCCACTGCGATGGACTCAATTCCGGAGGAGCAGAAACGGTTTATGGTGGCGCCTGATACGCTGTGAGGCAGCCCGGCCAGGAGGTTGATCATCCGTCCCACGTTCATTCCCTGTTCACCTTCAGGGAATGAGCATCCGAACAAAACATCGTCTATTTCCGCCGGGTCCAGGCCAGGTATCCGGGCAAGGGCTTCTTTTAAAACGGTGGCCGCCATGTACTCCGGCCGGGTATTTTTCAGTTTGCCCCGGGGAGCCTTACCCACTGCGGTACGCACCGCACTGACAATTACGGCTTCTTGCATTTTTCTTAAAACCCCCTAGTTCGTAGTGGATTACCTTATATTGTTAAGCGGCCGTTTGAAAGTCTATTTGCCTATTACCTAGTTCCTGAGAGGTTTATTGGTGGTCAGCATGTGACGTATCCGGTCGACGGTCTTTTTCTCACCCAGCAGGCTAAGGAAGGCTTCACGCTCCAGGTCCAGCAGATTTTGCTCGGTCAGAGTTGTGCCCGGTGTTACCCCGCCCCCGGTCAGTATGTGCGCAACCTTACCGGCAACCAGAGCGTCGTGCTTGCTGATGAAGTTACCCCATAGCATGGTTTCGATGCCCACGCGGATGGCTGCTTCGCCTGGTGCTCCCAGGGCTGTCATGGTTTTGGGAAGGGTGGGCCGGAAATTCGGCGCCGTCTTCAGGACCAGTTTTTTAGCCTCACCTATAAGGTGGTCACGGTTAGTCACAATGATGGTGTCGGTTGCTCTTATAAATCCCATGGAAACTGCCTCGGGGCCGCTGGTGGTCACCTTTGCCATGGATATGTTTTCAAAGGCGCGGTTAATCATGGGTTGAGTGGAATTGGTGCCTCCGGTCTTAATACTGGTGGGCGCCGGGGGCTCTGTCTCGGCTGCCCTGAAGGCCATTTCCTTGACGCCGCCGCCGCCGGGGACAAGTCCTAGGCCCACTTCCACCAGTCCTATATAGGATTCGGCACAGGCAGCCACCTTGTTGCAGTGCATTACTATTTCGCAGCCTCCGCCCAGGGCCATGCCGTGGGGAGCCGCCACTACGGGCTTTTTGCATAATTTCATGATCATGTTGGTGTTCTGGAAGTCCCTTATCATCATGTCCAGTTCGACCCACTCCTGGGCCTCGGCATACATCATCACCAGCATTATGTTGGCGCCCACCGAGAAGTGCTTGCCGTAGTTGGCAATTACCATGCCCTCGTAATTCTTTTCTATCTCTTTCACAGAGTAATCCATCATTTGCCCGATGTCTCCGCCGATGGAATTTGACTTGCTGTGGAATTCCAGGCAGACAACGCCATCGCCGATGTCAATAAGGCTGGCGCCGTCATTTGACTTGATAACCTTATTTTGCTTTTTGAGGGGATCAAGATAGATGACGTTCTCGCCAAATTTCCCGGCGGATCTGACCTTGGTGTTTTGATCAAAGATGTAACGAATTCCGTCTTTCTCTTCGTAGAAACTGGTTTTGCCACTGGCCAAAAGGTCTTCAACAACCTTGGGTATGGTGTCGCCTTCATTCTTCAGGCGCTCAACCATCCAGTCCACACCCAGCATATCCCAGATTTCGAAGGGTCCGAAATCCCAGTTAAAGCCCCACTTCATAGCCTGGTCGATGGACTGTATGTCATCGGCAATGATTCCCAGCAGGCTGGCAGCGTACAGGAGCTGCTGCTTGGTAACTTTCCAGGAAAACAGGGATCCCTTATCGCTTCCGGTAACCAGTTCCTTAATCTGCTTGGCGGGCTTTTTGGCGGCCTTGGCGTTTGAAAGGGAGCTGAAATTTGCCTTTACCTTGGGGCGGTACTCCATGGTGTTGTAGTCCAGAACCAGTAATTCCTTACCTTTGGCTGTTTTTACCTTATTATAGAATCCCTGGCCGGTCTTGTCTCCCAGCCACTTGTTCGCCAGCATTTTCTGGAGGAATTCAACGGGCTCGAAGATGGCCTTTTCCCGGGGGTCGCCAGGAATGTCATAGACATTCCTGGCCACATGGAGCATAACGTCCAGGCCCACCATGTCCAGGGTGCGGAATGAGGCGCTCTTGGGGTGGCCCATGACCCGACCGGTTAACTCGTCAACCTCGTCTATGCCCAGACCGAATTCAAGCATGGCTTTTATTGTGGAGCACATTCCGAAAACGCCTATACGGTTGGCCACAAAGTTGGGGGTGTCCTTGCAGATAACTACGCCCTTACCCAGTGTCCTTTCACAGAAATCCACCATAAAGCCGGTAACTTCCTGATTGGTGTCGTTGCCCGGGATGATTTCCAGCAGGCGCATATATCTGGGGGGGTTAAAGAAGTGCATTCCGATAAAGTTTTGTTTAAAATCAGCTGAACGACCTTCGGCCATTTTGTTTATAGAAAGGCCGGAGGTGTTGGAGGCTACTATCGATCCCGGCTTCCAGTTTTTCTCCACCTTTTCAAAAAGGCTCTGCTTGACATCTAACCTTTCCAGAACCACTTCTAAAATGAGATCGCATTCTGAAAGCACGTTCATATTATCTTCGAAATTCCCGGGGGTAAGTAGTTTAGCGTTTTCCGGTATGTAGAGGGGGGCCGGTTTTGCCTTCAGTAGATTTGTAATCCCGTTCACTGCAAACCTGTTGCGCACATTAGGGCTTTCCAGGGTTAATCCCGCTTTCTCTTCATCGGCATTCAATGTAGGCGGCACGATGTCCAGAAGGTAGGTGGGGATACCCACGTTGGCCAGGTGTCCGGCAATGGTTGCACCCATAACCCCTGCTCCCAGCACGGCAGCTTTGTTTATGCTGCGCTTCATCTTCTGCGTTTCCTCCTTTATCCTGTTATTTTTAAAATAATTAGTTGAAGGATTAAAATGACTGATGACTCACTCATTTTCTTGATTATAAGTTATTTTATTTTGGGTAAAAGGTCAATAGGTAAGAAGTCTTTTTTAAAAAAATAAAATTTATAAAATAGATATGATGTAAGCTGAAAAAGGAAAATGGACAGTAGGAACAGAAATTTAACCACAGGTGATAATGTTGATAAAAAGACTTTTTATAGCATTGACAGTCTCTGTGATTATACTATTTGCTTCTTCCCCATACTGGCTTTCGGCCTATGGCAGGTATCTGGTGGTGGATGAAAAACCACGTAAAAGTGATGCCATTGTGGTATTGGCCGGAGAAACAGTTCCCCGGGTGGCAAAGGGAGCCGCACTGTACAGGGAGAACTATGGCGATGTTGTGATCATGACCGGGGGCAGGCTGTCAACCAAATACACCGAAGCCCGTATTATGCTGGAGGAGGCCGCAGACCTCGGTGTTCCTCCATCGGCGGTGATGCTTGAGGAAAAATCCCAGAGCACATATGAGAATGCGGTGTTTGTCAAAAAAATAATAATGGAAAGTAATATAAAATCCTTTATTTTAGTTACTTCATCGTATCACACCAGGAGGTCCCGATATATATTCGAAAAAGTATTCAAAGATAGCGGAGTAGAGATTATTACCGTTTCAGCTCCGGATCCCAAGTATTCCCCGTCTTCCTGGTGGAAAGACCACGAGGGGCAGCAGAAGGCACTTACAGAATTGGCCAATATGGTCATTTATCTGCTGAAATATTGATTGCCAATAACGAAATATACTGCGGGGGATGCTAACGTCCTGTCCTGAAAAAGATAAAGATAACTAAAGGAGAAAAGGTAGTTCGGGCCGAATTGCATATAATAATCTTAGTATTGCAGGAGTTGTTATTTGCTTGGTATGGGTGAGGTGTTTAAGAAATGGATATCGACCATAAGGTTTTCACCCTGAACGACAGCGATAAGTCGCTGATCAGACAGACAGGCCAGTGCATAAAATATCCCAAGGGTCAGATCATATTTGCCGCAGGTGAATTTTCCGGCCAGGTTTATTTTGTGGAAAAAGGGTGGGTGAAGATTTACCGTCTTGCCGGAGATGGCCGGAGGGTAACGGTGGCCGTCAGACATCCCGGGGAACTGGCGGGCCTTGCCGAGACGCTGAGCAGTTCCTATAGATCCTGTTATGCCGAGGCCATGGGTGAGGTTGAGCTTGTTGTTATAAAAAGAGAGGGGTTTCTGGATTTGTTAAGGATCCACTCCCACCTGGCCATAAAAGTGGCCGAGGCTTTGGGGGTAAGGTTGAGAGAGGCCCATCGCACCATTTACGAGATGGTAACCTGGCCGGTTCAGGGAAGACTGGCGCTGCTGCTGCTGAAGATGGCTGAGCGGGCGGGCGTCGATACCGGTGAAGGGATAGAGATAAACTTAAGGCTGACCCATGAGGAAATAGCATGCATGATTGGGACTTCAAGGCCCACAGTAACTTCGGCGTTCAATGCCATGAAGAGCGAAAAAGCCATAGTGATGGAGGGGCGGGATATCAAAATTATTTATCCCGAGAAACTGAGAAAATGGGTCTAGTAAGGATTTTAACAGATTATGACAGCTAACTGCTTGTCGCCCGATAGGGCGATTTTTTTCTTGTATAAAAAAAAATTATAAAAAAGATAAGTAAAACCTTGAGATAAGCCCCAGGATTCTAGGGCATTTCATGGATTTTCAGGCAAAAGTGTAAGTAATATTACAAAAGTTATGTTTTGCTGAGAACATACAGATTGATCGTTTTTTGGTATTTTAATGTCAGTTGGCCGACATCTTTTTTCCGAGAGGAGGGTAGGCATTATCGGAGGGCGTGACCCGGAAAACGAATTGGAAGGGGATGTGTATGAGAGACAGCGGAGATCTCAAATGGTATGCCAGTTGGGTGCCGGAAGGAATGATTAATAACGCCCGCAGATCCGGTTTAAACCCAAACGCCGCATTCATAGGATTTATTATTGCCTGGATAGCTTTTTTTGCCATTTTGTATGCGCCTCCGCTTGCGGGGCTGAAGCCTGAAGGGCAGAAGGCGGCGGCGGTGGCGGTGTGGGCGGTGATTATCTGGATTACTGAAGCCATACCTGTTGGCATAACAGGACTGTTAATTCCTTTAATGCTGGTCATGACCAAGGCCGAAAAAGATATTGGCAAAGCCTTTGGGGGGTACACCCAGGACGTGACTTTCCTGGTGCTGGGATCCTTCATTTTTGCGGCCATCATGCAGTGCACCGGCATGGACAGAAGGATCGCCATGGCCGTGCTGTCCCGGGTCAAGCCACAGGTGGATCAGGTTCTCAAGGGTTTCATGGCGGTCAACACCGTTCTGGGGGTTTTTGTTCCTGCAGCGGTATCCAGGGCAGCGGTTCTTCTGCCCATTGTAAAAGGGGTAAGCGCCCTGTTCGGAGATAACGAAAAGGGCAAAAGAGCAGTGGCCGCCTTGGCCATATCGGGTATTTGTTACTTCCCCATGGTTGCAGGCATACTTCTTCTTACAGCACACTTGCCCAACGTCATTATGGCCGGCCTGTTTGATAAACAACTGGGTTACCAGATGAGCTATGCCAGGTGGTTCTGGCTTCACTGGCCTATTGTGGGGCTTTACCCAATAATGTTTATAATGCTTAGAAAATTGTTTGATGTTAAGGACATAAGCATACCAGGCGGGGTCGATTTTATTAAAGAAGAGAAAACCAAGATGGGTAAGACCAGCCTAGTGGAATGGTTTGTTATAGCAGTTTTTGGCCTGGCCGTGATAATGTGGATAACCGAGCCCTACCACGGAATCAAGACGGGTATGGCCACGTTAATCGCCCTGGGCATATTCTTTATCCCGGGACTTCTGCCAGTATCCTGGCAGGCGGTACAGAGTAAGACCATCTGGGGGACATTCCTCCTCCTGGCCGGGGCAATGTCAATGGCCAACGCCATCAGCAGCACCGGACTGGCAAAATGGCTGGCCGATATTGCTCATCCCCTTTTTATAGGGCAGCCTTTCCTGGTGGTGGTTGTGGGGGTTATCCTGGTAACTGCGGTAATACGAATATTTATGCTCAGTAATGTGGCGGCTGTCTCCATGCTGGCGCCTATCATGCTGTCACTGGCCAAGGTGCTCAATTTGAACCCTGTGGCGTTCACCCTTCTGGTCTGTAACTTTGATACATTCTCATTCATTATCCCCACCCAGGTTACCGCCTGTGTCATCGCATATGGAACCAATACTTTTAACACGAGCACCTATGCCAGGGTGGGAATACCAATAATGCTGGTGACACTGATTTATTTCATGGTGATTATGATGCCGTGGTACGCCTTCAACGGACTGCCTGTCTGGGGTGGGTATGTAACCTGGAAATAAACTGATAGCAAGAGGAGGTTTTTTGAACATGGGCAAAAAGTTCCCCGTACTTCCGCAAGAGGTGGAAGAAATTTTCCTGGATACCGACATTTTAATCATCGGGGCCGGCAATGCAGGGTGTTACGCCGCAATAGAGGCAAAGAGGCAGCAGCCCTCGCTGAAGGTTACCCTGATGGAAAAGGCGCATATTGACCGCAGCGGCTGCCTGGCCGGCGGCATGGACGCCATTAACACTTACATCAAAAAAGGGGAAACCGTAGAGAGCCTGGTTAAGTGGAGCAGGGATCAGGCAGGCGGTATTTTGCGGGAAGATCTTTACATCACCATGGCCGAGCTGCTTAACCAGTCCATTGAAGAATGGGAAAGCTGGGGATTACCCATTAAGAAGGACGCCAACGGTGAATACCTGGCCCGGGGGCGCTGGGATATAGCCATTCACGGTTCCGAGATGAAAGTGATACTGGCTGAAAAGGTGCGGGAATACGGCTGTGAAATATTGAACCGGGTGGTGGCCACCAACTATATCATGGACGGAGACCGGGTAGTGGGCGCCATGGGGTTTAACGTCAGAGAGGGCAAGTTTTACATTATCCGGGCCGGGGCCACCATAATGGCCACCGGAGGCGCCGGGGGAATATACAAGCCGTACACCAATGACGGAAATGACAGCCACCACCAGATATGGTACAGCCCCTTCAATGTGGGCACCGGTTATGCCATGGGAATAAGGGCGGGCGCAGAGATGACCACCTTTGAAATGCGCTGGTGCGCCGTAAGGACAAAAGATTTTAACGGTCCCATTGACACCATTTCGGTGGGCTATAACGCTGCCATGGTAAACGCCAGGGGAGAAAAGATACTGGCCGAACGCTACGCTCATCTGGGAGGGGATAAGGCGCCCCGTTATATCAGGGCCAATGCCCCCATGGAGGAGTGGCTGGCCGGTCGCGGGCCATGTTATGTTGATACCACCCACATGACTCCGGAACAGATAAAGGACCTGAAAACAGATTATCTGAATGAACGTCCCTCCTTTGTTTTATTCCTGGCGTCACGAAACCAGGATATAGCAAAGGACCCCATCGAGATTTACGGAAGTGACCCCTACATCGTGGGGGGGCACACGGCCAGCGGGTACTGGATTGACGTTAAAAGACAAACCACTGTCCCGGGGCTGTTCGCCTGCGGTGATGTGGCCGGAGGCACCCCCAACAAATTTGTGGGAGGATGCGCCGCAGAAGGAATACTGTCAGCCCGGGGAGCCATAGAATACCTAGGGGCATCCGGCTCCGCACAGTCCGCCGCCGACAAAGAAAACATTCAACGGGAAAAGGAAAGGGTGTTTCAGCCTTTCGACCGCCAGATGAATGTGGGAGAAGGCATAAGCCCGTGGGAAATGGAAGAAAGACTGCAAAGGCTGATGGACGAGTACGCCGGAGGTGTACACCAGTTTTACCGCATGAACCGGGAGCGGTTGGAGTATGCGTTAAAGAATATTGCCATCTTGAAAGATCAGACCAAATTCCTGGTGGCCGGGGACCTGCACCAACTGATGAAGTGCCATGAGGTAATAGACATGATTGACGTGGCTGAAGTCCTGGTGCATCACCTGCTCTACAGGGAAGAGACCCGGTGGCCGGGCTGGCAAAACAGGATGGATTTCCCTGAGCGTAACGACGAGAAATTCAACTGCTTCGTCAATTCCAGGAAAAATACCGAAACCGGGCAGGTTGAGATGTTTACCAGGCCGTACGAGAAACTGGTTCCCTAATTGCATTCAATGGTTCGGAAAATAGCGTAAGCTTAAATAATAAGTTGTTGATTCAAGGAGGTTAGTTAGATGCCGCCAAAGGTTGATTTAAAAAAATGTGACGGATGCAAGGGCGAGAATGAGCCCCTTTGCGTTTCCATATGCCCCGGTGACCTGTTGTTTCTTAATGAGGAAAGCGTTAGGGCAGTCTGCCGGTCACCCCGGGACTGCTGGGACTGCATGTCCTGTGTCAAGGCCTGCCCCCAGGGAGCCATTGAAACAAAGCTGCCCTACCAGTTGGGATATTACCCGGCCAAATTGATACCTCTCATGGGTGGCAAAAGGGTTAGCTGGACATGTATCGGCCAGGACGGTAAGGTGGAAAGGTTCACCTACAAAAACAGAAACTAAATACATGACAAGGACCGGGGGCCGGAAAAACAATTTCGGCCCCTCACCGCCATTGTCCCGCAGGAGGAGGATAAGGTAGTTGTTAAAAGGAAAAATATTGGTGGTTGGGGGAGGCATCGCCGGGCTTACGGCGGCTGACAGGCTTGGCCGCGCAGGACTGGAAGTGGTGCTGGTGGAGAAGTCCTCCGCTAACGGAGGCAGGGTGGCCGGGCTTCACCGCTATTATCCCAGGCTTTGTCCTCCCCGCTGCGGCCTTGAAATATTGGTAAACAATATCTCCGGCCTGTCTAACGTCGATATGAGATTGCAGACAGAATTGACCGGGGTGCAAAAAAATTCTCCAGGCATCTGGACGGTGACACTGCGCAACACAAAACAGGAAGCTGACGAATACCAGTTAAAAGTTGACGGGATAATTCTTGCAACCGGCGCACAGCTTTATGATGCGTCTTTAATCAAGGAATACGGTTATGGCAGCTTGCCGGCTGTTATAACTTCAATGGAATTTGAGTCACTCTTCAGGCCCGACGGTCCCACCGGCGGCAGGCCGGTCCATCCTGTGACAGGAAAGCCTCTGAAACGGGTTGCGTTCATACAGTGCGCAGGCAGCAGGGACAAAAATCACCTCCCTTACTGCTCAGGATACTGCTGTGCCGTGACCCTGAAGCAGATTGAATACCTGCACCAGTCATGCGGGGATATCGGCACATGGGTGTTTTACAAGGATATCCGGACGCCGGGAAGCAAAGAGGAATACTACAGGCATGTGCGTGAGGAATACCGCCCGGTGTTTATACGGGGCTTGCCCTCGTCTGTTGAATATGAAGGCGGGAAACTGATTGTCAGGGCCGAGGACACACTGAGCGGGAAAAAGGTTAAGGGGGATTTTGACCTGGTGGTTCTGGCCGCAGGCATGGTTCCGCCCGTTCTGCCAGTTATTGATGGGCTGGAAAAGGACCGCTACGGTTTTTTCCCGGGCCATACCCCCTGCGATCCCACCGAGCTGAGAAGATCAGGGATCTGGGCGGCGGGCTGCGCCCAGCAGCCCATGGACGTGGAGGACAGTGTCAGGAGCGCCCTTTCGGCGGTGGCGCAGTGTCTGGTAAAGCTGCATCAGCAGCCTTCGGCATACCCGGAAGTAAATAAGAAGAAGTGTGATCACTGCGGGCGGTGTGCCAAGGAATGTCCCTACGGAGCCTGCATACTGGGGCCGGACGGTTACCCGGAGGTTTATCCCGGGGACTGCCGCAGCTGCGGTATTTGTCAGGGAGGATGCCCCCTCATGTGCATCAACCTTCCCGGACAGGGCATTAAAAAGATTGAAGATGTTGTGGACAGGGTTTTATCGGGAGGTGTCCCCCAACCGTCGGTACTGCTATTCCTGTGCAGCAATGACGCCTATCCGGCCTGGGAAAAACTCACCGGGCAGGGGGGAAACATTGAAGGGCTGGAAGGGGTTGTGCCCATTCCAGTGCCGTGTATCGGGTCGGTTAATATGTCCTGGATAAACGAGGCCCTGATAGGCGGGCTTGATGGAGTGATGCTGGCCGGGTGCCACCCGGATCAGTGCCACCATGGGGGAGGAACATCACTGGCAGGAACACGGCTGCAGAACCTCAGGGAGACATTGGGCAGAATGAGGATCGAGCCGGAGAGGATTTATTCCACAGGGATAACCATAGATGACACCGAAAGGCTTTTGGGTGAAATTCGAAGATTTGGCGACCTGCTTGTTAAAATGGGCCCTAGTCCGTTCAAATAAAAAAATGGGGATAAATTATGAACTGCAATGCAGATATAACCGATTTAAGGGAAACAGACATTCTTGACGGGGTCACGGTCAGAGCCGCCGCCCTCTGTGAACAGTGCGGCAAATGCGGGGCTGTATGCCCGGCCCTTTTCAAAAAACCCAACCCCACATCTCTGATCAGGCTGGTCCAGTTGGGCCGGGTGGCCGAGGCGCTGCAAGCGCCTCTTTTGTGGAGTTGCATAGGCTGTGAGCAGTGCAATGCAGTTTGTCCCAACAAACTGGACGCCGTCCGGGTGGTGCGCAGTCTGCGGCGTCTTTCGGCCAGTGAAAAGGACGTTTGTTTTCCCAAATACATTATGGATTTTTACCTTGGAGGACTGTTATAACAGATTCAATCCGGCCTTAAAAATGCCGGTAAACACTCTCCAGGGTCAGCGGAAGACTGTTGTTCAGCCCCTTGGAGAAAAGCAGCTGGTATACGTTCAGCCCAGTCGCCCTGAAATTGGCTGAGCAGCCTCGCAGGTAAAGGCTCCACATCCTTACAAATTTCTCGCCCAGTTTTTTTTTGAGGCTTTCCGTATGTCTTGTGAAGTTTTCATACCACTTGTCAAGGGTCATGGCATAATGCATCCTGAGGCTTTCAGCGTGCAGCAGGTGGAAATCGTACAGGGGCAGGAGCCAGATGGTCTCTCTCAGTGAAGGTATATAGCCTCCCGGGAAAATATATTTCTCCGCCCAACTGTTTACCGGCTGCTCATCCATTCCCGTAATTGTGTGCAGCATTGAAAGTCCCCCGGGTACAAGTACTTTATAGACTTTTTCCATGTATTTTCCCAGGTTTTCCCTGCCAACGTGCTCAAACATTCCCACGCTGACCACCTTGTCGAACTGCTCCCGGTCAGGCAGTTCCAGGTAATTATGAAGTTTAACCTCAACCCGTCCGGACAATCCCAGCTCATTTATTTTCCGGACTACGGCGTTGTACTGTTCTTCGCTCAGTGTAATTCCCAGTGCGGATACGTTAAACTGCTGGGCCGCCCGGATTATCAGCCAGCCCCAGCCGCAGCCTATATCAAGCAGCCTTTCCCCCGGCTTTAGCTGCAGTTTACTCAGGATCAAGTCTATTTTTTGAATTTGGGCATTTGCAAGGGAATCGTCCGGATCCCGGAAATAGGCGCAGGAATAGCTCATTGTTTCATCCAGCCAAAGGGCGAAGAAATCGTTTCCAAGGTCGTAATGATGCTGAATGTTCTGCTTTTGCCTCTGTCTGGAGGCCGCACTGTTTATGTTTTGAAAGGTTGAAAAAAACTTTTTCTTTAAGTCGCTGGATATTAACGTATCTCTGTTCTGCTTGATTATGAGGAGTATTTCCTCCAGATCGCCATCAAAGTCGATTATGCCGTCCATGTATGCCTCTCCGAAAGAAAGCGCGGGGTCAGCCAGGTTAAAGCTGACTGGCGGCTCGCGGTTGAAAATGATAGCCAGCATTGGTTTGCCTGCTCCGTAATCAACGGCTTCACCGTCCCAGAATACAACTCTGAAGTCAACGCCGTTGATGCTCTTAAAAAAAGCCTTCAGGATAGTTTTTTTCATCTGCTTTCCTCCTCAACATTTTTTGCGTTGACAAGCTGTGGAGTATATTGTAAGCCGTCTTGAAAAACCTGGAATATGCTGCTTACCGCCGTTTAACAATTTTTATTATGGAAATCTGTTTTTATGCGGATAAGTTGAAAGAGAATTAAATGAGCAAGGGATCCGGCACAAAGTCCCGGATCCCTTCAGTCCAGCAAACGTTTATTTCGTAATAGTCAGCACATAATCCTTTCCTTCCGGGCTAATGCTTACCGTCCACCCCAGATTTTCTGAAAGACGGGTGACATTTTCCTTTGCCGCATTATTGTCCACAATTACCTTAACAGTTCCATCAGTAAGTTTATCTATGACTCTCTTTGTCAATAACACAGGCTCCGGGCAAAGTAAGCCCCGGGCATCAACCATTTTGTCCATAACTGGTGCCTCCCGAATATGAAGTCTGACGGTATGTTCCTAAAAATCCTATTGTAAATACAATCAAAATACCCACTAACGTGGCCGTCTGCCCGGCAAAAGAAACACCCTTGGCGCTGGCGGCCAGTCCGAAGTTGTGTGCGAAGGCTGCCCCTGCGATAAAGCCAACAATTGTAATCACACAATCGGTATTCCCCTCGCTGGCGGCGATTAGCTGTCTTAACGGGCAGCCGCCCAGCATGGTGGCCGAGGCTCCCGCCAGCAGCATCCCGAGAAAGTTCCAGATTCCGTCGGTGTGGGCTATTGGCTGGCCTGCGAAGCCCGGCTTAAAAGCTCCCACGGTAAGGTTACCCAGAAAGGCAATCACCAGCAGAGCGATAAATCCAATTAAAAGATGAGTGTCCCTGAACAGGATGAAATCCCTGATGCCCCCTATCATACAAAAGCGGGACCGCTGGGCCAGAGCTCCCACTGCTATCCCGGCCGCTGAAGAAATTATAACAGGAGCGTGCATTGAACCGGGGCCGCTTTTGCTGCTAAAGAAAAAAGAAGTGCCAAAAACCAATAAAACCAATATAGCCACTGCCATTACCGGGAATATGTATCCATTGACGCTTTGCATGCCGCTTGCCCTTCCCAGTGAAAAACCCTTGTTTAAAAACTGAATACCTATGACAACCCCCGCAATCAGCCCCAGTATACCCACTCCGGCATTCCAGTCCCCGCCTGCCAGGCGCAGCACAGCCCTCACGGGGCAACCCAGAAATACCAGCATGCCAATCATTCCGGCAAACGCCAGTGTGAAACGGATAAAAGGGCTGGATCCTCCAACGGATTTATGCTCTTTGGAAAGAAAGGCCGCCAAAAATGCCCCTGATATCAGTCCGAAAATTTCCGGCCTCATGTACTGAACAATTTCCGCCCTGTGAAAACCCAGCCCTCCGCTTATGTCCCTCAGGAAACAAGCTATGCAGTACCCCATGTTGGCGGGGTTTCCCATTTTCACCAGCAGTATCGCCAGTATTCCCAAAACCCCTCCTGTCACCGCCACCAATACTTTTTTGTTTTTCATAGATCAACCTCCGGTATCTGATATTCTGGAGGGGAGAAGTCGGAATCGAACCGGACTCCCGCCCGGGTCACGGACAGGCCAGCGGGTTTGCAGCCCGTGAGAGGGACCACCCCCTTTCTCCCCACTCAATAATACATCAAAAGCCTGTGTGTATAAACAATATTTATTAGCATTATAAATACTTTTTATTAATCATATGACCATAATAAATTATATTTATTGTACTATTCTTTTCCCTTTAACACATACTGAGCAATGCCTTGAAAAACGGCCTTTACTGACAGTGAAAGGGCCGTTTGCTACTGTCAATAAAAGCAGGAAATCGTTTAATATTGTTGAAATAATAAGAAAAAAACGAGAGGAGATAGAAATGAATGCAAGTGTTCTGACCTCATCACCGGATGATTTAGAGCTGAATATTTTCCGTTTATAATTATTGACTGGTTGTTTTATAGCAAACTTTATTAGAGGTAGTGGTATGAGAAGAATTTCTTGCGGCTTTCTAATGCCTGGTGCCGAAGTGGCAAGCCATGTCTATGACCATGACGGCCGTATTCTACTGGCTAAAGGTGTTAAGTTAACTAATGCATACATAAACGCCCTGATTAAAAAGGGAATATCATCCATATACATTGAGGATGAGATTTCGCAAGATATAAGCATAAGTGACGTTATATTAGAAGAGACACGGGTTCAAGTAAGCAATTGCATTAAGAAAACAATAAAAAGTGTCTGTACAAGATTAGTAAATAGAGATGCCATAAATATAAGTGAAATCAAATCTTCAACTTCCGAAATAGTCAGTCAGCTACTGGAAAATAAAAGAATGATTTATGACATCATTGATATTAGGTCGATAGATGATTATTTATTTGGGCATAGCGTAAATGTCTGTGTTTTATCTTTAATGGCGGGTATTTCATTAAATTACGGTAGAGCCCAATTGGAACAACTGGCGGTGGGCGCCTTATTGCACGATATAGGAAAAGCTTTGGTTCCCCCTCTTATTCTTAATAAACCGGGAATTCTTACAGAAAAAGAATTTCAGGAAATTAAAAAACACCCTCAATATTCTCTTGAACTACTTCGTAAAAACTCAAGCATTGATAGTGTTTCCCGCATAATAGCTTATGAACACCACGAAAAATACAATGGGGAGGGTTATCCTTCGGGGAAGAGCGGCAAAGATATTTTGGACATGTCTCAAATAGTAGGTATGGTTGATATGTATGACGCTATAACCTCCAATAGGTGCTATAAAGAAGGTATGCCCCCAAACGAAGCCTATGAGCTTCTTGCAGGGGCCGGAGACAGTTACTTTAAATATGAAATTGTTCTGGCGTTTCTGTCTAAGGTGGCGGCATATCCATCAGGGACTGTTGTTGAGCTTAGTACCGATCAGACTGCTATAGTTGTAAGTAATGTTACTAATCACCCAATTACACCGAAGGTGCGGATATTGTTAGAAAAGGACCGATCATTATCCGGTCCCAATAGCGAACTGGACCTGACGGGTCAGACAAAGGTGGTAATAAAACGTGTTTTAAAAGAGCATGAAGTCAGGAGAATAATCCAATTTTTATAAAAAAAAACATCCGACTAAATGGCGATTAATGGGAGCAACTAACCCGGTTGTTTTTCAAGTACAAACCATTTAACCATTTTTTAGCGTCATTTAGTCCTGAAATATTTCCATTAGAGTGAAATTTCTTAACTATCATGCCGCAATGGTGTAATATAATGAAAAATGAAACGCCGTTTATTAATGCGAAACGCACCATCGGCATAACCCGGTACGCCGGGGGATGGAATAACTGAAAAATAATTAACAATAGTTACCAGTAATGAGGAGGGTAAAATATGTCGGTCGGCAGTGTGCAAAATTTAATGATCGAAACCAGAGTTTTTGCTCCTTCACGGGAATTTGCGGAAAAAGCGCGGGTTAGCAGTCGGGAGCAGCGAGATGAAATGTACCGCAAATCGATAGAACAGCCCAATGAATTCTGGGCCGAAATGGCCGGGGAGAACATTGATTGGTTTAAAAAATGGGAAACCGTGGAGGAATTCAGCTTCAAAGATGACATCAATATCAGCTACTTCCGGGGAGCCAAGCTCAACGCTTCCTATAACTGTTTAGATCGTCATGTAAACACCTGGCGCAGGAACAAGGCAGCCCTCATCTGGCAGGGGGAGCCCCAGGATGAGTACCGCATTTACACATATGACCAACTTCACCGGGAAGTTTGCAAGTTCGCCAATGTGCTTAAAAGTAAGGGAGTTAAAAAAGGAGACCGGGTAACCGTTTACCTGCCCATGATCCCGGAACTGCCCATTACCGTACTGGCCTGCGCCAGGATTGGCGCCATTCACAGCGTTGTTTTCGGCGGCTTCAGCGCCGAAGCCCTGCGGGACAGAATTCAGGACGCCAGTGCGGAGACCGTGATCACCAGCAACTATGGCCTGCGGGCTGGAAAACCGCTGAACAGCAAGGAAAACGCCGACAGTGCCCTGGCCCAGTGCCCCTTGGTAAAGAACTGCATTGTGGTCAGAAGGCTTGAAAAGGATTGCAACATGGTGGAGGGGCGCGATTCCTGGTGGCATGAAGAAATGGCCCAGGCTTCGGCCGATTGCGAGCCGGAACATATGGATGCCGAAGATCCCCTGTTTATTCTTTACACCAGTGGCAGCACAGGCAAACCCAAGGGTGTGATGCATACCACAGGCGGGTATATGGTTTACACCACCACCACCTTTAAGTACATTTTTGATTACCGGGATGAGGATGTATTCTGGTGCACGGCTGATATCGGCTGGGTGACCGGCCACAGCTATATTGTCTACGGCCCTCTCTCCGCAGGAGCAACATCCCTGATGTTCGAGGGGGTTCCCAACTATCCCAAGCCGGACAGGTTCTGGGAAATAGTGGAAAAATACCGGGTAAATATATTCTATACTGCCCCCACAGCTATCCGGGCCATGATGAGGGACGGCGAGCAGTGGCCCCTCGGGCGGAATCTCAGCAGCCTTCGCCTGCTGGGCACGGTGGGTGAGCCCATCAACCCCGAAGCGTGGATGTGGTACCACAATGTGATAGGCAAGGAAAAAACCCCCATCGTGGATACCTGGTGGCAAACAGAAACAGGTGGAATTTTGATCACCCCGCTGCCCGGAGCAATCCCCGCCAAACCAGGTTCGGCCACAGTACCCTTCTTCGGTCTCGATGCGAAGGTTATCCGCCAGGACGGCAGCGAAGCCGATGTTAACGAGGGCGGGTACCTGGTCATTGCCAGGCCGTGGCCCGGGATTATGCGCGGCGTCTATGGAGACTCCGACAGGTTTAAAAACACTTACTTCGTCCAATATCCCGGTTACTACTTCACCGGTGACGGCGCCCGCAAAGACGAGGACGGTTACTTCTGGCTCATGGGCCGTGTGGATGACGTGCTCAACGTCTCCGGGCACCGCCTGGGCACCGCTGAAGTGGAAAGCGCCCTGGTGGCTCATCCTAAAGTAGCCGAGGCCGCTGTGGTAGGTTTCCCGCATGATATTAAAGGCGAGGGTATTTACGCCTATGTAACAATGAAACAAGGATATGAGTTTACCGATGATTTAAAGAAAGAACTTGTGGCCCATGTACGCAAGGAGATCGGTCCTATCGCATCCCCTGATAAAATCCACTTTACCAATGCCCTGCCCAAGACCAGGAGCGGTAAGATTATGAGGAGAATTCTGAGGAAAATTGCCTCCGGTGATATCGACCAGCTTGGCGACACCTCCACCTTGGCCGATCCAATGGTGGTAGGTTCCCTGGTGGAAGGAAAACAGTAGGCGGCGTCCGGTACCGGGTCACGGTACCGGTTGAACCCTTACCTGCCGGGAGGATAGGGCAATGTTGAAGAACAACCCGATCGTCCGGTAGGGTTCCGCCGAAGATAGCAGGGATAGCCGATTCAGGTTGACCTGCTATTTCTGCGCTTTACCCTGCTATCTACGTCCTCTCTAAATCCGGTTTTATGCCCATTTCGGCTTCAAACCGTTTTTCAAACTGCCGGCGCAGTGACGCTGCGCGGTTCTTCTGGTCGGTGCTGTTATATAAATGGATGAGCATACCGCATGCCTTTTCATCAAAAGGATCGACTTTCATGTGCCGCAATAATAATGCTTCCGCCTGCTCCGATTCGTCATCGGCCATATGTAATCTTGCAAGATTATATGACACCTCTATAAACACAGATTTATAATGTTCGCAGTATAATGCCGCCCATTCATCGTATAAATCACCTCCGAGAAAATCACCGTCATAAAGTCCGGTCATTCGTATAAGCAAAGCCTTTGTCTCTTCAGACGGAAGTTCTTTTGCTTTATACTGCCTGTAAAGTTCGGTAAAAATGTCGGTATCGGTTTCTATCGTATTCCGGCTGCATAGGTGAAAGCCGTTTTTGCCTTCGGCTATCAGTGCGTCTTCGCTTTCAAAGGCCAGTCCGAAACGGGCGAGGGTCTTTCTCAGTTCATACAGCGCAGCCCGCAGTGATGTGGACGCAGCTTTTGCATTCGATTCCGGCCAGAATACCGTCGACAAAACCTCTCTTGAAACTGTTTTTTTCGGATTTGCCAGTAAGTATTTCAGGATTCCGCATATTTTCTGCGTTTTCCATTCGTTTTCCCCTATTTCCACATTGTCTACAGACATCTTAAAACTGCCGAACAGTTTTACCTTGATCAGCTTTACTTTCTTTATTATCGGGGATAATGAATAGTTTAAGATAAATGCCTTTGGATCTGAATACCCCTGCGCAGGGTTCTCCGCCATGCATGCTGCGGCATCGGCGCCGAAATATATTCCTACTATATTTTGCATAGGGTAAGGGTTTATTTTTTTTTCGATACAGCGGGCACATACCCTTACCAGAGCGGGGTAATTCATTTCGCGGAAATATACATAACCGCTGCCGGCTGTGGTCTCTCCCCATATCCTGAGATATTTCCCCTCAAGCTTATAGTCTTTTTTTCTGTAATACAGGTCCGCAAGGTGCATGGCAGTTCCACACATACTCTGGCGGGCTTTTTTGCCTTTTGAAGTTTTGTATGCTTTAAGAAGCAAGTTTTCTGCCTCGTCATAATTACCGGCTTCTTTGAACAACGCACCGGCAGTGGTCTGGCACAATTCTAAAAAACCCTGTCCCGGATTAAGCGCTGCAAGCACGCTTAATTCTGCAGACGCCTTTTGAGCCAGAGGTTCTGCCGGTGCATATTCGGCCTCCCACAGGTATTTTGTCATCCGTTCAACACAAACCATAATGGGATTATTAAATCTTGCAAACACACTGGCCGACTCGTCCATCTGCGCTACCGCGCCTTCAATGTCCCGGGTCTGGTATTTGCTATATGCGGCAAGCCTTAACGCATAGCCGAGCGCATAATCGGAATTGTATTTTTCTCCGATGGTTGCCAGCTCCACTACTAGCTTTTGCGAGGCTTCAATATCTCTCATCAGCGAGGTGGTGGCATGGCATGATGCCATCCCGATTGACCTCCAATGGTCATTTATCAGCGCCGTTGGATGATTGAGTATTTGATTGATCATTTCTTTGGCAGCCTCAAGTTCACCTTTTCTGCATAGTATTATACCTTTTGCCATCTTAAAGGTGTAATCCCACAATTGTTCGTAGAAATCAATACGTTCTATGAATCTGTATAGGATATCTCCCAGCCTCAGTTTGTCTGCCCAGGTGAGATTCATAAATGCGCTAAACAACAATGTTATACGGGCATACCTGCTCTTAGTCACAACCTTTAATTTTGGCAAGAGTGAAATAATGCTCTTTATATTCTTCAGGTCGTTTTTCTGGAAGGAGATAGCGGTCATTAAACCTATAGCCTTCATCTGAAGATCAAAATTACCGCTCTGACGAAAGCCTAAAAATGACCTGTGAAGGTATGCATAACTCTGGTCGGACTCGACGTTCATCTGCGATGCACCGTGCATAAACAGCAGATATGGATTGCTTTGCACTATTTCTCCGGGGAATGCCTGTACAATGGAAGCCACCCCGTCCGTATCCCCGGCGTCCATAAACCGTACGCCTTCCGCAGATGCGATCTTGATGGCTTCGTTGGTTTTGCCTGCAGCTATCAGGAATCTGATTGCAAGATTGAAATCGCCCAGTTTCATATAGTAATCTGCGGCGTTTAGATTCATCTCCTCTATTTCGCCCGGAGTGAACAGTTCATTTAAAACCGACAGCAGGGCACTGCGGAAAAGGGAGTGAAAACGATAGCTTGTAGCCTTTGCTTTGATTTTCTGTATATACATATTGTTTCTTTCAAGCCAGGCAACGGTTTCGGCGGCATTCGCCAGGTTGAAAACCGCTTTCAAGTCGTCACAGGTAAAATCCGGCAGGATGGATATGCGGGCGAGGGTTTTTACCATGGCTTTATCGGACCCGCCAAAAGCCTCGTTGAAAAGATATCTGAACAGTATCTTCTGGTTATTGGAGTCATCCGGAAGCAGCTTCCGCATATCAGAAGGGTTGAAGCCGACGGTGTGACCGATCATCGCTATTCCGGCAATCCAACCTTCCGAATGCTTATAAATAAAGTCGACATCGGTGTATTCCAGTTTGATTTTATATGTTTCCGAAATCAGCTTTTTAACCTCTTCTTTTGTGAAACGCAGTATCTGAACATCGATCAAGGCTATACTCCCGTTTAATGCCAATTTGCCTGCCGGGATGCCCGCATCAACTCTCGACATGATGATTAGCCGCAGATTTGGCGGCATATTGGTGATAAAGTATCTTATCGATTCCACGATGGCAGTGTTCCCCGCCACGTTGTGGAAGTCGTCGAAAACCATATATATGCAGTCCTTGCCGTCAGGGTACAGCGTCCAGGCGTCCTGACATATGACTGCATTGAGGAGCGGGTATTCCTCTGAGATTTTGCCGATACTTCTGAGGCTGCGGGCGGAGTCGGTCACCCCTTTGGCTTCCTGACCGAAAAGGGCCTCGATCAAATGAGCATAGAAAACATGGAGAAACGAATCCTCTTTCTCCATCCTGTACCAGCGCATCTTGTCCCGGTTTTTGCGAAGGGACAACAGGACTGCGGTAGTTTTGCCGAAACCTGCAGGAGCGGTGATGATCACCGCTCTGTGTCCGGCTATGTTCAGATTTTTAATCCTCTCGCTGTAGAGAACCCTGTTGGGAAGCTCGGGAATGGCCAGCTTTACCTTCAAAAGCGGAATGTTATCCATGTACTCACCTCAAAAAAATGGCCAAATTTATTAAGACGCCAAAAAATATCACGTTCATTTCACACTTGCTTTAGTAAAATCAGCCATATAAATACCGTCGTGACGAAAGGGAGATGCGTTCATGGCCGGCATGAACCGTAAGTGCCCCGCATGCAGACAACCGATCGCCCGCGAAGATTGCGAATGCAGCCGATGCGGGGCACAGCTTTATATCTTATGTCCGTCCTGCGGACGCAGGATCCTTATTCAAAGCAATTGCCGATACTGTCGGGCGTCGCTGTACGTGATATGCCCGAACAAAGAATGCCGGCAGTCCCAACTCATATCACCCGACGGCAGATGCAGAAGCTGCGGAGCACAGATAAGTCAATAAGGGGGTGATTAATTACATTATATTACAAAAATCATTATAGGGAGGGATTATTTTACGGTCAGCATGTTTTACGAAAACATTTGATAAAATGGTAATCCTGAAAGAGGAGGAGCGGGAATGAAAAAAGCGCATGAAATTGATTTTACTGTCTATGGTGACGACATGCAATTTGTGGAAATAGGCCTGGACAGCGGGGAAAGCGTGGTGGCCGAGGCAGGAGCCATGATGTACATGGACGGCAGTATAGAGATGGACTCTGTGTTCGGGGACGGTTCGGGAAGGGACGGCGGAAAAGGTGTTATGGGAATGCTGATGGGGGCCGGTAAAAGGGTTCTTACCGGAGAGAGTCTTTTTATGACGGTATTTACCAACAGTGCATACGAAAGGAAGGCAGTGGCCTTTGCCGCACCCTACCCGGGAAAAATAATTCCTTTTGATTTATGTGATCATGGGGGGCAGATTATCTGCCAGAGAGACGCTTTTCTATGTGCGGCAAAAGGTATTTCCATTGAAATCGCCTTTCAGAAAAAAATAGGGGCGGGGCTTTTCGGCGGTGAGGGCTTTATTATGCAGAGGCTTTTAGGGGACGGCCTGGCCTTTATGCATGCGGGTGGAACCATAATAAAGAAGGACCTGGCCCAGGGGGAAATGCTGAAGATTGATACCGGCTGCCTTGTGGCCATGACGGCATCGGTAAACTATGACGTGGAATTTGTCGGCAATATCAAAAGCGCCATTTTTGGCGGAGAAGGGCTGTTTTTTGCGACACTGAAAGGCCCGGGCGCCGTATGGCTGCAGTCCCTCCCATTTTCCAGACTGGCCGACAGGATGATTGCCGCAGGGAAAAAAGGGGGTGGAGGCAAGGAAGAAGGCAGCCTCCTTGGGAATATCGGGCTTGGGAACCTGTTTGGGAAGGATTAAATAAGTAAGCGTTTTGGTGAGCGGTCCAATAATCTTTAACTATCTACTAAGAAGGGAGAACCTTTTATGAAGAACAGGGTATTAGTTTTGCTCATGGTGCTGGTATTCCTTTTTACTGCCGGCGCCGGAATAAGCCAGGCCTTAACTCCCGGCCCCCTTCCGGGCGCCGGCGCAGGTGTCGGCAGCGATGAAAACGACACCAGCGCCGTCCCGCCTGGGACCACAGGAAATACCGGCGCCGGAGTCAACAGCCAGGTCAATAACCAGATCAATAACACCACCAATACAACCAACAACGCCAATACCGATATCAATATCAGCGGGAGCACCATTTCCAACAGCAATATCGGCAGCAACAACCAGGTCACCCAGAGCACCGATGTTGAGAATATCAATACAATTACCGTAAAGCAAGAGGTAAGCGTCCAGGTAAACGGCCGGCCGCTGCATTCCGATGTGCCGTCTTTCATTAACGGGGACGATCGGACCATGGTCGCTCTCCGCGCCATCGCCGAAGCCCTCGGCGCCAAGGTTGACTGGGACGAAGCCACCCAGACCATAACCATTACCCTTGGCGACAAGGTGGTTAAACTGGTAATAGGGCAAAATTCGTATACGGTCAACGGTCTGGAGCACTCCATGGACACGGCGGCAGCGGTTACGAACGGGCGCACGGTTGTTCCCGCCAGGGTGATCGGCGAGGCGCTGGGGGCAAAAGTGGGTTGGAACCCTCAAAACTCTGCCGTGACCATCGACAGCGGCTCCCAGACCAGTGAGCCGGCAAACCAGACAGATCCACAGGGAACACAGCCCGCAGGCCAGACATCGCAGACGGCTGATTGGAAGGCAAAATTCCCCATTTACAAAAGTAAGAGGGATATTTTTGAACAACCCAATACCTATATCCAAACCCATGCAAAGCTATCCGAATCAGGCCTCTTTGAGGCTAATACCACTATAAATTTTAATGAAAATTACATCTTTAAAGTCAAAATAAATATAATGGCTGTCGATGCAAACGGAAATACTCTCTGGACTGGCGGTAAGGAATACGAACTAAAGGAAAAAATGCCTTTGGGCCAGTGGACGTTGCAACTACCTGGGGATATAATGCCAAAGGTGACTGATGTGAGTATTCAACATTTAAAGCTTGGCTCGCAGCAATTGGACCAAAGCCTTGGTTCAAATACCGATGCTTTGTCGATTTCGCTAGAACCTCTTACAGCCCATGATAAAGACGATAATATAAATTGGGTAGGCACCTTTCACATGGAATCGGATGCAACCCTGGATTTAACCTCCGGGAAGCTGGATGTTAATACAAAAACCTGGGATACAGATCCGGCCATCGGTTTTACGGGGGCGGTCCAGGTGGGTGTATGGGATTCCGGTGGAAATCTGTTATGGACTTCTAATGTTCATACGTTCGGTGTTGATAGCCCAACGGTAGCTGCATTATCGTTTGGCTCTAAGCAATCCTCCCGGGAGGACCACTGGAGTGAAACCGCCCCCACCGATATCCTGTCCAAGGCGGTTAAGCTGGAAATCAGGCACGGGCGCAAAAGTGAAACTGAAAATGGGAAGCATTTGTTTTAACGATTAATCAACTGGCTAATTGCTTATGAAAAAGCAAAATTTTAAAGAAACAAGGAGAAGATAATCATGAAAGTATTTTTTAAAAAATTTTCTGCTGCCATTCTTATGATGTGCCTTGCGGTGTCAATGGTTTTTGTTGTATGTCCGAAAGCGGAGGCCAGTGACAAATTAGTTGCCCAGTATAAATTTAACGGCGATTTCAAGGATTCATCCGGCAACGGAAATGACGGCGTCAAGGTCGGCGATGTTTCCTTCGCAGATGACAGTGCCGTGGGAAAATGCGCTGTTTTCAACGGCGGGTACATTAACGTAAAAAGCACTCCCGGACTTAATCTGGGAAGTCAATTTACCATATCTACATGGGTCATGGTAGATCCGATCATGGCGGCTAACGGCAATAAAAACGGCTCTATTATTTCCAAACTGGACGATAAAGGTAATTATAACAATTATCATGCTTATACGCGGGGCACATTTGGCGTCAGAATGGACTCAAGATTCACCAGCGGTGAAAAGTTAATTCAAACCGGACCGTTTCAGGATTGGGGCTTGAGCGGCAACTGGTCTCACCTGGTATTTTCGTACGACGGGCAAGCCCTTTACCTGTATCATAACGGAGCTTTGAAAGCAACAAAAGAAATCAGCGGCAGTGTAAAGTCGTCCGGCAACAAAATGAGGATCGGAACCGGAAATGATATGAATAACAGTAATTTATTCTTTATGGGCAGTATGGCTGACTTGAGAATATACAACTATGCCCTGAGCTCTGATGAAATAAAGGCCATGTACGACGGAGGCGCTGATACCGCCCAATCACAGCCGGCGGCGACTACCGGCACGACAACACCCGGCTCCACCGTTCCCGGGACAACTGCCCCGGGAACGGGAACTGCGGGCACATCCGCTCCCGGCAACGGCGGCGGTCCGGTAACCATCATCAACAACACAACCAACAACATAACCAACGCCACCAATACGACAAACAACGCCAACACCAGCACCAATATCACCGGCAGCACCATTTCCAACAGCAATGTCGCCAGTAATAACAAGACGACTCAAACCACCAATGTCGAAAACGCCGTAACTGTAAGCGAGTACGTCAACGTCATGGTCAACGGCCAGCCTCTGCAGTCGGACGTCAAGCCTTTTGTCAACACGGACGGGCGCACCATGTTGCCGATTAGGGCCATCGCCGAAGCCCTGGGCGCCCAAGTCCAGTGGGATGAAGCCACGCAAACCGCTACCCTGACCTTGGGTGCGAAGACAGTCAAAGTCACAATTGGGCAAAACAGTATTCTTGTTGACGGTAAACCGGTTGGGATGGATACGGCTGCCGCCATTAAAGACGGCCGCACGCTGTTGCCGGTGAGGTCGGTGGGTGAAGCTCTGGGAGCCCGGGTAGGCTGGGATGAGCAGACCAAAACCGTGCGACTCAATCAGTAGTAACAAACCAAAACAATACAAAATAAGTGGGCCTTGGGTTCGGAAGGGGTTATCCCCTTACCGAACCCTTAGAGCGAACTTAAAGGCAGGGGGACACCAACCCTGTGAGAAGGGAGGGGGCAGGCCTGACCCCCTTTGCCTCCCGCTCATGGCAGCCATCCTCAAAAATATTTTTGAGGACTATACCCGTTGACAGAGAGTTGACTGAGACAGCAGGGGATTTATTATTTGACAAATTGTCCTCGTGCCGTAAATCCTCTGCCGTCAAAAATAGAGAACCACCAGCTTTTAACGTCTGGTGGTTCTTCAAACCCTTGAGCACCAAGGGTTTCTAGTTTTCTGGAGGCGACACCCGGATTTGAACCGGGGAGTGGAGGATTTGCAGTTTTCCTGAAAGGCAATTTGACACCCCTGGGGAGCCCGAAAAGCCGTATGGATATTGGAAATGGTAATATATGGGTGTCTGTGAAGTGATGCCAAATTATATGGTTTTCGGTGGTGTTCGTGACGAAATTTTAATTCCCGTCGCCCATGTAGGAGAACAAAATAACGATAGTTTTTTAAAACCACCGTGACTAAATTGATCAGGAAAATTGCCTTGCATCCCACTGCAAAAAATGCGGTGGGATTTTTCTAACCTTTGAATTTGTGTGTTATTGAAAAAACGAGTTTCAATTTTTACCTGACGTGTATGGTGGGGGTGTCTTTATATGAGATGCATTGAGTTAAAGAATAAAATAGTCTTTATTGTCATAGTTGTTACCTTATCCGAGCCAATTTCAAAATTCCAAACCCTTTAAACACAAGGGATATGGGGTAGGTTAAAAGAGCTCTTACCCACCATATAAACCTGGAAAATATGTCATAAATCGTTAAAAAAGGAGGTTTCGCCCTTTAGCTTGTAGAAATGTAAGTTAGCCAACAAAACACACACAAGCGAGGTGAAACCCCTGTTATGTATGTTCTGGATGAAATGCTTTTTCCCTTTGAAGTTCTGGTAGAAAACTTTTCTGAAGAGGACAAGATTTTTCAAATCATCTCTAAAGTCAACCCCAGTCAAATAGACCAGTATTATTTTAATGCCGGCTGTGGCCGCAGACCTTCCAACAGGAAGGCAATTTTCAGGGCGCTTGTTCTCAAGAGATTAATGGGTCTTGTAACAGTGAAATCCCTGCATCAATGTTTGTCATATTCGCCAATTCTGGCTCACTGGTGTGGTTTTGACATAGCACAAAAATTACCTTCGGAAAGCACTTTCTCCCGCTTTGGAACAGAATTGGCTGAGATACCTGAACTGCGGGAATTACTGAGCCAAATCGCTGAGAACCTGGTCGGTGAAATACTTGCTGTTACCGGCTCTAAAGGACAGATAGTTATCGACAGTTCCGATTTGCCCGCCCATGAAAAGGCTGTTAGAAGCAGTGGTACCGGCGCAACTGGAATGAACTTTACAGGCAGCGCAGTTCTATAGAGAGGTTGTTTTCTGTACTTAAAACGCATCTTAATATGGATAAACCGACCAGAAGAGGGATAATCAGGTAACTTCTTAGGTATGGCTCTTTTACAGACTATGCTTACACCCTGGGTCCTTTTTATTCCATTAGCTTTTTGCGTTTTGCAATTGTCACATAAACAATACTGATATTACAATACTAAAAGAACAATACAGTGGTATAGCAACCAGCCATCCAGCCATCATGATAAAGATAATTACGCGTGTGCGGGATGCGGTAAGCGCCGCCCTGTGGATTCTGTGGATTATTCCGATGACTCCATTAGACCAGATAAAAACGTTGATGCTACCAGTCAAGATCTGAAAAAAGCAAAGGTATGTACAACCTTGCCCTGCTTGCCAGTTTATACTGTGATATTAATTCTGTTATCACAGATATTATTTTGTGGATTGCTGATATTTTATTGAATATATTAAAATAATTTGGTAAAATATGCTTATCATACCTATGGAGGTTTGACTAATGGCGATAAGCTACATTAAGCTTTGGAAGCTTTTACTGGATAAAAAACTAAAAAAGACCGATTTGCTCAGTCTCGCCGGCATCAGCACGACCACGCTTGCAAAACTATCGAAGGATCAGCCTGTCAGTATGGAAGTGATGGGCCGGATATGCAATACGCTTTCTTGCGATATCGGCGACGTTATGGAAATCGTCCCGAATCAAAACGAAGGATAGGATGTTGCTATGGCTTGGAAATTACCGTACACATCCTCAATTAAGGATATGCCCTTCTTATTTGCAGAAATGCGCAGAACTGCTCAGCTACTATGTGAAGGAAATACGCGGGGCGACATCATAAAATTATCTATGGAATCAAACATTTATCAGCTTGATAAAGAAAAAAGACGCCGCAATTTGCCGCTTAGGATGCTCAATCGTCTGGGGACCATCGACATGCCGCTCCTGCGCATTTTAGCGGCTGGGCGAGATGACGATGCGAAGCTTATTGCCTTTCTCGCCCTGATTAAGTCTGACCGTTTGCTGTTTGAATTTATGCGTGAGGTTTATGCGGATAAATTCCAGACCGGACAGATGGAAATAAGCGATAAAGACTTTTTTGATTTTATTGAACGTAAGGCACAAAGCAGCGACACTGTGTCAGGATGGACATCGAATAATCTTGTGCGCATACGGAATACCTACAAAAATATTCTTTGCGAAGCCGGGCTGGCGAAACGAAGTGGAAAGTCGCTGCTCATACAAAAGCCTATCTGTGACCAACAAATATACAATTTGGCAGGTGGCGAAAACGAAATATTTACAGAAGCCATGCTCCTGGAGGTTTAGCGGATGATGACACTTAACAAACGGCTTGATCTGATTGAGCCGAAGATATTAGATAAGAGTTTTCGCACGGGACGCGGCATGGCCAACGAAATCAATTTTTGGATCTTTGACTACGATCCGGCAGATGAAATGGCAGTTCGCGCCCACGTTTCGTATCTGGAGCAGCGAATCAATAACCAGTATGATGATGTGCGCATTGTCCAGTTTGATTTATATAAGCTAATTCTGAACGTTCTGTGCGAAAAGAATTATCTCGACAAAGTTATGCAGATGGAGCAGGCCAAGACCAGCCATGCTATCATCAATCCCATAAAGAAAACGCTGCGGCTGACCCTTGACGGAGACTTGATTGTTGGAAAAATTACGGAGAGCATCGTGCCCGAAAGGGATATCATTTTTTTAACCGGCGTGGGAAAGGCGTGGCCTATTATTCGATCTCACACCGTACTCAACAACTTGCACAGCAAAATTGACAGAAATCCTCTGGTTATGTTTTTTCCCGGTGACTATACAAACGAGCTCCGGTTGTTTGGAGAAATTACAGACGATAACTATTACCGGGCCTTCAAGTTAATTGAAAGATAGGAGAAGCGAGATGATAATTCGAGACATGTTTAAAAAGGACATCGCCAGACAAATCCAGGGCGTCGTAAAGATCGGACAGGATTCAACTGAAATGATCACGGAGGAACTGGATGAGTATGTCGTCACCAAGGAGTTAAACCGCTATTTTGATGAATTCTTTGAGAGTTATCGCAAAGGAACGACGATTCGTACCGATAAGATGGGCGTCTGGATTTCCGGCTTCTTTGGCAGCGGCAAATCACATTTCCTCAAGATTCTTTCTTATCTTCTTTCAAATAAGACGTACGACGGTAAGAAGGCCATCGGCTTCTTTGAAGGCAAGATAGCCGACAGCCGGATTATGGCGGATATGCAGGTGGCGTCAAATACCAGTGCAGATGTCATTCTGTTTAACATTGACGCGGAGGCCGACTCCGATTCCAAGACAAATAAAGACGCTATTGTCAAGGTGTTCATGAAGGTCTTCAATAAAATGCAGGGCTTTTGCGGCAGTATGCCCTGGATTGCCGATCTGGAGCGGCAAATGAGCAAGGACGGCGTCTACGACAGCTTCCGCGCCCGCTTCAAAGAGCTTTCGGGCAATGAATGGGAAAATGCCCGTGAGGATTTCTATTTTGAAGAAGATAATATCGTGCAGGCGCTTGCCGATACGACTAAAATGAGCGTAGACGCCGCGCGGAGCTGGTATAGCAAATCCGAGGGCAACTATTCTTTGGATATCAACACTTTTGCAAGGCGGGTATGCGAATACATTGAAGCGAAGTCAAAGGCGATCGGCAAAAAGCATTTCGTTATTTTTCTATGTGACGAGATCGGGCAATACATCGGCAGTGACAGCGGCTTGATGCTCAATTTACAGACCGTTGTCGAGAACCTGGGCACGGAATGCGGCGGGCAGGCTTGGGTAATTGCCACTAGCCAGCAGGATATCGATTCAATAACCAAGGTGGACAGAGATAACTTCTCTAAAATCATTGGCCGTTTTGACACGAGGCTTTCCCTATCCTCCGCAAATGTGGATGAGGTCATTAAGAAAAGACTTCTTGCCAAAACCGATACGGCGGCGGACAAGCTGCGCCTTTTGTATGCCGATAAAGCAGCCATTCTAAAAAATCTGATCACCTTTTCCCCGGATACGCCGGAAAAGAAGCTGTACAGCTCTCCCGAAGATTTTGTGGATGTATATCCATTTATCTCGTATCAATTTAACTTGTTGCAGGCGGTCTTCACGGGTATACGCACACATGGCGCATCCGGCAAGCATCTATCGGAAGGGGAGCGATCGCTGCTCAACGCCTTTCAGGAGGCGGCCTTGCAATTTAGAAGTTTTGAAGATGGGCTCCTGATTCCCTTTAATGCGTTTTATAAAACCATCGAGACCTTTTTAGATCATAATATCAGAGCTGTTATTATCAAGGCGGCAGAGAGCGCCGAAAGGTCAGATGGAGCCTTACAGCCCTACGATGTGGAAGTACTCAAAGTTCTGTTTATGGTGAAATACATATCCAATGTGCTGCCTGCGAATCTTGAAAACATCACCACCATCATGCTGCAAAATATCGATCAGGACAAGATCGAAGCGAAAAAAAAGGCAGATGCTTCGCTTCGCCGTTTGGAGGAACAGAAGCTGATCATCAAAAACGGCGACCAGTTCATCTTCCTGACCAACGAGGAACAGGACATCAACCGTGAAATCCGTGAAATTAAGATTGATACCAGCGAAATCATCGAAAAGGTTGGCGACGACATCTTTTCAGCATTATTCGGCCTCAACAAGAAATATCGCTACAACGACCGCTACGATTTCTCTTTCAACACCATTATTGACGACAGGCCGCGCGGTGCGCAAAAAGAGGAAATCGGTATCCGCGTATTGACGCCCATGTACGCTCTTGGCAGCGCGATCGAGATAGAGTTGAAGACAATGTCCATGCGAGAACGCAATGTCATTGTTACGCTTCCCTCCGACATGGCGTTTATCGAAGAAATGGAACAGGCTCTGCAAATAGAGACCTATATTCGCCGTAATGCCGGTAATACATCAACGGATGTTGTGGAGAATATCAAAACAACCAAAGCCCGCGAGGGCAAACAGCGTGCAGACAGATGCCGAGAGCTGATCATTGAGGCTCTTAAAAGAGCCGATATCTATGTGTACGGCAATAAGCTTGACATTAAGGAAAAACAGCCTTCCGAGAGGATTAACGATGCCTTCAAGGCATTGGTGGAAGGTATTTACACCAAGCAGAGCTATATCACGAAGCCCTTTTATACGAGCGACAGCCTGCGCGAAATCCTCACCGCAAAAGACACGCAGATTACGCTTGAAGGCCTGGAGCCAACCGCACCCAATCACCTTGCCGTCACCGAAATGTCGGACGTCATTACCCGCAGTTCCTACAAAAACATACCGATCACCATGCGCAGCCTGATTGACATCTTAGGTAAGATCCCTTACGGCTGGAAGGACATGGATATTGCCGGCATTGTTCTGACGCTGTTCAAAAAGCAGGAAATCCGGTTGGAACTGGGCGGCGAAAATATTGCCGGAACCGACGTGAATGTGATCAACTATGTGACAAAGAGAGAGTATCTGGAACGTATTTTGATAAGAACGCGCGTAAAAATCTCCCCCGTGCTGATCGCAAACGCCAAAAACCTTGCCAAGGACGTATTTGGCAGAAGCGATGTGCCGAACGATGAAGACGGCCTTATGGATCGCATTAAAGAGCTTGCTTCCGCCGAGCTAACAAGACACGATCCTGAAAATCCCGGCATTAAACAATTACTCGATGAATATGGCAAAAATGCCAGGTATCCCGGCAAAGCTGTGCTGGAAAGCGGTAAGAAGCTCTTTGAGGAAATCGAGCGCATCAAAGATATTAAGGCGTTTTATGATTTCCTCTCCGATGAAAAGGACGCCCTGCTGGATTATGAGGAAGATGTGCAGGACATCAAGAAATTTATCAAAAATCAGAAGGTAATTTTTGATAAAGCTCTGCAAATGTTGACGATTTATGAAGGCAACCGCTCCTATGTGCTTGATCCCGAGACCATCAAACTGGTAGAGGCCATAGAACATATTACCAGGTTGCCGTCGCCATACTCTGAAATCCATAAACTGCCGGAACTGATGGATCAGTTTATGACCTGCTTTGTCAATCTTTTAGAGGAAGAATGCAAGCCCATTCGCGTGGATATCGAAGCGGACAGGGCGGCTGCCCTTTCCGATCTGGAGCGCCGCTCCTGCAAAGAAAGCTTCTCGGATAAAGTGCGCGCGGATTTCGCGGCGCTGCTGAAAAGGCTCTCCCATGCCAACAACATCTATGAGGCCATTGCCATGCGCACGGAGAGCGACCGCATGAAGCAGCGGTTTATCCAGAGCTTTGACGAGGAAGAAGCACGCATTGCGGCCCGGCAGGCATGCGCCGGAGAAGATGCAATTCCCCCGGCGCCCGCCCGTAAGACTAAGACCGTGAGCCTGAAAACGCTGTTCCATGGGACGACTCAGGTATCCAGCAAGGACGATATTGATAAGCTGCTGGACCATTTGCGCGCGAAACTGGAAGATCAGCTTGAAGAAAACACCACGATAAAAATAATATAGTCCACCCAAGGGCGCACGAGAGGTTGGTATGGTATGGATAAGACAGTAATCAAAAACTACGCTGTGGCGGCGCGCCGGAAGCTCATCGAGGCTGTCCGGCAGAAGGCTTATCAGTTGTATATTTATGAAGACGGCGCATTGCCCCCCGATGAGGCGTATCATAAACTGCGCAGCGACGGTATCTTTATGACGCCCGAACAATCGTGGGCGCGCGGGCGGCTTTGCGCGTATCTGGCTTTATTGGGCAATGAGCTGGACAACGAAAAGGCGTATCAGCATGTGATGGAGGAAGTAGCCTACACATGGTTTAACCGCCTGATTGCCCTGCGTTTCATGGAAGTAAACGACTACCTGCCTTCCGGTATCCGCATCCTTTCAAGCCGGGACGAAGGCCGCGCCGAGCCGGACGCTATGTGCGAGGCCGAACGGCTTCCCTATGTCAATCAGGACAAAATCGCCGAATACCGCGCCGCCACCGGTATCGACGCATCCGAAAAGCTGTACAAGTATATCCTGATTTCCCAATGCAACGCCCTGTCAGACATCCTGCCGGGGATGTTTGAGAAGATTGACGACTATACCGAGCTGCTTTTGCCCGACGCCCTGTACCGGAAGGGCGGTATCGCGCATGATCTTGTCCACTCCATCGACGAGGACAATTTCCGCGATCAAGTGCAGATTATCGGCTGGCTGTACCAGTATTACATCTCCGAAAAAAAAGACGAGGTTTTTGCTGGCCTGAAAAAAAATATCAAGATCAACAAGGAAACCATACCCGCCGCCACCCAGCTTTTCACGCCGGAGTGGATTGTCCGGTACATGGTGGAAAACTCGCTGGGGCGAGTTATAGTGAGCAGTGGGCAGTGGACAGTGGGCAGTATTGAAAAGCTTAAAGCCGGTTGGAAGTATTACATTGAAGAAGCGGAGCAAACAGATGAAGTGCGCCAACAACTGCTCACTAATCACTGCTCACTGCCCACTGTATTTAGCATTGAAAATGTGAAAATCATCGACCCCTGCATGGGCAGCGGGCATATCCTCGTTTATGCCTTCGACGTGCTGTATCAGGCGTATGAGCATTTGGGCTATGCCACCCGCGATATACCGAACCTGATTCTGCAACACAACCTCTATGGGCTGGACATTGACGGGCGGGCGGCGCAGCTTGCCTACTTCGCGCTGATGATGAAGGCGCGCAGCTATAACCGCCGTTTTTTCCGGCAGGAAAGCATTCCCCAGCCCCATGTCCACGCCGTGATCGAATCCGATGGAGCCCGGCGGCATCATCTGGACTATATGGGCCACGGCATGAGCGAGGCCGAGCAGCAGCAATGCAGAGACGACCTTACTTATCTCATGAGACTGTTTGCTGACGCCCGGGAATACGGCTCCATTCTCAAAATCAACCGGGCGCTGGATTATGACCGGCTCCGGCGCTTTGTGAATGATGTTCTATTTGGGCAGTTGGATATTTACTCCGCAGGTATTGACCAGACCGAGCGGAACCTGCTTGAGGTTTTGTCCGTTGCGGAGATCATGACCCATATGTATGATGTTGTGGTGACCAATCCCCCGTATATGGGGTCAGGAGGTATGGGTGGTAAGCTGTCGGAGTATGTTAAGCAGAATTATCCTGATAGTAAGAGCGATTTATTTGCTGTGTTAATCGAGAAGTGCGGCCAAATGCTTAATCCAAATGGTTTTCAGGCTATGATTACTCAACACGCATGGATGTTCTTGTCCAGCTATGTAAAGCTACGAGACAAGATATTGCTTAGGGATATTGTCAGTATGGCTCATTTGGGTGCAAGAGCATTTGAAGAAATCAGCGGCGAAGTTGTTCAGACAACCGCCTTTGTTTTGCGTAATAACAACATTTTTGAATATAAAGCGACTTATGTACGACTGGTTAATTATCCAAGTCAAGTAGCCAAAGAAGAAGCTTTTTTACTGGGTGTAGATAGGTTTATCACTAAGCAGAAAAATTTCGAGAAGATACCTGGTATGCCTATAGCGTATTGGGTTAGCAATGCGTTAAGTGAGGTTTTTACTCATGAAAAGATATCTAAATATGCGATTTCAGATGGTCAGACTAAAACAGGTAATAATGACAAATTTCTACGGTTATTATGGGAAGTAGATACAACTAAGGTTGGCAAAGAAAAAAAGTGGGTGTTTCATGCAAAGGGAGGCTCCTATCGCAGATGGTTTGGAAATGTTGATACATTGATAGACTGGTCGGAATCAGCTCGGCAGCACTATCGATCAGATCATGTTGCAAGGATCGCTCCAGAATATATATGGTTTCGTACGGGGATATGCTGGACGTTGATCGCAGGAGGTGATAAGTTTGCTGCAAGAATTCTCGAAAATGACTCAACTTTTAATCTTGCTGCCCCGTCTATCTTTTTCGATGATGAGAACCTTACTGCTTATGTGTTAGGCTACCTCAATACACCAATTGCAGACAAAATCGTTAAACTATTAAACCCAACAATTAACACAAATATAACTGATATAATATCCCAACCATTAATCATTTCTGATAATAATAGAATTTGTGAGTTGGTGCATGAAAATATTTTAATTTCTCGTACTGATTGGGATAGTTTTGAAATCTCATGGAATTTCCGAGTGCATCCACTAGTTGGCTTCAAAATGGCCGGTGTTTGTGCTTGGGGCGACGCAAAATCAAAAAGTATGATTTCATCAGCTTTCAAAGAGTGGGAACTATTAACCAAAGACCAGTTTGCCAAACTTAAAGCCAATGAAGAAGAACTTAACCGAATCTTTATCGAAATCTACGGCCTTCAGGACGAACTGACCCCGGAGGTCGAGGACAAGGACGTGACCATCCGCAAGGCCGATCTCTCGCGGGACATCCGCAGCTTTATCTCCTACGCCGTGGGTTGCATGTTCGGGCGGTATAGTCTGGACGAGCCGGGGCTGCAATTCGCCGGAGGCGAATTTAGTGGGCAGTGGGCAGTGGTTAGTGGGCGGTATTATCTGAAGGGGGTTTTGCGGGAATATGGGTGTGCAGAGTTATCAAGAACTGATTGTTTGGCAAAAAAGGAAACTGCCCACTGCCCACTAACCACTGCCCACTACGGCGTCGCATGCGACGCCGTCCTCCCCATCGGCGCAAGCGACTACTTCGATGACGACATCGTGGTGCGGTTTGTGGACTTTGTCCGAGTGGTGTATGGTGATGCTACCCTGGATGAAAACTTAAATTTCATCGCCGATGCTCTGTACCCCAATGGCGGCAGATCGTCTAAGGAGAAAATCCGACGCTATTTCCTGAACGACTTCTACAAGGATCATGTAAAGACATACCAGAAACGGCCCATCTACTGGCTGTTTGACAGCGGCAAGAAGGACGGCTTCAAGGCGCTCATCTACCTGCACCGCTACGATAAGTTTACCGTGGCGCGCGTGCGCACCGATTACCTGCATCCGCTCCAGCGCAAGTACGAGTCGGAGATCGGGCGGCTGGAGATGCTTTCCGGCATCACCGAAAACGCCCGGGAAAAGGCGGCCTACCGCAAGGAAATCGAAACCCTGCAAAAGCGGATCGAAGAGTGCCGGATATATGATCAGGTGGTGGCACACATCGCGCATCAGGCTATTGAGCTTGACCTTGACGACGGTGTGACGGTGAACTACGCGAAATTCCAAGGCGTCGAAGTGCCGAAGGACAATGGCAAAACTGTGAAGATGGATTTGCTGGCAAAGATTTGAGGGAGTGTAAATATTTTGCATCGGTGAAGCAGGAAAAGGCTTGAGGGGAGAGGTGACGAAATTTAAATGGAAACCATAAAACTGAAACTTAAAACCCCGCTTTGGACAGGTGATATCGACACCAGGAGCGATATCGTCAGGGCTTCGGGCTTTATGGGATCCCTGCGCTGGTGGACTGAGGCGCTGATGTTGGGGCTGGAAAAAACTTTTGTTTGCGATCCTGTTTCGGACGGGCGATGTCCCGAAAAAATGGAACAGCAAAAAAAAGAGATTTATTTTTACTGCCCGGGCTGCCTTCTCTTTGGCGCCACCGGCTGGCAGCGCGCTTTTAAGATCCGGCTTGCCGGCGGCAAGAGTGTTTTTAACGGCCCGCCAATCAATATTGTCCCCAGGGGGAGGACAAACGGCTGGCGCTTGGGCAGTGGACTTTGGGGAGAAATAGACTTATCTGTCATTCCTTACAAGGCTTATTTTGATCCAGTTTTAATTATGTTGCCGCTTTTGGTTGCAACCCGCTGGGGCTGCCTCGGCGCCAGGACCCAGCATGGCTACGGTGTAACGGACATCATTGGACAAGCGGAGTTGAAAGTGGAGGCAACAGCGTTTTTTAATCAATTGACGGCGCTCAAAACTATGTTGCCTTCCGGTTTTAAAATCCGGGAAGAAGCCAATAGTTTTGCTATGCCAAATTTAAAAGAGATGTTTTTTACGAAAATACGCCTTTCCACAGGGAATAACTGGTGGGAGGAAGTGGATGGAATTAGAGAACGGGGAAAAAGAGATCAAAACGATTATTACCGGGGTTGGTCGGAAGATCTTAGGATGAATAACTGGATAGAATCCGGCTCGGTCCCCATAGCTCCCGCGGTGAAAAACTGGCTGCGCTACGGTGGCGGAAAGGTTTTGTGGGAAAAAGGCGATCAAAATTTCGAGCAAAATGTAGCCAACTGGTTATTTGGCTCAACAAAAACGTTGTGTCCCTCATGTTATGGCACTGTCAGAGAAGATAACAGAAATGCCAGAAATTATTTTTGTGGATATTGCCGAAAATCATTTCCAAAAGAAAAATCGATAAACAAAAATGCCGCAAAGGTCAACGTTTCCTGCGCCTACCCGGTAAATAACGGTCAGTGGGAGTTTCGCATCTGGGGCTGGCTCCCTCCGGAAGACGGCCGGTTTGAGATAAAAACTATGTTTTTGAATGAATTAAAAGCTAGCCTGGAAGGGCGAGGGAAGGCCCCCTTTCCCTTTGGTCAACTTTTTGGAGACAAGGCAAGTAAGGGCGGTCTGTCGGTATGGCGGGAGTTTGGCTCTCCCAGGGATACGGTTTCACCTGACAATAAAGACTACTTAAATTATCTGGATAGTCTTTCCGAAGGAGAGGAGGGATGTTAATAAATGCTTTATGATTATTATGCCGCCTTTTCAGTTCAGGAACGGGAAGGGAGCCGGGAAGAAAAAAGAGAAAAGGAAAAGAGAAATATCAACGACCTGGTCCGGGGAAAAGGGAAATATGTTGAAATCAATGACCTTCGAGCCAGGACCGGGCTGCTTGTTACCGCTTTGGGCATAGATAGCAAGCTCCCCGACGCAAGGAGCAGGCCTGATCGAATAGATCCGAAGGCATATGCCAGAACAGGCGAAGGGCAAAGTCCTTCGGGGCTGAAAACTGTGATGCACTCTGGCGGAAGCTACAACGATTATATCGCGTGCCGGCTTTCAGAGCTTGACTTGCTGGGCATTGACAACCTGGTTGATCTCCATGGGCTGCCGGAAGGGAGCTGGTCTTTGGAACTGCCGCTTACCCTGGCTTCACCTTTTTATTCCCGTGACGACATTCCTTTTTATATCATTGACAACCCCTTACGGGTGGATAAGGTTTTCGGCGTGCCTTTTACGGCGGCGCCCACCTGGAAGGGAAGCTTGCGTTGGGCGATGATGAAAGAGCATTTGGAACCGGTTGAAAAAAATCCGGAACAGTTTGCCCGCAGACGGCTGCAGCACTGCCTTCTCTTTGGAACGGAAAAAGGCCTGGAGACGAATCCTTCCGGCTGGGCGGCTCATCTGGACAGGTTGGGTGGAAGGAAAGCCCAGGATGCATTTCGCCGGCAGGTAAAAGACCTTTTCTCCGCCGGCAAAGGCCCCCGGAAAGATGAGGAAACGGCTCACACGGCTGGCATGCTCCACTTTTTCCCTACCTTTTGGGACAAAGTGGAAATGGCTGTGCTCAACCCCCACGACCGAAAGTACAAGGCGGGGAAAAACCCCATTTATTACGAGGTGGCGCCCCGGGGAGCCAGGGGAATGTTCCGGCTGCTTTACGTGCCCCTGCACCACCTGGAAGAGACACAGAACAAAAAGCGGAATCATGAAGCCATCTGCGACCTGAAGACCGTTGCCGCCGCCTTGGAAACCCTGCTTTTACAATACGGTTTTTCAGCTAAAAAATCACTCGGCTGGGGCGTCGTTGAGGATTCCTGGGAGCAAAGCCGGGGAAACCTATGCTTGCAGGGACTTGACAGCCCGGTTTGCTTCGGCAGTTTTTCCGAATTAGAGGAAAAAGTAAATTTCCTGCTCCGGGAGGTAGGTTAAGATGAGCAGCCAATTGCAGAAACTGGCGGATAACCGCACACCTATTCTCCTGGCTGAGCTGGCAGCGTACTTGCACCTATTAGGCCGTTTTTCCGAAAAACATGTTAGGAGCAAAGAAGAAGGTTCTACTGAGAAATATTCATATAAGGACATATGTAAACCTGGTAACGAAGATTTTTTTTGCGGCACTGCTTTAGGCAATATTTTGCAAGATAATACCTGGGCCGGTTTATTTAATAGTTTTAAGATTTCTAATCCCGGAGAGCTTAAATCAAATAGAGTAGAGTCTTTTAAAAGCTATATAAATAAACATACCGGGACCAATCTCAAAGGATTGCGCCAAATCCTTGCCGATGCGCACGGCATCGTCTCCGGCATAGAGAAGGAACTGGCGGGGAGGAACCAGTCGGGGAGACAAAAAAGCGGGAAATCTTTTATGTCCACTGCATTCGGCTATGAAATGGAAATCCCACTGCTTACAGATCCCGAGCTGAAAAAGAATTTTTTCCTGCAACTGGAAGTATTATTGCGAAGGATTCAAAGTGAGCGATTTGAAAACGATGATAACACTTCCTACCAATTATACCAAGATACAATGGAATTATTTAAATGTTACTATCCCCTGGCGATCGCAGAAACAAGAAGGCCTTTGAACGAAATTTCTCTGTATGACTACGTCCATTCCATCGCTGCGCTGCTAAAATCCAGTCTGGCTAAAATTGTTCTGGAGGGCTGGTCGGAGCCAAGGGGAAAATCGCGGTGGCATATCCTGAGCTTTAACGTTGATCGCATAGGGCTTATGTCCAAAGGTCTGAAAGTCGGTGATATCTTAGGCTATGGCGAGGCAGTTGAAACGGCCTTTGCTGAGATAAAAAACCTCGTTGAATTTTGCTATCCACTGGGGAACGAAATCTACCGGGATGCTACGGGTATATACTTTTCTTTTCCTGCTGTTTCTGATTCCGATTCCCTAATCAATGAGATACAACAAAAAATAAAAGATAGAAAAATAACGCTTGATTATAGCTTGCAATACGTCATATCTCCAAAGCCGAGCCGCAGCTATATTATATTGGGTAGACAGCGGGAAACCGCACTAAATGAGCTTGCCTTCCCGCATGTGGGGGATATAAGTACTTTATTAACGGATTACAACAAGTCTGTAAAAGGCGCTTCAAAAGAAGATATCTGCCCCAATTGCCGGATCAGGCTAAAAAGAGAAAAAAAAGACAGGTGCGAGGCCTGCAGTGAGCGTTATCAGAAAAGGGCGGAAAAATGGCTGAACAATGCGCCGTATTCACGGCACACCATTTGGCTGGACGAAGTGGCGGATCGCAACGGGCAGGTCGCCTTGCTCATAGGCAAATTTGGTTTGGACGCATGGCTTTCCGATAAAATGATCGGTACCTTTGCCGCCCAACTGTTTGAGACATGGAAAAAGGAGAATTTAGATATATGTGGGTCATTAAATATTACCACCCCTGAAGATCTAAAAAATCAGTTGGAAAAAATGTTTGACGACCCAACCGGTCTTAGCGGTAAACAGAATGAATTATGCAAAAAACTGCTTGGAGTAGAAGTAAGTAACTTTGAAAAAGATTTTTGGGATCCTGTTGCCGAAAGAGATGCCAGCGGCATAGCTGAGGGACTTACGCAGAAAGATCAAAAAGCGGATTGGCTGGTCAGGCTGCTGTTCCGCAAACACCCGTCGGCTGCCCGGATACGCCGAATTTGGGAAACCACCTATGCATTTACCCAAAAGAACGTTTTTGACACTATAATCCCCGGCTTTTATACCGGGCAGCCTTCTGCAAGGACTGGGCGAGACGCTCGCCTTAGTTTCAAAATCGCTCCTAATCCCGCCTTGTCCCAGGGATCGACACTAGATCTGGAGCTTAGGGGAATGCGGTTCAGCCCTGTATGCGTAGATGAAACAGAGGCCCTTTTCTGCAGCACCATCAACCTGCAGATCCTGGCAAAAAGGGACAACATCGCTGCGGATATCGCCGCCTATTTGAATAAACACGGCCAGGAGCTCAGGATTAAACGGGAAGATGATAAAGACTGGCGGGAGGGCTATGTACTTAAAGACGCCGGTGAAGCGCCTGCCAAGTTCCAGGGTTATATCCCCTGCATCAAAATATATGATTCCCCTGATCAGTTCATGGCTTTGGTACCGGCCGGTGATGCCTTGACCATCGCCCAGCGGATATATGAAGAGTACTGCCGGCAGTTTTCCAAGGTGCGGGACAGGCTTCCCCTGCATCTGGGAGTTTTGGCCTTTCATCGCAGGACGCCCCTGTATGTGGCTATGGACGCCGCCCAAAGGCTTGGGGACGCATTTCAGGAAAAATGTGATCCTATTGATGCGGAGATTGAGCAAATAGAAGATCAACCGGATATCCCGAACAACGGAAAGAAAAGAACTATTGCCTTGAAGGCGGTTGGCCTTAACGCGCCGCTGAAATGGACCATTTCTTACGCGACGGGAGATCCGGACATTGGTGACGACTGGCACCCTTATTTGAGAGTTGACGGCGGGGATCCGGATAGAGGCGATCATTCTTTTGATTACACCGGTAAAGGGCATTACGTTGTGCATGTAAAGAAACTCCAGAAAAATGACCGGATCAAAATTGATAAAGCCTGCTTAAAGCTTGCTTACCTGGAAAACGCCTCCGACAGGTTCTGGGTGGACGAGGAGATCAGATTTTTAGACGATATACAACGCATAGACGAACTGTGGAAGGAGTTTCAAGAAAGGCTTGATAAAGGACGGTGGAGTATTTCTCAGATTTACGCTTTCTGGCGGGATGAACTGCAGCGGTTTAAAAGAGACGAAGACGCCGACCTGTGGGAAGCTCACGTAAAAGCATCGTTGCTTAATGTCTTGGACATTAGCGAGAGCAATGAGGGAGCGCTTTTTAACAAGCTGCTGGAGGCAGCTGACGACGGCCTGCTGGACCTCTGTCTGCGCTGGCACCTGCAGGTTGGGAAAATAAAGCCGAGGAGGAATTTAGATGTGTGCCAGTAATTCGGAAACTAAAAACTATCTGGCAATTGCCACGGACCCTCTGCATATCGGTGCCGGGAGCGCCAGATTGGCGAGAGTGGATCTGCCTATTGCGCGGGAGCCGGGAACCAACCTGCCCAAGGTGCCCGGTCCTGGTGTGAGCGGCCCGGCCCGGGCTTATACCGCTCTGGCTACCAGCCGGTACAGATGGAAAGAGGGAAAAGATGAGTATCTTTGCGCCGGCAGCGGTGGACCGGGCGGTGAGAAACACTGCGGGCGTCCCGACCCCGCTTGCCCCGTCTGTATCCCCTATGGGTTTTCCAAGGGGACGGGGAGCATGCAGGGGCTGGCCCAGTTTTTCGATGCCCATATCCTCTTTTTCCCGGTGGCTTCCATGTCCGGGCCGCTGTGGGTCACTTCTCCCACCGCCCTATCGGGTCCTGGGGTTGACCGGGAGATTCCTGACCCGGAGAAATGCTTCCTGCCTCTGGGAGCTCAATTGAAGAAGGGCGGACAAAGGCTGAATTTTGGCTGGCTTATGCTCTCGAAAAGCAACAAGGATAATAATGATGTTAGTGAACAAATTGATACTATAACAGGCTTGCCTGAAACAATCAAGACTAAAAGCGTACTGGTTTCCGATAAGCTGTTTTCCCAGATAGTGAACAATAACTTGGAAGTAAGAACCTCGGTGAGCATCGATCCGGCTACAGGCGCCGCCGAAGATAAAGCGCTTTTTACCTACGAAGCGCTGCCCAGGGGCACGGTCCTTCGATTCGACGTGCAATATAATCCGGGCTATACCTACCGGATTAACAAAAAAGAATTAAAGACAGAGGACGGAGGCGAGGTGGGGAGTTCCTGGGTGAAGGTCCAGGTGGAGAAAGGATTGAAATTGTTTGCCTCCCTGGGTATTGGGGGAATGAACACCCGGGGTATGGGCCGCCTCAAGGTGCTCAACTTGGGAGAGGAGGCGGCTGGAAATGAGTAGCGGCACGGATGGGAATCTGGACCGAGTTTGCGCTGCGAAGGCTATCCGGATGGTCACGGACGTAAAAAAGGCCGGACAAGATTCTGCCGACACCCTTATTACCAAAGCTTTGGGTGTGCTCCAGGAACAAGGGCTATATGCGCTGGTCCTTTTTTGCGATTCACGCAAAGAGGAAAAAGGGGCTGGGGAAATTAAAAACAACATTTTCAACTTGCTAAAAGAACAAAAGTTAATTACTAATAATTCTCCGGCCGATCTGACAGCTGAGCTAAGTAAAGAAAACGGCTTGTTATCAAATTTGGATGAGTTATTCTTTGCAATTTTTTTAATCGAAAAAACACTTATTTATGCCCGTTATCATGCCAAGGCGCTGAAAAAAGAAGGCGCGGGGCAGGGGCTGAAAAGCGGTGGTGAGTCAGAATGAGCTGGAGTCTTTACACCTGGACCTTCCGTCTTCGCTCCCCTTTGCACATTGGCTTTCACAAAACAATGCACCTTTTCCGCACCCGCCCTTATGCTCCGGGCAAGCTCATCTGGGGAGCGCTGACGGCAAAGTTGACACCTTTGTTTCCTTTGTCCGATTACTTGAAAACAGGCCAAGCCCTGGGAGAAGTCTTTCGTTTTAGCAATCTCTACCTTTGTGCCGGAGGCGATACGCTTTATCTCCCCTGTTACATCGAAAGAAAAGGACTGCAATTCGGCCTGGTGGACAAGCCTTTAACCCGGCGGGATTTTGAAAAGGACTTTTATAGCTCCATGGCTTCCGCCGCAGTCAAACCTGACACTTTTACCGCTGAGGAGGGTTTGCTGCATCAAGTGGAGTTTATCAATCCATACCTTATTTCATCACGCACTGATGCTGATAACTTTACACCTGTGTATTTAAGGGGACTATTCTGGATAAAAAAATCTGCTGGAACAGCGGTATTTCAAGTAATTGAAAAAGACGGGGATATTGTTCTGTTCCAAAACGATACAAACAGTGAAGTTAACTTTACCGAGCTGGTCAAGCGTCTTCAGATCGGTGGAGAGCGAAAATATGGATTTGGGCTGCTGGAACTACAAGGGATTCCTGAGCAAATCCTGGGAAGCGATGGAAGTGAGGCGATCAGGCTGCCCGGTTTTCCCGGACGGTGGTATCCGGACAAAGAGGTGGTTCGCATCGGTCTTGGTCAGGGTGAACACCTTTGGGGCCATGTGTTAAGCCCGGAAAAAGTTCCATGCCGGGGTTTTTTAGAACCGCTGGTAGGGAGAAATTGGGATATAGTAAAAGGCGCCGGCCAGAATATTAAAAGCGAAGGCCTGGCCTGGGCTCCCGGCTCTCTTCTGCAAGAAGCAAGAACTTTTGAAGTAACTCCATATGGCACATGGTTTGCGGACGGCGGTACAAGCTTGAAGGAAACAACATAATCCCGGAGTTTGTCGAATACGCAAAGCTAAAAAGTTCGAATTATCGTAAAAGGCTGGTAAGAAAATGAACCTAACCGAAGTTAAAAAATCCCTTGAGCGGCAATTTGCCCGCAAGTTGTCGCAGGGCAGCGTCCGTAACATTGTCTTCTGGTACGACGAGGAAGGCGTGTTTGCCGAGGACATTGACAGCCTTGCGCTTGAGGGCGTGAAGATCATCAAGCTTTATGACGACAACATGTTTGCCACAAAGCTTTACATAGAGGAAACGGAAACGACCGGCAACCTGCTGGTCTATTCCCCGTTGCCCCGCCCGGCGAACCGGGAGAACTGGCTGACCGACACCATCAAGTACAGCCAGACCTTTTCTACCGACGAAACATCACTGAACCTGCTGAACTTCAAAATCGACAGCGCCCTGCGCCATGTGGTGGCACGGTATAAGTTGTTCTTCCGCAACAGCGAGCGTTGCAAGCGGTTCGAGGGGTATCATCTGGCGCCCTATACCGAGGTTAAGATCGACGTAGGGGTGCTGTCCGCGCTCTGCAAGCTGCCAGCACCCAATCTGGATAACGTTGTGCGGACGCTCTTGATTGAGCTGGCAAATGGGGAAAGCACGGTTTATGACAGCATCGCCAAATTCGGTAGCATGGATGCTTTGTGGGCGCTGATTCAAAAATCGTATGGCTATAATTTCCCCGAACAAAGCCTTGAGAAGCTTGCCATCCTGCTGCTTTGCACACACCTGGCGTACAGCATTAACGGTAACCTGCCGAAAGAGTGGCAGACCTATGTTTCGGCAAATTCCAATTGCTTTGTGTTCGTGGATAACTTCATGAAAAACAGCCAGCTTTGGGAAGCGTACAATAAGCTGGCCGGGTTTGTGGCAGATAGATTGAACCTTTCCGGGCGCACATCCAAGTGGAGTATCGATGAAATTGTCGATTGCGATACCTTCGAAGAATTCGACCGCAGCATAATCAGCCGGGTTTGCGAAAATATCGGCCAAGGGGTGGGCGAATATGAGCGATACCGCAAAGTAATTCATAGTCGGAAAAACCGCCGGTATTATCCGCAGTTTAAAATAGAGTACGATGTTTTGCTGTACGCCTGCGAGTATTTGGAGTTGGCGCAAAAACACGCCGAGCTGTCTGGGTTTACCGTGGCAAAACTCTTTGACGAATATACGAAAACATATTATAAGCTGGATAGCAGTTACCGGCATTTCCTGTTAGGTTACGATAAGCTGGCAGAACGGGACGGTTTTGGGCCGCTCTTTGAAAAGGTGGAGAACAGCTACACGAACTGGTATCTGAACGAGCTATCCATGAAGTGGTACGGTCTTTGGGACGATGAGCGCGCATGGCAGGTGCCCGGCGTTACATCGCAGCAATGCTTCTATGATAAGTATGTCAGGCGGTTTGTCGCCGATAACGAGCGGCTGATTGTTGTTGTTTCAGACGGTTTGCGCTATGAATCAGCGGTGGAGCTGAGCGCCATACTCAACAGGGAGCAAAAAGGGTCCAGCGAATTGGAGGTCATGTTAGGCGTGATTCCCTCGTACACTGCTCCTGGAATGGCGTCTCTTTTGCCTCACAAAAATATTTCCATAACAGACAAAGCAGACATTGAAATCGACGGCATCTCCACAAAAGGGACAGATAACCGGGGGAAGATATTGAAGCTCGTGAAGGAAGAATCTATCGTAACCACCTACGATCATGTAATAGGTATGGGTAAAAAAATGGCGGAGAAATTTTCCGGCGTCAAGCTGATTTATATCTATCACAATACGATTGACGCCCGGGGAGACAACGCGGCCACCGAGCACGAAGTATTTGAGGCCACGGAAAAGTGTTTCCGTGAGCTTTCCGGGCTTGTAAGAGCGCTTAGAAACAATATCAGCGCCATCAATATTCTGATTACTGCGGATCATGGCTATATTTATCGCCGGACGCCTCTTGCTGAGAGCGATAAAACGCCCAAGGAAGACGCTGCCGCCATCGAAGTGAAACGCCGGTTCATCCTGACAAAGGAAAACATCGACATGCAGGGTACACAGGTCTTTTCGATGGATTATCTGACAAAGGATAAGACAGACATCCGCGCCGTTATTCCCCGCGCGACCAATTGCTTTAAGATACAAGGCGCAGGGAGTTGCTATGTCCACGGAGGGATAAACCTGCAGGAGGTTGTTATACCGGTCATCCGGTTTAAGAGCGACAAGAACCTGCACCGCTCCATGGGCGCAAAGAAGGTATCACTCGGCCTGACCAATCTGTCACGGAAAATCACCAGCGTCATTACCCACCTGACTTTCTTCCAAAATGAGCCGGTGGGCGAAAAACTCCTGCCCCTGCGGGTGACGGCATACTTTGCCGATGAGGCCGGGAATCGAATTTCCAATGAAAACATCATCATCGCGGAAAGCACAAGCGATAAACCCGATGGGCGAACATACAAAGAAAAATTCACGCTGAAAGATATGCCATATGACAAATCCAAGAAATACTACCTCGTTTTGAAGGATGAGGATGAGATTGTGAACAGCGAATATCTGCGGATTCCATTTATTATTGACCTTGTTTTCGGCGGCAGTATCCAGTTTTAGGAGGGCAGGTTATGTTTGAAGAAAACAGCAAAAGTGTGAATACTCTTTTGCAGGAAGCATTTGCGGGTAAGATTGTCCGTAAAGACCTGACAAAGAAAATTAAAGAAGGCGCGAATGTGCCCGTCTATGTGCTGGAATATCTGCTGGGAATGTACTGTGCCACCGATGACGAGGTTAGTATCGAAGAAGGCGTACAGCGGGTCAAGGACATTATCGCTGATAATTTTGTGCGCCCCGATGAAGCGGAGAAGATAAAATCCAAAATTCGTGAGATGGGCAGCTATACAGTCATCGATAAGGTGGAGGCAAAACTTGACCCGTACAGCGATACATACCGGGCGGTTTTTTCCAATCTCAATCTTAAAAACGTCATCGTGGCAGACTTTTATATCAAACAATATGAGAAATTGCTATCCGGGGGTATTTGGTGTATCCTGCGCATGAATTACAACCGACTTGAGGCGCGCTACGACGAATATGACTCTGACGCACCCAAAGGTGGCAAGAAAAATAAGGTCAGCCCTTTCGAAATTGAGGAATTGACACCTATTCAGCTCCCACACATGGATATGCAGGAATTTTTCGACGGCAGAAAGCAGTTTGCAAAGGAAGAATGGATCGATGTATTGCTGCGAAGCATCGGTATGGAGCCGACGCAGTTTGAAAACAGGACAAAGTGGCATCTGCTGGCGCGGATGATTCCCTTGGTGGAGAATAACTACAACCTATGTGAGCTTGGCCCCCGTGGAACGGGGAAATCCCACATCTACAAGGAAATCTCCCCCAACTCCATTTTGATTTCAGGTGGACAGACCACCGTTGCAAACCTGTTTTACAACATGTCGAACAAAACCATCGGGCTTGTTGGCATGTGGGATTGTGTAGCTTTTGACGAGGTTGCCGGTATCAACTTCAAGGATAAAGACGGTATCCAGATTATGAAGGATTTTATGGCGTCTGGTTCCTTTGCCAGGGGCAAAGAGGAAAAAAACGCGAACGCTTCCATGGTTTTCGTGGGTAATATCAACCAGAGTGTGGATGTGCTGATTAAAACATCCCACCTGTTTGAACCGTTCCCGGCGGCTATGGCTTATGATAGCGCTTTTTTTGACCGTATGCACTACTACCTGCCCGGTTGGGAAATTCCCAAGATGCGCCCGGAATTCCTTACAAACGAATACGGCTTTATCACCGATTATCTCGCAGAGTTTTTTCGCGAGATGCGCAAGCGATCCTATGGCGATACCTTTGAACGCTATTTCCGCTTCGGCGGCGACTTGAATCAGCGGGATGTCATTGCCGTACGCAAAACTGTATCAGGTATGATTAAACTGCTCTACCCTCATGGCCATTTTTCAAAGGAAGATGTTGCTGAAATACTGGTATACGCCCTTGAAGGACGGCGCAGGGTGAAGGAACAGCTTAAAAGGATCGGCGGCATGGAGTTTTATGACGTTCATTTTTCCTATTTGGATAACGAGACTTTTGAGGAGTATTTTGTTTCTGTGCCGGAGCAAGGTTCCGGCAAACTGATCCCCGAAGGACAGGGCAAACCCGGTCATGTTTATACGGTTTCATATGGAGATACCGGTATGCTCGGCGTCTTTAAGCTCGAAACGGAAGTGGTGGGCGGTAACGGAAAGTTTGAAGTAACGGGTGTTGGATATGACCGTGAGGCAAGGGAAAACCTTAAAACAGCACAAAACTATTTCAAGGCTAACAAGAAGCTTATAAGTGGTTCAATCAGTATTGATACCAGCAATTTTCTGATGCACATAGCGGATTGCCAGGGCGTTGGAACAACGTCAGAGCTGGCATTATGCGCATTTGTTGCCCTGTGTGGCGCGTCACTCCGAAAGCCCGTACAATCGCAAATGTGTGTTTTGGGTAATATGAGCATAGGCGGTACGATCAGCAAGGTACCTGAACTTGCCAACACTTTGCAGGTTTGCTTTGATGCCGGAGCGAAAAAAATACTGCTCCCTCTGTCTTCTGCCGCCGATATCGCAATGGTGCCTTCTGACCTGTTTGCGAAGTTTCAAACGTCGTTTTACACCAGCCCGGAAGATGCGGTATTCAAAGCACTCGGGATTGAATGACGCACCTCTTCTTAAAAGGTGTATCCATGAGCACTGCCCGCAGATACATCCTTTGTCAATCAATGCGATATATGGAATTATTTTCCTATATAAAATCCCCATGTGGAATATATCGCACGTTGAATTCATACCCCTGTTGGTTCAAAACCCCGGTGCCGGCAAGAGCCGGCACCGTTGAGATACAACAAATCCCCCGGTTTCCGGGGGATTTGTTGTTGCAAGCGTGGGGCGGCCTGGCCGTTCTTCCGGGACCGGCCCAGGGGGGCAGGAAAGTCTGAAGGAGTTTCCCCCGTGCAGCCGGGAGAGATACTGGATCACTTTGCTTCTTTTGAAGCAGTGGTTATCGACGCCGGGGGCGAGATGCACTTCCCGCACGTCAGGCCCGCCGCGACCATGTCCGATGTGACCCTGCTGGTAGCCGAACCTACCAAAGGTGTGTCCAGGCCGCCACCAGCCACGGGGTGGGTGAACTAATGAAAAGGTTCAATAATCTCCTGGTAGTAAACAGGATTTCCAGGCAGTCATTTTACCACCCCAGGGATGTCGCCCGCCTGACGGGGCGGCTAGCCACCTGGAAATCCCGGAGGATCCGGCCGGGGTAAACTGCGCCATAAGAAAGCGACTGCCCCTGGTGCTGTATGGCAAGGGGAAGGCAAGCGCCTCACTGCGGAAGATCTGCCTGGGTGCTGGACCCCCATGTTGACGACCGGGATACCGGATTAAGAGATGACCTGAAAGAAATATTGGGTGCAGCCAAAGCTCAGGGAAGCGTGATCATTGACGCCGGATCGGATCCCATGGCCTGGTATGCCCGGGAGGTCATTGAAGCGGCTGATGCAATCTGCGTACCGGTGAGCGCCGACCCCCTGCTGGTGGCCCGCTCCCTTCCTTACTGGCGGCAGGGGCTGCCGCTGGAAAAACCAGCCCTAATTGCTCTGCTCGGAGAAGGTGACCCGGGAGCGATAGAGGATCAGTTTCGGCTGGGGTGTGTGCAGGTTTGCCTGAAAAAAGGCGGTGGTATCGGCAGGCTGGTTTCCAGGATGGTAGAGGCGGGGAGGCCCGGGACATTGAAAATGTGCGTGTATGTGGCCGGGCTCATCAATTATCCTTCCGTTTCGGGTGTGGATTTCAAGGTTTTACGAGCACCTTTTCTCTCTGGAGGGAGCTGGAGAACGGAGAGAAGCCGGATGCTGTGGTTTTTGCGCCTTCTTCCGGTGTAGAGGAGTTTATTAAAGAGCTGAGAAGCAGCAATTATTCCCTGCCGGTAGCTATTATAGGGGATACCGGAGACGCTTACTATAGGGCCGGGGCTGATGCTTGTTATGATAGGCTGATCGTTTCAAACATGCAGGACCTGTTAAGCAGGAAAAATCACACCAGAAAGCTTGTAGAGAGGGACAAGCTGACCGGCTGCTACCGGAGACTGGCCCTCAATAGCTGCCTTGGCGCAGAGGTGCGGCGGTATAACATAAGCGGGGAGGCGTTCTCGGTCCTTATGTGCGACCTTGATTACTTTAAGGTAATTAACGACACCCACGGCCACCAGGCCGGTGATCAGGTGCTGGAGGAGTTCGGATACTTTCTCTGCTCCGGGGTTCGCAGGACGGACAAGGTGATCCGCTATGGTGGGGAGGAGTTTGTGGTGGTGTTTCCCCGCTGTCGGCGGGAGGAAGCTTTAGCGGCGGCGGATAATCTGCGCCGGGAGTGGGAGGGTAGGGAAGGTCGGCTGTCCTCAGGGGAGACTCTACGGTCCATGTTCAGTGGAGGAGTGGCTGAATTCGGCAGTGATGGGAAAGACGTCAGCGAACTGCTGGAAGCGGCGGACAGAGCGCTGTACAGGTCGAAAGAAGGGGGTAGGAACAAAATCTTGTCTGCCAATGTATTGAAAATGTCTGCCCTCTATACAGCTGTAAATCAGGACAACATGTAAGGAAGAAGTCCTGATAGCCGGTAATTATTTTTTACATTTGTTGAATATCTTAATTAAATAATGTAAAATATATTTACCGGAGGGGATTTGCATGGATATGGCCTTTATAATTGGTAATAACATCGAAAAAATGCGTGAAGAACAAAACATCTCGGTTGAACATATGGCCGAGATTGTCGGTGTGACCCGCCAGACGATGACCAGCTACCTGAAGGGGAGGCAGGTTATTGACAGCGGCAAGTTGGCCAGGATTGCAGGTTACTTTAACAAGCCTTTTGATTACTTCCTTGCTGAGGATCACCACGGGTTTCCTTTTATGTTCAGGGCGGATAACCCCAAAGAAAACTTTGACAGCGTGCTGGCCGAGAAAATTGTGAGGCGAGTCAACAATACTTGCGATTTATTGGATATTTCCGGAAGAAAGCTGGTGCTGGTGCCGGAATCCTATAAACTTCGGATTTCCGGCAGCAGGCTGAACAGGGAAGAAAAAGAGCTGATAGAAGAAATAGCAGTTAAGAAGCGGGAAGATTTCGGAGTGGCCGACGTAATCCCGGATAACTATTACCAGATATTGCAGGAAAACGGAATCAACGTGCTGGCATTTCCCTTCGATAATAATGCTGTTTTCGCCGTGTCCGCATATTCCGCTGAATACGGCAGCTTTATTGTTATTAACGACGACGCAGGAATACCGGAAGAAAGGAAGGTATTCAGCGCCATACACGAGCTGGGTCACCTGATTTTTCACAAGGAACAGTATTTACAGGGCTTTAACTATTTCAGCCACACGTACGGCAAAAAGAGAAACGTCAACGAAGAAGTGGCCAACCATTTTGCCATGTGTTTCCTGGTATCCAGGTCTTTAATAAAAAAATACAAAAGCATGTTTAAAAACAGGGACTTTGTGTTGAGGGAAGTTTTGGAGGTCAAGAGTGTATCTAAGGTCAGCGCCAAATGCCTGATATATGCCCTGGAGTATTACGGTTATATAACGGAAAAACAGAAAGGTATCCACATCGGGTATCTCAACAAAAACGGCTATTCAACGGTAGAGCCCCGGCCCATGCAGGCAATCAAAAAGAGTGCTTACTGGTTGGCTGTAATCAAAGAGCTGTTTAACCGTGAAGAGATTTCCTTGAGCAAGATTTCCGAGTTTCTGGAGATACCTTTATCCCAGGCAAGAATACTGACCGGGGAATGGTACAGTGAAAATGAATCTGAAGCGATTTTATAACCGGCCCGCAGTGGTGGATGCCAGTGTATTGTTTGATTTTTACGAACTGAACTCCCTGCATATTTTAAACCTGGTTTTTTCTGAACTGTATATCCCCCTGGAACTCATGGCTGAGATTACAGGCGACAAACAGCTCAATGAAATCAAAAGACAAGTTGATTACATAGAAGTATTTATTGAAACAGCTAAAGCTTATGAACTGTTCGTAAAACTGGGCCAGACGTGGAAGCAACTTTCCGTTTATGACAGACACCGGATATGCACAGCCTATGAAAAAGGTTTTCTGTGTGCCTCGAATGATAAGCTGGTGGCAAGGGTATGCGGGGAACTCAAAATGGACAACCCGAGGACACTGGGGATTTTGGGGTGTGCTTTCCTTTTTAAAATAATTGACCAGCCTGAACTGGAAAAACTGTTTTTTCTCCTCGTTTCCGAGGCATGCAGCTGTCATCTTACGCTTAATGATACTGCTTCCCGGGAGTTTGCAGAGATGTTCAATATTAATATTGCTATCGAGCAGAAAAATAAAAATTTATAAAAGGAACAAGGTGACCTGAATGGTAGACGTGGGTCCTTCCCCTATACTGTTGCTATGTCTGTTTTAAAATGAATATGTTTTTGCTGGCCGGGTTGCTGCCCGGTTTTTACATTTTTCAGTGAATATTTCCAGGAGTCCTAATTTATGTTACCATGGAGGTGTAAAAATGGCGAACAATATATATGTTTGCTGTCTGACTGTATAGACATACAGGGTAACCAGGCTTGCAGGCAAAAAGTATAAAATTATTAGCCCAACTTTCTATTAAAAACCTTAAAAAGATTGCCGCACTTGGATTCTTCAAATTTATTCGGTCACTACAACCTCGATCCAGCCAAGCTGTGCCTCCTTTTTAAGGGGTCTTTCACCCGAAGCAAGCGGTAGATTTCCAGGTGTTCTTTTTCCGGCATGCCGGAAACCCGGATATGATGGATTTTGTTGTCCGCATCAGTTAATATTACAGTGTTCCGCTGATGGGTTGACATCTGTGTCCGAATCGTAGACCAGCGACGGTTATCTCCACAACTACGCAAACTATGCTCGATACTGATAAGCAGGTGATAAGCCAAAACAGAGTGGTGGGCAGGTGTTCTTTAAAATAAAGACTCCTCTCTTGATAAAGTTCATCCAGAATTTCTTTTAAGGTTTTGGGTTCGGACTGTTTGCCTCCGTATATCTGGCTGAAATCGTTGCAGAGCGTTTAGGACACTCCTCAGTCCGGTTGACACTTGACACCTATTCCCATGTTGTGCCGGGGATGCAGAGACAGGCTGCACAGGAACTAGAAAAAAGGTTGTTCGGTACTCCATGTGATCAAAATGTGATCAAAAAGCCAAAAGCAAAAAAAATAACAAGCCCCCCATCCACCGAAAGGCTTGCCAATACTGGATTTTTTGGAGGCGACACCCGGATTTGAACCGGGGAGTGGAGGATTTGCAGTCCTCTGCCTTACCACTTGGCTATGTCGCCGGACATAAAATGGAGCGGAAGACGAGATTCGAACTCGCGACCCTCGCCTTGGCAAGGCGATGCTCTACCACTGAGCTACTTCCGCACGCATTAATTTTGTTGTATAATGTTAGTTGGTGCCACGGGCCGGAATCGAACCAGCGACACGCGGATTTTCAGTCCGCTGCTCTACCAACTGAGCTACCGTGGCATGTTGGCGGAGCTGACGGGACTTGAACCCGCGATCTCCGGCTTGACAGGCCGGCATGTTAACCACTACACCACAGCTCCATAAGGTCATGACCGTGGTGGCTACAACCCGCCGCCGTTCATTGACAATGATAAGTATACAAAAACTTTTAAAAGAAGTCAAATGGTATTTTTAACAATTTGTAATTTAAATACAATATAAAAGAAGGAATTAATCAGTCTGATAAAGTATTATTTTGAGAAAATAGGGTGCTAATTTGGGGGTTTCTAAAATGACAGACATTAAACAAAAGGTGCGTGTGCCGGTGGAAAAGCTGAGACGGTACTGCAGGCCCGACGAACTGAGCTGTGAAACTACAGAAGAAGTACAGCCGCTGAAGGACTTCATCGGTCAGGAAAGAGCGGTTAAAGCTATGCAGTTTGGAGTTAACATGCATGCCCCCGGATATAACGTGTATGTGGCTGGACCCACTGGAACCGGCAAGAGTACATATATTAACGATGTGCTGGGCCAGGTGGCGGGACAGGGGAATACTCCGGACGACTGGTGCTATCTGTATGATTTTGCGAATCCTGACCGCCCCAAGGCCGTTCCCCTTCCCGCCACATTTGGTAAATGCCTTCAAAAAGATATGGAAGAGCTTATTAAAGACCTGAAAATGGCAATCCCCAAGGCCTTTGAGGGAGAGGCCTACGAGCAAAATAAGTCCTCCATAGTGCAGGAACTGGAAGATGAGATTGAGAAGGCCATTAACGGAGTAAGGCGGGAGGCCGCAGATGCAGGTCTGATTATGAAGCAGGGGCAGAACGGGTTTTATTTTGCCCCCACCAGGGACGGGAAGAAGCTATCCGTTGATGAGTATGAGGCATTGCCGGGGGAAATCCAGGAAGAGTTGGAAAAACAGGGAAGGGTCCTGCAGCAGAGGCTGGAGGAGGTTCTATCCTCAACCCGTCAACTGGAAAGGGAAACCAAACAAAAAATAGGTGACCTGGATAAGCAAATTGTGCTGGTGGCGGCAGGCCCTCTGGTAAAGAAAATACAGGAAAAGTACGGCAATTTTTTGGGCGTACGGGAATACCTGAAGGGGATACTGGACGATATAGCCGCCAACCTGGAGATTCTAAAGCCCGGCGGGGGCGCCGATGGTGTTGGAATATATTCTGAAGGCCAGGCACTTTTCGATCGATATCGGGTTAACCTTTTTGTTAATAATGCGGAAACTAACGGATCACCGGTAATATTTGAGAACAGCCCCAACTACTATAATCTTTTCGGAAAGATAGAATATAACACCCAGATGGGCACGCTGAGCACCGACCATACCATGATTAAGGCAGGGGCCATTCATCGGGCCAATGGTGGCTACATTGTGTTACAGGCAAAGGATGTTCTCAGTGATCAGGGGGTGTGGGATACCCTTAAGAGGGCACTGAAAAACAGGGAGTGTCTGGTGGAGAACATAGGGGAACAGTATCGCATGGTTCCCACGGTGTCTTTAAGGCCGGAGCCCATTCCGCTTAACCTCAAGGTGGTTTTAGTGGGCAGCTACCAGATCTATACTCTGCTCCGAACCATGGATGAAGATTTTCAGAAGTTTTTTAAGGTCAAGGTGGATTTCGATACCGAAATGCCCCGTACCAAAGAGAATCTTGCCCACTACGCAGCCTTCGTGGGAGCGGTATGCGCCAGGGAGAACCTCAGGCACTTTGACAGAACCGGTCTGGCCGAACTGATAGAATACGGTTCCCGTCTGGCAGGAAACCAGAATAAACTGTCCACTAGGTTTAACGAGGTCATCGAGGTGGTCTATGAGGCGGCCTCCTGGGCAGAAATTGAAAACGCCCCCATGGTGGGATCCTCCCATGTAATGAAGGCCATAGATCAGAAAATATACCGTTACAACCGGATAGAGGAAAAAATGCAGGAGATGATGCTGAAAGACGTTTTGATGGTGGCCACAGACGGTGAGTCGGTAGGAAAGATAAATGGCCTGTCAGTACTTGACTTTGGAGATTATTCCTTCGGGCGTCCTTCATGCATTACCGTCAGCACCTTCATGGGCAGGGAGGGTGTGGTCAATATTGAAAGAGAGTCTGACATGAGCGGTAGTAGCCACACCAAGGGAGTACTGACACTGGTGGGCTACCTTGGGGTAAAGTTTGCTCAGAGCAGGCCGCTGCAGCTTACGGCCAGGATAACCTTCGAGCAGTTGTATGACGGGGTCGACGGTGACAGTGCTTCCAGTACAGAGCTTTATTGCATTCTGTCCAGCCTTTCAGGCCTCCCGGTGAGTCAGGGCATTGCTGTTACCGGGTCGGTTAACCAGAAAGGCGATATACAGCCTGTAGGTGGTGTCATTGAAAAGGTGGAGGGGTTCTTTAATCTGTGCCGCGACAGAGGGTTAACCGGTAAACAGGGAGTGGTCATTCCCGCCAGAAATATTGATAATCTTATGCTGAACCACCAGGTGGTTCAGGCTGTAGCCGAGGGAAAATTCCACATATATGCAGTTTCCCGGGTGGAAGAAGGGATTGAGTTGCTTACCGGGGTTGGGGCAGGGGAGATTGATGAAAAGGGGAATTACCCCGAGGGAACGGTATTCCACCTGGTTGACCAAAAACTTTCCGAATATGCCAGCAGCCTAAAGGATTTCGGATCGGCTGACGGGGAAGGTAAAGGGAGTCATCATGGGTGTCATTGCTAAGGCGGTCGTTGGGTATAATAACATGGGAAATTCCTTCAGATCATAACAGTGACGGTATCAAATAATGCTTAAGGGCTTAAAATATAACATGATGGTAAGATTTACAGATCATTGAGGTGGTTGTATTGGTTGACCGGCAGGTCCTGAAAGAGGTACTGGAGATAGCATTGAGGAATGGCGGAGATTTTGCCGACATATATATCGAGCACAAGAGGGTTACCGGCATCGGATGTGAGGGAGGCAAAATAGAGAGAGTGCACTCTGGCCTTGACATAGGCGCAGGTATTAGGGTTATATCCGGCGATTCAACGGCCTATGCATACACCAATGATCTTACCCGGGAGGGCATGGCCGGAGCCGCCAAGATAGTAAGCCATGCGGCCAGGGGAGATAAAAAGGACTACAACATTGACCTTACAAAGGTAAAGCCCAGGGCGGAGTTTAATTTCGGGGTCCGACCGGACAATGTGAAGACCGAAGACAAGGTGAACTCGGTGGAATCTGCGGACCGGGCAGCCAGGGATGTAAACCCGGATAGTATTAAACAGGTTATCGTGGGCTATGGCGATGTCATTCAGAATATAACCATAGCCAACAGCCACGGGGAATATGTGGAAGATGAGAGGATCAGGACCAGGCTTATGATACAGGTGGTGGCCTCCCTTGAAGGCACCATCCAGACCGGCTACGAGGCTGTTGGGAGCATGGCCGGATTTGATTTGCTGCAACGCAACAGCCCCCGGGACATGGCTGCAGCGGCAGCCTCCAGAGCGGTGGAGATGCTAAAAGCCAGGCCGGCCCCATCGGGCAAGATGCCGGTGGTGATGGCCGGAGAAGCCGGCGGAACCATGGTCCATGAGGCCTGCGGCCATGGACTGGAGGCCGATCTGGTTCAAAAAGGTCTTTCTGTATACACGGGCAGGAAGGATCAGGCAGTGGCCTCGGAATCTGTAACGGTAATTGACGACGCAACCCTGGAAGACAAATACGGTTCATACAGTTTTGATGATGAAGGGGTTCCGGCCAGAAAGGTAACCCTGATAGAAAACGGTCATTTAAAGGATTTTCTCTATGACAGGCTTACTGCGCTGAAAGACGGTACAGAATCCAACGGACACGGCAGGCGGGAATCCTATCAGCATAAACCTGTTCCCAGGATGGGCAATACTTACATTGCTCCTGGGAGGGAAGATCCCCATCGGCTTATTAAGGAGGCGGGGCGGGGTGTACTGGTAACCAAAATGGGAGGCGGTCAGGTAAATACCACCACCGGTGACTTCGTGTTTGATGTGGCTGAAGGATTTTTGATCGTGGAGGGCAAAAAAGGCCCTATGGTCAGGGGGGCCACCCTGACCGGGAACGGCCCCGAGGTATTAAAAAATATTAAAATGGTCGGAAAAGACCTGGGCTTCACCATCGGCACATGCGGAAAAGACGGGCAGGGGGTTCCGGTGAGTGACGCCCAGCCTACCATGTGGATCGATGACATTGTGGTGGGGGGAACGGTCCAGGTTGAGGGAAACGGTAAAATAAGGAGAGTCTAAAAATCGTTAACAGGACTGAAAACTCATAACTCAGAATAGGTCCTGTATTCTGGTTTGGGAACCACGCAGACCATAGGGCGCTCGTCCCATTGTCAACAGAAGAAATCCACTGGCCGCCGCTCTTGATCAAACTATCGAGGGAGCGGTTTTTTTTAGACGGTTTGAGGCAGGAACCGAAATGCGCACAGCGAATATACAACAAAGTGTAAATGTTGACAAAATAGTTTTTTATCTTTAATGTATTTTAATAGATGTTTATGGCAATTACTTATCTCCCGAGGTGCATGATGTTTGAATTTGTCCTGATGGTCGTTCTGGCCAATGCCATCATGCTGGCGTGCCTGTATATTTTACGCCACGTGATAGCTATAAGGGCTCCCGTACTATTTATAGCCGTTGGAATATCTATTTTCTACTGTATCCTTTATCCGTTCCTGGTTTCCCGGGTGCCGTATCCAAAGGTTTTGTATCTATATGGGCTTTTGATCATGATCGGTGCAGCTCTTCTTTACATTATAGAAACCAGATTTTTCTCAGTAGAGGAGGAAGAAGTTGATGCTCTTGCGCTCTGTGCCAGTCAGGTTGTTGCTGCCCATTTGCCCGGGAAATATGGTGCGGAAGAAATAATTGAAGTTCAGGATGATTTGGAGGAAATTTCCACTGACGAACCCCGGGGAGAAGGGGAAGCCCAATCTGAAGAGTGTATTCCCCCGGTTTCACTGTATATGCTGGAGATCCTTGATGAGGTCGTTATTGGGGAGGAATCTGATAAACCCGGAATTACCAGGGATGCAATGACCATTTTGGATGTGGTGGATGAGGTTGCCACAGTGGAAGAAGCCATCACATCATCAGACAGGGATTATGCGGATGGCGGCGCGGTTTTGCAGGATTACCCGGGCAATCTGCTGAAAGAGACTGAAAAAGTGATTACCGAAGAGCAGTGGGAGCTTGAAGGAACGGCCGGTGATATTTCCGGCGGGGAAACCCGGGATGAACAGGAATGGGTGGGTGACAGCCAAATCAGCATAATGGTGGCCAGGGCTTTTGACAGCCTGGCTTCCGGAGACAGCGCCGGTGCTGTGGAAGACTTTTTCAGAGTTCTCAGGATGGAGCCCCCGCCAAAGCTGGCAGTTATGCTGTGCATAGAGATAAGCTCCATATACCTGGCCCGGGGGCATAAAGGACAGTCGCTGGCAGTATTGGAAATGTTGGATGTCGTTTGGGGCCATGCGCTGGATCCAGGTGATGCTCAAGAGGTGAAAACAAAAATTAAACGGTTAGAAGGAGAAATATAATGAAAAAAACTCAACAGATCTTAGGTCTTCCGGTTATAGAAATATCATCGGGAAATAAATTGGGAACTGTGGCGGGAATAGTGGTCAATCCTAACCAGAGAAAGGTTGAGTGCCTTTTGCTGGACAGGGTCAACTGGTTTTCAGAGATGCGCGCGCTTCCATATGAAGCCGTTTTGGGAGTTGGCGAATTTGCCGTTACCATATTAAATGGCAGTGATGTCTTTCCTGTAAGTTCAAAGGCAGAGCTGGTGTCAATTCTTGATAAAAACATACAGGTCGTGAAGGCTGGCGTAATGACCAGATCGGGGAAATTCATAGGTACAGTTTCGGAATACGTGGTGGACGAGCAGTCAGGTAAAATAATGGGCTGTGAGGTTGTTGCCGAGGATGGCGGCGGGCTTGTGGTGCCGGGTGAAAAGGTGCTGACATATGGTTCAAAGTTCCTGGTTATTGAGGACGGTTATGAAGGCTACATGGTTAAAGAACTGTCCCAAACCAAATCTGACGTGGTGGTAATTGAATCAGTTAAGCCGACACGATCTGCCGAGGCCAGGGATAAAAAGCCGGCAAGCGATCCGGTGGAGGTTTTTGAGTCGAGGCAGCGCCAGTATCTGGCCGGTAAAAAGGCCACTAAAAAGATCACCGGGACTGGTGGGCAGGTAATAGTGGATCAAGGTGAGGTAATCACCGAAGAAATAATTGAAAAGGCCCTATCCGTGGATAAATATATCGAGCTGACCATGAATGTTACTGATTGAAGTGCAATAAAAAGCAAAAAAAAGCTGTGATAATTATTGTCAATGTTCAAAAGAGTGGCTGTCTTTTCTATTATTATAATGCTGCTGATATCCCTCACTATATTTTTTGGGGGGTTTATATTGACTGGGCGTTACGGAGATAGAATACTGCCCGGTGTTACCTCTGCAGGATTCCCGCTGGGAGGGCTCACTCCAGAACAGGCCGAAAAATTGCTGAGAGAGACACTGACGCCCCCGGAAGGTCTTGAAGTTGTCCTGGTGGCGGAAGACCGTCAGTGGATTATGCCCCTGAAAAGTGTAGGAGCCTATTACGATTACCCTGAGGCAGTAGCCAACGCTTATGCCGTAGGGCGTTCAGGTTCTTTGATGCGCCGTGTTTCGGAGCTTTTGGGAAATAAAACTGAGAGCACCGACATCAAGCTGCCGTTGAAATTTCACAGCGAACTGCTAAAGAGGGAATTGGAAAGAATAAACGGTGAGTATTCTATAAAACCCCTGAATGCACGGTTGCTACTGGACAAAAATGAGGTCAATGTCGTTCCCGGAAAGGAAGGGAGCGAAATGGACCTTGCAGAAATAACCGGGCATATCTACAGTTTCAGTGCGGGCATGGAACTAAAATTAGCCATTACTCCTAAAATAGTTGCACCTGAAATAAGGGAACAGGATCTTTCAGGCCTTACTGATATATTGGGAGAGTGTACTACCCTGTTTGAGGCTGGATCTGTGGGCAGGGTGAATAATATTGTCAGGGCTTCCGGCAAACTGAACGGTAAACTGGTTAAACCGGGTGAAATATTTTCCTTTAATGATGTTGTGGGGACCATCGATGAAAAAAACGGTTACCTCATGGCTAAAGTGATAGCGGATGGTCAATTGGTTGATGACTATGGGGGAGGAGTATGCCAGGTTTCCACAACCCTTTACGGGGCAGTTCTTTTGTCTGGTTTTGAGATTATTGAGCGCTATCCCCATTCAATGCCTGTGAAGTATGTTCCGCCAGGTTTTGATGCTACGGTGGCCGGAGATCAGAAGGACTTCAGGTTCAGGAATAACCTTAACCGCCCAGTATATATAATTTCCTCAACCGAGCCGGATCAGGGGCATGTTAAAGTAGTTATTATCGGAAAGAAACAAGATAACTTAATGTTTGATTCTAATCAACAATGGACTGCTGATAAAGCATGTTATCAAAGCTTTTGGTATATGTGCCCGATACCCTGGCGCCTATCCTTACCATAAGCATATTGGCAGGGTGTTCCAAAATTTCCGGGTCATCTGTGCGCCTCTTTTTAAAATGTACTGACCCAAAGAGCTTTGTCAGCATTCTCTGGTAATTCCACACATCCAGACCACTGTCCTTTAGATCCCAGTGCCAGAAAAATTCCGTTGTTATAATAATGTACTCTTCCATGACAGGATTGGCGAAGGCGGCTTTAAGCAAATGTGTTCCCAGCTTTAGCCTCTTGGATTTACTGCTTACCTCGATGGCGCCCAGTTCCAGAATCCTGGGATGTTTGCTCCACCTGGAAAACTGACTGGGGTAGTGGAATACAACATAGCCCAGTATTTCTTCGGCTGTTCTGGCTATATAAACAAGCCCCTCCGGAGCTCTGGAAATAATTCGCAATGCCTCATGCTGCCTGTCGGGCGTACGAAAGTTTGACAGTCCATCATTCATTTGAAGTTTTTTCAGATAGTCCTCACTAACCGGACCTTCAATAAATACAGGCCCTTGAGGGGTTTTAATTTCAACAGGTAATTCCCCGCTTGAAGAAATCATTGGTTCACCACCGCTATTAAATTACCATTTTCCAATTAACCTTACTATTGTGTTTGGTTATTGAAAATATTCTCATGAAAGATTTATAATCCTTCTTTTTTATTTATTTTTCTTTAAAAGATAAAAGATTTCCACCGGATTACTAAATAATAATACTCTATCTTTCGGGTTTTAACTCAGTCCATGCTTCTGAATGCGGTAGAGGAGCGCGGATCTGGTTATCCCCAGGAGTTGAGCGGCCCTGGTTTGATTGCCTTTGCTTTTTTCCAGGGCTTTTATTATTAACTCTTTTTCCAGATCCTCCAGGGAAATTCCTCCTTCAGGCAGGCCGACCACCATGTCTGCGCCGGGTTTTGCGGGACCGATCTGAAATTCCTTAGGCAAATCCTCAACAGTTATTTCATTACTATGTGAAATAATGGCTGCCCTTTCCAGAACATTCTGAAGCTCCCTGATATTGCCGGGCCAATGGTATTTCATCAGGAGCTTCATGGCTCCGTTGCTAATGCCGTTGACCAGATATGTTGGCCGTAATTTTTCTATGAAGTGGCTGGTCAGCAGAGGGATGTCTTCTTTTCTTTCACGTAACGGAGGGAGGTTTATGTGAACCACGTTCAGTCGATAATATAAATCCTCTCTGAAAAGTCCTTTCTCAATGGCGCTGTTGATATCTCTGTTGGAGGCTGCAATAATTCTTACATCCACATGAAGAGTCTCGTTTCCTCCAACCCTTTCAAAGGATTTTTCCTGTAAAACCCTGAGAAGTTTTACTTGCATACTTAATGGCATTTCAGTAATCTCATCCAGGAAAAGGGTGCCCCTGTCAGCCATTTCAAAACGACCCAGTTTTCTTGCCACAGCACCGGTAAAAGCGCCCTTTTCGTGCCCGAACAGCTCACTTTCCAAGAGGTTTTCCGGCAAGGCCGCACAGTTTACCGGCACAAAGGGGTGGTCGCGCCTGGGGCTGTTTTTGTGTATGGCTACCGCTGCCACTTCCTTTCCGGTTCCGCTTTCACCTGTTATCAGCACTGCGGCGTTGCTGCTGGAAACTTTTTCAATTAAATATAGCACTTCTTTCAGTGCGGGACTCTCACCAATCATTTTCCAGTATTTCTTGGTCAGTTCGGACCGGAGGAAATTAACCTCACTAACCAGTTGGCTCATCACAAGATTCTGCCGGATGACCATTTTTAATTCGTCAAGGTCAAAGGGCTTGGCAAGATAGTCTGTAGCCCCTATTTTCATGGCCTCTATGGCGGTTTCTATGGTTCCGTGGGCGGTAAGCATTACAACCGGCAGTTTGGGATTGAGCTCCTTAGCCTTCTTTAATACCTCCATTCCGTCCATTTCCGGCATTTTCAGGTCCAGGATGATCAAGGAGGGAGCTTCTTCCCTGATTAAATCAAGCCCGGTTCGGCCCCGGGTGGTGGTCAGCACCTGGTAGCCTTCCTGCTTCATGGCCCTCTCCAGTGCCCAGCACATGTGCTCCTCGTCATCAATAACCAGTATCTTGGGTATCATGGTCTACGCCTCCCTGATTCAGCTTTAAGGGTAAAATGACCTTGAAAACGGAGCCTTCCCCCGGCGTGCTGCTCACATGTATGGCTCCGTTATGGCTTACTATTATCTGGTGGCTGATGGAGAGTCCCAGCCCGGTTCCGGAATCCTTGGTGGTATAAAAAGGGTCAAAGATCCTGGTAAGCTCCTCCGGCTCTATTCCCAGACCGGTATCATTGAATTCGGTGCAAATGAAATTGTCCTGAAGGCGGGTTTTTATGGTCAGAATTCCACCTTCGGGCATGGCCTGAATGGCGTTTAGTATCATGTTCACGAAAACCTGCTTGATTCCTGAAGGGTCCACCATTATTTTGGGTAAATCCTGACCAAGAGAAGTTTGTAGGTTAATGCTGTTTTGCCGGAGCATCGGCAAGGTAAATGTCAGCACTTTTTCCAGCACCGAATTAATGCTTGCCGGCTGTACCATCTGCTTACTGGGCCTGCCAAAGTCCAGAAGTTCTTGGATTACCTTGTTTTGCCGGTCCACCTGTTCTTTTATGACGGCGGTAAATTCATCAAGGCCGGCGGCATCGGAATATTCCTTTTCCATTACCTGAACAGTGGCCTTAACAACACCGATGGGGTTACGCAGCTCATGAGCCACTCCTGTTACTAATCGTCCCAGCGATGCCAGTTTCTCAGATCTCTGCATTTCATACTCAAGTCTTTCCTTCTCGGCAAGGGCAACCGCCATCCTGTTTATAGCCATTGTTATTTGTCCTACTTCTCCAGACATTTCAGGGAGGAGTCTGGTAATGTCCCTTTCCATGTCCTTGAGTCCCTTTTTTATATTAGAAACGCTGCTGGCCAGATTATGGATTACCAGCAGTGCCCCGGCAGCCCCTATAAAAAGGCCAAGCAGCGCAATGTATCTTGTTGCTGTTCTGAAGTTTCGGGTTTGTGTAAATATAGGATGCAGCCTTTCGTCGGCCCATGCCACGGCCACCAGTTCGTCATTAACAAAAACAGGGGTCAGGTATTCAAAGGTTTCTTCCTTTAAGCTGCTGGTCAGCCGGGCCAGAGGCCTGCGGCTGGCGGTTACCGCCACCAGTCCCGAGTCGGCTTCGTTCATTATTCTTTTTTCTCTCTCCAGGACCTCGTCGGGAGAAAGCTGGCGATACTGGTGAAGGAACCCGTGCACGTATATCTGCTTGCTTTCCGGAATATAAAGGCCGAATCTGACACCGGGGAAGCTGGACACAAGAGGCTCCACAACTTCGTTAAAGGCATCCTTAATAAAATATTCCCTTAACTGGGGATTTAAGGCGTCATACTTGGCTCCTTTTATTTTTTTATTCACAGATTCTTCTATCGCCGGCACAATTTTCGTTTGTACTATGGAGCTCAGTTTCTCTTCATGATCCATAATCAAGACCTCATCGCTTTTGGAAGCCAGGAAAACATCGTAAAACATAACCAGAACCGGGATTATAAGCAGGGATGAAATAATTACCAGAAACTGGAATCTAAGGCTTTTGTGGATGAATTTTTCATAAAGACTAGTTATTAAAGGCAATCTGATTCACCTACCCAATGTTTGTATGATATCGAACAACTGCCGTTTGGATTGAGACTAATATCACAACGCACGGTGCGTGGAAAAATTCAAATAGCTGTCTGATAATAGACATTTCTCAGATGGTAGTTAGACGAGGTGTAGTGTAAAAAGAGCGCCCTCAGCAGTCTGTCTGCTGGCATGGATCATGCATAAGGTAATGACCATACAATAGTTTTTCACAGACCGGATGCGGCATCTTGCGTGACCGGACAATTGTCCAATAACGTACAAGCGGCGTGCTATTAGGCCTGACAACTTTTTAATTTGCTATATGAATGCATTATATCACACAGTACACCGGGCAGAAAGTAGGATTTTGCACTTTCTGGACATTTGCATCCATGGGTAAAGAAAAGATGCCAACCTGACGGGGAAAAGCGGGCATTATTGCGGGTTGACATGGGGCTTTATGGCTTTGTAAAGAAAGGGGGAGGCCAAAAAAACGGTGTAATAATCCAGACTAAATAAGTAAGTAATTGTTCAATGAAAAATTTTTCTATGTATTACGGTTCTGAGGGAGAAAAATGTGGGTCATAAGGGGGATATAAAATGCTTGATTCTATTTTTGATAAGACAGGCTTGTTATTTTCATCGGCAGCCACATCCCCGGTGGCGGTGAACATGGCGGCGTCGGTGCAGGCTGCGTCTGGAAGCCCGGATACTCCCTGGTGGGTATGGCCTTTGTTACTTTTCGTAGTAACGTTTGTCATGGGAATAGTGGCTGTTCTGGCGGGTGTGGGCGGCGGTGTGCTGTTTGTGCCCATAGTGGGGAGCTTTTTCCCCTTCCACCTGAATTTTGTAAGTGGAGCGGGACTTGTTGTGGCGCTGGCCGGCGCTCTGGCGGCCGGACCCGGATTACTTAAGGCAAATCTGGCTAATTTGAGGCTGGCGCTGCCGGTGGCTTTGATAGCTTCCGCTTTCAGTATTGTTGGGGCTTTTTTGGGGCTGGCGCTACCCACACACATAACCCAGACAGCCCTGGGTATAACCATCACTCTAATCGCCCTGCTGTTTGTTTTTTCAAAAAACAGTGAGTACCCTGCCGTGGGTGCAAGGGATCACTTAAGCCGTGCGCTGGGTATTGAGGGCTCCTACTACGAGGCCTCCGCCGGTAAGACCGTTGACTGGACCGTTTGGAGAACCCCTCAAGGTTTATTCATGTTCATATTTATAGGAACTGTTGCGGGCATGTTCGGATTGGGGGCCGGTTGGGCCAATGTTCCTGTGCTGAATTTATTGATGGGAACTCCCCTTAAGATAGCTGTAGGATCAAGCAAATTCCTCCTGTCAATAACGGATACTTCTGCTGCATGGGTTTACATGAACCAGGGGGCTGTGTTACCAATTATTGCAGTGCCGTCGGTATTGGGAATAATGTTTGGGTCTCTGGTGGGGGTTAGGCTGCTGGCGGGAGCTAAGCCAAAGGCAGTCAGATACCTGGTTATCGTTATGCTTCTGTTTGCAGGAATAAGGTCCCTTCTAAAGGGACTGGGGATATGGGGGTAATCAAAAATGGCTGAATTGAAAATTAATAATACGGCTGAAAAAACCAGAGTACCTGCGGTCTCTCCAGAGCAGATAAAATATGCAAACCTTTTACTGTACGGCTCCTGGTTGGGTATTCTGATACTGGCGGTCACTTTTATATTGTATGTCACCGGGATCATGCCATCTTATATTGAACCCTCACAAATGCAAAACTACTGGGGCATGAGAGCTTCAGACTATCTTGAGGTAACAAAGGCGCCCCACGGATGGGGATGGCTGGGCATGCTGGGGTATGGAGATTTTATTACGTTGTTAGGAATAGCTTTTTTGGGGATTCTTACTATAATAGGCTATCTCATTCTGCTTCCGGCATACCTTGCCAAAAAAGACAAAATATATACTGCTATAGTGATTGTCGAGATACTGATACTTGCGTTGGCGGCGTCCGGAGTGCTAAAAGCGGGCGGGCACTGATACTTGCCATTTATGGGCATAAAGGGTTGGTGTGGAATTATTATTGACTAGGCTGCTGTTATCGTTTAAAACAGTTTATAAAAGGGAGCGGTATACCGTGACCGAGAAAAAATTTATTCAAGTTTTTAACCGTAGGAAAAAGGCCTTTTTACAGGATGTTGAAAAAGGCAGGATGCCTAAGACAATAATCGGACCCGATGGTCAGTATGATCATAAAAAGGTTTTGGACTGGTTTGAAAGGTGGCTTAAAGAAGAAAATGTGCCTCTTCAGAAAAGCCAGCCCATGACCTCAAAGTCCTTTGAGGAGTTTATAGGTGAGGTTCTATGCGAGGTAAAAAAAATACTGTCCCTTATAGATATAAACATTATTTATTCGCTGCCGGGCCAGAGTCTTGGTATAAATGAATCGTGGAAATGCGTGAAGGTTTTCAATAAAATTGACGTGTATTACAGGATAGGCAGAACCAGACCCAGGAAGGGACCCAACCGGGGGCAGGAATTACTGGTGCTGGACCTTGTCATGGATGGGCACAAAAAAAATGTTTTCATACCTCTGCTGGAATTAAAGTCGGAGATTGAGAAAAAGCTGGGAAGCGATCTGGAAAGAGAACTCCCCAAGGTGGAGGCCACCGGAAAGTACAGGTTGAAGATATTGCTTCCCATTGAAAACGTCCAGGGAGATGTAGCCCATACAGCAAAGAGATTCGCAGATTTTATCGCCATCACTAAACCCATATTAAACCAACTGGGGATATCCTAGGAGGCTGTTGAAAAAGTCCATCTGCGGCGTTGCGGCGGCGGCTTCAATGCTCAACGTACAAGGAGTACGCCTCCGCTTGAAGACTTGCCGCGCCTTGCATCTGGAGCTTTTTGAACAGCCTCCGGTTGTAGTCGAATAAGTACTTTGTTGACCTCTTAATATAGTTTTGCAACACTCTCCTAGGTTCTTATTGGTAGCCACAAGGCTCTCGTGGGCAATGCTAAATATGACACAAATAAATAGACCATAATTCACAATCCTAGGCAATATATTCTGCATACCAGAATACGCAAAGAACCATATATACAGCGCCAAAGGAGGCCATTGCCTTAACTGTACCCAGGTTAAGATCGGCTCCCTGTGCTATATTAATCCGGGCCTTAACCATTTCAGCGCAGAAGAATGGCCCTTCCAGGTTTTTTTCAACCCATTCTGTCAGCATGTTGACACCTCCTTGAATTCTTTAACACCATCTCCGGATGAAGGATCGCTTATGGAAGTTTGACTGCCAAGTGAATGTGAAAAAAGGAGCATGCATAATTAAAAAAAATATCCTCCCAAGGCCAATGAAAAGCTAAAAGCCATTTTGTATATAATATCACATGTCCTCGACATCGTGCAAGACAGGGCGGAAGAAATTGCGAGAAGCATAGTGTATAAAGACTTGCGCAATAAGTTTAGCTCCACCGGCATGTTATATGCATAATGTATTTACGAAACCAGTTTAAGGAGGGAGTTAATAATGGGGTTTCCTGTAAAACAGATACTGAACATTGATGGATATAAAGATGCGGAAAAAACGGTGAGGGAGATAATGATCCCGGCGGAAGGCTTTTCATCGGTTTCGGTCGATACTACCGTGAAGAATGCGGCTTACATACTAAGGAATTCCATGAGCAACCGGGATTTTAGCTCAGAAATGAACTGTTTACTGGTTTTTGAAAACAAATTACTGGTAGGGTTTGTAGGTATTCAAGAGTTGCTGGCCTCTGTTCAGCCTCCTAATTTTAGGGATGACTGGTATAGGGGATGGAATGTCAGTAACTGGGTGGAACCAGTTTTCATGAGGGGTCTTTTTACCAACCTCTGCCGTGAAATGGCTGAAAAACCCGTCCGTGACATTATGGAGCCTTCCTCAATTACTCTTTGTGCCGACAGTACCCTGGAGGAAGCCGTCTATAAATTATTCAGGCAAAAGAGAAATATGCTGCCAGTGACCGAAGACGACAAGATAGTGGGTATTCTAAGGGCTGGGGATTTGTTTGCCGAAATGATGGAGATCATTTTCTAGTTATGGGATAATAATGAAACCATGCATTTAATTATACATAATTTATATATTGTTTAATCTGTCGATATTATCATTAAGATGTAGAATTTTAAAAACATTATTCAGCTATGGAGGGTGAGCAGGATATTTGATTTCGTTGTTGAAATTAATAATAACAGGTAGTAATTAAATACGGTAGGAGGTTAATATGATGGAAGTGGCTCCCAATATTTTTAAAATTGAGCTCCCGCTTCCATTCAAACTTGATCACGTAAACTGTTACCTGTTGCGGGGTAAAAGCGGTTGGGTAATTATTGACACGGGTCTTAATTTTCCTTGTTCTACCGAGATATGGCAAAATGTTTTTAAAAATATGGGTTTAAAATATGTTGATATAGAGGGGATTTATGTAACTCACTATCATTCAGATCATTACGGGGCTTCCGGATGGCTTCAGGAACTGACTGGGGCGCCTGTATTTATGCACCGAACGGAGAGTGCGTTCGTTGATCAAATGTGGAAAAAGGGAAGGGTTAATATTCCGGTGGTTGGGGAGTTGTTTAAGGAAAACGGGATGCCTCCCAACCTAATGAATGAAGTTTTAGATAATATAGTGAGTGTTTTTAATTATATCCAGCCTCACCCGTCGCTTTTGCTGCTGTCAGGAGGGGAGAAAGTGGATATGGGAGGGAGAACCTTTGATATTATACATACACCGGGTCATTCTGACGGACACATCTGCTTTTTTTGTGAGAGTGACGGTTTGCTGATATCAGGTGATCACCTTCTTCCGCAAATATCTTCAAATATAGGTCTATGGCCGGCATCTCACCCCAACCCCCTGGAGCTTTTTCTTTCTTCCCTTGAGGGCATCGGACGTTTGCCTGTGGAATTGGTTTTGCCGGCCCATGGATCTGTTGTCACAGACTGTCCCGGGAGGGTGGCTGAGTTATTGGCTCACCATCAACAAAGGCTTTCCCGCATAGCCGATTTGGCCGGTGCCGGAACCACAGCCTATCAGATATGTTCCAAAGTTTTTGGTACAGACCTCACACTCCATGAAATTCGTTTTGCGCTGACTGAGACATTGGCACACCTGGCCTATCTTGAAAGTAAATCGGAGGTTTACTCCCGCCAGGAAAGCGGAATTGTCATATTCAGGAGGGCGCAATGAAAGAATATAACCACTAAAGCGATAAAAAATCGCCCTTCAGGCGATTTTTTTTGCGATATTGTTCAATAAAACAATATTTTCCAGACTGTAATAGGTGGTAATTGGCATGACCATTTGATAGAATCAATTAATTAGAGGAGTGAAAAAGGATTTGTCGAATAATACTTGCAATAATGTTCAGAATTTTAGAACCACATTGTCGGGGGTTAATATGTAGATGTTGCAATTTGAGGTGTAAAATGTTAGATGTAATTCTGATCAGAGAATTTGCTTCAAGGTGGCTGCCGGCCAACATTATAGCTTTTATGCTATTCTTGACTCCTGGCATGCCGTCCTGGGCAGCCGGTTTAGTAATGCTGACAACAGGATCTGTAACAACTCTCTATTTAGTCAGATATTTACAAAAGGGTGGCAGGATGTGCACCCTGGAAGACCACCCTTTGGATCCCACTCTTCGCATTGCCAATGAAACACTGCCTTATCTTCGCAGGGGCTTAAACGAGGATACGGCTGGTAAGACAGTCGAAATCATAAAAGCAATAGCCGATGTGGCCGCAGTGGCCATTACAGACCGGGAAAAGGTTCTGGCATATATTGGCACGGGGTCTGATCACCATAAGCCGGGGGGGCCTATTATGACAGACGCCACCAAAATGGTGATCAGCACCGGCGAGCTGATGGTGGTGAAAAATAGGTATGGGTTAATCTGCCCGGTGCAAAACTGCCCCTTGGAATCAGCTGTTATCGCCCCTCTGAAGTGCAAGGATGAGGTAATTGGCACTGTTAAGCTTTATCAGGTAAGACAGAGTGACGTAAGCCCGGCAGATGTCAAACTGGCCGAGGGCGTAGCGCAAATGCTTGGTCTCCAGATGGAACTGGCGGAATTGGATAGGCAGGCCCGGTTGGTTACCAAGGCTGAACTGGATGCTCTGCAGGCCCAGATAAATCCACACTTTCTTTTCAATACACTGAATACAATTATCATGTTCAGCCGAACAAAGCCTGAAACCGCCAGGAGACTACTTATAAGACTGGCCTCATTTTTCAGGTACGCATTAAAAAGGCATGGCCATTTCAATTCAATTAAGGAAGAGATTGAATATCTAAATACCTATTTAATACTTGAAAAAGCACGTTTTCATGATAAACTGAGAATTATTCGTGATATTGATGAAAAACTTTTCGACTATCAGGTTCCGGTTCTGACCATACAGCCTCTGGTGGAGAATGCCGTCAAGCACGGGATACTGCCTAAGCAGGGGCAGGGTACGGTATGGATTCGGGGCTACCTTGAAGAAGAGGAAGAAATATATTTTGAAATCAAGGATGATGGGGTGGGCATACCGCCTGATAAAATGCCTATGATACTAAAATTGGGTTACGGCTCCGGCAACGGGGTGGGGTTGTCCAATGTTCACGAGAGGTTAAAGGGATTATTTGGAGAAGAGTACGGTTTGCAGATAGATAGTACACCGGGTGAGGGTACATCAATATTTATCAGGATACCCCTGATATGTAAACCAACAAATGGGGAGGGAAGCAGAAATGAAGCTCAAGGCACTGATAGTTGATGATGAATATCCGGCAAGGCAGGAATTACGGTTTGCATTGAGCAGTTTTGAAAATATCGAGATTGTAGGGGAAGCCACCAATGCCCAGGAAGCCCTGGCGCTAATCAATGCCCTGGACTATCAGGTTCTATTTCTGGACGTATCTATGCCTGGTATGTCTGGGCTGGAACTGGGGGCGGCCATACAGGAACTACCCCGGCAGCCGCATGTTATTTTTATTACCGCCTTCGATGAATATGCCGTCCAGGCCTTTGATGTAAATGCGGTGGATTACCTTCTCAAGCCGGTGGAGCCGGGAAGGCTGAAAAAGGCAATTGATAAGGTAATAAAGATTACCCAGGAAAGTTCGTTTTCCGATCCTCCAGCGGGACCGGAACCTCAGGAGCCGGAAACAAGGTCGGCGGCCTCCCAGCAAGGACAAATAAAAATTGACAGAATACCGGCGGAAAAACAGGGCAAGACTGTTCTGGTGGCCGAATCGGATGTATACTATGCCTTTACTGAGCAGGATTATATTTATATTAAAACTTTCTCAGATAAGCTTTTTACCCGGTTCACCTTGAAGGAACTGGAGGCCAGGCTGAACCACTCAATCTTTTTCCGGACACACCGATGCTATCTGGTTAACCTGCACAAGGTTAAGGAGATTGTTCCTTTCTTCAACGGTACTTACAATCTGGTGGTTGAGGACAAGGAAAACAGTGAAGTGCCGGTTAGCCGGGCCCAGGCCAAAAAATTGAGGAAGATACTGGGTTTCTAGCCAACTCTTATGAAAAAGCATACCGGAAAGAATGTGACACCATTTCCCTGTATTCGGGTAATGGTGTCGTTTTATTCTTTATATATGTATAAAAAAGGAGTTCTTTTGCCCAGAATATTGTCATCCACAAAAATCTGCTGCGGGCAGGTTTTTTCTTTTTGACGGAGAATTTTGGAAACAACCGGAAACAGAAAGCCCAGTTTTTAACGGAGGATTTATGCAGATAGAAGGCATCGGAACCGACATTGTGGAGATAGATCGTATAAAGAGCGTCATATTGAGGAAGGGACAGAATTTTTTAGTAAGAGTGTTTACCAGGGCTGAGCTGGATTACTGCCTGGTCAGAAAAAATCCTTACCCCTGCCTTGCGGCAAGGTTTGCTGCCAAGGAAGCGGTTTTAAAAGCAATGGGAACCGGGCTGGCCGGCTGTAGATGGACTGATATTGAGGTCAGAAGAACCGGTTATGCGGCTCCAGAGATAGTGCTGACCGGTAACACCGGAAGGATAGCCAAAAACAGGGGAATTATCAGGGTGATGATCAGTGTCAGCCACGGCGGCGTTACTGCTGTGGCCTTTGCCCTGGCTGTGAAAGGAGGCAATATCAATGAAAGTGGCTACCGCCCAGGAGATGCGGGAGATTGACCAGAAGGCTATGATGGAATTCAAAATACCGGGTATAGTTCTTATGGAAAACGCCGGCCGCCGGGTGGCGGAGGGAGTTTTGGAAAGGCTGGACGGTACACAGGGCAGGACTGTGACCATATTTGCCGGAAAGGGTAATAATGGTGGAGACGGAATGGTGGCTGCCAGGCATTTGTTTAATATGGGTGTTGACGTAAAGGTACTCCTGCTGGAAAGCCCCGATAAGATCACCGGGGATGCCGCCACCAACCTTGAAATATGGCACAGGATGGGTCAAAAGGTTTATACCATTACCCAGAAAGATGATTTCAATGCGGTAAGGTTGTTTCTGGTAAAAACCGATATCGTTGTTGATGCCATTTACGGAACCGGTTTTAAGGGAAAAGTAAAGGATTATGCAGGCCCGATAATTGAAGCCATTAACGCCTCGCAGAAACCTGTGGTGGCAGTGGATTTACCCTCAGGACTGGAGGCTGACACTGGGAATGTTAATGGGCACTGTATAAGAGCCAGCCTGACGGTTACCTTCGGGCTGCCTAAAATTGGGCTGTTACTTGAGCCGGGCGTGGCCTATGCCGGTGATCTCAGGGTGGCGGACATTTCTCTGCCGGTTTCCCTGCTGGAGGGTGAGCATTTAAAACTGAACCTCACAGTTAAGGACCAGGTAAAAGGATGGCTCCCCTTCAGGCCAAACACCTCCCATAAGGGAGATTATGGCAGGGTTCTGATCGTTGCCGGATCCCGCGGCATGGCAGGAGCTGCCTGCCTGACAGCAGAGGCTGCGGCCAGAGCTGGAGCGGGCCTGGTAACACTGGCTGTTCCGGAGTCTGTATACCTGCCGGTGGCCTCAAAGCTTACCGAGGTTATGGTGGTACCGGTTCCCTGTACTGGTGAGGGGACGGTGTCAAAGGAGGCCCCTCCATTGATCCGGAGTATGATGGATAGGGCCGATGTTTTGGCTCTGGGCCCTGGGTTGTCGGGAAACTCTGAAACATGGGATGCAGTGAGAAAGATTATTATGTTTTCCGGTATCCCCCTGGTATTGGACGCCGACGCCCTAAACGCTGTGGTGGGTCGAACCGGCCTGTTGGGCAAGGTGAAGGTCCCTTTGGTGGTTACTCCCCACCCGGGTGAAATGGGCCGCCTTGCCGGTCTGTCCGCCGCATCTATACAGCAGGACAGGTTGAACATAGCCCGGCGGTGGTCGTCAGAATGGGGGGCGGTGCTGGTGCTGAAGGGCTACCGGTCCATTATAGCCTCTCCTGACGGAACTGCTTACATAAACCCCACAGGTAATCCCGGGATGGCTACAGGGGGTAGTGGGGATGTTCTGACCGGGGTAATTGCAGGGCTCATGGCCCAGGGAATGGAGGTCTCCAGGGCTGCTGCGGCTGGAGTGTACCTGCACGGCCTGGCGGGAGACAGAGTCGTTCTGGAAAAGGGCATGCTTGGATTGGTGGCAGGTGATATTTTGCATTCCCTGCCGGGGGTCATCAGAGCCGTGGAGAATGAATTTTAAATCCGAGGTGTTTAATTTGGATGTACTGCCTACATGGGCTGAAATAGATCTTGATGCACTTTCCCATAATATCAGAGAAATCCGCAGGGTAACCGATGCCAGGGCCGGGATAATGGCAGTGGTAAAGGCCAATGGATATGGACACGGAGCCGTGGAGGTATCCAGGGTGGTTCTGGAAAACGGAGCTGCCCGCCTTGCTGTGGCCAGATCGGCCGAGGGTGTTGAACTGCGTATGGCCGGGATTGGGGCGCCTGTATTGGTTATGGGCTATACACCGGTTAAAATGATCCGGGAGATAGCCGAATATAAACTGGAGCAGGTTGTTTATGGCAGCGATTATGCCCTGGAATTAAATGATCAGGCGGGCAGGATGGGCGTTAAAATACCTGTTCATATAAAGATCGATACGGGTATGGGAAGGTTGGGGGTAGTGGCGGTTTGCGGTTCTGCCGTAGAAGAGGTAAAAAAAATAGCTGCCCTGCCCCACCTTCAAACAGAAGGTATATTTACACATTTTGCCAGCGCTGATAGTGCTGACAAGACATATACCAAAACTCAAATGGAGAGTTTTTTAAATCTACTGGAAAGCCTTCGCCGTGAAGGACTGGAATTTCCTTTGAAACACTGCGCCAACAGCGCTGCCATTATAGACCTTCCGGAATGCGGACTTAATCTGGTCAGGGCGGGAATATCACTATATGGACTGTACCCTTCGGAAGAAGTGCATAAGGGCAGGTTGGACCTGCACCCCGTAATGTCCATGAAGACGAGGGTTGCTCAGGTGAAGGAAGTGCCGCCGGGGTTTTCTGTAAGCTATGGGTGTACATACATAACCCCCCAAAAGACCGCTATTGCCACCCTTCCAGTTGGTTATGCCGATGGATATTCAAGGCTTCTTTCTTCAAATGGGGAGGTGTTGGTAAAGTGCAGGCGCGCTCCCATTGTGGGCAGGATATGCATGGATCAGTGCATGATAGATGTGGGGCACATTGCCGGGGTTACTTCCGGTGACGAGGTTGTTCTTTTTGGCAGGCAGGTGTCCAGCGTTCTTCCAGTGGAGGAAGTGGCCCGATGGATTGGGACCATCAATTACGAGGTGGTTTGCATGGTAAGCTCCCGGGTGCCGCGTATCTTCAGTAGAAATATAGGTTGATCAGCGGGCCGGGAAAGATTATAATAAGTGTTGTAGATGATACAGCGTTGTATCAAATTGGCCGATGAGGTCCTAATGCCGTGTGTGCGGGTTAGGGCTTTTTTATTCACAACGGGAGGATGAAAACCGTGAAGAAGATTGAAGCCATTATCAGGCCCCAGAAACTGGATGAGGTCAAGGAAGCCCTTGGCAGTTTGGGCGTTCACGGTATGACTGTGTCTCAGGTCTATGGTTGTGGGATGCAGCGTGGCATGACTGGAGTTTACAGAGGGCAGGAGTACAGTATCAATTTGCTGCCTAAGGTGAAGTTGGAAATTGTGGTCAGGGATCATAAGTTGGATGAAGTGGTCAATATTTTATGTGATGTCTCTCGCACCGGAGAGATTGGCGATGGAAAGATATTTATTTCCACCGTTGAAGATGCAATTCGTGTCCGGACAGGGGAGAAGGGTAACGATGCCCTGTAAGCTATAAGCCCCAAGCCTCTGCCTAATGTTTGTTACCAATAACCAATAACCTATAACCCAGATCTTAACGGCAGCATTAATATGTTTTTACGAGCAATGACGCTCCAGGCCTGACTAGGCCCGGGAGCGTTTTAATATTTTCATGGAGGCGAATAAAATGGACTCTGCTTTGAACATATCGGAACTTGCAAGTGGCATTGATACTGTCTGGGTTTTATTGTGTGCCGCATTGATTTTTCTAATGGAGGGTGGCTTTGCCTTTTTGGAGGCCGGATTTGTAAGAGCCAAAAACTCTTTGAATATTGTGATGAAGGTATTTACTGACTGTACGTTGGGTATGCTGAGTTATTTCGCATTGGGTTTCGCTATAATGTTCGGACTGGATAAGGCGGGAATAATAGGAACCAGCGGGTTCTTCCTGGGTGGGGGAATGGATCACATACAGCTCAGGATACCAATATATGCTTATTTTATCTTTCAGGCCGCCTTCGCAATGGCTGTGGCCTCCATCATTTCCGGGGCGGTGGCGGAAAGGATGAAGTTTTCAACCTACATGATATTTACAGTGCTGGTTACCGGCCTGATTTATCCCATTTCGGGACACTGGGTGTGGGGTTCCGGGGGCTGGTTGGCTAATCTGGGCATGCTTGATTTTGCAGGATCAGCTGCTGTTCATGCCGTGGGCGGTTGGAGCGCCCTGGCGGCTGTGCTGGTGCTGGGTCCCCGCATCGGGAAATACAACGATGACGGAAGTTTAAATGTTTTACCCGCTCACAATATGCATTTGGCCTTCCTGGGTACTTTTCTTCTGTGGTTTGGGTGGTTCGGTTTCAACCCCGGAAGTTCCCTCTCCGGGCTGGATATGAATATTGCCCGCATAGCCGTTACCACAAATCTGGCAGCGGCGGCCGGAGGCACAGCAGGCGCCTTATTCACCATGTTGAGATGGGGCAAACCCGATCCCAGTATGGCTATTAACGGTGCGCTGGCCGGCCTGGTAGCAGCCACTGCAGGGTGTGCATATATTTCGCCTGTTGGCGCAGTGATAATCGGTCTGGTAGCCGGAATACTGGTAGTGTTGGCAGTGGGCTTTTTTGACCGGATCAAAGCGGATGACCCTGTGGGCGCCATAGCTGTGCATGGTGCATGCGGCACATGGGGAGCATTGGCGGTAGGTCTCTTCGCCGAAAAGGGGGGGCTTTTTTACGGCGGAGGATTCAATCTGCTGGGTATACAGGCACTGGGAGTTTTTTCGGTTTCGCTGTGGGCATTCGGTACAACTTTCGTAATGTTTGTTATTCTCAAAAAATCAATGGGTATAAGGGTTTCCTCGCAGGAGGAAGCAGAGGGGCTGGATATTAATGAGCACGGTATCCCTGCTTATACCGAGCTGACCGGCCCGCCCTTGTACGGTGGCGGACATGGGCATTTGCAGGAAGCTGCGGCAGGGGTCCTTCAGAATATTGCTGTGACTGATTTTATAAGGAAATAAACAAAAAGTATAACTGATTGTCAGGTTATAAAAAAAGCCTCCCTCCAGATGTGTAATATCCGGAGGGGGGCTCTATATTATATCAACTGTGGAAGTAAAATAAATGGTGTTTTTTATAAAGGAATTGAAATGATACTCGTAGAAGGTTAGACATTAAAAAAATTGAGGGAGATAGTAAGCTATGGAGAGGATTTGGGCGCCGTGGAGGACGGTATATATTGGCAAGGATCATGGGTCGGAGTGCATATTCTGTGAAAAGGTACAATCTGATAAGGATGCGGAGAATTATGTATTATACCGTGGAGGCAAAGTTTTTACCCTTATGAATCTTTATCCTTACAATAACGGGCACATTTTGATTGCTCCCCAAAGGCATGTGGGTGACATAACCGATTTGGAACAGGATGAGTTATTGGAACTGGGTCTGGTAACCCAAAAGATGACCCGACTTTTAAGATCGGCTTTCAACCCGGAGGGATTCAATATAGGGGTCAACCTTGGAGAAATTGCCGGAGCAGGGGTTCCCGGTCATTTTCATATACATATTGTACCCCGCTGGGGCGGTGATACCAACTTTATGCCTGTTTTGGGCGATATCAGGGTTATATCAGAGGGATTGGATCTGACTTATAAAAAGTTGGTTGAAGCCATGGATAAGCCGTGTGCTGAGTAAGTTCTGGTGGGCAGTGGGCAATAGGTGACCCAGCCAATAACCTGCAACCAATGAGATTGCTTATCTTCTGTTTTCAAAACCTATTATTTCCTTAACCTGATTAACCCTGGCTTTCATATCTCCCTGCACCACCGTGTACGGCACATTCATGATATCCAGGAAATTTTTTATCTTTTTGTCAAGCATGACGGCGAATTCTTCATCCTGGTAGCGCACTCCATCCCTGGTGAGGGAAAACTCCCGGGGTACATAGAATATCTGGTAATCAGGCAGGTCTTTCATGGCCCACTCAAAAAGCTTCATCAGTGAATAAACCTCTTTGGGGTTATTGTAGTCACAACTGATTAGCCCGTAAACATAGTTTAAAATTGTGGCGTTATCGCAAAATAGCATTTCACAGTGGCGGAATTCGGCTTCCCTCTGTTTTTGACCTTCATATAGAAGGAACTGCTCAAAGATATTGGTGGGCACACCATAGCTGACTATGTATGTACGGGCGAACTCCAGACATACATCGGAATTGTAGCCGGCTAGGCTGTAGTCCACATCCAGCTGTTTGACCAGTGTTGTTTTTCCCGTTCCCGGACCTCCAATGATGGCTATTTTTCTCTGGCTACCCATGAAATTACACCTCCGCAATTTACACTTAATTTGAATATCTTCAGCCGGCCTATTTAGTGCTCTGTGTTCTTTTTGTCTCTGCAGCCTCTGTGATCTCTGTGGCAAAAAAAGCTTACCGCTGTTTTCAGAGTAACCTCGATGCATACCATAGGGCCAGTGCGGCTATTACCAGCATAAACACCATCCGTATAGCACCCTTAATAAGTTTGATGATAAAGATAAAGGAAACTATAGCCAGTACTGCCATAATGACTGAAACTTCCGTAAGAATCACCTCTCATTCTGAAAAATATAGATCATTAAAAAGCTTTACTTGTATTCGTATGCACAAACTTTCATATTTTATAGCATTGTCAGAAGGATTACATACGAAAATGCTGAATTATTCTTTTAGTATAACATGCCAGAGGGGTGGGCATATTGGCTTTCCGAAAAGACGATATGATAGACGAAATAAATGTCAAAGCAGGAACTTTGGACTGGTATACCAAGAATAAGAAGCTTTTGGACAAATCCGTCCCCGAGGTTGTTATTATAGATAAGGTTGTGGGCAACACCGGTTTCAAGCTTGTCAGAAACGAAAAATTTCAGTTGGTCTTTATCCATCAAACAGAACAATTTAAAAGGGTTGCCGTTGGTGACATAGAAAAGGTTGATTATTTTGACGGCATACGGATTCAACTCACATGGAATCCCGAGGAGAGCTTTATGAAAATAGCCGATACAACTCTGGAACAAAACTATTTCATATGTTTGTCCGATTGCACCGGTTAGCTTTTCACCTTCTTTTCAAGTTATAATATTTAGTTCCCTGAGCTTTTGCGGGCTGGGAACACCTGTCCTGGGATCCCATCCCCTGGCCAGGTAGTATTCGCTAAGGGTGGCACTGACAGCATCACGGTCAAGTTTTTTGTCTCCCAGGGGGGTTTTCAGCCCTTCACTGTAAAACCTGTCAGGATAGTCCGACTGTTCAGGTTTTTCACCTTGCTTCAGGTTGAAAAGCTTTATGGTGTTCCAGATTCTTTCACCTGCTTTTGCTATTTGTTCCGCTGTGATATCAATCCCGGTAAGGGCAGAGAACATGCGGGAGAAAAGGGTAGGTCCAACGGTATGCAGAACGGGAGGCCTGATGCACATTCCCAGGGCGTTGTATACCGAAATCAGGTCTTCGGACCATTTAGACATCAAGGGTATGTTAACATCCCTGGTGACATTGTCAAACACGGCTTTTTTAATATCTCCCGGCATATCCAGATGATCATAGAAGTAGTCGTCCAATCCGAATTTTTCAGTGCGATAGGGAAGGGGATTCTCGTTGTGCTTAAGATTTTCCACCGGATTTCTGGTGCGGAGGTGGTCACCCCCTCTGATGTTGGTTATGCAGCCCAGTGTCCAGGTGGACCAGCGGCCCCTGGGGTCGGCCAGAATATATTCAAGTCCCTTGATATGGATGGCGAAAGATTCTGTGCCGGGGAATTTTCCCGATGCCAGGCGGGTTCCTTCGGCCAGAATATTTCCTATTCCCTTGCGAAGGGCTAACATTTCCAATAACTTTAATGTACCGTCCTCATCTCCCCAGGGCAGTTTAAATCCCAGGTCGTTTTCTGTTACATATCCCTTTTGGTACATTTCCATGGCAAATGCCACGCAGGCGGATGCTGATACCATGTCCAGCCCATACCTCTGACATTCTCCGCTGAGGGCGGCTATGGCCGGAAGTCCCTGGATGTCGCACCCGGCTCCAAAACCTATTACCGGAGTAACCTCCATATCTTTCATCTCGAGTCCGGCGTACCGGCCTTCTTTGACCTCCACCCAGTGTGCGCAGGCTATGGGGCAAGACATGCAGGAGATTCCCCGTTTGGTTAATCCGTGTAACTGTTTTCGGGTCCTGGTTTCCATCCAGTTGTCCGGTGTTCCGCCTTGGAAATTGCGCCCGGGTAGAATGCCGAATTTATGGTAGGGTATGGTGATCAGCATTGTACCGAATTTTTCAAAGGGAGCATAAAAGGGTGAACTAAATATAGCCTTGCGGGTTGCTTCCAGAGTTTTGGCAAAATCCCCTGGCCGTGCCACTTTCACCGGTCCGGTTCCCCGGACAGCCACCGCCTTCAGGTTTTTGCTGCCCATAACTGCGCCCAGGCCGGTACGGGCCCATGCGTCATAGGGGCCGTTTTCAATACTGGCGAAACGCACCAGATTCTCTCCGGCCTGGCCGATAACGGCCACCTGGATATTTATATCATCTATTTCATCCTGTATTATTTTAATGGTTTCCCAGGCATCTTTTCCCCATAAATGATGGGCTGGAATAATTTTAACAGCACCGTCATTTATCAATATATAAACCGGTTCTTCCGCCTTTCCCCTGATAATCAGGGAGTCATATCCAGCGTATTTAAGCTCTCCGCCCCAGTAATTGCCGGAATTTGAAGTGCCGAATAATCCTGTGGCCGGAGACAGGGCGGATGCCTCGGTGCGACAGGAGGTGGGTATGCTGGACCCTACCAGGGGGCCGGTGCTGAATACCAAAATATTGTCCGGACCCAGGGGGTCTGTTCCGGGGCTAAGCTCCCGGTATAATATCTCGGCGTTAAATCCTATCCCCCCGAGATATTTAACTGTTAGTTCCTGGTTAAGATCCTTTTTTTTCACAGTACCGCTGTTAAGATTAATGTCCAGCACTTTACCGGTATAACCGAAATATTCCATATCAGATTGCCGGATATAACTGCTTTTTTTATACAGTTTCCGGAGTTCACCCCCATAAGAGTTATAGTCGTACTTCACTGGAATGCATTTGTCAGGAAATCTCAATAACTTTTAATGCTCCGGAAGGACAGCTCCGGGCACACATGGTACATCCCCGGCAGGTGGAGGAGATTGTAATGTCAAATATACCCTCAAAATCCTTTTTGGTAACTCTGATGTGAGCCAGGGAAGGCCTGAATTCACCTCTGCTAATCATGGAGCAGACCAGGGAGCAGGTGCAGCAGCCGGTACAAAGCCAGGGTTTTATTAATATTTCTTCGGTCATTAATTTCACCTTCAGTAAAACAACATCATTACTTGATTAGTCTATTTCTTGGATTTTCTTAAAATACCTTCTGATTTATATCTTAATTATTCTAATAAGTGTTGAAACCGGCTTAAAAATTTCGTAGAATTAGTTTGACTGTAATTTTTTTATTATTGGGTAATAATAAAACTTAGTCATACTGATTTTCAGCTGTTATAATTAAAAAGTAGCACCGTAGCAGCTTTAATAATATAAAATTAAACATTTGAAAATATAACGGAGGCGATTAAAATGTTACAGCTCCCTAAATTTAGGGTAGGTGATTTGGCTCCCACCTTTCCCATTATTCAGGGGGGTATGGCACTCAGGGTGTCAACCTCTTCACTGGCGGCCGCAGTGGCCGAGGCTGGCGGGATCGGTGTGATAGGGGCTACGGGTATGGGTTTGGAGGAACTCCGGGCAGAGATAAGAGAAGCAAAACGGCTCAGTAAAGGAATAGTGGGAGTTAATATAATGTTTGCCGTCAGGGAATTTGCCGATATGGTGAAAACAGCCCTGGAGGAAAAGGTGGATCTGATATTCACCGGAGCAGGTTTTTCCAGAGACATATTCAAATTGGGGAGGGAAGCCGGAGTACCTATTGTATCTATTGTTTCGTCTGCCAGATTGGCCCTGGTGGCGGAAAAATACGGCGCATCTGCGGTGGTGGTAGAAGGAACGGAGGCCGGCGGACATTTAGGTACCGACAAACCCCTCTTCGAAATACTGCCAGCCATCAGGGAAGCCATTAAAATCCCATTGTTTGCCGCCGGGGGGATTGTAAACGGTGAGGGTATATCAAGGGCATTAAAGATGGGGGCCGAGGGTGTTCAGATGGCCACCCGCTTTGTATTGAGCAAAGAATGCAACGTATCCGATATGTTTAAAAAAATGTACCTAAAGGCAAAACCAGAGGATGTAACGGTTATTCCGAGCCCGGTTGGGATGCCAGGGAGGGCTCTAAAGAATACATTCGTCGCCAGGCTTTTGTCCGGTGACGCTCCCCCTCCGGAATCGTGCGACGGCTGCCTCAAACAGTGCTCAGGCCAGTATTGCATAATGAATGCTCTGGAGAATTCAAGGACCGGTAGGGTTGAGGAAGGGGTGGTATTTGTAGGACAAAATGTCCATCAGATTCATGATATACTGTCTGTTAAGGATATTTTCAATAATCTGCTCTATGAACTGAAGTTCTATATGGGAAACAACAATAAAGTAGTGTAGTTTATGAAGGAAAAAAAGCATGGTCTAAACCGACCAGGCTTTTTTGATCCACAAAGGACCTATAATCAACAAGCCGATAAATACTGGCCTCTTTTGCCTTCAATAAAATACTCAGCAAACCCTCCTGGAAAAATAAGTCAATATTGATTTGACATGTATTTTTGTATTAGTGTATAATTAATTGCGAAAATTAATGATTGAAAATCATGAAAATAGATTTTTGCAATATAGCCAATGTTCTAAATAGTACTATGGCATAACTAATTAATGGGAAAGAAGTGATTTCCATGAGCAATGCCAATATTGATTTCCCTGTACTGGACGATATTGAAAAGATGATTTTGCGGGAGGTTGGTTCAACCGTTCATTATCCCAAAAATCACGTAGTTTTTTCGGCGGGGGATCTGGCCGACAGAATTTTTTTAATCGAGAGCGGCTGGGTAAAGATATACCGTCTTTCTCCCGATGGTCGCAGGGTGACCGTCGGCAGTATTAGAAGTCCCGGTGAGATGATGGGGCTGGCTGAAACCCTCTGGGGCGGTGAAAGAACCTGTTTTGCCGGGGCGATTAACAATGTGAGCATGGTTATTATAAGAAAGAATAAATTTGAGGAAGTGTTGTCCAGGCACCCTATTCTGGGGCTTAAGGTGGCAAAATTGCTCGGGGCCAGGATGAGGGAGGCCGAGTCCATAATTCACGAAATGGTATGCTGGCAGGCTCCTGGCAGGTTGGCCCTGATGCTTTTAAAAATGGGGGAGCGCTGTGGTGAGGAGTCCAAGAGTGGGATCATGTTAAACCTGCAGCTAACCCATGAGGAACTGGCCAATATGGTGGGGACCTCCCGGCAAACGGTGACATCCCTGTTGAATACCTTTAAAACCGAGAAGAGTATTATTTACGAGGGACGGGGCATCAGGATATTGGATCCGGACAAGCTGTCCAAGTGGATAACATAAGGCCGCGGAATTAACCGCGGCCTTATGCTTATAAGGTCACTGGTGGCCGTTAGTTTGGTTTGAGGGCCGGAGGTCTGACTGCTTATGGCCTGATTTGATAAGTGTTATGGGACAATATCCTGGGTGTGCAGTCCGGACATATTATTTTGCGGTGTTCTTGCCCAAAATGTCCCCTGATATTCTGGTTTACAAAATCCAGATGTTTTATCGTGGCGAAGGTTTGTCCGCACACCTGGCAGACAACCATTTCCAGCCGGCTCATCAGGGTACCGCACATGCGCATCTCCCGGAAGCTGTCTTTGTCTTCCAGGGTAATGGCCCCGGTGGGACAATTTATTTGACAGGTGCCGCAGCCTATGCATGTTTCCTCGGAATGCTCAAAATTAGACTCAGGCCCCTCTTCGCTGTTCAGATAACCCAGCCGGATGGCATTTACTTTTATTTTTTTACGGCAGTTATCAATACATTTTCCGCAGGAGATGCAAATATCGCACCGAAGGCAGCGGGCGGCTTCAGCCATGGCGGCCTCTTCGCTTATGCGCAATGTTATTTCTTCAAAGGTATCCTTTTTATCAGCCTGGTATAAGTGGTGAGGATTGATCAGGCTGGGTCTGGATTTCTCTTCGGCCGTTACCGGGAGCAATATTTTGCTTTTCCTCTTATTCTTATTAACATCCACCAGAAGTATCTTTCCGCGCAAGTAAGCGTCTATACCTGCGGCTGCCCTTTTGCCGCCTGCGACGGCCATGATCACTGTGGCAGGACCGGTAACCGAGTCTCCTCCTGAAAATACTCCGGGCTGAGAAGTCTCCATGGTAAGGAGATTCTTGATGACGATACGTTTCTGGGCCACATCCACCAGGGTTACCATTAATTTGCCCTTTAGATAGGTAAGTATTGGCTGCTGGCCAGTGGCAAAAATAATGGCATCTGCTTTAATTTTATAATCCGAGTCTTTTATGGGAACAGGTCTCCTGCGCCCGCTCAGGTCAGGCTCACTTAAAGAGTTGCGTAGGCACTCAACGTATTTGACGTATCCGTCTTTTCCTCCCACATTGACGGGAGAAGCAAGGAAATCAAAAATTACGCCCTCTTTTTCGGCATCTTCGATTTCTTCATTTAAAGCAGGCATTTCATCTCGTGTCCGCCTGTAAACAATCCTTACTTCATCGGCCCCCAGCCGTAAAGATACCCTGGCGGCATCTATGGCCACGTTTCCGCCGCCCACCACCACAATTTTCTTTCCCTTTACGTCAGACTGTTCGAGGCCTGAATTGTTTAAAAGAATCTGGTTTATTTTTCTGAGAAAGGTTACACCGTCGAAAACACCTTTGAATTTTTCCAGATTGGGAATGGTGGGCTTTGAGCCTTCCCATGCCCCGGAGCTTAAAAAGATGGCTGAATAGCCCTCTTTTTTCAGGGCATCTATATCATAATTTCCCGAAATGGGGCTGTTAAGCCTTATTTCAACTCCCATGTCCTGAATGTAGGATATTTCTTTCCTCAATACCTCCCTGGGCAGTCTGTACGGAGGTATTCCATAGGCAAGCATCCCCCCGGGATCGGACATGGCCTCAAATATAGTGACACCGTATCCTTTTCTGGCAAGAAAATAGGCGGCTGAAAGCCCGGCCGGCCCGGATCCCACCACAGCTATTTTTTCTTTGTAGACCCTTCCCTGTGGAGTTGGCGGTTTGCTTTCCAATAAATCAGTTTTATCATAGGCCAGCCTTTTAAGGGCGCATATGGATATGGGGCGGTCAATCTGCCCTCTTCTGCAGGACTTTTCACAGGGGTGCTCGCACACCCTGCCCAGTGTGCCTGGTAAGGGAACATCTTCTCTTATAAGCTCCAGCGCCTCCTCATACCGGCCCACACCCACCAGGGCAAGATAATTGGGGATGTCAATGCCTGCGGGACAGGATTCCTGGCAGGGCGCAATGACCAGTTGGGGGCATTCGGAAGAAGGGCACACCCTTTTCTCAATGTGAGCTATAAAATCGCCCATATTTTCCCGGATAACTGAAATAACTTTTTCAGCCACCGGCCTGCCCCAGTCGCAGCGGCATGAGTTGATCACGTCACCTGCTAAAAGACCAATGGATTCAATAACATCCAGGTCACAAGCATTCCCTACCCGGACACTTTCAAGTTGTTTAAGGATGTTGTTGAACATGCGTCGGCAGATATTACAGTTGGCTTCCTCATTTAAAAAGGAGTTTATAATATCCTCGGTTACTTTTACCTTGCAGGAACTTTCAGCCATATACCCACCTCATTATTTCATGGTCTTTCCAGAAAAAATATCCTTGGCATACCTTATACGTTTTGCGTCCGGTATATGATCCGCAGTGTCAAAAATAAGGCAGTCAGTGGGGCAGGCGGTTACGCAGGCCGGTTTCAGTCCCGTATCAATGCGGTCCTTACAGTAGTCGCACTTAACGGCTATTTCTTTATTCATGTCCCACTGGGGCGCACTCCAAGGGCATGCTATGATACAGCTTTTACAACCCACGCATAACTCCTGGTCGATGAATATGATGCCGTCACTGGAACGCTTTTGAATGGCCCCGCTGGGGCATGCCGCCAGACACCAGGGTTTCTCACAGTGGAAGCAGGACATGAATACATATGTGGCCCTGGGCCGTCCGTCCATTTTAACCGGACCCACATCAATAACCTGGTTCGGCTTGGGACCCACACCCAGGCCTTTGTTAATCTTGCACTGTACCTGGCAGGCTCGGCAGGAGATGCATTTTTTTTCGTCATGAAAAAGATAATAATGGCTCATGATTACCCCTCCTAGATAAAGATTAAAGTTTTAACGCAACGGCATTTTAGGAGATTGGCCTTACTTTGACGTGAACATGCTGTAAGGCCGGGCTGCCTCCCACCATGTCGGTGATATTCTCTTCCAGCAGGGTATCACAGGCCCCTTTATTGTGACACCTGGTCAGTACCGGAACTCTCCGACCAAATCCGTGCAGCATGAATACGGCATGGGGATGGATGAGGTCGGTGACGAAGGCCCGAATTGTATCTGTGCCGCGGCTGGAGGACACCTCCACCATCTGACCGTTCTTGACTCCCAGTTTCTCGGCTTCCCGTGTATTGATCCATAGAAGGTTTTCAGAAACAAGTTCGTTCAGAAGCGGTATATTTTGAGTGGAAACATGAGTATGGGCTATGCCCCGGCCAATCATCAGCCGGAAGGAACCCTCCTCCGGGGGTGCCACAGGAACGTAGGCAGGGAAAGAGGATACCCCGTTCTTTTCAAATAGGCTGGATACAAATTCAATTTTTCCCGAAGGGGTTTTAAACTTCAGGCCTTCCTGACGTTCCCAGTAGATGGGGTCTTTACTAAGGGATACCACGCCCTTGGCCTCAAAGTCCTCTATTGAAATACCGGTGCCTTCCAGTTGGTATGCCCACAAATCTTCCAGGGAGTTGTATGGAAAATAATTTCCTATGTTTAACCTGTCTGCAAGTTCCTTCATTATCTCCCAGCCCGGTCTGGTATCGTACCGTGGTGTTACGGCAGGTTTTCTTAATACCAGACTGGGTTTTAATCCATTTGCCTCCTGGATGGAATCACCTCTCTCCAGGTAGATGGACTCGGGCAGAATAACATCGGCCAGCCATGCTGTCTCGCTGAAATGAATGTCTATGGCCACCAAAAGATCAAGCTTGCTAAAGGCTTGCTTATTGTTTTCATAGTCCGGAATGGAAAGCATGGGATCGTGACGCCACACCAGTACAGCCTTGATAGGGTAGGGATCTTCCGACAGTATCACGTTGGGCAGCAACTGAACCACACCGTGGGCCGGATCGGCAGTGGGAAATCTGGGAGTTCCAACCCCGTCGCATCTTTCCTCTGTTACTTTGGGAAGTTCCTGGTCCACCAGTTTTCCAAGAGCTTTTTTGCCTGCATCTTTGGCTCCTTTTTTGAAGAACAGTCCTCCGGGGGCCTCAATGTTCCCCATCAGAGCATTCAACATGATGAGGGATCTCCTGAAATAGACCTCGTTGGTGTAATGGGAGCTTCTGTATCCGTAGTGGAAAATGACAGAAGGCTTTACTTCACTGGCCTCCCTTGCCAGGGAGATTATTTCCTTGGCCGATATTCCTGTTTCCTGCTCGGCCCATTTTGGGGTGTAAGGCTCAATAAAGCTTTGCAGGGCCTTAAAGCCCAATACCCAGCGGTTGACAAATTCCTTGTCGTAGAGTCCTTCTCTAATAATTACATGCATAAGGGCATAGTTCAGAGCAAGGTCGGTACCCGGCCTGATCATGTGGTATTTGTGGGCTTTGGTGGCCGTTACCGTTATTCTCGGGTCAATGTAAGTAAGCTTTGTTCCGTTGTCCAGGGCCTGGGTGAGCTGTTTTACAACCTTCAGCTCTATGGATTCAAAATAATTTCGCCCATAAAGTATGACATGTTTGGCCTTTGCTATATCCAGGCCGGCATTTCCGTCGGCATAGCCTGTCATGGAGCGGAAGGCTGTATTCAGAGAGCCTTTGCAGCAGGAATCGTGGGTAAAATAGTTGGGAGATCCTATGGCTTTCATAAATGTTTTGCTTATGTGGGAATTGAGGTGGGCCCGTTCGGTGAGGGCAATACTGCGGGGGCCATGTTTTTCTTTAATCTCTTTAAGCTTTTCAGCAACGTAATCCAAAGCTTCCTCCCAGGTTGCTTCCCGCCACTGCCCGGCGCCCCGGGGGCCTGTTCGAATGAGAGGGCTTTTAACTCTCTGGTCATCGTTTAAAAGGTTGACACCTGCTGCGCCTTTAGGGCATATACTGCCTTCAATGCCTGCAACATGGGGATTCCCCTCTATCAGTTTCACATCATCATTTTTGACCATAACCTTGATAGGACATCTCACAGTACACATCAGACAAATGCTATAAACATACTGCATAAAAAAAATTCCCCTCCTGTTCATACTTGTGTTTGGCTCCATCGGATTGCTCAGGCCACCCTCCCGCTGGGGCGGCAAGCCTATCCGAATGTTCCCGTGCGGCCAAAGGAAACCATTTTGCCGTACGGCTTCGTTTAGGTAATTATCATCGTCCTCACCCCTAATAAGAATAAGTTATTCTGTGAATAACCTATGATTATATTAAAAATATCAAATTCTAGACAGAATTCATGTCATTGTAGTGACAATAATAGTGTCTTCTGGCCGACAAAATGATTTTTTTAGCCAGATGTAGTTTTGCGCGGAACCCCGGAAATGCCTGGTTTTGGTTTAGATGTGAAATAGCCGACATGATTAAGGTCGCCTAATTGACATTAATAGTAAAATAGATTTGCTATGCTCAAAATTAAAAGTAATTCCCGGAGGAAACATATTTTGAGGTATTTAATTTCCAACCCGGTATTTTTAAGGGAATACGAAGAAGAAATGCTGAGGGATATAGGCTGCGCTACAGAATACAGGAAAGGTGAAGTGATTTTAAGCCCGGAAGAAGTTCCAAAATGTTTGTATCTTGTTGAATCAGGCTGGGTGAGAATTTACGGGTCCGGCGGGTTAAGGATAGCGGGGAACATAATTGGGCTGGAAGATCTTTTATGTGGTGTAAGTATTTCCGGTTTAGCAGTGGCCATTCGTAAAACAGTGGTTTTCTCGGTTAAAAGGGAGGATTTTTGGGAACTGCTGAGCCTTAACCCGTATTTTTTTAATAGAGTCATAGGTCTTTTTGACTGCACAAACCAGAAAAAGGCAGGGTGGACAGGACATTATGGTCCCCGCCTTGGGAGACAGGCTTTGCTTTTGAGTTAAAAATGGTAACCTGGAGCATTTATATACTGTGTTTTGCACTGTAATTATATGGGATTGTCGTAAAGATGACAAAAATATAGTCGTCTGCCTGACATTGGCGGACCATTTTTTTTGTTACGTTTAAAATAAGTTTTAAAACAATTTGTGGAAGGAGGTAATTTTTCAAAAACCAAATTTCTTGGAATGGAAAATTAACCAAGGTTTTCCGGGCGTCTGCACTTTGTAAGGCAAATAAGAAACGAAAGGGGTGAATACCCGGCATGGAAGACCGTCCTGTCCCGGGAACCATACACCGCGACGGGATCGATCAGTGTCAGCCGGGGGAGAGATTGTTCAAGAAAAAAAGATTGTACAAGGTGTCATTATTCATTCTGGTTTTGCTTTTAACAGGTCTTGTATTTAGTTCACTGGCATCCGGGGCCCCGGTCGGAAACAATCTGGGACTGGAAGGCAAACTGGGAGCGGCAATAGCCAAAGCTCCGGCGGGGACAGGCGCGGGACAGATAGATGTCAATGCTGCCCGCGGATTCCTGGGAATTCCGGGAGCGCCCAAGGTTAACCCAATTGTGGCATTTCTGTGGGCCATCTGGGTGGGCTGGATATTTACCACCGTAGGCGCCTTTGGCGGTATCATGGCCGGTGTGGGCCACATGACCGTTTTCGGCCTTGGAGACTATGCAAAGGGATTTAACAAAAACGCTCCCGAGCTGGGCAAGGTAATGACCGACTGTATTCGTATGTCCAACCAGTGGCTGGTGGGGCTGTCGTCCGGGGTCGGCACCCTTAACTTCCTTAAGGCAAAGCGCCTAGCCTGGCCTTTGGGCCTTGCGCTTGGATTCGGATCACTCTTCGGAGGTCTGCTAATCCCCATTGTGACCGGCGGAAAAATTTCTTTCGCAGCGTACCAGGGCTGGTTTGGAATAGCCGTGTTTGTGGTTGGCGGATTCCTTTTGTACGAGACTACCCCCAAGGGGCAGGCCGGCAAAAAGGCTGCCAAAGCTGCGGCCCAGGCCTTTGAAAAGAGCATTAAGGAAAAGACCGAAGCGGCTGACCAAGGTATCAAGGTTACCAAGTGGGGCGTTTTAAAAATTGAGTTTTCCTTCTTTGGAGTGGAGTTTGGCTTCAACCCACTGGTGGCATTTGCCGGCGGTATGATTATAGCGGCCATCTCCTCCTTCCTCGGAGTGGGCGGCGGCTTCCTGTACGTTCCCTACCTGACAAGCCTTGTGGGCCTTCCCATGTTCGTGGTTGCCGGAACATCCGCCCTGGCGGTTCTGGCCAGCATGGTGATGAGCATCGCCTCTTACCTGAACTTCACCGGAGCAGCAGTGGACTGGGCCCTTATCGGAACCGAGCTGATCGGAATTTTTATCGGATCGATGATTGGCCCCCGCACTCAGAAGTACATCCCGGATGTCTGGCTGAAGAGGCTGTTTGTAGTCCTGGCCCTCTATGTCGGTCTTGGTTACTTCAGTAAGGGCTTCTTTGGGTCATCCTGGGTGCCCATGTAAGAAACATAAGTCTTTTTTCACTGCCGTGCCGGTGGCGTATTGCCGCCGGCTACGGCTATTAATGCTTTAAGGGGGTGTTGGGATGGACTGGTGGACGGGAGTGGACGGAATTCTCATATATTTGTACCGCATAACAGGCTGGACGATGATTGATTATTTTATAGGGACACTTTTACTGGCCATGATTGCTGTATTAATAGGCGATTTTACCACCTCCCTGGTGTACCGGGCAAACAGGAGCTATTTCAGAAATCTCAACTCCCGGTTGGGAGAGATGCATAACTCGTCCATGGTGGCCCTGCGCATAAAGGACAAGGCCGGTTATAAGGCCGTGAACCGTGAGGCCAACGACACCTTCGGCATGCTGTTCTTTGGAATGTTCGGGCTGTCGGCGTCATACCTGTGGCCTGCTTTCTTTGCGTTGGCCTGGATGCAGTCTAGGTTTGACGGAATTAAGTTTCCCCTTTTTATAAATGACTGGACCAGCAGCTACTTTCTGACTTTTTTAGTATCTTACCTGCTGGCAAGATTTGCGTTCTCGGCGCTGAAGCCGTACCTGCCTTATTTCAAGCATGTGATGAATGAAAGAGAAGAAAAGCCGGAGCCGGCAGTGGCGGCAGGGGAAAAGGCCGTTTAGGCAAGTATGAGCCGCCGATCAAGAGAGATCAACCTAATCCAGGGCAAGACCGGTTACCTTGGTGCAATATATATTAATAAAAAATTAACATATATGCTTCCCATTTTATTCTGAAGGAGTATAATATTTTTAGGTAGCTCAAAAAGAGGATTCTTGTTCTCCCAGCTCTTAGACCGGTGGTGGTGGATAGGCAGGAACCTGGATCCCTCACCAATGGGCTAATTGATCTGAGGGGGTTTTTTTATGCAAGACAAGACACTTATTTGCAAGGACTGTGGGCAGGAATTTATTTTTTCTGTTTCTGAGCAGGAATTCTTTGCTGAGAAGGGGTTTTCCAACGAACCTTCACGCTGTCTTGACTGCCGGGCGGTCCGCAGGAGGAATAACCGTGAAGGCGGACAGGGGGGAGGACGGAGAGAAATGTTTCCGGCGGTGTGCGCCAATTGTGGAGTTGAGACCATGTTGCCGTTCAAGCCCAGCGGTGATCGGCCGGTATATTGCCGGGACTGCTTCAGTAAAAACAGAAGCTATTAAAAAGATAACAACCCGCCATCGGCGGGTTTAATTTTTGTAATATTACAGAGACTGATTCTCCGCTGGTTCCCTGGGCCTTCTCTCAATTAATCCGTAAAGAAACTGTACGCAGATCAGGAATACCAGGGAAGTGGTTACTGCCACTCCCTGCCACCCCCAGTTGTCCCAGACCGGGCTTAATACCACTCCGGCCAGACTGCCCCCCGTGTAATAAAATAGAACGTATAATCCCGAAGCCGCAGCTTTATCCCGGTTTGCTGCGCTGCTCACCCAGGATGTGGACGATGTGTGGGTGGCAAAGAATCCGAAGCACATCACCAGAAGGCCCGTGATTATCAGGGGCAGAGAGGGGGAGATGGTCATTAATGTGCCGGCAGAGGCTATTACAAGGCCAAGCTTTGCTGAAAAAAGCACACCCCTTTTTCTGGAAAGAATTCCCGTTATGGCGGAACTAAATGTTCCCGAAAGATAGGTAAGAAACAGAAGGCCTATTATACTGGCAGACAGGTTATAGGGAGAGGCAGACAGACGGAAGGTCAGGGTGTTATATATACCAACGAAATTAAACATTATTAGCCCTCCGGTGATGTAGGCCCCCAGCAGGAGGGGATTTTTCAGATTGTCCACTGTGGTTTCCAACACGCCGAAAGGTTTGTAAGAGCTGGGTTTAAAGGATTTGGATGCGGGCAGCAGGTAGATGAAAGCCAAGGCGCCGGCCAGGTGAACCAGGGATAACGCAATGAAGGAAACCCGCCAGGAAAAATACTCGGACAGGAAACCGCTTATGATGCGCCCCCCCATTCCCCCCATGGTGTTCCCGCTGATGTACAGGCCCATCACGGTGGCCAGTTTGCTCTGGTCAAACTCTTCCCCTATATATGCCATGGCGATGGCGGGCACTCCCGCCAGCAGCAGGCCGTCAGCCAGCCTGCCCAGTAGAATGATGCTGAAGGAACCGGCGAAAGAGGTTAAAATGCCAGGGAATGCCGATAGCACCAGAACTATGGAAAGAAGCCTCTTTTTTCCGATTACATCAGCAATAGGCCCATAGAAGACAAAAGAAAGCCCCACAGGAAATATCACCAGGGATACCGCCAGGCTGGCAACCGACGAGGTTAGCCCGAATTCCCGGACAAAAAGCGGCAGCAGGGGCTGACTCATGTATATGTCGGAAAAAGTTATGAAAGAGGCTATGAAAAGAGCCATGTTTGCTTTTCTGTAGCTGGATGCCATCAATGGATTTACCTCTGTTAACTGTATTTCAAAAGCAGTTCCCGGGCCCGCCGGTAAATGGGGTACTCCACCATTTTACCCTCCACCTGGATCACCGCAGTGCCTGAGCCTTCAGCTTCGTCAAAGGCGGCCACCACCTTGCGGGCGTATGCTATTTCTTCCGGCGCAGGTGTGAAAATATGGTTAACCGGAGCCACCTGGGCAGGATGAATAACCAGTTTGCCCTGGAATCCCATTTTCCTGGCTATTTCCGCCTCTGATTCCAGTTTCGCCGTATTTTTAATGTCTGGAAAAACCGTATCCAGGGGAGGGGCTATACCGGCACTCCTGCATGCTATGACCAGTTGGCCCCGGGCAAACAACAAGCCGTCGCTTTCGGCAGGGTACCGTAAACCCAGTTCCTGTGAGAAATCAACTCCACCAAAGGCAAGAGCCTTTATACGGGGTGAACAGGCGGCAATTTCAGCGGCACTTAATATTCCCCCGGCACTTTCAATAAACGGTATAATACCTGTTATTCCCGGAGTTATACCTTTTCTTTCCTCCATCAGCCCCAGCAGCCAGTCCACCTTCATTACTTCACCGGCAGATTCCGCCTTGGCCAGCATCAGCCCGTCCACCGGCAGTCCCACCACGGCCTCAAGATCATCCAGTATGTACTTTGAACCGGCTGAATTTATCCTCACAAACAGTTTGATCGGAGGGGGTTGGGAAAGTACTGACCTAAGGATTCCCCTGGCGGATTCCTTCTGACTGTACGCCACTGCATCTTCCAGATCCAGGGTAACGGCGTCCGCTCCACAGGTTAGGGCCTTACTGGCCTTTTTGGCGTCATTGGCCGGGGAAAAAAGGACCGTGCGCAGCATAGCAAACCTCCAAACAACATTGTATTGCAGCAAAAGCGCCTGATATAATATCGTGAACCGAAATACCTGTCTATATCCCTGTATTTATAATTACTGCGAAAGTCATACAAATGCCTTCAGGTAATTAAATAAAATTTAATTTAAATAGAAAAATCCCGGTTCCTTTGTCAGGTTCCGGGGAAAATATGCCAATAAAAATTATTTATTCTGATCCGATGGCCAGATAGGTTCGTACCTTTCCTTCGTCAAACTTTTCTTCGGACTCTTTTTCCGGGAAGAGATATGAAACAACGATGGCTACTATGAAGGCAGCCGTCATGGAAAAGATGGCCGGGTTTTTAAGCGGGAATATTGCCTTGGGGTTTTTAAGAATGTCAACCCACACCGTGGGGCTTAAGAAAATCAATACCACGGCCAGTATTGCTCCCACCAGGATGGAAGCGGTGGCCCCTGCGGTGGTAAATTTCTTCCAGACTATGGATAGCAGGAGCGCCGGGAAATTGGCGCTGCAGGCGATGGCAAAAACAAGCCCCACCATGAAGGCCACGTTCTGTCCTTTGAAAAGTATTCCCAGCAATATGGCTGTAATGCCGAAGATAAAGGTAGCTACCCTGGCCACCGTCATCTGTTCCCTTTCACCGGCTTTCCCGCCTTTAACCACATGGACATAAATGTCATGGGAGAGGGTGGAGGCCCCGGCAAGGGTGAGCCCGGCAACCACCGCCAGTATGGTGGCGAAGGCCACAGCCGCAATGAACCCGAGGAAAGGCGTGCCGCCCAGCAGCTCGGCCAGTAGGGGAGCAGCCATATTGCCGCCCTTGTCTATAGCCTTGATGACATCGCGGCCCACCAGCACCGATGCGGCAAAACCAACTATGGGGATGATTATATAGAAGTAGCCGATGAACCCTGTGGCGTAGACAATGGATTTTCTGGCTTCCTTTGCGTCGGGCACAGTATAGAATCTCATCAATATGTGGGGCAGTCCAAGCAGCCCCAGCATTAATGCCAGACCAAGGGAAACAGCATCCACCGGGCTGGTTATAAGGCCGCCAGGCTCCAGGGAGCTTTGGCCATACTGTGCCGCCACCGCCGAGTACAGTTCGCTGGGGCTAAAATTAAACTGCGCCAGCGCCATTATCATCAGAACCGTGACGCCTCCCAGCAGCAGGCAGGCTTTGATAATCTGGACCCAGGTGGTGGCAATCATGCCGCCGAAAAGAACATAGGCCAGCATAACCACTCCCACTATCATCACCGCCAGCTCGAAAGGAAGTCCAAACATCAGTTTAATCAGGTTCCCCGCTCCCACCATCTGAGCAATGGCATAGAATATGAGGGTGAGTATTCCTCCTATGGCTGAGGCGATACGCACCGGCCTTTGCCGCAGTCTGTATGCCAGTACATCGGCGAAGGTATATTTGCCCATATTGCGAAGTGGTTCCGCAACGAGGAACAGCAGCACCGGCCATCCCACCAGCCATCCCGTGGCATAAATCATGCCGTCGTATCCGCTTAGGGCCACAAGGCCGGAGATCCCCAGGAAAGATGCGGCGCTCATATAATCCCCGGACAGGGCCAGCCCGTTCTGGAATCCCGTTACGCTCCGGGCAGCCGCATAGTATTCGGTGGTGGTCTTTGTCCTCTTGGCGGCCCAGTAAGTTATCAAAAGGGTAGTAGCAACAAAGATGCAGAAAAATATAATCGCCGATGCTGTCGGCTGGCCTACAGAAGTTTGCATAAAAACACCTCCCTATTTACTTCTTGCTTTGTTTAGAATGGACAGTGCCAGGCTGTCGTATCTGGAATTTGCCCAAATAACATAATAAAGTGTCAGGAAGAAGGAAATGACTATAACTGCAATAGCCACCGGGATCCCGAGGGTGGTAACGACACCAATTTTTTGGGCCAGGGTTGCTTTTGACAATCCCACCACGAGAACGAACCCATAGTAAGTGATAAATACCAGAACTGTCAGGATGGTCGCAACTGTCCACCTGCGTGTGACAAGTTCTTTAAATTCCGGCATTTTTTCAATGTTTTTAATGGGGGTGCTCATATTTCAGCCTCCTGTATACAACTTTTTTGGATAATACACCCGGTTCGCCAGTTCTTGGAAATAATCCCGGGTTGTCGTTGTGTGGATTAACGGTAAATTTTAACTTGTTTTACCATGCTTCAGTCAGTTCAGTTTCAGAGGTACTGGTTTTCGAATGTCAATAGGTCACCTCCTCATGGGCCAATGGGTTTGCCAGTTGAGTTTCATGATGATAAACGGCGTTTCATTTTTTGACTATTGTTATTTATACAATACATTTATCGAAAAGTTAAGAATAATTATTCTAATAGCAAAAAAATAAACCCGTTCAGCACTACAAGTGGGTTGAACGGTTTTACAGAAATACGCTGGATTGTCGGCTTTATAAAAAATAGTTAGTCATTACAATGAGCCGGGATCGTCAATGGTTTGGCAGTTATGACATGAAGCGTTGTGCCCTGCCGGAGTATATTAAAATATAATTATTCGGTATTTGTCATGTCGTTTATTGGAAGGCCAAATTCCCAAGACTTTAATGCCCTTCGCATAAGTTTGCCGCTTCTTGTTCTGGGGAGGCTGGCACAGACCTCAATTTCCTGAGGAACCAGATTGGGGGCCAGTTTTGTTTTAATAAAATAACGTATGTCCTGGTTTAGCTGCTCAGACCAGGTAAAACCTTCTTTTAGAACTATGAATGCCTTAATTATCTCCCCCCTCAGGGGATCCGGCTTGCCTATAATTCCCGCCTCCAGAACGGCAGGATGTTCTGCCAGCTTGCTCTCTATTTCAAAGGGGCCAACTCTTTCGCTATCCAGCTTAATGACATCATCAATCCGGCCCTGAAACCAGTAGTAGCCCTCCAAATCCTTGTAGGCCAAGTCCCCGGTCAGATACCAGGGTGGGATGCGGAAGTATTCATTGTATTTCTCCTGATCCTTCCATATTCCTCTCATCATGGCCGGCCATCCAGCCCTGATGGCCAGTTGGCCCATCTCCAGAGGAGGCAGTTCCCGCCCGTTCTCATTTATAATTGCGGCCTGAATTCCCGGAATGGGTTTTCCCATGGAACCAGGTTTTACTGGCAAACACGAAAAGTTGGCAATCATTAGGCCCCCTGTCTCAGTCATCCACCAGCTGTCATAGACCGGAAGGTTAAAGGTGTTCATGCTCCAACGACTGACCATGGGGTTTAGGGGCTCGCCCACGCTCAATATTTTACGGAGGTTTTTAAAATGATGTTTCCTCGTTGCGTAGAGGCCTGCCGATATCAGCATCCTAAGGTATGTGGGGGTAGTGTACCAGACTGTCACCCGGTTTTCTTCCAGCAGACCATACCACCGTATTGCATCGAAGGGTCCGTTGTAAACCATCAGGGTTGTTCCATTCAAAAGGGGCGCCCATACACCGTATGATATTCCGGTAACCCAACCGGGATCGGCGGTGCACCAGTATACATCATCCTTTTTCAGGTCCAGCACCCAGCGTCCGGTCTGATAATACTGCAGTGCTCCTTCGTGAACCAGAATGACACCCTTTGGACTGCCGGTAGAACCTGAGGTGTATTGGAGAAGCATGGGTTCACAGCGTTCCATCCACACGGTGGCCGGATGGTTTTCCGATGCATCCATCAATAGCTGCCAGCTATGTTCACTGGAAATGTTATCCGTAATAATTATCTTTTCAATAGACGGGACAGCGCTTTGGGAAATACGGTCACGCAATAAGGATGTGGTAATTACCAGCGATGGTTCACTGTCCAGGAGAAAACCGGTAACTGCGTCAGACATGTATTTGCAGTGCAGGGGCACGGCAATGGCGCCTATTCTTACCACACCCAGAAGGCTGATGTAAAACTCGGGACTGGCGGGCAAAAAAAGTGCTACCCGATCCCCTTTTTTAACCCCCAGTTTTTTTAGCGCATTGGCAAATTTGTTGGTGAGGTCCGCCAGTTCAGCATAGGTGTATAGAATTTTTCCGGAGGGATTGTTGTATATAAGGGCCAACCGTTCTCCGTGCCCTTCTTCAATATGATGATCAATGCAGGAGTGGACAATATTCACCTTGCCGCCATCTTTCCAGCCAATTTTATTTTCGGCCTGGCGCCATTGAAAGGTGGCGTATTCTTTGTCGTAATCGGTGAGGTTGAACATGCCGTCGGAAGGACTATCCTTTGTCTGGTCCGTTTTCACCTAGATTCACCTCCTGTAACCAGATAGTTTTTAGATACGGACCGTTTTATTGATTTTATATTATTTCCCGGGCTGTACTTTAACTTCATTGTTGTAGCCCAGATGTATGGAGATGGAGGCGCATGTTTCTTTCAGCACAGTGACCAGCCTGTATATCCTTTCCAGTGTAAGCCTTGTGCTGGGACCTGTAATGCTCAGGGATGCTATAGTCGTTCCATGGTGATTGTATACAGGGGCTGCTATTGCCCGGACTCCTTCCACCATTTCCTCTGCATTTATGGCAAATCCCTGTGAACGGACTTTATCCAGATGAGAGATGAACAGGTTTGTTTCGGTGATGGTGTTGATGGTGTACTGATGCATTCTCTGATTCTTCAAGATGGCAATAACGCTTTCAACCGGCAGGCTTGCCAGAAGTACTTTCCCTTCGGCGGTGCAGTGGACATGACCCCGTAGACCAAGGTTTACCGTTATGGCTTCGGGGGAGTGGTCCCGTTCCAAAACGAGAACCTCGCCACCGTCAAGAACTGCCAGCTGAACGGTTTCCCTGGATATTTCAACCAGTTCTTTCATGTACGGAATGGAAACCTTGCGAAAGTCAAGGCTATTCAAAGCCTCCAGTCCGAGAAGCATTATTCTTGTTCCCAGTTTGTAGCGGTCAGTGCCGGGGTCTTTTTCGGCAAATCCGTACGCCTGCAGGGTGGAGACCAGTCTATGGACAGTACTTTTGTGTAAACCCAGTAATTGCCCCAGTTCGGTACACCCGTATCCATGGGATTTCCGTCCCAAGGCCTCCAATATTGCCAGCGCCCTTTCCACCGAATGTACTGGATTCTCCGGGGAATGCTCAGCCATGGCTTGAGCCTCCTTCGATGTTTGGGGAAAACGATAATTTTAAATAGATTATGGCATATTAAATAAATATAATATTTTTGTAAGACTTTGGCAAAGGGTTTTTTCCGAGCTGTAGGTTTCGAATGGTGAAACGTTGTTATTTATCGTTGGAAAGTATACCTTTGTTAATTGCTGTGACTTTGTGTTTCTTAGTATAATCAAAAATAGGCTGACTTGCAAAAATGTATTTCGGAGGGAAAATATGACTTCCATGAATGAACAGGACGAGGTGGTTTTAACCGGAGGTTTTTCCCGGCTCCCCAAGGGGGGTATCATAAATACGGACATGGGGGAGGTTTTCGTCCCGGAGGTATGGGTACGCAGACTGGGGCTGAACAGTGGCGATATGCTGTCGGCTGTGCCCCTGGGGAAACTTGGTGACTCAACACTTTACGAATTTACCGTAGAGGAACGACAGAGCGCCGAGGGAACACAGCCTGACAGGATATCGGTGGTGGGACCGGTTTTATTTCACGGCGGTGATTGGATGGTATACAGCGAGGAGGAGGGTGAGTTGATCGGTCTCCGGTCCGGAGAAGTGAGGGCCATGAGGCTGAAAGAGGGAGACCTGGTGGAGGTGGCCTATATGCAGGGTGATTTGGCCGGTGCCAGGGTGGCATGGAAGTATGAAGAAACCGATCTTCCAGCCAGGGGACGGGATGTCGGCAGGAGGCTCCGGGCGGAAGGCGGGGCGCGCAGGCTGGATGTTGCCGATCCTTTTTTGGCCGACCGCACGGTTTTTGTGGTGGGGGCCGATAATTACAAGGAATCCTTTAAGAAAATGTTCGAGAGAAGAGGGGCTAAGTTCCTCTGGGAGTCAGGTTTTCAGGGTGGGCCGGGGAAAACGGTGGAATCAAAGATCCGCCAGGCCGATGTGGTGGTCATTGTAACTGAAATGATGTCCCACCGCATGCCGGCTGTTGAGGGTATGTGCGGAAGATACAAAAAGCCCTTTGTTTACGCTCCTTCAAAGGGATCAACGGGGGCCATCCGCCAGTGCCAGAAAGCATTGGCGGAGAAACGCAGCCTGGGGTAGGCTTAAACTGCGGCAGTATTGTAATGTGGACTTTGCTTGAGGAAACTTTGACTGGTTTCACACAGCTGTTTATTCCAGAATGCTTCAATTCTGTTGTATTCAACGCCTCCGGTTATACTGACCTTTATAATGGGGTCTTTAAAGGGTGCAGACTGGACCTGTTGTTCCTTCACCAGCCGGGGATACCCGTATTGGGCTGTTTTCCTGGCAGCCATAGGGAGGACACCTCCTAAAATTAGTATGTCTATATTATATAGGTTCATTGTTATTGTTTGGTTAAGAAAGGTCAAAGATATGGTTAAAAATTAAAATATTTTTCAGTTATGGATAATTCGTAAATAACTATAAGCTGCTGAGAGGTTTTGTGGGCGACGGTGGGAGGATTCGGTTAATGGAACTGGCAGACTTGGCTTACCGGACAGTTTTTGTGTATATCGTGGTGCTGGTGGTAATACGGCTGATGGGGAAAAGGGAGATCGGGCAGCTTTCTCCTTTCGATTTTGTGGTGGCTATAATAATTGCCGAAATTGCCGCCATGCCTATGCAGTCACCATCGTTTCCAATATGGCATTCCATAGTTCCCCTTGCAGTCCTTGCCCTTCTGGAGATCGGAATGAGCTTTGCGGCCTTATATAGCAGGAAGCTAAGGGCCTTTTTGGATGGAACGCCCCAGATGGTTATTGAAGATGGTAGAATTTTAAGGAGTGAGATGAGGAAGGCAAGGTATAATCTGGATGACCTTATGGCCCAGTTAAGGGAAAAGGGCTACCCCCGGCCCGAGGATGTGGAGGCGGCAGTTCTTGAAACCTCCGGAAGGCTCAGCGTAGTTCCAAAATCCGGGAAGAGGCCTGTAACTCCTGAAGATATTGGGCTGCCCACGGCATATGAGGGTTTGCCGTCGGTGCTTATCATGGATGGAGAGGTTTTTGAAGATCAGCTGAAGAGATACGGTCATGATATGTCCTGGCTTTTGACCCAGTTGGGGAGTTTGGGGCTGAATCCTGAAAAAGTTTTTCTGGCCACCTTGGAAAGGGATAGGGGTATTGTTATTCATGGTTCCGACACCCCTGGTAAAATATGATATTATGCCGTCAAAAAGGAGGAATTAGGCGGTTATTGGTAGAATTTACAGTCAAGTCCATTTGAGATAGGGTGGTATGGTTGTTCCAGGTGGACAGGAAACAGCAGTTGGTTATTATCGTTATAGCTGCCGTCATTCTTTTTGCGGCGGGATATAGGGTTGCCCGGTGGTACCAGGGGCAAAACCAGGAACCTGCCAGGGTTGTGGCTCCCCTCAATTACCAGGTTGACAGGGAAATAGTGGTGCATGTGTCAGGAGAGGTGGAAAAGCCGGGAGTATACAGATTTAACAGGGAAATGAGGGTGCAGGACGCTCTGGACAAGGCCGTTCCCCTGGCCCGGGCTGATGTTCAGAGCCTTAATCTGGCGGCCCCTTTGAAAGATGGACAAAAAATAGTTGTCCCGGTAAATCAGGAAGCTTCTCATGGAGTGGCGGCCGCTGATCCTCAAAGGCCGGCAGTCCCGAACAGGCCGGCCAAAATAAATATAAACCGGGCCGGGGCCGGGGAACTGGAATCCCTTCCGGGTGTGGGGCCGGCCCTGGCCAGGAGAATTATCAGCTATAGGGAAAACAATGGGCTTTTTGCAAGCGAGGAAGAGTTAAAGAATGTGTCGGGGATAGGGGATAAAATGTACCGGCAGATCGGGGACTACATAACGGTTAAATAGCTTTACGGGGGGGTGTTTTTTATGGAACTGGATCTGATGGTGCGGCTGATGCAGATGCAGATGATCAGCAGCTCGGCCGGAGGCCAAAAGAGGAGTGGAGGGATAGGGGGGGCGAATTTCGCCTTACTTCTTGCTGCCATGATGGAATCCTCGAAGATGAATAACGTGGTAAAGCCTTCTTCTGGTGAGCCGGCCAGGATTATGAATCCGGCTCCCGTTAAAGATCCTTACGGTAACAAGGGGAAGGTGGGAGCCGGATACTTAACGAGCAATACCGCACAGGGCTTTGAGGCCTTAGTGCAGAAAGCCGCCTCCAGGTATGGACTGGATCCCGGCCTTCTTAAGGCGGTAATAAGGGTGGAGTCTGATTTTAACCCCCTGGCTGTTTCCAGCGCAGGAGCAATGGGTTTAATGCAGTTAATGCCCTCCACCGCCAAATCCCTGGGTGTGACAAATCCCTTTGACCCACAGCAGAATATTGACGGCGGGGCCCGTTATCTGAAATCCATGATTGATAAATTTGGTGATGTAAATCTGGCTCTGGCCGCTTATAATGCCGGCCCGGGAGCCGTGGACCGCTACGGCGGAGTGCCGCCGTACAGGGAAACAGTATCATATTTACAGAAGATAAACAGGATTTTGGGCTGAGTATCATTTTATTTTCACTTAAGGTATTCTGTATAAGTAATTTTTAGGCCAGATACAGGGTGAGGAGGAAATTTGTGGCATGATGTAGAAATATAAGGAAAGAAATTGAAGTCAGTTGTAAGTCGGGGGTAATCCTGTGCTTTCCAGGCCGCTTCTTTATGTAACAGTGTTCTTTGCCGCAGGGACAGCCCTGACGGGGATGCTGTCGCTGTCGCCGCTGTTATTTCTGCTGCTTGCTATGGTGGCAACGGCGGTTGCGGCGGTTTTTTTTGCAATGCGTAAAGAAGTGTTTTTTATCCTCCCGGTTTTATTTTTTTTGCTGGGGGCCGCATCGGCAGGCCCTGATCAGGCCAATAACCGTCAGACTGAAATTTTTTTGGGAAAAACGGTTGCGCTGGAAGGATATGTATGCAGGGACCCGGATTTAAGAGGGGACAGGGTTATCTATACTCTGGAGATCAACAGTGTACTGGAAGGTAAAAGGTCTTTTGAAACAGGCGGCCGGGTTTTGCTGTATTTACCGGTGTTTTCTTCCGAACTGGGATATGGGGATGTTTTAAGGGTGAAGGGTAGGGTTTTTATGCCCGAAACCCCGGGTAATCCCGGTCAGTTTGACTATGGGGAATACCTATACGACAGAGGGGTATGGGGGGTTGTTGCGCTAAAGGACTGGGGCGGTGTGGAAAAAATCGGGACCGGCGGGGGAAACCCTGTGGCCGGTATTGCCCTGGACATAAAGCAGAAATTAATGAAAATCAACCGGTCCACCCTGACGCCGGAGCATGCCGCCCTGGTAAACGGTATAGTGTTTGGCAGCCGGGGTGAAATAGATCAACGTACGGGGGAGATTTTCAACGAAACCGGGGTAGTTCACATACTTTCGGTGAGCGGGCTGCACGTGGGACTGGTGGCTGCGGGGGTACTGGCATCCCTCAGTCTGCTGGGAATGCAGAGGGCGGGCTTTCCAGTGCTGACAGTGGTGCTCGTGATATATGCCTTTATCACCGGGATGGGCCCGGCGGTGGTGAGGTCGTCAATAATGGCCTGGATCGTAATACTGGGACACCAGATGGGCAGGGATAGGGACTGGGCCACCACTCTTTCCGCCTCGGCGCTGATTATACTGGTTTTCTCCCCCCGGTCTTTGTTTGATCCGGGGTTTCAGCTTTCATACGCAGCCACCTGGGGGATTCTTCATCTGGGCCGGATGGTGGACGGCTGGCTGGCCTCCGGGGGGCTGAAAAGACCCTGGATAAGGGGGGTTATTTCGGTTTCCCTGGGAGCCCAGATTGGCACTCTTCCCCTGGTGGCCTATTATTTCAACCTTGTGTCCCTCATTTCAATTGCTGCCAATCTGCTGGTGGTGCCGCTGGTGGGCATTATTCTTCCGCTGGGTTTTGTGGCGCCCCTGGCCGGCCTGGTGTTTTTAAAGGCCTCCCTGGTGATTAATTATGCCACGGCGGCCTTGCTGGATCTGATGATGTTCCTGGTGGGGTTCATACACAGTATTCCGGGAGGGGTGATCTATGTAGCATCGCCGCCTCCAGCCGCAATGGCGGTCTGGTATACGGCTTTTATGGGGCTTCCCTTTATTTGGAAACTGGTCATTAAGAGAAGCTTCTTTTTTCGGTTTCTGGCGGTTTGTCTTTTATCCGGGTCTTTGCTGCTGCCTCTGGGTGCCCTTGGGGTTAATGGAGGCATGCAGGTTCATGTAATAGATGTGGGCCAGGGGGACAGCATATTGGTCCGCTTCACAAATGGGAGGACTATGCTGGTGGACGCCGGTGGCTGGAAGGACGAGTTTGAAAAGGGCAGAGGGGCCGGTGAGGTTGTGGCTGGTTACCTGAGGAGGATTGGCATAACCAGACTGGACGTCCTTGTTCTAACTCATCCTCACGAGGACCATATCGCAGGGGCCGGTTTTCTTCTGGGCCGGTTTGATATAGGCACTGTTTTGATTCCGCAGGGAGGAACGGAGGATCATTTCTTTGAGCGGCCAGACCCGGCCTATGAGATCCTATTGGCCCGGTTCAAAAACCAGGGCATTGCGGTGCGGGAGGTGTCCTCCGGTGAGGCCGTGTCCCTGGACCCCCGGGTCCAGGTGGAGGTGCTGGGTCCGGGGACGTCGTTGTTAAGTGGCACCAGATCGGATCTAAACAATAATTCGGTGGTCCTGTCGGTTAAATTTGGGCGAAATTCTTTTCTGCTCACAGGGGATATTGAGTTGGAGGGCCAGGAGGCGCTGATGGAAAGGGGGTTCAGGCTTAAGCACGATGTTTTGAAGGTGCCTCACCACGGAAGCAGGTATCTGTCGGCTGAATTTATAAGCCGGGTGAGCCCGGGAATGTCTGTTATTTCTGTGGGCAGTAACACCTTTGGACAGCCCAGCGGGCATGCCGTTGCCCTGGCAGGCGCACGGGGAAGGCCGGTGTACCGCACTGACCGGGACGGACTTGTGCTGTTCCTCTGTGACGGGAACGGTATCACAGTAAAGACCGGAAGAAACGATAAGCTGGAGGGTATCTTCCAATGAATATTTAGTCTGCAGACTAACAGACTAAAGGATTGGTAAATTATATGTCGAATTATTAAATACCAGATATCGGTTATTTGAAAAAATATATAATGGTGAAATGATATGGTGCAATACAAGATGTTTTGGCGTGATTACGGCCAAATGAGTGTAATGGCAGCGGTGGTATTGTTGGTTTTTTGCTTGTCCTGGGGGCTGCCGGAGCCAAACAAGGCCTTCGCCCAGGATTCCGGTTTGCCGGGAGAGGAAAAGATACCGGTCATTGCATATCATGATGTCCTGCCATATGTTGACCAACAGGACGCCGGCAACCCTTCGGTGCTTTCTCTTTCAGGTTTTGCCGCACAAATGGAGTATCTGCACCTTAACGGATATTACACAGCCTCCATGGGGGAGTTGGAGGATCACGTAAAGGGTGTTAAAAAACTGCCTTCCAGGACAGTTGTGATTACCTTTGACGATGGGTATGAGTCCAACTATCTATATTGTTACCCCCTCTTGAAGAAATACAGTTTTAAGGCTACAATCTTTATTATGGGAAGTGTTCCGGAAAAAGCAAGGCCTCATCTCACCTGGCTGCAGATAAGAAATATGACCAGCCCGGGAATGGTTCAGATAGGCAGCCACACCTATGATAACCACAGGCGCATTGACGGCATGGCGGCACTGAGGGCCCTTCCGGTATTACTGATTAAAAAGGATTTTGATAAATTCAATTTCCTTTGCAGTAAAATGGGTATTCCCAGGCCCTACTTCATGGCCTATCCTTACGGAGAGGCCGGGCCGGAGGCGGTGGAGGCCGCTTCTCTGGCAGGCTACAGGTTGGGGTTCACCATTGAGGAGGGTTATGTCCGACCGGGGGATCCTCCCATGTTCCTGAAGCGTTTCAACATAGGTCCGGATATGGATATGGATAGCTTTGCAAACCTGGTTTCAGGGGGGCAGGATGTAATATCGCAAGGGGAACACCCGTGAAAGGAGAAAAAATGGGAGAAGCAATTTTTAAGCAAAAATGTGGCATGGTGGCAGTGAATATAGTGGCTGCATGCGGGGTTATGACACCGGATCAGATGGCGGGACTGGCCCGGCTGGCGGAGGATTGCGGGGTTTTCAGGTTCAAGATGACCTCCCGTCAGACACTGGTGGCCGTTTTGGGAGAGGACAAAGCGGGGCAGCTGGTCGGTGCCCTGCCGGGTCTGGGCCTTCGTTTATCCCCCTATGGCAACGTGGTAAGGGCGGTTAAGGCCTGCGCCGGTAACAGCTCACTTTGCCCCCGTTCTGTGGGCGAGGCACTGGATCTGGGTATTGAGATACAGGACAAATACCTGGGGATGGAGACTCCAAAGGATTTTAAAATAGCGGTGGCGGGATGTGCCAGGGGATGCACAGACCCCTATTGCGCCGACCTGGGCGTGGTGGCGTCCGGCAGGGAGGTATTTGATGTGGCCATGGGTGGATTTGGTGGAAGCGCCCGGCCCCTGCATGGAAAAATAGCTGCCCGGCGTATTGGCAGGGAGGATGTTTTTTTACTGATTGATAATGTTCTGGAACGTTTTAAGGCCCTGGGGCAGCCCGGGGAAAAGCTGGGCCGGACAATAACCCGTCTGGGGCTGGAACCTTTCCTCCTTCCAGATTCAATAAAGGAAAAAGAAATAAAGCCTCCGGAGGATTTTGCCAATTTTTTGGGTATTGGGAAGGAGTGAAATTAATGAGAACAACAGCTCCTGCGGGTATAGAGCTGGAAAAAATAGCCGCTCCACTGGAGAAAATATGCTCCCACTGCGATGCTTACCACTCTCCGGACTGTAAGGAGTCTGAATGTCTGGTGGGGTTTTCCAGGAAGGTCCTGGGTTTCGCCATGCAAAAAGGGCTTGTGGATATACCGGGTGCTTCCAGCCTCATTCCCCAAAAGGATTTCAAGCCTTACTACCCCGAGTCGGTGGCGCCGACCCTGGCCCAGACATGCCTCCAGTGCAAGGAATGCCGGGATAACCACGACCCGGACTGTGTGGTGGCCCTGGTCAGGAGCAGTATAGAAAACACCGTGCTCAGTGAGAATATAAATTATCCCGGCAGTGTGTTTATGTATCTTGCCATGATTAAGGATTATAATCCCGATCTTGCCGCCCTCTTGGCCGAAGAGCTGAGGAAAAAGTAGGCTATTTTTTGGCGAGTAGCAGACTTAGCCGCTTGGTGGCCTGTTCCGACCGATATTCAAGGTCTAGGAGGTTATTGGGAATATTCACTATGTAGTTGTTTATGTTTACCGCAGCATCCGGGTTTTTCGATCTGAAGTCCAGGTCCCGGCGGATGTCGTCGAGGTATTTAATGGTCAGCTTTTCCCTTTCCCTGCCTAAATCGATGAAGTTTGATATTTCGGCCTTGAGCTTTTCGTCGGTTACCGACTCGTTCAGCCCGGTCAATTGTTCAAGTTTCTTCTTGCTGTTTTCCACTTTTTTAAGGTTGTCGGACACCTGGCCCATTAGCAGGGGATTGTCCTGCAGGTTTTTAATGTCAAAGTAGGTTGTCATTGACTGCTGGAATCCTTCCACCAGTGTCTTGACATTCTGGTCGATGGCGGAGCTTTTTTTGCCACAGCCCGCCAGAATAAGGGGAATGGCCAGCAGCATGAGTATGGCCAGTATTCTTTTCACAAAAACACCTCCGGGTTTTCATCGGCTGTTATAGTAGATATTGCCTTTTACGGCGTTTGTTTTACCCCATTTGTTGATAGCTGTAATGGTCACTGAATTGACGCCGTCAGCCAGTGTTACGGATCCGCTGAAAATGCCATTCTGCTGATTTATACTGGTTTTGATATCATTTACATAAAGCACAAGAACTGTGTTGGTGTCGGTGATGCCGCTAATGGTAATCTGCTTGCTGGTGGCCTCATCTGGAATGATTACCTGCAGCAAGGGCCGGGCAGGTGTGAAAGTCACTGTTTTTTCAACTGCTGCAGTACCTCCATCCCTGTTGGTGGAGGTTATTTTTATGTTGTTGACCCCTTCCTTCAGTTGCACCGGAACCGTGAAATTTCCTTCCCTGTCGGGTCTGGCAGGGTTCTCGTCGGCATAAACCACGCACCCTCTTTCAGTTTGACCTGTTATTATAATGCTTTCGCCGTCGGACTTTTCCGGAGCAATTACCATCAGCCTGGGAGGCAGGGGCCGCCGCTCAACGGTTATTGTACGGCTTTCCAGTATTTTATCCTTACCCAGGGTTACCACCTTGATTTCATTTTTTCCCACTTTGAGGTTATATGGAAAATTAAACTCCCCGCCGGGGCCGGGGGGCACTTCCACACCCTCGATAAATATCCTGTTGCCGGGCCTGGTTTTCCCCTTTATTTCCAAGGTTTCGGAGGCTACTAGCTCGGGTAGTGAAGAGAGAGCGGTAGCCGCCCGGGGACTCTGTGGGTCGCTGCCGGTGTCGGAGGGCGCTTTTGAAAGGTTGCCTGGGTATTCGTCAGGCTTGCCGGCGTCCGGGGTGGAATAGTTTTCCTTTGCTGAATAATTATCAGCGGCGGTTCCGGTTTTGGACTCGCCCCCGCATCCTGCCAGGGCAAGGGCTGCTATGATAACCAAGATTATTAAAAAGTGTCTTATCATACCACACCTGCCTGAAAACTCGTATGCTACAAGATTTCGGCAGAATCCGGGAAAATCCTTCTATCCTGAAAATAGCTATGAGACATCGGGGACGGTCCTTTTTGCCTCTTATTAAGGCTCAATAAACTGCTGACATAAGCCGGTTGAGCCTTTTTCACGCGCAAAACTTCCGATTGGCCCCTTCAAGAACCGTTCCCTGTCGCATTCCTGTCGTATTGGTAGTCCGCCGTCTGGCCGGGTGTGGCTTTGCCGGTCAGGCCGCCGTTGGCGTCGTAGGTGTAACGGGTGTCTCCGGCGGTTAAAAGCCTTTCCGCCTGGTCGTAGCTGTAACGGGTGGCGCACTGGTTAAGAATAAGTTAATAAGTTAAGGTACAGGCACCCTCCGCAGGCTGTCATAGTACCGGTAGGCACCTTAGACCCTTGGCTTTGCGTCCCTGCCTTTTGACAGGTTTGTCCTTAGCGTCATCATTCGATTGCTATTTACACCAACACCATAATTACCGATGTTGAAAGGGAACCGCAAAGGAATCTTATAAACTTCTCCTTATTTCAAAAGCCCGGCTTTTTCATGTAAATTCCGTATTCTAACCACATCTTTCTCAGAAATCGAGCGGACATTATTTATTACTTGAAAAGTGTGCTCGCATTTGAACAGCAAACATTTGCCCCCCCGGAGCACCCAGCAAACCGGCATTAAAAATGACAGTTTGCCAAGGAACGGATACAGTATTTTCATATGCTCCGGTCCGGGGAAAAACAGCTTCAGATAATATCTAAGTTTCATTAACCAAAAGGGGATGTTTTTACCCGCATATGTATTCATAGAGGAGGCTGCCGCATTTCTTTTGGTGCCGTAAACTCCGCTGCAGAATATAAAGTCCGTCATTTCATCATAGAGCGCATTGCTATCCGCATTGCCAAACCACACCTCGCCAAGTCCAAGAATGTTTTCCGCAAATTCCCGGAGCTTGATTTTCTCCAATTCTGTTTCTATGTAGTCCCAATCCATTTCACTCCGATAGCGGGTATTGTACAGCCATATATCCATAATGGAGCGGATGCCCGTCCCTCCATTCGCATAGTGTTTCGTGAGATGCATCATGATATAGACAAAAAAATCCTCATGGGAAAGCTGATAGGTATATTGGCAGCCGGCTTTCAATCCGGCCCTGTCCCATACTTTATTGAAATAATCGCTGGATGGGGAATCCTCCGGCATCAGCATGCGGTGCATTTCAAGCTTTATAAAGGGGGTCTTGAAATAATTATCATGTTTTCCTCCCTTATGTTCGAGGACAAACCCCAACCCCAGCAGCAGCTTTTCCATTTGCTCCGTCTGTTCGTCTTTAAATAAAATATCCACATCTGCCATCAGCCGCATATCCGGCTTGGGGTACAGGTATTTGATCAAATAGCCTTTTAAGGGCATGCAGGCAATCCGGTTCTCTTCAAAGGTTTTCAGGACCTGCTCCACTGTAATATGCTGGGTGGCTTCCTTTGCCACGGCCTTTTTCTGGTCGCTCTGAAATTTCATCAACACCTCTTGCGGGGGTTTTCCGGCGCTGTCCAGCTTTTCGATACCATAGCAGGCCATATTAGATACGCTGTGATGGGTTGCAAGAGCGTACAGCTTTCCCCAATCCAGATTTTCCGGCGGATTCTGCGGCTGCATACCATCAATGGCGGAGGACAGCAGGCGGGTCAAATAATTTCTCTCAGGCTGTATGGTACGCATGGCGATTGCTCCTTTTCATGGTTTTTATTGTGGAATTTTCAATGCGGATTTCTTTGCTGCACACAGAGAACGCCGCTTTTTTGTGGCTGATGATGATGCAGGTCTTGTTGGTCATTCGCCTGATGTTATTCAGGAGCCTTTTTTCGGTGGCTTCATCCAGAGCAGAGGTGGCTTCATCCAGAAGCAGTATGGGCGAGCCGCTTAGAATCGCCCTGGCGATAACCAGGCGCTGCACCTGCCCCTCGGATAAGCCCTGCCCCTTTTCTCCGATGACCGTATCAAGGCCCCGGGGCAGGGCAGAGATAAACTCTGCGGCACAGCTCACCTGCGCGGCAGCCATGATTTCTTCATCGGTTAGGTTTGCATTTACAAAGGTAATGCTGTCCCGGATGGTCCCCGATAAGAGCAGATTTTCCTGGGGAACATAGGCAAACAGCTTTCTGGTATGCCTGTCGACGGGTATCCTTTCACCGTCATCAAGCTGAATGCCTATACTCCCCCCGGTGGGCGCAAATACTCCCAGCAACAGTTTTATAAGGGTGCTTTTACCGATGCCGGATATACCGGATATCACGGTAAAATCGCCTTTTTCTATGGTCAAATCGACTTGGTTCAGCACCATGGTCCGGTCGTACCGGAAGGAAACGTCTTTAAACCTTATGCTTTGCATAGCTTTATATAGTGCGGACAGATTCATGTCCTGCCTGTTGATTTCAAGCTCATCCGGCAGGTTCTCAAGCTCCATCATGCGTTCTGCCGAGGCAATGATGCCGTACGCTTTAGGCAGCAGCCCGGACAGCCCGGCAAAAGGCGACTGCACCTGGCCCACAAGCTGCAGGATGGCGGTGAGGGTGCCGAAGCTGATGGTTTTTGCAATCAGGCCAAAGGAACTCCAGACCAGGGCATACAGGTATCCGATGGAAAAGACAAAGGAAAAACCTGAATTTGCCAGGATGCTGACGGTATTCCTTTTGACCTTTACTTTGTAATGCTCCTGCTGAAGCCCCGCCGATTTGTCATTTATCTCGCGCTCCACACCGAATGTTTTTACAACAAGCATGCTTTCCAGTATTTCCTGTATAAAGGAACGCACCACGCCGTCTTTTTCCTGCATGTTTTTATGCAGGTACTTGAGCCTTCCCCGGAAAAACTTGGTGGTAAAAAACAACAGCAAACCGCCTATAGCAAAAATCAGGGCAAAGGAAGGGTCAAACACGCACAGCACCGCCAGGGCGGAGAGCAGCTTTGTCAGCAAGCCGGTAATATTAGGCAGAATGGTGGTGACGCCCTCGCTGACCACGGTAATATCGCTGGTCAGCCTGTTTAAAAGCTCGCCGCTGTGATAGCCGGTAGTGCCCGCATAATCCTTTTGCAGGATTTTCCCGAGGAGCTTCGTCTTATAGCCCATTTCCAGCCTGCCCTGTATCCGGACTTCAAGTTTTCCGCAGGCGATGCGCAAGACAAGCTGCAACACGATCACCGAAAACAAGTATAAGCCCTGTGTCATCAGGATGTGCTTTTCCCCGGCAACGGCACCGTCGATGACGCCGCGGCTGGCCAGGGCAAAGAGAACGCCGCAGCCCGCAAACAGCCCATATCCCACAATCAAGGCAATCATAGGGAGGAGCTGTGTTTTAGAATTTTGATATAGCCATGCAAGTGTTTGTCTATCCTTCATTTTCCTTATCTCCCATTCGGAGGTTAAAAATATGTCTCAGGAACTGCTTCCATCGAAGATATGCCCACCGGACAGGATACCCCCAAACCCAGAGTCTGCAATAGGACCGGTACCAGAAGTTATCACAGGATATATATTTCCCGTCCCGCCAGAAGCCCTTGACCACACCCAGCACCTGTGAAGGCAGGACCGGATATTCCTTTACGCACTGATGGTCTTCGGCCACCACATAGCCGTCCGCCTTTACCGCGATAATCCTGTGCAATATGTATTTTCCGTCCTTGCGGACAAAGAGGGGAAGGTCATATTTCCTTAAGCGCTTTTCCTGCGGTTTCACGATACACACCTTATCCCTGCGGTGGTGCAGCAGCGGCAGCATGCTGCTGCCGGTCACCGTAAAAATGACTTTGCTGCCGTTTTGCAGGGTTTCCTCCAGCAGCGGGGAAAGCTCCGACATGGCAACCCTTTTATTCAAACAGATCAGCCGCCTTTAGCTTGGCAAGGAATTCCGAAATATCCGTATTTGCTTCTGTCTCATCCACTTTGTATTCCTCCAGCAGAACGGAAAGCAGTTCCCGCTCGGTTTTCTCCTGCTCAAGCTGTTTCCATAAAAATACGCCTGTCCCGTTTAAGGTAATCATGCCGCTGAAATCAAGCGCCGCCTCGCCTGTCGGCACAACCACATGGGTTCCCGCAACCTCTATCATGATATAACTGGATTTGATTTTCATGCCATTCTTCACCCCTTCGCGATATTGTTTATCGTGTCATAGGACAGCTTTACCGCATCAATGCTGACGGTGCAGCCCATCTGGTACACGGCCGTCTTTTTTAGCAGAGCATCCAGCAAAGCCAGGAGCCTGCTCATTTTATTACTGTCGCTGTTTGGACGCAGGCTTTGATAGATCAACATCCGCACCGCAGGGGGCGGAGAAAAGCACCGCCCTGTGGTCCAGCGCCAACGCCGAAGCATGCAGGCAAAAGCCGTCAAACTCTAATAAAGCGCGGGAAAACGCAAAGCCTGTCTGGATATATTCCAGTTCGTCAGAACTTAATTGAGGAAATTTTTCCCCTGCTTTTTTCAGGGTCTCAGCGCTGATCTGTATGGTAATGTCTGCCGGACCATCCGTATCCGTACGGTATGGTTTTCCCCGTTTCAGCAGGGTTTTGCCCGAGCATTCCAGCTCTACCGTTAAATCAGCTATTTTATACAGGTTCATAGCAACCTCAATTCTTTCAATAGTCGCCGATATCAGCGCCGTCAGATTCCTCATTACCGTTGTCCGAACCGCCGCCTGAATCACCACCTGAGCCACCTGACCCGCCCGAACCGCCTGTATTTCCCGTATCGCCCGTCGGTGTGGGACACGGCGTATTATCAGTCAGCAGCTTGTCTAAATCAATACCTTCCTTTTCAATGACCCAGTTCCCTGAATCGCAGTTCCTGATTTTGATTTTATCAGCGCTGCCTCCGCGTAAAAACGTGCTTCCTGAAACTGTAACATTCTCAAGGCTGACGGCTCCTTCGCCGATCCCCTCTGCAAGATACAGGTTTCCTGTGATTTTCATATTCTGCAATACCGCGTCCTGAGTATTGACCACCACATTGCCGCCCGCATCCCCGCTGTAATTTCCCGGCTGGTAAATATATAGTTTGACAATATTGTCCAGCATCTGCACCGCTTCGGCACGGGTCAAGTTGCCCGACGGGTCGAACAGGCCGCCTCCCTTGCCATGCATATAGCCTGCCGCTTCCATGCCAAAAATTGCTTCCTTTGCCCAATCGGGCAGGTTGGTATCTATAAAGCCTGAATGGCTCCCGGAACTCCCTTCTACGGCAAAAATTCTCGAGAACAGCACCGCCGCTTCGGCGCGGGTCAGCGGATCGTTGGGACGCGCCAAACGGTTTCCGCTGTCATCAAAGCTGCCTTGCAAGACACCCCGGGCATACGCTTTTATCAGAGCGTCATAATACCAGTCATCCTTCTTCACATCGGAAAAAGGAGTTGCAGTTGTCTTACTGTAGCCGAAAATCCGTCCCAGGATCACCATCATTTCAGCCCGGGTGATTTGTCCGTAGGGGTAGAAGTTGATTCCATCGCCTTTAATGATGCCTTTGCTGCTCCAATTATCAATTGCCGGTTTTGCCCAGAAGTCTTCCCGCACATCACCAAATGCGGCAGCGGCAGGCTGACTGCTTGCCTGTTCTGCGGCAAACACTTCGCCGCATGTTACGGCAAAGAACATCGCCACTGACAAAAGCAGTACGGCCATGCGGTTAAACTGTTGCCTCCTCATATCGAAACCCTCCATTATCTTTTCACAATCTGTCGTTGCATTTAAAAGGGGACATTTCTCAGCCATAGAGGAATGCCTCTTAGCAGAGATATGTCCCCTTAACTTACACCTTGTAAAACAGGCAGGCAGATGGTTCCGCCTGCCTGTTTCGGTTTTATCAATAGTCTCCTATGTCTCCGCCGGGGCTGCTGTCGGTGATATTTCCCTCGATCTCAAACTCGGTAATTTCAATTTCCGGCTTCTCATATGATTTTTGGGGCTGTTCATTTGGGTTTTTCAAGGCGCTCACATCCATCACTTCCTCTCCATCAATTTATTGTTTATTCCGTCGTCCGGTTTACAGTATTGTCGCTGTAGACCGTAACAATATTGCCGCCGGCATCCGTTGTTTTACAACAACTAAATATTAAAAGAAGCTTTAAAGCCCGAGAATTCGGGCTTTTCTCTTGTCAATCTTTGTGTATAATAATGTTGTGAATGTCGTGTATTGCGACATAATGGGCTTAGA
>Ga0209643_1000157_pt1 | contig 161780 bp, 152 predicted proteins | sample AutmiccBRH37_all_FD_187383 | JGI IMG/M metagenome (GOLD analysis project Ga0209643, IMG submission 187383) | Deep subsurface microbial communities from Mt. Terri, Switzerland - Autotrophic microbial communities BRH/37_all (SPAdes) (version 2) | ecosystem: Environmental > Aquatic > Deep...
AGGGGCGGCCCCGCCAGGGCCATTGACCCAGAAGAGGTCAAGAAAATGCATGCCATTCTTGAAGGGGCCGGTGTTGGCCCCCTTCTGGTTCATGCCCCTTACTACATCAACCTTGCTAGCGAAGATATGACGGTTCATCAGAACTCTATCAGGCTGCTTCGCGAGGAGATGCAGCGCGGCGCCGACATGGGGGCAGCAGCCGTGATTACTCACATAGGTAGCCGGCCTGGCGAGGTCGCCCAGGCCCTGGCGGTGATAGCCAGCGCCATCGTTGAGGCCATCGGGGAGAGAGACTGGCCCCTGCGTCTTCTGTTGGAGAACACTGCTGGCAGCGGCAATGAGCTGGGTTGGTCCTTTGACCAATTGCAGGCCTTGCTTGAGGCCATTGACAACGAGGTCGTCGTGGGGGTTTGCTTCGATACCGCCCATGCTCATGGTGCTGGATATGACATGTCCTCCAGGGAAAATGTGCGCCGGGTGTTTTCAGAGTTCAAGGAGACAATCGGCTCTGGGAGACTCCACGCGGTCCACTTCAATAACACAGCCATTCCCGTTGGTTCCAAGCGGGACAGGCACGCAAATCTCCTTGACCCTGATGGTATGATAGATAGTGATGCCACCGGGGAGATCCTCTCCCTTCTGGGTGCTTTGGGTAGAGAGTTGCCGGTATTGATGGAGACCCCCGGCGACCCCGGCCAAAGGCAGGAGGATCTTGCAGCACTAAAGGCATTGAGGCCCTAGCGTCGTATATGTAGCCTCAACAGCGAATAGACTACAGCTAGCTCCACAAAGGGGGTCCACGCACAATGTCTTCCAGGGCTTCACTTCGTCTAAAATCAGTCTTGGTTCTCTTCCTGACCATCACTCTCTGGCTGCCAGGCTCTGCCGTCACTGCCCGGGACATAGATATTGGCCTCTGGGAGGGCCGGGCTACCGCGCGAATCCAGGGAGCTGTGGGTATAGCGATGGTGCAGAGCCCACTGGCCCCTGAGCTTGGCGCTGGGTTCCAGAGTCCGATCCCGGAGGGAGCAGCCCCCGAAGTCGCAGACCTTCTGGCTGTTGGCGCTCGGCCAGTTAAGCTTCTGGCATCTCTTTCAAGCCTTTCCCTCGGCCAGGTCCTGCAGTCAGCCACTGGGGCGGGCCTCCACCGGGGTCGTGAGACAGATCTAATTGGTGAATCCCTGTGGAACCTTACGATGGAGGACGACGCCACCTCAGTCTTCACTGAGAGTGGATTGCAGACACAGGAATATGCCCTGATGAGCCCGGGCTCAAGCGCTGATGGAGTAGGGTTGTGGGCCCCCGGGCAGAAGGGTGACATGCCGGTGGCCTTTACCACCAGCGCCCTCCGCCTGACATCGTCCGCAACTCCCTTAGGGATCAAGGGCCTTACCTACCGAGGGGTATTCATCGTCTTTCAGGGACAGGGTAGTAACGGCATAACGGTGGTGAATCGTCTTCCCATAGAGGAGTACTTGAGGGGTGTTGTTCCGGGTGAAATGCCGGCCAGCTGGCCCTTAGAGGCTCTCAAAGCTCAGGCCGTGGCCGCCAGGACCTATGCCGTTGGTAATCCGGGTCGGTTCTCGAGTCGCGGGTTTGATCTGACCGATACCGTGATGTCTCAGGTCTACCGTGGTATCGCTTGGGAGCAGCCCTCTACAGATAGGGCCATAAGGGAGACGGCTGGTCTGGTGGCCAGGCATAATGGCCGTCTTATCTCAGCCCTCTATTTCTCACACTCTGGCGGGCATACGGCATCAGCCGAAGAGGTATGGGGCGGGAGCGTTCCCTATCTCGTTGGGACATCTGCCACCTTCGAGGGGCGCTATAGCTGGAGGCGGTTCCTTACCGCGGCAGAAGTCAACGATGCCATCCTGGGTTCAACGGCGCTATTTTCCTCTTTGAGGGGCCCTGACCTTCAAGGTCCAACGGCATTTTCCGTTACGGGCAGAACTCCGAGCGGGAGGGCGGATAATGTTTACCTTGAAACCGCGAGGGAGAGAGTAGAGATACCAGCTGTTCAGTTCCGGAGCAAGGTGGGGAGTTTCAAGATTAGGAGCACCCGCTTCACGGTGGACCCAGTACCCTCCCTGGTGACCTTTACCAGCCCTGGGATTGAGGCAACACTGCTCTTACCCCCGGGTGATTCCCTGATGGCTAGTGGATTCCCTGCCACCCGTGCTTTCTGGTATAATGGCCAGGTTCGGTTCATCTCCTCGGCCAGTAGTCCTACTTCGCTGGGGAGCCATCTGGGCCCGTTCATGATGAGCTACCCCTTGGGCTTTGTTGTTAGTGGTGAGGGTTATGGCCACGGCGTGGGGATGAGCCAGTGGGGAGCGAGGGGTATGGCCGAGGCAGGGCATGGTTTTGAAGACATTTTGAAGAACTTTTACCGTGGGATAACCGTTGAGCCCCATTAACTTATCACCAGGATGAAGTCTGGTAAGTCTGGTGTCTCTAGGTCGCGGAAGATGGAGGTCTAAGTGTGTATAAGAGAACAGGTTTGGACAATGGGATGGTTGTTGTTTCAGAGAAACTGCCACACCTCCGCTCGGTAGCCCTTGGGATCTGGGTCAGATCAGGGTCTCGCTTTGAGGGGCCCGACGAGAAGGGCATCTCACACCTGCTGGAGCATCTCTATTTCAAAGGTACCGAGAAGCGCTCTGCCCGGCAGATCTCAGAGGAGATGGATTCCATTGGCGGGCAGTTAAATGCCTTCACCTCCAAGGAATACTCATGCTACTATGCCCGGGTTCTGGACGACCATCTCCCTCAAGCCATGGAGCTGCTCTCTGATATGCTCAAGAACTCAACCTTTGCTGAGGAGGATATCCGGCGTGAGGTAGCGGTGGTGGGTGAAGAGATCCGGCTCTACCTTGATTCTCCCGACGACTACATCCATGACATGGTCTTGCGCGCCACCTGGGGTCAGCATCGATTGGCCGACAAGGTGTTGGGAGAGTGGGATGTCCTGGAGGGCCTGCAGCGGGAGAGTATTGCGGCCTATCGGGAGCAGCACTATACCGCTGATGACATGGTGATTGCCGCAGCCGGCAACCTGGAGCACAGTCACCTTCTGGACCTGGTGGAGCAGCACTTTGGGTTTGAGGGAGACAGGGGAGAAGCGCCGGGTACTGAACCCCCTTCTGTCAAGGCGGAGGTGCTTGTCAAGGAGAAAAAGGATATTGAACAGGTTCACATCTGTGTGGGGGCGGAGGGATTACCTCTAAACCACGAGCAGATCTATGTTCTGCATGTGCTTAACACGATTCTGGGCGGAGGAACTAGTTCCAGGCTATTTCAGGAGATCAGGGAGGAGCGTGGGCTGGCCTACTCAGTCTATTCCTACTCATCGGCCTACTCAGATGCAGGCTTGCTTGGTGTATATGCAGGTACGGGAAAAGACACGGCCCTGGATGTTCTGGCTCTTATCTACGAAGAACTGGCTAAAATCAGGGCTGATGGTGTCTCAGCGGCTGAGGTTAAACGCATAAAGGAGCAGGTAAAAGGAAGCTTGATGTTGAGTCTTGAGAGTACAAGTAACAGAATGGCGCGCCTGGGTAAGTCTGAGGTCTCCCTCAATAGGTATCGCACTCCTGAGGAGATTATCGAGAAGATTGAGAGCGTTACTGAGGCTGAGGTTGCTGAAATGGCCGCCAAGATCTTTGATCCCACCCGGCTGTCTCTTGCCGTTGTGGGTCCTATTAGTGACGAAGAGATTCGATCCAGCCTCAATTCGTGACGGTAAGGGCAAGAGGGTAAGGATATGGGGTAGGGTAAGGATACAGGAGTAGGGAAGGACATAGCGGAAGCTGATCAGACATAGGATTCATCAGGACCTCCCCTGACCGCGAAGGAGGTGAGCAGATGGCATCCCTGGTCTTGATCTTGACAGTCATTGTGCTTGTGTACTTTTCTGTTAAAAAGCGTGTCTACTTGAGATCTCTGAGGGCAAGAGCCGCCGACAGCGAGCTCCCCCTTGAGCCGGAGGAATCCCCAGTCTCCAGAGCTCTCGTAGAACTTGTGGCTGTAGCTGGTGGGATATACTTAGCTCTGATTATGGGCGTCAATTTTCTCAAGCTGTCAATGCCAAATATGGTAATGATTGGTGGAATCGCCTTTGACCCTATGGCGGCCCTTGCTCTTACTGTTGCGATTTGTGAACCCTATGTCCGGCGTCTTCTCCGAGCCAAGTAGAGGATCATCACAGGTTCAAAGGTGTTGTGGACTGTCAGCTTGTTGCACGCATAAGCTTGCCTCTCTTAGGTAAACTACAACTAGCATGTAAATAGACTTGCTAGCAAGGAGGTTAGATATAGCGTGCAAACAGTAGTTGGAGTATTCAGGTCAGAAGGTCAAGCTGACAAGGCCATTGATGAACTCAGGGATGCTGGTTTCAAAGACAACGACGTCTCAGTAGTGAGAAGAGATAACGGTGGCAATGGCGGCGATGGTGGCGGCCGTGGCAGAGACGGTGGCGGCCGTGGTGGAGATGGTGGCGGCCACGGTGGAGACGATAACGGCAGTGTCACCGCCAATGTCGGTATCGACGGGAATTTCACCGATCAGAACCTGAGCGACGGAACAGCCACAGGCGGAACCCTTGGCGGGTTAGCCGGACTCTTAGCGGGTGCCGGTGCTCTGGCCATTCCCGGTATTGGACCCATTGTGGCAGCTGGCCCCATAGCAGGCGCCCTGTCAGGCGCCGTCAGCGGTGGAGTAGCTGGTGGCCTTATTGACTTTGGTGTTCCAGAAGAGCGGGGTAGGCACTTCGAACAAGAGGTCCGTTCAGGCAATATCCTCGCCCTTGTTGAGACCGATGACAAGAAGGTTAGCGAGGCGTCAATGATATTTAGACGCAATGGGGCAACTGATGTTGAAACCCACGAAGGGAAAGATCGCCGCAGGCGGTAGCTTTAGCCCTTAATCTCGCATAAACTGATTTGAAAGAGCAGGGTTCCATTGAGCTTCTAATGGAACCCTGTTTCGTTAGGCGTCTGGCAAAAGTTATGAGAATAGGTTAGACTAGTATTCGAGGCAAGAAGAGAAAGGGGTTGCGTCCTTGATCAGACTCGCTGTGACCGGAGCTGCTGGCAAGATGGGAAGGGCTATGGTCAGAGGCATCCTTGAGCAGGCTGACATTGAGATCGTCGTCGCAGTAGACCCTGCGGCCCTTGACCAGGATCTGGGCATCGTTGCAGGCAAGGGCAGACTGGGGCTTATGATTGCGGGTGATCTTGAGACGGCGCTGAAATCACGTGAGGCCGATACTTTGCTGGACTTCACTGTGGCCGACGTATCTGAGAGGAACATTGAGATAGCGTTGAAGCATAGTCTCAATGCTGTTGTTGGTACCACAGGACTGAGAGAGGACTTCCTTCTGTCCGTGGGGGTCGAAGCTGAGAACAGAGGCTTGGCAGTCGCCAACATTCCCAACTTCTCGATAGGCGCTTTCTTCCTGGGCCAATTTGCTCAGATGGCTGCCCGGGTCTATGAGATGGCGGAGATTGTGGAAATGCACCATGAAACCAAGAAAGACGCGCCGTCAGGTACTGCCAGGTCCTATGCTGAAAAGATCCAGGCCTTGACCAAGAGTCAGGTGCCAATCCATTCTCTAAGGTTGCCTGGATACATAGCTGTCCATGAGATTCATCTTGGTGGTCCGGGGGAGACCCTTGTTTTAAGGCATGGTTCTACCGATCGGCAATCGTTTCTTTTCGGGGTTCTGTTGGCCCTAAGGAGAATTGACGGGATGCGAGGCCTCATCAAAGATCTCAGCCCTTTCCTTCCAGAAGAGCTTGGAAGGGGCTCTGAGTAGGGGCGACAGCATCACCAATATTCCCTCTGGTGCATATTGAATAAAGAAAGCCTGGTATATCCTGCATCTGGAGTGATTGTGATGGAAGGTCTTAGAGTAGCCGTGGTTGGCGCCACGGGTTTGGTGGGCCAGAAGATATTAGAGATTCTGGGCGCTGGCAGAATACGGGTGGCTGAACTCAGGCCAATGGCATCTCAACGTTCAGCTGGCTCTTCGGTGGAGTTTAGAGGAAGAAAGCTTACCGTAATTCCGGCAGGCCCCAGGGAGTTCGCTGGCTGTGATGTAGCTTTCTTCGCTGCCGGATCCTCTGTCAGCAAGGAGCTAGCTCCCGCCGCGGTGAAACAGGGGGCCATTTGCATAGATAAGAGCAACGCCTTTCGGATGGATCCATCAGTTCCCCTTGTGGTTCCAGAGGTCAACAGTGCTGATCTTGCCCTGCACTCTGGGTTAATTGCCAGCCCGAACTGCTCAACCATCCAGTTGGTAATGGTGCTAAAGCCGCTTCACGATGCTGTTGGGCTGGAGAGGGTTGTGGTCAGCACCTACCAGTCGGTTTCGGGAACTGGCCATGCCGCCGTTGCAGAACTGCGCCAACAGTCTATTGATATCCTCGAGGGGAGGGAGGCGAGGGCTGTTGTGTATTCCCACCTCATCGCTTTCAACCTGATACCTCAAATTGATTCTTTTGATGACAGCGGATATACCCTTGAGGAGAGAAAGCTGATGAATGAGTCACGAAAGATCCTGGGCCTGCCCGACCTCAAGGTAACGGCAACAGCAGTCAGGGCCCCGGTATTCTTTGCCCACTGCGAGGCAGTAAACCTGCAGACAAGGAAGCCTCTAACCCCTGCTAACGCCAAAAGGCTACTGGGTGAGGCTGAAGGTGTTTCGGTAATTGACGATCCCACACAGCATCTGTATCCAACGCCGGTTGATGCTAGTGGGAGAGATGAAGTCTTCGTGGGCCGCATTAGAGAGGACCATTCTGCAAAGAATGGGCTGGACCTTTGGATTGTAGCAGACAACCTTCGAAAAGGTGCTGCCACCAACGCTGTTCAGATTCTTGAGGCCTTGATACGCAGAGGAATGGTCTGAGACCATTGGAGGGAGGAACAGTTGAGGATCGTAGTCCAGAAATTTGGTGGCACCTCAGTCTCCAGTGAGGAGCTTCAGTTGAAGGTAATAGATAGGGTTAGGGATGCCCTGGACAGGGGGGTGCGGCCTGTCGTAGTTGTCTCTGCCATGGGGCGTTCTGGAGATGCGTATGCCACCGACACCCTTCTTGATCTTGCCAGACAACCGGGTCTAGAGTCTTCACCCAGGGACCTGGACCTGATGATGTCATGTGGCGAGATTATATCAGCAACAAACCTTTCCAGTAGGATGCGGAAACGGGGTTTGGCGTCTCGGGTGTTCACCGGTGCCCAGGCAGGCATTGTTACTGATCACAATTATGGCAAGGCTCGAATCATCCGGATTGAGCCGGACGGGGTTCTCAAGTCGGTAGGGGAAGGGGTTATTCCAGTTGTCTGTGGTTTTCAGGGCACAACAGAGACCGGAGATGTGACCACCCTTGGCCGGGGCGGAAGCGATACAACGGCAGCCGCGCTTGGGGCCGCTCTTAAGGCAGAGCACATAGAGATATTCACCGATGTTGACGGTATCAAGACCGCCGATCCTATCATCGTCCCAGAGGCGCGAACACTGGCCTCCATAACATACCATGAGATTTCGCAGATGGCTCACGAGGGGGCAAAGGTGGTTCACCCGCGGGCCGTCGAGATTGCTAGAGCCAAGAACATACCTGTTTGGATCAAGCCCCTATCAAGTGATCTGCCGGGAACCCTTATAACGTCAATGGAACCCATCGAGGGGCGTTGGACTGAACTGCCTCGGGAGAAGCTCATTACGGGGGTTACTCATCTTCAGAGCATAGCTCAGGTGGTTGTTCATGGCGACGATGGCAAGGATGAGGTCGGTCTTCCAGTCTTTCAGCGCCTGGCTGAGGCTGATATAAGTGTTGACCTGATTAACGTATCACCTGAGCAGAAATCATTTACTATATCAGTTGATGATTTGCCCAGGACCAAATCGATTTTAGGAGCCCTGGGGGTCCAATTCTCTGTTCGAGAGAGGGTTGCCAAGGTTTCCATTGTGGGGGTTGGCATGAGGGGTGTTCCGGGTGTTATGGCCAGCGTTGTCCAGGCCCTGGACGATGAAGACATACAGATCCTGCAGACAGCCGACTCCCATATGACGATATCCTGTCTCGTGCATGATAGTGACACAGGCAACGCGGTCCGGGCGCTGCACAGGCAGTTTGGTCTTGGTAAAGGGACTGATGAAGGAGGGTCACAGTGAGACATTTCGGCGAGATCTTGACTGCCATGGTCACCCCATTGAAGGCTAGTCTTGCGGTGGACTACGATAAGGCAGTCACACTGGCTCGCCATCTGACAGAGACGGGTGGGTCAGATGGGCTGGTGGTCTGTGGAACAACCGGTGAATCGCCAACCCTTACAACAGAAGAGAAGATCCGGCTCTTTGAGGTAATACGAGAGGCAGTTCGCGGCGAAGCCTTTGTGGTGGCGGGTACCGGATCAAACAATACCGCAGCCACCCTGAAGCTAACCAGGTCTGCAGAGGCGGCTGGGGTTGACGGTATCATGCTGGTCACCCCCTATTACAATAAGCCCCCGCAGCGGGCCCTTTACCATCACTTCAAGGATGTGGCCGCCGCTACAGAGCTGCCTGTCATGCTCTACAACGTACCGGGGCGAACGGGTTGTAACATTGACCCGAAAACCGTGCAACAGCTAGCAGAGGTCGACAATATCGTGGCAGTAAAGGAGGCCAGTGGCGATCTTGACCAGGTGTCATGGCTGGCGGCCAAGACTGACCTGGCAGTCTACAGTGGTGATGACAGTCTCACCCTGCCGGTTCTGAGCGTTGGTGGCAGGGGCATCGTCAGTGTTGCGTCACACGTAGCCGGGAACGGGATTCGTGAGATGATTGAGGCCTACGCCTCTGGGAAGACGAGTGTAGCATCGGATATTCATCAGAGACTGTTTCCGTTGTTTAAGGCTCTTTTTATTACAACCAACCCCATTCCCGTCAAGGCTGCTCTACGCCTCACTGGTTTTGACGCCGGGTCCCTGAGGCTACCATTAGTAGAGGCAACAGACGAAGAGGTCACCATCATTAAGCAGGCAATGATAAAGGCCGGAATACTTGAGTAGGGTATATTTGAAACGAGGTGTCGCTAGTAATCATGCATAATTCCAATGAAGGTCTATTATCTATCATCCCTTTAGGGGGGCTTGGGGAGATCGGAAAGAATTCCACGGTGATTGAGTGCGGCAAGGACATCATTCTGATCGATGCTGGCCTTGCCTTTCCTGACGATGAGATGCTGGGCATTGATATTGTAATCCCTGATTTTTCTTATGTCTATGAGAACAAGGAGCGGGTCCGGGCAATCGTCCTAACCCATGGCCACGAGGACCACATCGGGGCCTTGCCTTATCTCCTCCAAGAGTTGGACGTGCCTGTGTACGGAACAAAACTAACGCTGGGATTGGTCAAGGGTAAACTGGCCGAGCATGGCATGGCGCTTCACCCATCATCGATGGAGATCACCCCAGACCACATTATTGATCTCGGCCGACTACAATTGGAGTTTTTCAGGGTCAACCACAGCATCGCCGATGCAGTGGGTGTAGCTGTTGCCACTCCCCAGGGCCTGGTGGTCCACAGTGGTGATTTCAAGTTTGATCAGACGCCTATTGATGGCAACATTCCCGGTTATCACAAACTGGCAAGTCTGGGAGATCGGGGGGTGCTGGCCCTCCTGTCTGATAGCACCAACGCTGAACGCCCCGGCTATACTCTGTCGGAAAGAACTGTTGGAGATACCCTGGATGAGATTGTGCGGGTTGCTGAGAAACGGGTCATGGTGGCAACCTTTGCCTCAAACGTGCCCCGTATTCAACAGGTGCTTAACGCGGCCGAGAGGTCTGGTCGGAAGGTAGGTGTGGTTGGCAGGAGTATGGAGAATGTGGTGGACATCGCCCTTGATTTGGGCTACCTATCAGTTCCCGCTAACCTCATTTGGGAGGTGCAGGAACTTCAAGACCTGCCACCAGATGGTGTTGTCCTCCTGACAACCGGGAGCCAGGGTGAGCCATTCTCGGCGTTGACCCGGATTGGCGCTGGTACCCACAGGCACATCAAGATAGAGCCTGGTGATACAGTTATCATGGCAGCAACACCGGTCCCTGGCAACGAAAAGCTTGTTGCGCGAGTGATAAATAACCTCTATCGCCACGGTGCCCATGTTCATTACAATATCAATTCTGGTGTTCACGTGTCGGGCCACGCAAGTAGAGAAGAGCTCAAACTCATGATCAATCTGGTTAAGCCAGACTGCCTGATTCCAGTTCATGGTGAGTACAGGCACCTGGTCCACCATGCGGAACTGGCCCGTGATATGTGTGTTCCAGAGGTCCTGGTTGCCGAGAATGGCGACCGGATTGTGCTCGATGGGGATAATGCCTGGATTGATGAAAGGGTAACGGCTGGCCCAATCCTTGTCGACGGATTGGGTGTCGGCGATGTCGGAAATGTAGTACTCCGGGACAGGCAGCAGCTGGCAGAAGACGGTATTGTCGTTGTTGTACTCTCAGTGGACTCAAAGTCAGGGCGAATTGTGGCAGGTCCTGACATCTTATCACGAGGCTTCGTCTATATTCGCGAGTCCGAGCACCTGATGCTTGAGGCGCAGGATCGGGTGGCCGAAGGACTGAAGGGCTACGATAGGGGTCAACTGCTCGAGTGGGCTTCAGTCAAGAGCAAGGTCAGGGAGGTTCTTAACGGGTTCTTCTATGAGAAGACCAGGAGAAGGCCGATGATCCTGCCGATTGTCATGGAGGTCTAGAGACCAGTAAGGGAAGCAGGGCGCCACCAATAACGCAAAACTACGATCCGGCCCAGTGATAGCACTGGGCCGAATATTTTGGCCTGCAGTTATCTCATACTAATAACATTCAACAAGTTAACAAGAGGGGTGGCTCACTATAATGGAGCACCATACCAATGCGATTCCTGACAAGAGACGTCGCCGTATTCAGGCCTGCGGTATAGACGACATATGGGCCAGAGACAGTCTCAGTCATAACCCAGGTCCAAGTGTAACCCCAAAGACGCCGCCGGGGGCAAAGCCCGCACCGCGACCGAGACGGAGGAACAAGAACCCTAAAGAAAGGCGGCCGCAGCAGCAGAAGGAAACACCCGCCGAGAATATTGAGAAACTGGGTACACCTGACGTTCCCTTAAACAAAAGCAACATCCACTGCCTGACAATTATCGGGCAGGTAGAAGGGCATCTGACCTTGCCTCCTCAGAACAAGACTACGAAGTACGAGCACGTAATGCCGCAGCTTGTCGCATTAGAGCTCAATCCAGAAGTAGAGGGTGTAATTGTTGTGTTGAACACCGTCGGTGGTGACGTTGAGGCAGGACTTGCCCTAGCTGAGATGATAAACAGTCTCTCAAAGCCCTCTGTGTCTCTGGTTTTGGGCGGCGGTCATTCCATTGGTGTGCCTATCGCAACGGCCTGCCACAGGTCCTTCATTGCCCATTCAGCTACAATGACCATACACCCTATCCGGCTCTCAGGCCTGGTGATTGGGGTACCACAGACCTATGAGTATCTTGATAAGATGCAGGACAGGGTTGTCAAGTTCGTTGTGAACCACTCGAAGATAACTGAAGAGAAGTACCGTGAACTGATGTTTAGAACCGGCGACCTGGCCCGCGATATTGGAACGGTACTGGTGGGCGCGGACGCCGTTGAGATTGGCTTAATTGATGAAGTTGGGGGTATGGCAGAGGCCCTTAACGCACTGAAGAAGATGACCGATGCCCGGAAGTTACCCACCACCCTCGGAAATGGCGACAGGAGTGAGTCTTAGATGCTGTACACCCCAATGCCGATAGAGATGATATTCGGGGACCCCTATTCAACCGATCAGGGTACTGAAATGGTGGTCATGGACCACAAGGGAGTCAAGGTCCTTGCAAGGCGGCATCAGAATGCAATGGGGCATGGCAAGATTGAAAGGGTTCTCAGCACAGACCCTCAGGACTACCTGAACCCTGCACTGGCTCCGGGAACAACCATCCAACTCTAGGGCCCGTCTCCAAGCAGCCACTGTGATATAATAGCAGGGAAATTGATAAGCATCCAACATGGATGCTTATCTTCATTTCAGTTAGGGGAGTGGACCACTTGATCACGATAAAGGCAGTCATCCTTGGGATCATTCAGGGCCTGACTGAGTTTCTGCCGGTCAGCAGCTCAGGGCACCTTGTACTCTTTCAGGACCTGCTGGGCATGGATCTCCCAGGACTATCCTTTGCCATCTTTCTTCACCTCGGCACACTGATATCGGTACTGATTGTGTATTGGCGTACGGTAAACGCCATGGCAGGTTCCTTTGGGGCCTGGATTAGGGGGCAGGTGCTATGGAGAAACAGCTCAGACCTTCGCCTTCTGGGAATGATCTTTGTTGCCACCATTCCTGCTGGCGTCATCGGGGTGGCCTTAAAGCCATTGTTTGAGACCGCCTTTGAATCAACGCTTACGGTGGGGTTCATGCTTCTCCTGACTGGAGCGACCTTGTGGGTGGCAGAAGCTGTCCCTGTGGGCAGGAAGAGTGTTAGCCGGGTCGGAGGGCTGGATGCGATTGTCATCGGAACATTCCAGGCCCTGGCCATCCTCCCCGGTATATCTCGCTCCGGAATGACGATCTCTGCGGGGATTTTCAGGAACCTTGATCGTGAAACCGCCGGCAAGTTCTCGTTTCTCATGTCAATACCTGCCATTGTCGGCGCCGCCGCTCTGGATCTCGTTGACCTTCTACACGGGGGTGTCCTGTCCACCGGGCTCCCGGTTGTCGCGGTGGTTGCTGGTACCCTGGCGGCGCTGGTTTCAGGCCTGTTTGCCATCAAGATTCTACTGCGGATTCTCCGTGGCGGACAACTCAGGGGTTTCTCGTATTACGTCTGGGCACTGGGTATTCTGATCATTGGCTGGAGATTGCTGCCCCTGTGAGTCCCTGCAGGGTTGAGGCAGGATTCAGCAGGGCAAGAGTGAAATCTTCTAGCCAGTGGGGTGATTACAGTGGGGAACAGAAAAGATGATGACGAGGCCAGACTGAGCGGCGTAAAGCATGAGATATGGGGAGTGGCTCTCCTTGCCATCGCCCTGTTGACTATCATGGCCCTGTACCTGCCGGGTATGGGTTCCTTCGGTTGGTGGGTGGCCCGCGGGTTAATGTTAACCTTGGGCGACGCAGCCATCGCCCTGCCCATTGCCATGGGCCTGCTGGGGACCAGTATTCTCTTTACCCGGAGTGGCCTGTTTCTCACTGGCAGGAATGCCGGACTCTTTACCGGATTCCTTACAGTGGTGGCTTTTCTTCATATCTCGGTTCCCCAGGAGAGTCTCTTCGAGTACGCGCGGTTGGGCGCGGGAGGGGGTTACCTAGGCGCCGCGCTGAATTGGGGCCTCCTCTATGCCTTTGGTCTTACAGGAAGGGTTGTGGTTCTGTCTGCCCTGGCGATTGTTGCCTTGATGCTTTCCACGGACCTGTCCATTGTGGCGGTTCTGCTGTTTACCAGGGGAATCATACTGAGGATCCTGCGCGGGATTGGTGGGGTTCTATTGGAGCTTCGCTTTCTTCTTATTACTCGCCCAGGGGCGTCAGCGCACCGCGAGACAAGGAAAAGCGCCAGCGACCTGGCGAGTGAGGTCCTCAGCCGCAGGCCCGAGGACTACCACAGTGGAGGCAACCCAGGCCCTGACGGCGGTGGTGGTAATGGAAGCAAGGAGTCTAGCGTTAACAATGGTCCAGATGACAGGGTGGTCCTTGCGCGCCAGATCAAGTTTGGGCCCAGCCTTTTCTATCAGGTCCCAAAGGTCAATGATGTCTTTAACCAGGCTAAGGGAAGGGCCACTGTCAGTAGTGATCGGGATATTCAGCAGATGAAGGAGCACCTTGAGCAGAGCCTGGCCAGTTTCGAGGTGGAGGCGGAAGTTGTCGACATCGTCTCAGGCCCACGGGTTACAAGGTTTGAGATTCAACCGGGGCCAGGTGTGAAGGTCAAACATATTACAACCCTTGCCGACGACCTTGCTCTTAGTCTAGCCGCCAGCGGCGGCGTACGCATTGAGGCGCCGATACCTGGAAAACGAGCCATCGGCCTTGAGGTACCGAATAATCGCATTAGCTATGTGGCCATTAGCGAGGTGGTTGGATCTCCCCAGTTTAAGCGGCATCCCTCTTGTTTGAGGGTTGGGTGGGGATTGGATATCGCGGGACGGCCTGTTGTTCACAGCTTGGACGAGATGGTCCACGTGCTTGTGGCTGGGGCAACAGGTTCAGGCAAGTCATCCTGTATCAACGCTATAATCACAAGCCTTTTGTCAAATACCAGGCCAGATGAGGTGAAGTTTCTACTGATTGACCCGAAACGGGTGGAGCTCAATGTTTACGATGGCATCCCGCACCTTCTAGCGCCGGTTATTACCGATCCCCGCAAGGCAGCGGCCTGCTTACAATGGGTTGCTGGTGAGATGGATAGTCGGTACGAGATGTTCTCAGATTTGCAGGTCCGCGACATCGCCGCCTACAATGAACTGATCGCTGAGGGCCGGGAGGGCGAAAAGGAAAATCTGGGGGCTGGCACTGAGAAGGAACCGCCAAAAACCTTGCCCTTCATCATCGTAGTAATTGATGAACTGGCAGATCTAATGATGGTCGCGCCGGGAGAGGTTGAGGACGCTATTCTCCGGCTTTCTTCCATGGCTCGTGCCGCTGGAATCTACCTTGTAGTAGCGACCCAGAGGCCCTCTGTGGATGTTGTAACTGGGACCATAAAGAGCAACATCCCCTCTCGCATCGCCTTTGCGGTGTCTAGTCAGACGGACTCTCGTGTCATTCTAGATGTCAATGGCGCCGAGAAGTTGCTCGGCAAGGGCGATATGCTCTTTAGCCCTGTGGGCGCTAGCAAGCCAAGAAGGGTGCAGTGCAGTTTTGTGACCAGTTCAGAGATCAGGAGGTTGGTGGCCTTTGTCAAGAAACAGGCCGCGCCTGAGTTTGATGAAGGAATCCTTGAGCTAAAGGCAACTGCCAACGGAATTCAGGGAGGGGATGAAGAGGACGAGCTCTTTGAGGAAGCGGTTCGGATTGTGGTAGAGGCCGGCGAAGCATCCATTTCAATGCTCCAGCGCAAACTCAGGGTTGGCCATGCCCGTGCTGGCCGGTTAATAGACACAATGGCAGAGAAGGGAATAGTAGGTCCGCACCAGGGGCCCAAGCCCCGCGAGGTAATGATGGACCGATCTGCCTATGGAAGGGTCTACGGTGAAGGAGGCGGCGCCAGGAAACAGATGGCCGCAACTAAACAGCCGCCGGCAGAGGCGGGCACCGCCAAGGGAGACCGTAGCGATGATGATGGAGAGGGCAACTGAGAGACTAATCGCCTTTGTTTGCGGTCAGTTTTTCGAGTTGACCCCAGGTCTCTGGGCCCGTGATGCCGTCAACCTTGAGCGAGTACTCGCGCTGGAATCCCATTACAGCCGAGCGAGTCATGGACTCGTATGCCCCGTCTATGCTACCATGGTAGTAGTTGAGCTTGGCCAGCCTGTGCTGCAGGCTGGCCACGGCATATCCTTTGCTTCCAGGATAGAGGGTCGGCCTCTCACCAGAGGAGCGTTTGACTGTCACGGGGGTTCCTCTACCGGTCCAGGAGAAGACCTCCTCGACGGCTTGATTGTGCAGTCTGATGCAGCCCAGGGATATCCACCGACCTATAGACCAGGGGTTGTTAGTCCCGTGGATGCCGTAGTTGCCCCAGGGCACATTGAGTCCCATCCATCTTGTGCCGAGGACGCCGCCAGGATCAACTATCTTGTTGACGATGTGCCATTTACCCAAGGGTGAAGGCGTTGTGGGTTTTCCTACAGCACAGGGGTAGGTCTTAAAGTGTTCCTCATCTGAGAAAACCGTAAGTTGCCTGGCATCAACATCCACCTCTATCGATATGCGGCCCCTTGGCTGGCCAACGCCGGGTGGTGGTGAACCAGGATGCTCAGGCGAATCAGGGCCCTCTGGTGAACCTGGGGAGTCGGGTCCAGGCTCCTGGCTGGAGATCCCCAGGGCACGGTAGGTGTTGGGTCCAACAACACCGTCAACCTTGAGCCCCTTGGCTCTCTGGAGGCTCATTACGGCGGATTCCGTAACTGGCCCATAGATACCGTCTATTTCGAAGGGCTCAAAGCCGAGTTCATCAAGGCGACGCTGGACCTGTTTCACATCGTCACCTTGCATATAGGGCTTTGTCAAATAGAGAAGCCGCCTTCTCGACGATGGTGACATAACCTCACCTCCTGTAGTTTCTGGTTGCATTGTATTCAAGGAGCGAGGCGCCGTGAGAAGACGGCTGTTAATATAGGGTCGTGCCCTTAGTCTTTGGTCCTGTGCCCTTGGCGCCGGCGTTTGAGGTCGGTCAGGCGATTTGTGTCAATGTTTTTTACATTTTCAACGTCGACGAGAGACTCCTCTCGCGGTTGAGGACCGCGGCCAAAGGCAAAGTTTATGTTCTGCTGCTTGAAGAGTTCAAGGGCGAGTTTTCCAGGGCTCGTGGCGTTAATATTGATCTCTGGAAAATCTCGCGCGTTAACATCAGCTTCGGCTACCTGATCGGTATCAGCGCGACTAGAACCTTTTGGCTCAGGGTCTTTGTCACTATCATCTCTGGGGCAAGACATTTGGATAAATACCTCCCTTCTGGGCTTAGTGTTCTCCAGTGAGGCGAGGCGCATAACTGAAGTAACAACAGGGAAATACTCGAGACTACGGAAGGTATTGTCTAGAGAGGAGAGATTAGATGGATTACAACCGGGGGTTTGTTCGGGCGTTTTTCATCGTTGTGGTTGCTATCATCGCCATCTTCACCCTTGGTGCCAGCTTCTACACGGACTTCCTGTGGTTTGTTGCCCTTGGCTACAAAATGGTCTTCACCAAGTTGGTGCTTTACAGGCTGACCGTGGGGGGAGCCACTGGCCTGTTTATAGCTGCCTTTATCTTCATAAATCTGTTGCTGGCCAAGGGGCGACGGCGCATCGTTCCTGGCAGCAACATCATCGACCTGCAACCAGGTATAGAGCGCTTCTTCGACAATAGAATCATCACATGGGTGATGCTAGCCCTCAGCGCGGCCCTGGGAGGCATCATTGGGACTAATCTGAGCAGGTTCTGGATCTTGCTTGCTCAGTTCCTCAACAGAAGTAGTTTTGGCGTCGTTGACCCGGTATTCAACAATGATATCGGTTTCTACATATTTACTCTTCCCATGGTGGAGCTCCTCTACCAGGTACTGGTAGCTTCTATTGTCATTGGGGCCCTTGCTGCAGGGGTCATCTACGTGATCACAATGGCGATAGGGTTCTCAGAGTCCGGCCTTGTGGTCCAACCGCGGGCTAGGGCGCACATGTCGGTCCTGCTGGGCCTGTTCCTTGTGACTAAAGCCATTGGCTACCGGATAAACCTTTGGAAGTTGCTGTATTCCTCTCGCGGGGTCGCCTTTGGGGCAAGCTTCACTGACGTTAATGCCCAGGCGTTAGCCCTCAATGTACTGGCTGTTGTCGCCATTGTTGGGGCAGTAGCCCTATTTGCCAACGCCTGGCTCCGGCGCATGAGCTTCATACTGTGGATCCCTGTGGCCCTGCTTGTGCTGTCCCTGGCACTGGGAAGCGCGTATCCCGCGCTGATGCAGCAGTTTGTGGTTGAGCCCAACGAGTTTGATAAAGAGGCCCCATTTATTGACCATAACATAAGTTTCACCCGGCTGGCCTACGGCCTTGACGAGATCCAGATCCGCGAGTTTGCCGCTGAAGGCAACCTGTCAATGGAACTGATCCAGCAGAATCAGCCAACCATCGCCAACATCCGGCTCTGGGACATCCGCCCCCTGCTCGACACCTATGAGCAGCTGCAAGCGCTCCGGCTCTACTACCGGTTTGTCGATGTGGACGTTGACAGGTACCAGGTGGGAGGTACCATTCGGCAGGTAGCGCTGTCGCTTCGCGAGCTAAACACAGGCAGGCTACCCTCACAGACCTGGGTCAATAATCACCTTCACTACACCCATGGTTACGGGGCAGTTGTCAGTCCCGTGACGGAGGTAGCCAGTGAGGGGCGTCCGATCCTCTGGGTGAAGAACCTTCCACCTGTGGCAGGCGAGGAGTTACTGGAGGTAGGTGGTGAAGAGGACTTGGCCCTGGTCCGGCCTGAGGTCTACTACGGTGAGACCACCGACCAATATGTAATTGTCAAGACCCTGACCCAGGAATACGACTTCCCAGTAGGTGACGTGAACGCCTACACAACCTATGACGGCGACGGTGGTGTTCCATTGTCTTCTTCACTGCACAAGGCGGCCTTTGCCTGGCGTCTGGGTGCCTACCAGATGCTGTTTTCAACAGATATCACCCCCGAAAGCCGGGTAATGCTGTATCGGAACGTCCTTGATAGAACGCGGAAACTGGCGCCCTTTCTCCGCTATGATGATAATCCCTACCCTGTTATTAGTGAGGGAAGGATCTTCTGGATCGTTGATGCCTATACTGTCTCCTCACGCTATCCTTACTCTCAGCCTCACAGAGCGATTGGGGCTAACTACATCCGTAACTCCGTGAAGGTCGTTATCGATGCCTTCAACGGTTCTGTGGATTTTTACATCGTTGACGATGCGGATCCAGTTATCCAGACCTATGATAAGGCCTTCCCTGGACTCTTCCAGGACATATCGGCAATGCCCAGCGGTGTGCGGGCCCATATAAGGTATCCAGAGACCCTGTTCAAGATCCAATCGGACATGTTCTCTGTATATCACATGCAGAATGCCAGGGTCTTCTACCAGCAAGAAGACTTGTGGCAGGTGGCCCGGGAGATCGCCTTCGCCGCATCACAGCAGGAGGTGCAGCCCTACTATGTTGTCATGAGCCTGCCGGGCCTCAGCGAAGAAGCAGAATACGTTTTGATGCTTCCCTTCACCCCCACAAATAAAAACAACATGGTGGCCTGGATGTCGGCGCGAAACGACGGCGAGCACTATGGTGAGCTCCATGTCTTCACCTTCCCCAAGCAGAAGCAGGTTGACGGCCCGCTGCAGATCGAGTCAAGGATTGACCAGGACTCGGAGATTGCCAAGGACCTTACCCTGTGGAGCCAGAGGGGTTCCGAGGTCTTTAGGGGGAACCTGTTGGTGATCCCGATAGCTGACTCCATCCTCTATGTTGAGCCCATATACCTTCAGGCAGAGCAGAACAAGTTCCCGGAGCTCAAGAAGGTTGTGGTGGCCTTTGAGGATAGATTGGTCATGACAGATACCCTGGAGGAGGCCCTGACCCAGCTCTTCGGCGAGGGTATTGTTGACCAGCGGCCCGGCGATGTTGACGGGGCCGTGACTGGGACCCTGGCGGAGTTGATCTCTAGAGCCAACAATCTCTATGAGACTTCACTAGAGGCCCTGAAGGCAGGGAACTGGCCTCTATACGGTGAAACTGTGGAGGAATTGGGACAGGTCTTGGATGAGCTGGAGAGGAACACCACCCAGGAGGATGACATTGTCAATGAGGGGCCTGGACAGTAGCCGTAGCTCGTACTGCAATGCTGCAAAACTGCGAGGTTGTCTCGGCAATAACAAGTACTGAAGTGTCGGGGGGATATAACACGTGAAGACGACAATTGCAGATATACACAAAAGGGTCGGTAGCGAAGTTGAGCTCATGGGTTGGATCTACAACAGACGCTCCAGCGGCTCAATCCAGTTCCTCATCCTGCGTGACGGCAGCGGATTTATTCAGGCTGTTGTCGCCAAGGATGAGGTAACTCCGGAGGAATTTGACCTCTGTAGCAGCCTCACCCAGGAGTCCAGCGTCAAGCTGCGGGGGAGGGTGCGGGAGGATCATCGAGCCCCAGGGGGTTATGAACTGACCGTCACTGGACTTGATGTATTCCAGGTTTCGGAGGAGTATCCCATAACCCTGAAGGAACACGGGATTGAGTTTCTCCTTGATAACAGACACCTGTGGATCCGCACGCCGGCGCAGCGGGCTATCTTGAAGATCAGGGCTGAGGTTATCCGGTTGGCCAGGGGTTTCCTTGATGACAATGGATTTACCCTGGTGGACACCCCAATTCTGACTGGTGCAGCCTGCGAGGGCACATCAACCCTCTTCGAGACAGATTACTTCGGAGAGACAGCCTATCTCAGTCAGAGCGGCCAGCTCTATAGTGAGGCGACCATCGCTGCCCTCGGCAAGGTCTACTGTTTTGGCCCAACCTTTCGGGCTGAGAAGTCCAAGACCAGGCGGCATCTGATTGAGTTTTGGATGGTGGAGCCTGAGATGGCCTTCTTCACCATGGAGGACAGCAATGAGCTGCAGGAGAGATTCGTGTCCCACATTGTCCAGGGCATTCTTGAGGGCTGTCCAGAGCACCTTAAGGAATTGGAGCGAGACACAGGCAGCCTGAAGAGAGTTGTGCCTCCCTTCCCCCGAATAACCTATGATGAAGCCATTGATATGCTTCATGAGAAGGGCTTTGACATTGAATGGGGCGATGACTTTGGGTCTCCCCATGAAACAGCCCTTGCAGAGAGCTTTGACCGGCCGGTGTTTGTGACCCACTATCCGACGGTTGCTAAGGCCTTTTACATGGAGCCTGATCCGGATCGGCCCGAGGTAATCCTTGGCGCTGACCTACTGGCCCCCGAGGGCTACGGGGAGATCATTGGCGGTAGTCAACGGATCCATGATCCAGTGCTGCTGGAGAAGAGGATGCGGGAGCATAATCTGCCCCATGAGAGCTATCAGTGGTATCTTGACCTTCGTAAATACGGGTCTGTACCCCACTCCGGCTTTGGAATGGGTATTGAGCGCGTTGTCGCCTGGATCTGCGGGCTCAATCACCTGAGAGAGGCGATACCCTTTGCCAGGCTCCTTAACAGGCTTCATCCCTAGTGAGGTTTGGTTGGGAAATCGCCATCTGGAGAATACTAACCGGTAAGATGTCAGGCCTGGAGATTACTCCGGGCCTGATGAGCCTGACGAGCCTGACGAGCTTGACGAGCTTGATGAGTTTGATGAGCCTGATGAGCCTGATGCCTGATGATTATGACTGAGGGTGAGCGGTTTGTCCCTTGTAGAGATTGGGAAAATGCTTAGAGAGGCCCGGGAGGAACAGGGCATATCGTTGGATGAGGTCGAGAGAGCGACCAGAATCCGGGTGCGATACATTGCTGCCCTTGAAGCTGGCGACGGCGCTTCCATGCCGGGGGAGGTCTACCTGAAGGGGTTTCTCCGTAACTACGCGGTGTTCCTTGGGTTCGACGGCTGGGATCTGCTCAAGAGGCTTTCGAATGACAGTTCAGATGGCGCCCCGGGTGAGGGTGGTTGCGATCCAGGGCTGTTGCAGGACAGGCAAGACGAAAATAAACCGCTCCCGATCAAGAAGCCCCGGAGGGCTACATTCTTGACGGTGCTGGCAGGGGTACTACTCCTGACTCTAGGCGCGGTGGCTATCGGTTTTGCCAGCCTTTCGGGCGATCCAAACTGGCCTCAAACAGCAAGGGAGGTTCCGTCAGCTACATCAGCTCCCCATGTTGACGGGGGCGGCAACGCGGACAGCGGCACCCCCTCACCTGAAGACCCTGTACGCGACGGGGAGATCACGCAGGAGGAAGTCGCGGTATCAGGCGGCAGTATCGCCAAAGCCGACGACGGCGCTGGAGACACGAGCGGTGGCGCAGCCAAGGCCGACGATGGCGCCGCCAAAGTCGTCGATGGCGCTGGAGACACAGGCAGTAGCGCCGCCAAGGTTGATGATAGTAGGCCTGAGCCAGTTGACGCCTCAGGTGAGATGAAGGGGGAAAGAGGCGCTGCTGGCATCAATGGTAGCAGGGTTGAACCGGTAGAGGCTCTTGAGCCTGACCCGGTTGTTGAGGGCCCCATCTATGTTGAGGACCCCAAAACCAAGGAAGAGCAAGAGACTATAATCTATCGGGCCAAGGGAGACAGACTGGATGTCGGTATTGTTGCCAACGAGTCTTCCTGGATCCAGATTAACATTGACGGAGCAGATGCCGCCTTCGCTGGCACCCTCCAGGAGGGAGACTCTTTGGGCTGGGAGGCACAGCGCTTGGTGAAGATCAGGGCCGGCCGGCCTAAAGTACTGAGGTTCACTGTAAATGGTCAGGAGATTGTGTCTCCCACAGAGGATACCAGAACCTTTCGGATTGAAAAGAAGTAAGCTGCTCAAACAAGCTGCGCAGTTAGACCCATGAGACCCCATGTGCGACAGTCCTCATTAAGCAGGGCAGGCCTGAGCCTGCTCCCCTTTGTTTGTCGAACCTTCGTCTAAAGCGGGGCCACGAGCAATATAGTGAGAATGATGGCCCAAAAAAGCCGGTTGTGTAGACCTGGAGGTGAGGGGATTGGGGGCTAGTATGGCCGTAGTATGGCGAAGGGTGGCGTTTGTGGTCTGCCTGTGTCTGCTCGTAAGCCTGTTTGGTGCTGGGGCGCAGGCAGTTGTCCTCGATAATTACGTGAAGGAGCAGCCGCCACCAAGGATTACAGCAGATGCCGCGCTTCTGATGGATTGGGAGACCGGAAGGGTTATCTATGAGCAGGGGGGATTTGATAAGCGCCCGCCGGCCAGCACAACCAAGATTGTCACTGCTATCCTAGCTATAGAGATGGGAAACCTGGACGATGTGGTTGAGGTCTCCCGCAGATCAGCAGTGACGCCGGGGTCAACTATGAACCTGAGGATGGGACAGAGATACACCCTGCGTGAACTCCTATGGGGGCTCCTGCTCAGGTCAGGAAACGATGCTGCGGTAGCCATTGCAGAGCATGTTGGTGGCTCAGTCGAGGCCTTTGCTGAGATAATGACGGCTAAAGCCCTGGAGATTGGCGCCGTGAACACCTCCTTCAAGAACCCCCACGGACTGCATAACTCCGGCCATTATACTACGGCCTATGACTTGGCGCTGTTCGCCCGTTATGCCCTTGAGATCCCGCTCTTCGCAGACATAGTTGACACGAGGGCAACAGAACTGGAGAGGGATATAGGCAGTGGGTCCTTGCTCCTAAAGAACACTAACAAACTCCTCTGGTCTTTTGAGGGAGCCGATGGAGTCAAGACAGGCACCACAAGCCTTGCCGGGCGCTGTCTTGTTGCTTCTGCCACCCGTAATGGTCACCGGCTCTTGGCTGTAGTGCTCCACAGTGACAACAGGTACCGCGACGCCGCTGGCCTCCTCAACTACGGATTTGATAACTTTACTGTCGTTAACCTAGCTGATAAAGATGAACACATGGCCACTGCCCGTGTTCGATGGGGTATGGTCAAGCGGGTGAAGCTGATGGCTCCTTACGACATCAACATGGTTGTTCCAATTAGCGTGGCTGCCCATCTCAGAACGGAGATCACTTATCCTGTTGCGGACATAACCTCGGCTCCCATTGAAGACAATCAGGTTATTGGCCTTCTGGGCGTGTATACTGGGGAGGAACTGGTGGGGTCCTTTCCTTTGGTGGCGGCTGAAGGGGTAGAGCGCTGGACCCCATGGCGAGCCCTGTGGCAGTGGCTGACGCGGTTGTTTGCTCACTAGTAGCTGTTACGTTGGGTCCAGAAGATGGCCCTGGACGGTCAGGCGGCTTGACAGGAGCAAAAAGGAGAGAAGGGCCTTGGGCCCTCCCCTCAGGTGGGGGGAAAACATTGCTTGTGTCATTAAGTACCGGCGATGACAGCAAGTTACCGGGGATATCGGTTAATGGTTTGCCCCCATTGCTGTTGTCTTAGACCAAGGAGTGACAGTAACAGTTGCTCTACTGCCCTTCTTGATCAAGGAGATCATCCAGAGTCAACAGCTCAAACCCTCTTTCCCGTAGGTTGCTTATGATGGTTGGCAGAGCGCTGTGGGTCTGGGTGGCTCCATCACTGGCGTGCAAGAGTATGATGTCCCCTGGGTGCGCCTTGGCCAGAACCCGTCGGGTAATCTGGTCAACCCCTGGCTTGAGCCAATCCCTGGAATCAGTATCCCAGGTAACTACGGTATAGCCCAACTCCATGGCGGTTTCGATTACCAGGTCGTCGTAGTCACCAAAGGGAGGCCTGAAGAACTTGCACTCAATTCCTGTTACTTCCTTGATGATGTCGTGGGCCTTGGTAATACACTCCTGAACCGCCTCTTTCTCATACTGGCTGAGGTTGAGGTGTTGGTACCCCAGGCTCTCTAGTTGGTGGCCATCCTCCACAATCCTCTTGGCCAGCTCCGGGTGGTTGCCGACCCAGGGGCCCGACACAAAGAAGGTGGCTTCAACTCCCTGCTCCTTCAGGATATCCAAGACGAGAGTGGGGATTGTCTCCCCCCAACTGATATCAAAGGTGAGAGCCAGTTTGTCGTCGAGGGTCTGAACAGACTGGATCGGCTTCAGTCCCCCGCTTATCAGGGCGGTGTAGTCCTCCACACTAGTAAGGGCCCATCCGCCCAACACAAAGGCAATGGTCAGAGTGGCGATAATCAGGAGTTTTCGTTTGATCCTGTCAGAGAGAGTAACCACAATCACTTGAAATCCCCCGCTTCAAGGCATGATCACTGCAGGCAGCTTGGCTGGTAGATACCACTACAAGGGTATTCGCAGGGAGAAGGTATTATGCCGAATTACGCTAGTTCAGGGGAGTTCTCAAGCTTGTTGTTAAGGCGGGCCAGTCGATGCTCCAGTTCATCGACGGCTCGGCTCGCCTGCAGAGTGGCAGGAGCGCTGCGGGCAATGGCCAGGGCCGTCGCAACGGTTTCCCGTGCCATCAGCAGACGTCTCTCCTGGTGCTCATATACCTTGGCCAGCTCAATGTGGGCATAGAGGCTGGATGCGTCACCCAGCGACATCTGGGCCTTCCAGATCTCCTTTGCGCCCTCAATCCTCCCATCTCGTTTATAGAGCATTGAGAGGCGCCGATAGGCCTGGTGTCGAAGGCGGCCGGGAAGGGGACCGGTTAGCGCCTGGCGATACAACCGCTCGGCAAGGGGGATGTTAGCCTCAGCTTCATACAGTCGGGCAAGGTTGTAGCTCTCGATGGGGCTCAGCTGGCCGGTGCTACAGGTTAGTGCCGCTCTTGAAAGGCACAGGCTTAGTAGCCCCATCATTGTAAGCACATCCCAGTAGTTGTGGCTGAAGACTGGCGCAATCAGGTTCGGGTCCATTGTGCGCACGAATTTGAAATAGAGTGAAGGGATCTGGTATCCAGATACATCGTCGTCCCGACAGAACCCAAGCTGTAGCCCTTCAAGGGTGGTGAGCCGACAGTCCGAGGTCGCATATCGCCACACCCTTCGAGCCGCGTGGTACAGGTCAAAGGACTGCAGTCTTGCTAAGGGTGAAGCCATCCGGTTCATGGCATAGCGGCTGGAAAGGAGCGGGAGGTCGAAGGATTTGCCGTTAAAGGTGATGACGAGATCACAACCGTCAAGGTCCAGACCGAGCTGATACAGCATGGGATATTCCAGGGCCGGACTGGGTAGGAAGTACTGCCTGGTTGTTACAGTATTCCCCTGGATCTGCGCGGTGCCGATCATGAAGGCAACAGTGCCAGCGCCATGGGACAAACCGGTGGTTTCAGTATCAAGAAAGAGAACCCGCTCCCAATCAACCCTGGGAAGGCAGCTGTCTCGGGCCAGAACTGATAGGAAATCAACGTCCTGCCTCAGAAGGGTGGCCAGCGTCACGCATCCATGGGAGTCTGACAGGGGAACCTGGCTGCTACGCATAAAGGCTGGCCCGACATCTGTGTCGAGCTGCCTGAGGCCTAGTGTGGACTTGATGGCATTGATGCCTTCAATGGGCAGTTGTGGCTGATTCAAGTCTCGCCTCCTGCTCACTCTGGTGGTTCACTAAAAAGGTTAGTATCCGCGCAGCGGCGGATTTTCCACGGGGTCCTATCTCATTAATCGGACCCACGCATGAAGGGCAGCCTTCCTGGCAGGGGCAGGACTCAACGTGGGCCTGGGCGGTCTTGAGAAGCCGATGATGTAGTGTGTACAGGCGCTGGCTAAGACCAACACCCCCTGGGTAGCGTTCGTAGAAGTATATCGTTGGCCGGCCCGTAAAGGGGGATCGGACCTGAATAACCGGTCGGATGTCACCGGGTTCACACAACAGATGCACGGGGGCAAGGTTTGTCATGATGTTGGCCAGCCCCATCAGGCCCTCCTCGACTTCATCTGAGGAAAGCTGAGCACAGACATCATCGCCAAGGCTGAGCCAGTAAGCGTCGGTGTGCATCTGCTCTTCTGGCAGGTTGATGGGTCCTGAGCCGATGTTCTCATGGGTGTGAAACTTGATCTTCTTGAACATCGTTGCGATTGCGGTGACTAGGACATTGCCGTGGTCACGTCTCAGCCCAAGCTGCTGGCTGCATAACTGCCCGTGATTTTCAGCTGTGTCACGACTCAGGCCAGGGCGTGGAGGAGAATCGACTTGAAGCACCTGAAGGTCTACAGCAAGGTTGGCATCGGTATAGTAGTCAACGCCTACCTGCTTTACGAAGGCCTTCTTTTCAGCGTAATCCAGTTTCTCCACCTGATACAGCTGACCCTGGTGGATGTAGATGGCCTCTTCATGAACAAGGGTAGGGGCGCTAATCCGGTCTACCTCCCCGATTATCAGAGGCTGTCCCGTCCTGGTAATGTCGACAATAACGAAGTTTTCAGCCGTTGCCGACCGAAGGCTGATGTCTTCAGCAGGGAAGGATTCGCTCATCCAGTACCAGCGGTTACCGAGCTTATGGACAATATGCTCCTCTGCCAGTAACTCCAGGGCAGCCCCGGGGTCGGCGGAGCCAAAGAGCTCGCCCTCCATAAATGGGAGTTCATAGGCAGCGCACTTCACGTGGTTGGCCATGATCACCATGTTGTTGGGGTTGGCCAGACCCTGTTCAGGTGAGGCCCCAAAGAAGTACCCGGGTTGGGAGACAATATATTGGTCAAGGGGATTTGATGAGGCAATGAGCACAGCAGCTGAGACCCCTGTGCGCCGGCCCGCCCTTCCCACCTGCTGCCAGGTGGAGGATACACTGCCTGGGTAGCCCACCATCACGCAGGCATCAAGGTTACCGATGTCGATACCGAGCTCAAGGGCATTGGTGCTGACAACGGCCCGGATAGCGCCATCGCGAAGCCCCTTCTCAATCTCCCGCCGCTCCCGCGGTAGGTAGCCGCCGCGGTATCCCCTGATTTGTCCTGGGGCCGGCGGGCGGCTCTTGGGGCCTGACCGGCGCTCACCCGCCAGTTCTTGAAGGTATGTCAGGAGTATCTCTGTGGAGGTTCGGCTCCGGGTAAAGACAATGGTCTGGACGCCGGCACCCAATAGGGGGCGGGCAATCCGCTTGGCCTCCAGCATCGCGCTTCGCCTTATTCCCAGCTGTCTATTGACCACCGGTGGATTGTAAAAAAGCAGGTGGCGTTCTCCCTGGGGAGCGCCACTCTCTGCCACCAGTTGAAAGCGGCGCTCAACAAGGGTCTCCGCCAGCTCCTTCGGGTTGGCAATGGTGGCAGATGAGGCGATCACCTGGGGTGAAGAGCCGTAGAACTCACAGATGCGGTGGAGCCGCCGGATTACGTTAGCAAAGTGGCTACCAAAGACCCCGCGGTAGTAGTGCAGCTCGTCGATGACTATGTACTTGAGGTTTGTGAAGAGCTTAACCCACTTGGTGTGATGGGGCAGAATAGCGGTGTGGAGCATGTCTGGGTTAGTTATTACCACATGACCCGCTGTCCGGATCGCCTTGCGCGCCTGCTGAGGTGTGTCTCCGTCATAGGTGAAGGTCTTAATACTGCGCCCGGAATCCTCAATAACGTCGTGGATGTCAGCAAGCTGGTCTTGCGCCAGCGCCTTGGTAGGGAAAAGGTACAGGGCCCGCGCCTCGGGGTCTTCAAAGATTGATGAGAGGACAGGGATATTATAACATAGGGTCTTGCCCGAGGCCGTTGGAGTGACCACAACAACGTGCTGGCCTGATAGGACCCGGTCTACACAGTCGGCTTGATGGGAGTAGAGGCGATCAATGCCTCGTCGCTGAAGCAATGAGACCAACTCCTGGGGAACACCGGTTGGGAAGGGGGCGAACCTGGCGGGTTTCGGTGGCACAACCTCCCAACGACATATGTTGCCTTCCAGGTCAGGGTCGTTTCGAAATGAGGACAGGGCCCTTTCAAGAGCTGTCAATTTGCAAGAACCTCCCTACACAGCTAAAATAGAAGCACTGGACATGATGACATCATGGACTGGTAGTCATTACTATCAGGCGAATGATTTGGGTTGATTGTAGCACGAACATGTGTTCCTGGTCAAGCCGCGGCTGACCTGTGAAACAACAAGGGAGTGGCAGTTTTCAATGGAACTAAAGAGGCACAGCTTAGCCGATATCATGGCCTTTGGCGCCCATCCTGACGATGTGGAGATAGGGGCTGCCGGAACCCTGGCCAAGCTGGCCAGTAGCGGTAGCGCCATAGTTTTGTGCGACTTGACGGCGGGGGAGATGGCCTCAAACGGTACCCCTGCCACCCGCAGGGAAGAAGCCCTTGCTGCCGCTGAGATCATGGGGGTTGACCTCAGGATTTGTCTGGGCATTCCAGAGCTTAGTCTCAGTAAGACTGACCAATACACTGAGGCTGTGGCCGAGGTGATCCGCCGGCACAGGCCCAGGCTCGTTCTGGCGCCTTGGAAACAGGATAGGCATCCGGGCCACGGCCACGGGGCGCGGCTCGTTCAAGAGGCATGTTTTCTCGCGGGCCTTTCCGCCTTTCAACCGGAGACAGGGGAACCGCACCGACCGGAGAAGATTCTCTCTTACATGGTCAACTCGCAGTCTCGGCCAGATATCCTGGTTGACATCAGTGAGTACTGGGAGGTAAAGGTTGAGGCCCTCAAGGCCCATCAATCGCAGTTCTCGCCCAAGGGCAGGGTGGCAACGATCCTGAACTCACCCGCCTACTTGAAGGGGATTGAGGCCCGGGATCGCTACTTCGGTTCCCTCGTTGGTAAGGGGTTTGCAGAGGGATTTGTGTCTGGGGAGCCCATGATAATAGGCAATCTGTTAGACTTGTTGTAGCTTACTTCTGTTAGACTTGTTGTAGCTTACTTCTGTTAGACTTGTTTAGCTTACTATTGAAATGATTGATTCCTGGGGGGTTGGATGTGGAGAAGCTAAGGATAGGTATTACCTGCTATCCGTCCTATGGCGGCAGTGGGGTCGTTGCGACAGAGCTTGGCAAGCAGTTGGCCCAGCGTGGTCACGAAGTCCACTTTATCACCTACGAAGTGCCATTTCGCTTGAACCGGTTTGAGGAGAACATCTACTTTCACGGGGTGGAGGTGCCAAATTACCCTCTCTTTAACCATCCACCTTATCTGATCGCCCTGGCCAACAAGATGGTGGAGGTGGCGAAATACCACAGTCTGGACCTGCTCCACGTCCACTATGCTATTCCTCATGCCACCGCCGCCTATCTGGCCAGATCCGTCCTGGAGGGGAGAACCAGAGTTATTACCACTCTTCACGGTACTGACATAACCCTTTTAGGCACCAATCCCTCTTTCGCTGAGATCATCGCCTTCAGCATTAACCAGAGCGATGGTGTGACGACAATCTCCGATAGCCTGCGGCGCGAGACCCTTGAGGAGTTCCCCATCGAGACCGATGTCAGGACAATCTACAATTTCATTGACCCTGAGGAGTATCGTCGGGACATCGATGCCAGTTGCAGTCGGTGCCTCAGAACTCATGACAGGGAACGGCTGATTGTGCATATATCCAACTTCAGGCCGGTAAAGCGGGTTGAGGATGTGGTAAGGGTCTTTGCAGGAATCGAGAAGGAGATGCCAGCCAGGCTGCTGATGGTTGGGGATGGACCCGACTCTACCCTGGCCAGGCAGACCGCAAAATGCCTTGGTATTCAGGACAAGGTCAGTTTCCTTGGAAAGGTGGACAGGGTGGCGCCTGTGTTAGCCATCTCTGATCTCCTGTTGCTACCATCTGAGAAGGAAAGCTTTGGTTTGGTTGCCCTGGAAGCCATGGCCTGCGGTGTTCCCGTGGTGGCCTCCAACACAGGCGGGTTGCCGGAGGTGGTTGAGGAAGGTGTGAGCGGTTTCCTGAGGCCCGTGGGCGCTGTGGATGCCATGGTTGAGGCTGCCCTGGCCCTGCTGGCTGAAGAAGCGACATGGTCTGGCTTCTCTAACGCTGCCAGGTCTCGAGCTGTAGCTCATTTCAGTACTGACACTATCATTCCGCAGTATGAAGCATACTACCGACAGGTGCTGTCAGGATGTTAGCCGGTCTCCAACGGGGCGCTAAGGGGTGTTATGAAGATGGCTAAGGTCTCAATGATCTCTCTTGGCTGCGATAAGAATCGGGTTGATAGCGAGGTCATGATGGCAGCCCTGGTTCGGGCGGGTCATGAGTTGGTTCCCTCTGCCCAAGAGTCTGAGGTTGTTGTGATCAATACCTGTGGCTTCATCACTCCTGCCAAGGAGGAGTCCATCGAGGTGATTCTGGAGGCCACCAGGCTTAAGGAGGTTAAGAGGCAAGCGGTAATTGTCACTGGATGCCTTACTCAGCGATACCCTCACGAGCTCTCTAAGGAACTTCCTGAGGTTGACGGCTTCCTTGGCACAGGTGAGCTTCTGTCTCTTCCATCGGTCCTTGAGAGAGTCCTTGCGGGCCAGCGAGTGACTGCAGTCGATGCCAACAGGTCCTATACCCAGATAGAAGGCGCCTTCCATCGGGTCCTCAGCACCCCGCAGCACTTGGCCTATCTTAAGATCGCCGAGGGATGTAGCAACAGCTGTGCCTACTGCGCCATCCCCCTGATTAGAGGAGGCTACCAGTCCCGTCCTATTGAGGATATCATTGAAGAGGCTCGCCAACTTGCTGGTATGGGTGTTCGTGAGCTGATCCTTGTTGCCCAGGACCTGACTGCCTATGGTAGAGATCGCCACGGCCAGAGGATGTTAGCGCCGCTATTGAGAGAGGTTGCCAGGGTTCGCGGGCTCTCATGGGTGCGGCTGCTCTATCTATATCCTTCAGGTATCAACGAGGAGCTTCTGACGGTGATTGGGGAGGAGGACAGCCTTCTCAACTACTTCGACATCCCACTCCAGCACATTTCAGCCTCTCTCCTCAGGAGGATGGGCCGCAGAGGCGATCCCGCTCGGGTCAGGTCATTACTGGAAATGATCAAGATCCGTTTTCCTGATGCCGCCCTCCGTACCTCCCTTATTGTTGGACTTCCTGGCGAGACAGACAGTGACTTCCAGGAACTGGTCGAGTTTCTGAAGGAGTTTGAGTTGGATCACGTGGGGGTGTTCAGGTACTCACCAGAGGAAGGAACGCCAGCAGCAACCATGGCGGATCAGGTACCTGAGAAACTGATGGAGGACAGGTACCACCAACTGATGACGGTTCAGCAAGGGATCTCCAGGGCCCGCAATGAAATGCTAGTAGGGACAGATATTGCCGTAATCATTGACGAGGTTATCGATGAGAGACACTACATCGGAAGAGGCCGGCGTCACGCCCCTGAGGTGGACGGACAGGTCTACGCGGAGGTTCCAGAAGGGGCCGCTTTCCAGAGACCCCTAGTCCCTGGTGAGATTGTGCCGGTTCAAATTGTTGCTGCCGGCGAGTATGATCTCTGGGGAGAGTTCCACTCCAGCAAAAGCAATAGCAAGGTCTGAGGGAGGGCGACTTTTCCCCTCATTCCACAGATTACATAAGAGCCCTGCTTCGGTGATAGCAGGGCTTTATGTTATACTTATGTCAACGAAGTAGCCTTGTGATTTCGTTGAAGGGGCCTTGGGAGAGGGGGCGCATTGCAGGTGACTTTTAGAGGGTTTCGTCTTCCGATTGTGGCCGCCGCTTTCATCATTGGCTCGCTGTTGATATTTGGTGGTCATTTTGTTATTCAGAAGTACTTTGTCAATGAACCGATCAGCGAGTATTTAGGTAGCCACGGTGATGTCAAAGGCTTCGAGATTGTGGACAATGCTGGAAAAACCCAGGTCAAAGTGGTATTGGAACCTGTCAGCAACATAGCGGAAACCTATAAGGATCTGGAGCTTGAGCTCCAGGCGCGGTTGGGTCCCAATACTGAGCTTGTTGTTGCGGGCGCTTCAAGCCAGAGGCTTGATGACCTCTATTACGAGTTTCACTTTGCCCTCTATGAAGCCGTTCAAAAGGGTAATTTTAGCGAGATGCACCTTGAAGCAGAACGGCTCTTTGCTGGAACTGAGGGCGCCACCTATCGCTTATTTGTTGATGAAGAACGCATTTACCTTCAGTTGAGCCAGGAGCCAAGTTATCTTTATAAGATTGTCAGTCGGGAGGAAGCGAAGCCAGGGGAGGTACAGTAGGTGAAGGATGGTGTCAGGTTTTTAAAAGAACTACTGACCGGCTTGGCTCTGGCTGCTTTTCTCTATCTCTTTTGGGCTGGCTACAATGTTCTACCCGTTGTCTTCTTGGGTGGCCTGGTGCTCTTACTCAGCCAATCCTCCGCCTTCAAAAACATGTCGGGACAGATGGATGCGATAGATGGTGGATATGCCGACACCAGTATAACCTTTGATGACATTGGTGGCCAAGCAACGGCTAAGAGAGAGCTCCTGGAGGCACTGGACTTTGTTAGGCGGCTTGAGGATATCCGGCACCTGGGTATCCGGCCCTTGAAGGGCATTCTGTTGGCCGGCCCGCCGGGAACTGGCAAGACCCTGTTGGCGAAGGCAGCAGCAAATTACACTGGATCGGTGTTTGTGTCGGCCTCGGGAAGCCAGTTTATTGAGATGTATGCCGGTGTTGGGGCTCAACGGGTGCGGAGGTTGTTCTCAACTGCTCGCAAAAAAGCAAAGGACCAGCAGACAGAAAGTGCTGTGCTCTTTATTGATGAGATCGAGGTTGTTGCTGGAAAACGTGGGCGCCACAGCAGCCATCTGGAGTATGATCAGACCCTGAACCAGCTACTGGTGGAGATGGACGGTATCGGGACTGATGAAGAGGTAAAGATCGTGGTCATCGGCGCCACCAACAGGCATGACCTCCTGGATGATGCCCTGTTGAGGCCAGGAAGGTTTGACAGGGTGGTCAATGTCGACCTGCCAGGACGAAGGGGTCGTCACGAGATTATCCGCCTGCATACAAGGAACAAGCCGCTGGCGGACGACATCGACCTGGAGGACCTGGCGCGGGAGACATTCGGCTTCTCAGGGGCTCACATAGAGAGCCTTGCCAACGAAGCAGCGATTCAGGCTCTTCGGGAGGGTAAGGACCTGATTGAGGCCGGACACTTCAGAGAGGCGCTGACCAAGGTTATCATGGGTGAAAAGCTTGACCGGAGGCCCTCCGAAGAGGAACGGCAGCGAATTGGTTATCATGAGGCAGCTCATGCCCTGGTTGCAGAGATCATCAGGCCGAACTCAGTCCAATCAGCCACTATCGCGTCTCGCAGCAATACACTGGGCCATGTGAGGCACATACCTGAGGATGACGTCTACCTGTATACAAGAGATTACCTGGTGGGGCAGATCCAGGTACTGCTAGCAGGAGCCCAGGCGGAAGAGGAGTTCTTCGGCTCGAAGAGCTCTGGGGCGGCCAACGACTTTGAAAAGGCTTGGGATCTCGCAGAGAAGATGGTAGGGGCAGGTATGTCAGATCTAGGTGTGGTCAAACTTGACCGAATTGACAAGGAGCAGTTGCGAGGGGCTGTCCAGACCATATTGGTTGAAAGTGAAGAGCGCTGTCGGGAGCAGGTGGTTGCTAACCGACATGTCTTGAAAGAACTGGCCGAGGAGCTCTTGAGCCAGGAGACAATCTCCGGTGAACGGATTAGAGAGCTAATTGAAGCTAGTTGAAGCCAATGCTAACTAGTTCATTTGGACTTTATCTGGATTAAGGATTTGACTAGATCTAGTAGGTTTCCCTGTCACCACACCTCCCTTCATGTGGTGAACAAGAAAACCCCCATACCCCAAAACCCCTCATTGAGGCCAGGATACCCCGTCCTGGCCTCAATGGCATTTGGGCCCGGCTTCTTCCTATGGTATAATACTATTGCAGTGGGAACAAGTGTTCGTTAAAACCGCCAATTTCCATTAGCTAACTACCAGGGGGGCAGGAATGAAGGACACAAGGCTTGTGCTGACGGCTACTGTTGTTACTGTAGGGTCCGAGATTGTTGAGGGGATCATTCTCAACAGTAATGCCCGGTATTTATCACTTCAACTGCAGGCAGCCAACATCAGGGTGCTAAAGCACGTTTCCGTTGACGATGACCCAAGTGCGCTAACGGAGGCGCTAACGGAAGCTATTAAAGAAACTGACGTGGTTGTAGTCACAGGGGGGCTAGGCCCAACTGAAGATGACATAACGAGGGAAGCGGCCGCCAGCGCCTTGGGAGTTGGGCTGACTCAAGACAGGGAAATGGTTGAGCAGATTGAGAGTTACTTCAGGGACCGACACCTGACAATGAGCGAGGGTAACTTGAGGCAGGCAATGTCTCTTGAAGGCGGCGAGGCGCTGACTAACGATAGGGGGACAGCACCTGGTCAGTTCATTTTACTGAATGGATCTCAGAAGGCCCTTGTGCTCCTGCCGGGGCCGCCTTCAGAGATGGCTGCCATGTATGAGAAACAGGTGCAGCCGCGATTGAAGAGATTTGCCATGGCCAGCGGCAGGGCAGTTCAGTGGGTCTCAAAGCAGATTCATCTCTTTGGCTTGGGTGAGTCGGAGCTAGCAACGCGACTAGAGGGGATACTGCCTGCAGGGCAGAGAGACGAGGGCCTTAAGATTGCTACAATGGCCAGTGGGGGTACGGTAACTCTACGCCTGGGCGCCGCCAGTGGCCGTCTAAAGCTGCTAAGAACAGCCGGGCAAGCTGTCCACAGGGCACTGGGCGAATACGTCTACGGGGAGGATGCCGATACCCTTCCAGGGGCTGTTGGGCGTGGGCTGATTGAGCGTGGTCTAAAGATGGCCATCGCTGAATCCTGCACCGGTGGGCTCCTGGGGTATCAACTTACAACCGTGGCAGGTAGCTCAGACTTCTTTATAGGTGGTATCCAGGCCTACAGTAACGGCGTTAAGAGGGATGTGCTAGGGGTTACAGAGAGCATTCTCCTGAAGGATGGGGCCGTTAGCCCGCAGTGCGCTGAGGCCATGGCTCTAGGGGTGATCAACGCGTTGAAGGCTGACATTGGTGCCTCGATTACCGGGATTGCCGGGCCAGGTGGAGGGAGTCCCGAGAAACCTGTGGGAACTGTCTGGTTTGCTGTGGCTGGTCCTGATGGTACTGTCGTAGACAGACAGCGGTTCCTGGGAGATCGGGATACAATTCGCCGTCGAGCCGCTACCCACTGCCTGGGTCTGGTGTGGAAATCCCTATGCAGGAATCACTCAAACCCTTCCCGAATGGAACACAGCATGAGAGAGGTGTAACTGTGGACAATCTGCGCTGTTTTGTTGCCGTTGACCTTGACGGCAAAACCCGGAAGAGCTTGGCCGCCTTTCAAGAGGAGTTGGTTCGTACCGGAGCCAACTATAAATGGGTTGAGCCAAAGCACTTTCATATCACCCTTAAGTTCCTGGGGAACGTGGCAGCGGACCTTGTTCCTGCGATTGCGGTAGCCCTTGAGAAGTCCCTCGATAGCAGAGGGTGTTTTGACATATCCTTTGACCGCGCTGGGGCCTTTCCCGGTCTTAGCAACCCTAAGATTGTCTGGGTGGGTATCGCTGCTGGGCGGCAGGAGTTGACCAAGAACCGGGATACGGTGGAAGAGTGCCTTGTCTCACTGGGAATTCCCAGGGATGAGCACAGGTTTTCTCCCCATCTCACCCTGGGACGCCAGCGCGATGGCGCCAGTGGGAAGGCGTTGAAGCCTGTTCTCGAGAACCAACAGGGATTTTCACCCATCAAGATGGCAGTGGACAGAATTGTGCTGATGAAGTCAACTCTGACTCGACGCGGGCCTCGTTACGAGGCCTTACATGAGATTGAGCTTGTTGGTGATTAATGTTCGCACTGCCATGGGAGATTGTTGGCTGATCAGTTTGGTCAACGGGCTTGCCCTGGGGCCAACGTAATGGTAGAATATGGGAAACTGATTAATCGGAGGGAAGCCTGATGGAAAAAGAGAAAGCCTTGGAGATGGCGCTCAATCGAATAGAAAAGCAGTTTGGCAAAGGCTCAGTTATGAAACTGGGCGAGGCATCAACGAAGCTGACTGTGGATGTTATATCCACCGGCTCTTTGAGTTTGGACTATGCTCTAGGTGTTGGCGGGGTTCCAAGGGGTAGAGTGGTGGAGATATATGGGCCAGAGGCCTCCGGTAAGACCACTGTGGGACTGCACATCATTGCTGAGGCCCAGAAGGCTGGCGGGATTGTGGCCTTCATTGACGCCGAACACGCCCTTGATCCCGCTTATGCTCAGCGGCTTGGTGTTAACATTGATGACCTGTTGATCTCGCAACCCGATACAGGTGAGCAGGCCTTGGAGATTGCCGAGGCCCTGGTTAGAAGTGGCGCCGTTGACTGCGTTGTTGTTGACTCTGTCGCGGCCCTGACCCCAAGGGCGGAGATAGAAGGCGAGATGGGTGATAGTCATGTGGGGTTGCAGGCTCGCTTGATGTCCCAGGCCTTGAGGAAGTTAACGGGTGCCATCAGTAAGTCGCGCACCACAGCGGTGTTCATCAACCAGATCAGGGAGAAGGTAGGCGTGATGTTTGGTAGCCCAGAGACGACTCCTGGCGGCCGGGCACTTAAGTTTTACTCCTCTGTTCGCCTGGATGTCCGCCGCATTGAGACCCTGAAGTCAGGAGGAGAGGCTAATGGAATTCGCGTCCGCTGTAAGGTTGTGAAGAACAAGGTGGCTCCTCCCTTCCGGCAGGCGGAGATTGACCTCATCTATGGGGAGGGTCTCTCCCTCCAAGGGGACATTCTGGACCTTGGAAGCGATCTTGATATCATAGACAAGCGGGGCGCCTGGTATTCATACGGCGAGGAACGGCTTGGGCAGGGAAGGGACGCAGCCAGAGAGTTCCTGAAAGAAAACCCGGACATGGCCCAGGAGATTGAGGATCTGATCCGGAAGGAACTGAAACTTCCCACTCTTGCGAGGAGCGAGGCTGCGGCCGGACAGGACGAAGATGATGAGGACAAAGAAACAGTCAGCTAGTATTAGTGCCGGCATCTGTTATGACAAGGCCAGGGATGTTGCCCTCAGGGCCCTAACATATCGCCCCCGTTCCGAGGGGGAGATCTGCCGCAAGCTCCAGGAGAAGGGGTTTGATAGGGAGACTATTGCTGCAGTAGTCGCGCGCCTAAAGGAAGTCAGATTGCTGGATGATAGGAACTTCGCGCGGCTGTGGGTCTCTGAACGGTCCCGCAAGGGCTATGGCCCCCTTCGCCTGGAGAAGGAACTGGTAGCAAAGGGTGTCGAAAGGCGCTTGGTTGAGTCAATCATCCAGGAAGAGGCGCCGTTGGAACTTCAGCTTCGGGTGGCGGTGAGAGTAGCTGAAAAGAGGGCCAGGCGTTACGATGCCCTTGATCAGGCAGAACTCTCCAGGAAGTTGGGACAGCTTTTGTACCGCCGCGGCTATCCCTGGGAGGCAATTAATAGAGTTCTGTGGGAAGTCTTAGACGGTCATCCTTTAGCTTGACAGTCTGCAGAGCCTTGGTTTACAATCTAAATAGCTTAGTTTCAGAATTCAGAAGATTGACAGTAATAAACTTGAATAGAGAAGTGAGAGCAAGTGCCCTTCGCTTCAGGGCTTTTTGAGCAGTTTGTTATATCCAGCCTGGATTAAATAGATGACCCTTTGATGTCTGGGTTTTAACTAAAACCGATGGTGGGAAACCTGTCAAAGTGGTTAATGGCCATAGCTGGTAAGATGTGTGCTCAAAAGCCGAGTCGGCGGACTCGGCTTTTTTGATAGACTTGGGCAAATTGAATAAGGAGGTAGGACATGCTGGAGATAACCATATTCACCCTCCTCGCGGGAGTCCTTGGCGCAGCAGCGGGCTATTTTGGCCGCAAAGTAATAGCAGAGGCCAAGATATCCTCTGCGGAAGAGGCTGCTGAGAGAATTGTAGAGGATGCAAAAAAGGAATCAGAAGCCAGGAAGCGCGAAGCCATCCTGGAGGCCAAGGAAGAGGTCCATAAGATGCGCTCCGACTTGGAGCGAGAGTCAAGGGAACGCCGGGGCGAGCTGCAACGGCTAGAACACCGCCTGATGCAAAAAGAGGAGAACCTTGACCGGAGGACCAGCAACCTTGAGCGGAAGGAAGAAGAGCAGGGCAAGCGCGAGCAAGAGATTACGGAGTTGCGGGAAGAGATTGGCAAGCTTGAGAATGAGATGGTAAAGGAACTTGAACGTATCTCAGGACTCACCACAGAGCAAGCCAGAGAGCGGCTGATGGCCGATATTAACAAGGAACTCGAGCATGAAGTGGGTAAGCTCATCAGGGATGCCCAGGAGCGCGCCAAGGATGAGTCAGACAAGCGTGCTCGCGAGATCGTCGCCACGGCCATCCAGCGCTGCGCGGCAGACTATGTAACAGATACAACGGTGTCAGTTGTATCTCTCCCTAATGATGAAATGAAGGGGCGCATCATCGGCCGAGAAGGTAGGAATATCCGCACCTTCGAAACCCTGACAGGGATAGACCTGATTATTGATGATACCCCAGAGGCAGTGATTCTATCGGGCTTTGATCCCATCAGGCGAGAGGTGGCCCGGGTAGCCCTTGATAAGCTCATAGCTGATGGTCGCATCCACCCAGCTCGTATTGAAGAGATGGTGGAGAAGGCTCAGCGTGAGGTTGATGCTCTAATCAGGGAGGAAGGGGAACAGGCGAGCTTTGAGGTTGGTGTCCACGGCCTTCACAGCGAGATAGTGAAGCTAGTTGGCCGCCTGAAGTTCCGTACCAGCTACGGGCAGAATGTTCTTCAGCACTCTCTGGAGGTCTCTCATTTGGCCTCGATGATGGCAGCAGAACTTGGTGTTGACGCCCAGGTTGCCAAGCGAGCTGGGTTTATTCATGACATAGGCAAGGCCGTCGACCATGAGGTTGAGGGTACTCACGTGGCAATCGGTGTTGAGTTGGCTCGGAAGTACGGTGAGAACGAGAAGGTCATTCACTGTATTGCCGCTCACCATGGGGATATCGGGCCAAACTCAATTGAGGCCGTACTGGTTCAGGCTGCAGATGCTATTTCGGCAGCCAGGCCCGGCGCCAGGCGTGAGACACTGGAATCTTACATCAAGCGTTTGGAGAAGCTTGAAGGGATCGCCGATGGATTTCCCGGTGTCGACAAGTCCTATGCAATTCAGGCCGGGCGCGAAATCAGGATTATAGTCAAGCCAGAGGAGATCGACGATGCTTCTTCCCTAAAGATGGCCCGAAACATTGTTAGCAGCATTGAGGAGCAGTTGGAATACCCAGGTCAGATTAAGGTAACAGTGATCAGGGAAACGAGAGCTGTAGAATACGCGCGCTAGTGGCACGCTGGTGGCCAGACTAAGGAGATTCCTTTGCGGGTTCTTTTTCTCGGTGATATTGTCGGCAGGCCGGGACGGCATGCCGTTAGGGCTAGTTTAGCCAGGGCAAGGGAAGACCTTGCCCTGGATTTCGTCATTGCCAACTGCGAGAATGCCGCAGGAGGATTGGGGATAACGGCCAAGATTGCCGATGCCCTGCTGGCTGAGGGTATCGATGTTCTGACCTCGGGCAATCACATCTGGGCAAAGAAAGATATGGCGCCATATCTAGATAAAGAACCACGGGTCCTCAGGCCGGAGAACTATCCTGGTGTTGCCCCGGGCCGTGGATATGAGGTCTATGAGGGACCGGGGGGTCTCCCTTTGGCTGTTGTGAACCTGCAAGGGCAGGTATTCTTTGACGAGAATGTCGATAATCCCTTCCGGGTCGCAGACACAGTGCTGCAAGACCTGTCAAAACGCTCCAAAGTAATCATAGTTGACTTCCATGCTGAGGCCACCTCAGAGAAGCGAGCCTTCGGCTATTATCTTGACGGTAGGGTTTCCGCGGTGTTGGGTACCCACACCCATGTTCAAACCGCCGATGAACAGATTCTACCCGGAGGGACTGCCTATATCACCGACGCAGGGATGACCGGGGCGAGTGAGTCGGTGATCGGCATTCAGAAGGATCTGGCGATAGAGAGATTCCTGACGCAACGCCCGGTGAGATTTAGTGTTGCTAAAGGCAGCGCCCTGCTTTGTGGGGTTGTCCTGGACATCGATCAACTATCAGGCCGGGCCAGAGATATCAGCCGCTTTCGAAAGGAAGTGAGCAAAGGGGAGCTTGCTGCCGTTGATTCATGACAGCGCTCCTACGTTTTCCGCTCCCACGCCTTCCGCTCCTACGCCTTCCGCTCATTACCGGCAAGCAGAGACGGGCTTAACAGTATCTTCAGAAACGACTGAAAACATTTTTCTCTCCCGAAAAGAGGAATTGATTTCCTTATAGAGAAATAATCAGCAAAGACACCGTTGAGCCGGGAGGTATTAGTCATGGAAGTTTTGAAGGTTTCATCCAAGTCAAATCCAAATTCTGTTGCCGGTGCTGTCGCAGGTGTTCTTAGAGAGACCGGGTCTGCAGAGGTCCAGGCTATTGGTGCCGGGGCTCTAAACCAAGCCATCAAAGCAGTTGCCATCGCTAGAGGGTTTGTGGCTCCAAGTGGCATTGACCTTATCTGCATTCCGGCCTTCACGGACATTATGATCGACGGCGAAGAGCGGACCGCTATGAAACTGATCATTCAGCCAAGATAAGACTATTAGAGGTCTCAACTAACGCAATCCCGGATCTATAGTTGCAGACATCAGGCTAACTTGACGATGATTTGGTGACCTGATGTTTCCACCCTAGTATTTGCCTGCCCACCAGGGGCAGGTTCTTTTCTTTGTGCAGGGTTTATCCACCAGATGAAGAAGTGTGATGTAATCTATAAGGCTGTCTGACTTGCTTGAACCGCCTTTACACGCCCTGGGTCAACCCGGGGGAATTGAAGAGAAGATTATTACGAAAGGAATGGGGTTCTTGATGGATTTTGCTCTGTCTGAAGACCATCTGATGGTTCAAGAGATCGCGCGAAAGTTTGGGGAAACAGAAGTTGCCCCAAAGATCCAGGAGCTTGATGAAGCTGGCACATGGGACGATGAGTTTATCAGGCGCATGGGTGAGTTAGGGCTCCTTGGTATCAGCTTTCCAGAGAAGTACGGGGGGTTAGGCCTGGACTATATCAGTCTGGCGGTAGCCTGCGAGGAGCTAGAGAGAATCGACACGTCACTGCGGGTTGTTCTATCGGTTCACATCGGCCTGTGCGGCCTGGGTATCCTCCAGTGGGGAAACAGTGATCAGAAAGATCGATACCTGCCGGGATTGGCATCTGGGCGCCTGATTGGCGGTTATGGGCTGACTGAGCCCAATGCTGGTACAGATGTTGCGGCGTTAGAGGCAACAGCGGAAAGGGACGGCGATCACTACATACTCAATGGTGAGAAGATATGGATATCCCTTTCGGATGTTGCTGATGTCTTTCTTGCCTTTGCCTATACTGATCGAAGCAAGGGGCACAGCGGTATTTCAGCTTTCATCGTGGAAAGGGGATTTCCCGGCTTTGCGTCCTCACCAATTCACGGTAAGATGGGGGTTCGAGCGGGTAACACCGGGGGATTCACCATGACAGATTGCAGGGTTCCTGCGGAGAACCTGCTTGGGAATGAAGGTGAAGGCTTCAAGATAGCAATGTCCTGCCTTGACAACGGTCGGTTTACTGTTGCGGCAGGAGCCGTGGGTCTCATTCAGGCAAGCCTTGACGCCAGTGTGAAGTATGCTAATGAGCGTGAGACCTTTGGCACCTCCATTGGCCATCATCAACTGGTGCAGAGGATGATTGCCCACATGGTGCAGAGGGTAGAGGCGGGCCGTCTCCTTGTGCACAGAGCAGGATGGCTCAAGAACAAGGGAGAGCGGAACACAAGGGAGACAGCGCTTGCGAAATGGTACGCAACCCAGGCTTCCTTTGATTCAGCTGCAGACGCCATCCAGATTCATGGCGCATACGGATACTCCAACGAGTATCCTGTTGAGAGATACCTGCGCAACTCAAAGGGCGCTGTCATTTATGAGGGAACCCGCGAGATAATGGAGGTACTGCAGGGGCAGTATGCCCTTGGCCAGAGAAAGGATAAGCCAGTAAGGCGTAAGCTGCCGGCCTGGCCTTTCAATGAAGATGAGGTATGATTTCTCGTCAAGGTAGGGAGATGATGCATTGTCTGAAGCTAGGAAGTCCTATGTCGTTACAGTAGACATGAAGCTATGTAAGCGGTGCGAAATTTGTATTGAATTTTGTCCTAAGGATGTCTATGACGCCGACTCCACTGGAGGACCAGTGGTGGCCAGGGAAGAGGACTGCATCGGTTGTGACATCTGTGTCCGGCTTTGCCCTGACTTTGCGATCGAGGTGAATGAGGATGGGTAAGGTCCAGTTTCTGCAGGGAAACGAAGCCATCTTTGAGGGAGCCCTGGCCGCTGGGGGTAGTTTCTTCGCAGGTTATCCCATCACCCCTTCCTCTGAAATAGCCCACGCCGCTGCAAAACGGCTGCCAGAGGTTGGCGGCACATATCTTCAGATGGAAGATGAACTGGCCAGCATGGCTGCGATTGTTGGGGCATCTCTGGCCGGCGCAAAGTCCTTCACAGCAACCAGTGGTCCTGGTTTTTCACTGATGCAGGAGAACCTGGGACTGGCTATCATGGCTGAGGTACCCTGTGTTATCATAAACATTCAGCGGTCAGGCCCAAGTACAGGTCTTGCCACAAAGCCAGCCCAGGCCGACTTTATGCAGGCCAGGTGGGGTACTCACGGAGACCATGCCATTATCGCGCTCTCACCTTCGACGGTTCAGGAATGCTTTGATCTGACCATTGAGGCCTTTAACCTCTCTGAGACCTATCGCACACCGGTGATTCTTTTGGCTGATGAGACCATCGGTCACCTGAGAGAGAGGGTAGTAATCCCTGATCAGAATGAGATCCGGGTTGTGGAGAGGCCAAGGCCACAGTCAGCCCCTGAGGATTACCTGCCCTACGGGCATCTGAGGCATCCTGTTGCCAGTAAGTCTTCTAACGGCAGTCCTGTGGCTCCGCTGGCTGCCTTTGGCTCACCCTATGTCTTTCACGCAAACGGCTCCATGCATGATGAAACCGGCTATCCACAGAGCTCGCCCCAGAAGTCTCGTCAGGTAATCGCTCACCTTCATGATAAGATTGAGGACAACGCTGACAGTATTTGCAGGTCCGCCTATTACGGTACCGAGGCTCCTGACAACCTGATAGTTTCCTTTGGCACCTCCTGTCGCTCCGCAAGGGAAGCGGCAGCGCTGCTGACCAAAGACGGTCTCTCAGTTGGTGTTCTGCAGTTGATGACCCTTTGGCCTTTCCCCGAGTCGACCCTCCTCAGGTTTGCGGGACAGGTAAGACGAGTAGTTGTCCCTGAAATGAACCTGGGTCAGATGGTCCGGGAGGTGCAACGGGTCTGGCCCACAAAGGACCAGGTCGTTAGTTGCGCCAGGAGCGATGGTCTACCAATTGAGCCTTCTGAGATTGCCGACAGGATTAGGGGGTTGTCCTGATGGCCAGAGTTTTGTCACTAGACCCGTTCTTAAAACGTGATGCCCTTCCCCTCTTCTGGTGTGGTGGATGCGGCAATGGCATCACTCTAGGAGCAATCATACGCTCCATGAAGGTACTGGGCTGGACCCAGCAGAACACCGTTGTTGTAACGGGTATCGGTTGCTGGGGTAAGGCCGATGACTACATAACTACTAATGCCCTTCATGGTACCCACGGCAGGGCTTTGGCGTTTGCCACTGGGATCAAGGCCGCCAACTCGGATTTGAATGTCATCGTCCTTATGGGAGACGGTGACGCAGCCACAATTGGCGGTAACCATCTTATCCACGCCGCCAGACGGAACATCAACGTTACGGCGATTATCTCCAACAACTATAACTACGGAATGACCGGTGGACAGTACTCAGGGACCACTCCCGTCGGACTGGTGACAACCACGTCGCCCTACGGTCATGCTGAAGAGGGCTTTGACCTCTGTGACTTGGCGATTGGGGCAGGAGCCCCCTTCGTAGCCAGGGGAACGGTGTATCACGTCGTGCAGTTAGAGCAGATTATTGAGAGAGCCATGGTCAAAGAGGGCTTCTCTGTTGTTGATGTGGCTAGCCCCTGTCCCACCTATTTTGGGCGCTACAATCGCCTCGGCTCAGCGCCAGCCATGCTCACTTGGCTGAAGGAGACGGCCGTGGGCCTTCACCGCTGGGAGCAGCTGGGCCCTGAAGACCGGGCCGGGAGGTTCCCCATCGGTATTCTCAAGGACGAAGACCGTCCTGATTTCTGCCGTCGCTACGAAGAGGTCCGGACCAGGGCCCAGGCGCCGAAGGGGGTAACGCAGTGAGATACGAGATAGTCTTGGCGGGCCAGGGTGGTCAAGGCCTGATTTTTGCTGGCTCCACCCTGGGTAGGGCGGCTGTGCTTCACGATGGCCTTCTAGCTACCCAGACCCAATCTTATGGTGTTGCCTCTCGGGGAGGGTTTTCCAAGTCCGAGGTCATTATAAGCGATAATGAGATCCACTACCCACTGGTCACTTCTCCTGATGTTGTTCTTTGCCTCTCCCAGGAGGCGTATGACCGAATGCTGCCCTCGCTGTCGGATCGGACACTTGTGGTCTACTCCTCCTGCTCAGTCTCTCCCTCCCCTGGATGGACCGGGAAGGAAGTGGGTTTGCCCATCATCGCCAGTGCCTGGAAGGAGTTTGAGACAGGTCAACCAGCCAATGTTATTGCATTGGGGTGCCTGGCTGCCCTTACTGAGATTGTTCGGGTTGAATCCCTACAAAGGGTTTTGGACAAGGGCGGCTCCAACCAGGCTCGCCAGAATAATAGGGCGCTGGCGCTGGGGCAGAGGCTTGTCAAGGAAGGCACGGCAGTAGGGGTGGGGTAGAACAGGGAGGTAACTCCAGTTGACGTCTCCAAAGGTCGAAGCGGATCTCCATCTCCATACCTCTATTTCTGATGGTTCTGCCACTCCCGGGGAAACTGTGGCTGAAGCTGCTCGTATTGGCCTGAAGGCCATCGCTATAACTGACCACGACGCGACAGAAGGAATTGAGGGCGCCAGCGCCGCGGGGCGCAGATATGGTGTTGTTGTTATACCAGGGGTTGAACTCAGCTGTCGGGAGTTCTCTGGTGAGGGTGGACAGGTTGGTAGAGAGATCCACATCCTTGGTTACTATGTGGACAAGGACAATTCGGCGCTACGGGAGGCCCTGGAGGTCGAGCGCGACAATCGAGTTACCAGGCTTAAGTGGATGGCATCGCGCCTGGGGGACATTGGATTGCCCATAAATTTCGAGGAGATTAGGGCTAAGGCTGAAACCGGAACAAAGTATTCCCTGGGCCGACCAGAGCTGGCTGAGGCCCTGGTGAAGGAGGGGCACGTAAGCAGTATTGACGAGGCCTTTGCCCTGTATCTTGGGGAGGGCAGACCTGCCTATGTCAGGAGATCAACATACATGACGGCGGTAGAGGGTATCGCCCTGGTGAGGCAGGCAGGGGGGATAGCTTGCATTGCCCACCCTGGCCTAGGTGAAGATGAAGAGGGTAATGACAGGCCGGTCATTGACCTTATTCCAGGCCTGGCTGCAACGGGTTTGCAAGCCGTTGAAGTCTACTATCCTCAGCATACCCTGGAGGTGACAGCAGAGCTCGTGGGCTTGGCGGCTGCCCATGGTCTTCTGGTCACAGGTGGGTCTGATTGGCACGGGACAAGAAAACCTGAACTCAGGATGGGGGCGTCGGGGGTAGATATGGCCGTGGTGAAATCACTACGGGAGGCCTGGAAGAACGCCGGGTAATCTTCCCTCTCTAGCATAAATCAGCCTACCGACCGGGATAATATAGGCGTCTTCAATGCTAGGAGAGGTGATCTATGCTGGATGCAAAGGCTACCGGTACAGGTGGAGAGAAGCATTTAATCCAGTTGGAGAAGAGGGTCGCCGCTTTGAGATTAAGCAGGCGGGTCTTGATGAACCTGCTAACAACCCTTGATAGACAGAGCAAAGAGCAGGTGGCTCAGCTGGAGGCAGAGACTATTTCACTGCGCAAACGCAATGAGGTGCTGCTCGAGAGGGTCCGGTGTTTGAACGATCTCCTGATTGAACGGGCAGGCAGCGACTGAGACCTAGTCTTCTCTGGATTTACCTCTACGGTCAGTATCGCCAACCCAGAGGTTCCCCCACCAGCCGGCAATCGGTTTTTCCAAGAGTCCCACCTCCAGATCCTGACGGCGCCGAAGCGCCTGCTCCACGATTTCATCAAATTCTGCCGTATCTGGTGTTGTCTCCAGTTGGGCAGGGTCGGCTGGATCACCTGATGGATATGGCGCACGCTGCAGCCCGGGAGCATGAGGGTGTGGATGCCTCTCTTCTCCTCCGCCCGCATGCCGGTAGGCGCGTTGGGGCGTCTCCTTTTTGCCCTGGAGTTTCTTGTCTCTCAACTCAAACGACCTCCTTAAGAACAGAAACGGTTGCCGCGGCCTTGACAGCTTCGTTTCGAAAATCTGAAGGGTGGATGTCCCAATGCCCAATTCAAACCCACCGTCACATAAATGGGCCACTGACGGCCGTAGCCCCAAGAGGATAGTTGCTGTTGGTGACGATGCTATCCTGGTGGAATTCAATGGTGAGCTGTCTGAAGCTGTCAATCGCGCTGTGCATGACAGCGCTTCCTCCATCGCTGCAAGGCTCAACGGAGGGATTGAGATTGTCCCAGCGTATCGATCGCTTATGGTGTATTATGACCCTTTAAGTATGGGTTACGATGAGATTCACAGGGCAATCAGTCAGTGTTTTCCTTTATCCCTTAAGGGCGGGAATGAGGCGAATCTCAAAGCTGCCATTGAAATCCCTGTTTTCTACGGGGGCAGCGACGGCCCTGATCTGACCTCTGTTGCAGAGGCCCTTGGCCTATCTGAGGCTGAGGTTGTCAGACTGCATACTGGCATAGAGTACCTGGTCTACATGGTAGGGTTCTTGCCCGGCTTTCCCTATATGGGCAAACTTCCAGATGAATTGATACTGCCCAGGCGGGGTGAGCCCAGGGTAAAGGTGCCCAAAGGCGCCGTGGCCATCGCTCACACCCAAACAGGCATCTATCCAAAGGCGAGTCCTGGGGGCTGGCACCTGATTGGGAGAACCCCCGTCGACCTCTTTGACTCTGAACGCCGGGAGCCGGCCCTCCTGAGTCCAGGCGACCGCGTGCGCTTCTTGGCTGTGGGTGATAGGAGATGAAAGGGAGACACCTGATGGTACTAAGCCCTGGCCTCATGTCAACAGTGCAGGACTTGGGCCGGTTCGGCTGGCGTCACCTCGGTGTCCCTGTTTCCGGCGCCCTTGACACCTATGCCCTTCAATCCGGTAACTACCTTGTGGGCAACGAGGGCCACAGGGCAGGTATTGAGATCACAATGGGGATGGCTGAGTTTGAGTTTGGCGCACCGGCGGTCTGCGCTGTAACCGGGGCTGATGTTAGCGTTAGCGTCGATGAAGAAGAGGTACCCTGCTGGCAGCCTTTCTTGCTCAGGGCAGGGCAGAGGGTGACCATCGGGAGGCCCCGGTTGGGCTTCAGGGTGTATCTTGCCGTTGATGGGGGCATAGATGTCCCTGTTGTGCTGGGCAGTAGATCCACACTACTGAGGGGTGGCTTTGGCGGCCATGAGGGTCGCACCCTGAGGAGTGGCGATGTCCTGCCCTTGGGGGGTGGGACTGGACGGAACCTCTCCTCGCGGCGGTGGTACAGTGATCTGTCGGGCGCTGTTTACTCCCCAAACTATCTTGCGCAGTCTTTCATCAGGTTTGTCCCCGGCGCCCAGCACCATTTCTTTCCTGATGCTGCTTTACAGGCCTTTACGGGCAACTCGTACCGGCTGTCACCGGCCTCTGACCGGATGGGTCTTCGAATGGAAGGCCCCAGAGTTGTTCCAGAGAGGGCTGACATTCTCTCAGACCCTGTCCCTACTGGAGGCATTCAAAGCACCGGCGATGGATTGGTGGCGGTAATGTTGGCTGACGGCCAGACCACTGGTGGCTACCCTAAGATTGGAACCGTCATAAGAGCTGATCTCCCTGTACTGGCTCAAAAGCGCCCTGGTGATCAGGTGCACTTCAATCTGGTTCAACACCGAGAAGGACGTGGACTCCTGAAGTTGCAAGCAGACCTGCTTGACAAGCTCAGATTACCAACAGAAAGAGGCCGCCAATTCCTACTCAGCATTGACGGCCAGGGCTTCCGGGTCTTCGTGTCTGACGTTGGCTTGGATGATGGTTAGTAGTAGGCCTGCCCTGTCAAGTTATTCTCAGCCAGGGCAATCATCCTTCTAACCATCTGCCCTCCGATCCTCCCACCCAGGCGGCCACCTACAGCACCGCAGTAGCGGCTGGGAACATAGCCCCACCCTTGCTGCTGTATCAGAGGCATGATTCCCAGCTCTGAGGCGGCTCGGTATTTTTGCTGGTCGAGGTTGGCTTGGTATCCTACCGGGTCTGCGCCCATACCTAGCTCACCTGCCACTTCATACTTGAAGCGGTTCATTGCCTGACGTGCCTGGGGTACAAGTAGTCTTCTCTGATTGCGTCTGGGCATACTACCACCTCCGTACTGGGATTGGTGTTTCTATTGTTGGCTAGGGACCATAGGTTGTATGCTGGTACATGTAGTGGAAACCTAGGGACTCCATCCATTAAAGCCAGTTAAATGTGGATTTAACACCTCCCTTGCCAGGCAGGAATTATGTCTCTAATGAAGAAAACTTTAACGACTGCTATGCGAGGGGTGCTCACGAATGGATGAAATTCAAAACCAAAGAGACTTAAAGGATTCAAAGAACCGTAAAGACCCGAAGGTGCCAGGGATGGAATATGTGACCTACGGGCAGGCCTGTGTCCTTTTGGAGATAAGCCCATTTCTATTCAGGCGCCTCATAGAAGAATACGGGGACATAATAGAGGAGTTTGAGACGGGAAATCCTGGTTCAGAACGGATGGCAGTAGATGCCTTTGAGGTCCTCAGGGAGGTTGTTCGTCGCCGCGAGGAAGGGCTTGACCCGACGGAGATCCGCGCTTTGCTTGGCAGGCAGTTCTCTCCCTCTTCAAGAATGGGTTCCGCAGAAGGTGGACCTTGTGAAACCGAGGATCGCCCCGATGAGACCAGCGCTGATGGTCCTTCGGGAGAAGTTGATGGCGGCAGTGACCAAGAGCAAAAGCGCGATAGCTCCAGGCCAAGGTTCTATGTTGACGACGCTGGAGTGGCCTCCAGCGCTGGCCAGGGAGTAGAGGCAGACCCATCAGGCGTCAGTGGCCAGGGATCCCCTGCGTGCAGGCACTGCAGCACACAACTAAGTCAGCTCAATACCAGGTTTTCGACACTGCTAAACATGTTTGTCGAGATGAAGCATGATGTCAGCAGTATCGAGGGGGAGGTTGCGAAACTCCGGGCTGAACTAGGTGAGATCCTTGCCCGGCTGAAGCCGGTCAATGAGTTAGAAGAGGCCACAGAGGGTGAAGATCGCAACAGTGACTACAGCGGCATCATTGACAGAATTGGGATGTCCAGGGAGGATCGCGCTACCACAGCTAACGACAGGAGCGCGGGGAGGGCATCGGCGTTCCAGAATAGCAATGCCGGGGATCCAAAAGAGTGGGCCCAACGGTCACCGCGGCGAAGTAACAAGCAGGATAAGAGCCTTTGGGCGAAGTTGTGGGATTTCTAGTTAGCCGGAGATGTAGGAGAGGGAGCCATCGCCGTTTCGGGTGACAGCTCCCTTTTTTGATTCTCCTCAAGCCACTTTGTCTCCCAGGTTAGATGCTGCTCTGTTACTCCCAGATCTGGCTGACGTGGATCACCCTGAAGCCGGCGTTGCGCAGGGCTTCAACCACCGGCTTGGCGTCAATTGTCTTAAGACGGACAACAACATCAAGGATTGATTTATCAGTCTCGAACGTTGCTAGGCTGGCGATACTTACGTTAGCATTGCGGATCACAGCTGTTACAGCGGCCAGCTGCCCAACCTTGTTGGGAACCTGGAGGGTCAGCCGGGTACCCTTCTCAGTCAATCCCAGCATGCTGACGAAACAGCTAAACAGGTCGGCCTCGGTGAGAATCCCCACGAGGTTACCGACCCTGTCAACCACTGGTAGGAGGTTGATGTCGTGCTTGTGCATGATGTATGCCGCTTCCTCGACAATCTCCTCATCTTCGACGGTGACCACCGATGCGGTCATTAGTTCCTTTACTGGTGTGCTCTCCATGTATGAGGGTTCACTGTCAGCAGCAGCTAACAGCAGGTCCCAGATGGTAATGACGCCACACAGCCCTTGTGACTTGTCGAATACAGGAACGCCCTCAAAATCCTGGTTTCTTAAAAGAGTCAAGGTCTCTGCCAGGCTCGTCTCTGGACTGACAGTTACGGTGTTCTTGGTCATAATGTTCTTGATAAACACAGCAAACATCCCTCCCGGGTAGATTCTAATAGATGACTCACTCTAACAGTTACACCACTGCTGGTGAATATCCTTTGTGCCCTTGCCTTTTTTCCTTTGGTGGCCCAAGAATATGTTAAGACTGCTTGGTAGGATAGTTTGTTTCCGTGGTCGAAGATTTGTCTAAGTAATAATCTTGATAAGGGTTAATGACTAAGCTAGAAAGGAGAGATCAGGAGCTCATGCCAGTAGACAAAGACACTGCTAGAAGCAACGGCTCTCCGGGTGGGGCCCTGGAGGAGCAGAACTACTTGGAGTCCCCGGGTAGCCCCGTCTATAGCAGGGGAGGGATGGTGTCCTCAGGGCACCCTCTTGCCAGCAGCGCGGGTATGACAGCGCTGGAGGACGGTGGTAACGCCATGGATGCCGCAGTCGCTATGGCGGCGGTGACCAGTGTTGTCATGCCAGACCTCTGTGGTATTGGTGGAGATAGCTTTATCATCTACTATGATGCCTCAGAGGGTAGTATAACAGCCTTCAATGGTAGCGGTGTTGCTCCGGCAGGGGCCACCGTTGAGTACTATCGGAGTCTTGGTCATGAGTCCATGCCCCTTGATGGTCTGCTGTCAGTGGCGGTACCGGGCTCTGTTCACGCCTGGGAGACTGCCCTCAAGAGATCCGGCCGTACGACATTAAGGGATCAACTCCAGCGGGCCATAGGCCTTGCCAGTGATGGTTTTCCAGTGGACCATAGACTCTCACAGGCACTGAAGAGGAACACCAGTAAGCTCGCGAAATTCCCTTCCACTGCCGCCGTGTTTCTTCAGGGAAGCGGCGATGAAGGGGTGTTTGGGCCTGGAGAGATCCTCAGGCAACCGGAGTTGGCCCGGTCACTGGAGATCCTTGCCCAGAGGGGGGCAGAGGCCTTCTATGAAGGTGAGTTGGCGGCTGCCCTTGACGATTATAGCAGGTCCGAAGGCGGGCTGATCCGATTATCGGAACTGGCGTCTCATGGCACGCAGACCTGCTGTCCACTTGTTTCCGACTATCGGGGTTACCAGGTCTATGAGACTGCCCCGCCATCCCAGGGGTTCCTGGTTCTTGAGGAACTGAACATCCTTGAGGGGTTTGACGTCGCCAGGTTGGAGTGGGGTTCCTGTGAACTGCTCCATCTCATGATCGAAGCCAAGAAGTTGGCCTTTGCTGACCGCTTGGCATATGCTGGAGACAGTCGCTTTGTGGACTTTCCCCTGGAGACTCTTCTGTCCAAGGCTTACGCTGCCAGAAGGAGCCAGGACATTCATCCTGACAAGGCGGGTTTCCCCCATGAGGGTGGACTCAATGAAGGTGATACCACATCCTTTGTGGCGGTGGATGGGGAGGGTAACATTGCTTCCTTCATTCACTCCCTGTCCTATGCCTTTGGCAGTGGTGTTGTTGCGGGAGACACGGGGATTCTCCTCAATAATCGAGCCGGACGCGGGTTTGTGCTTGATGAGGGGCACCCCAACTGCCTTGCCCCCCTGAAGAAAACCATGCATACCCTCAACACCTACCTGGTGATGAAGGAAGGGCAGCCGGTGGTTGTCGGCAATACCCCTGGTGGTGATGGGCAACCACAGTGGAACTTCCAGGTGCTCGTGGGCCTGCTAGATTACGGATTTAACGCCTATGACGCGGTGTCGCGCCCTCGTTGGACCAGTATCCCAGGGACCGACCCTGCCGGGCTCTCCACTCCACCCAGTGTCAGGCTTGAGGGCCGTTTTGCTGAAAAGACCGTTTCTGGCCTTAAGGATAGGGGACACAACGTGACAGTCGTGGGTCCCTGGGCCGGCGGCGGTTCAGTGCAGGTGATCCGGTTACTTGCAGGCTCGGGGGTCCGTGAAGGGGCGTCTGACCCCCGCGGCGGGGGACAAACCATCGGGCAGTAGGGCCTTGGCAGGCCTATCTGGCCATGACTAAGCGGTGACGGAAGGGTTGTGGGTCAGAATGACGTCGATGAAGGTAACTGTACTTGGACGCTGGGGGCCATACCCCGCCAGGGGAGGCGCCTGTTCGGGCTACCTGGTGGAATGTGGCGAGACCAAGATTGTCCTGGACCTGGGTAACGGCACTCTCTCAAGGCTTCAGGAGTACTGTGGGCTCGATGAGGTTGACTGCCTTGTGCTGTCACACCTGCATCCGGATCACAGCGCTGATGCCCTGGTCCTCCGGTACGCCCTGGCCCTTGGCGGGGAGAGGCAGACACTTCGCTGCCTGGTTCCGCCGGAACCTGAGGGGTTAGTGAGGGACCTGAACTATGAGGATGCCTATGAGATAGAGTCGGCGGTTGAGGGTGTTACCCACCGGGTCGGAGAGGTGCAGGTGGATTTCATAAGGAACCGGCATATGCTTCCCTGTGTGGCCACTCGCCTGGAGTGCAAAGGGGTCTCCCTGGTGTATACCGCGGACACGGGCTATTTTGCTGACCTGGTGGGGTTTGCCCGCGGGGCTGACCTCCTGATCGCCGAAGCCAATCTCCTTGAGGAGCATGTTTGTCATGTAAAGGGGCACATGAGTGGGGGGCAGGCTGCGAAGGTGGCGTCTGAGGCAGGCGTTGACCGTATGCTCCTCACCCATATCTTCCCGGAGTTTGACCCAAACCAGGTCCTCTCTGAAGCCAACGCGTTGTTTCCCCGTTGTGAACTGGCTGAAGAGGGGAGACGATATGAGATTGGCCTGGCCAGGTAAGGGCCGCCTAACCCTGACAGGAAAGGCTGCCGTGGTGGCTGCTGGTGGCGTTGCCTTTGGGGCTGCCACCTGGGTCGGTTCCGCGCTGGCCACCGATCTGGCCTCTCCGCCGCGGGCAGTTCTGGTGATCATGGCAGTCTCCCTCTTCTGGTGGGCTATAGGCGCGTGGCCTCCCGCCTTTACGGCGGTAGTTGCCATCGTTGCCCTGATCATAAGTGGGGCAGCGCCCCCTGGTGTTGTATTCAGGATCTGGCAAACCCCGATTGTATGGCTTGTCATCAGTGCTTTTCTTCTCTCCAGGGCATTGGAGAACTCGGGCCTATCAGCCCGTCTAGCCAGGGCAATTGCCTCCTATGCGGGTTCAGACTACCGCCTTCTCATCCTGGCTGCTTACGGGGCAGGCCTCATCCTGAGTGTCGTTGTTCACCAACCGTGGCCCCGTGCCCTCTTGACAGTTACCGCCTTCAGGGCGGTTGCAGGCCGTTGGCAGGGGAAAGCTGTGGGCCGGTCCGTAGGGCTTGCTGTGTTCGCGGCCACAACTGCGGGTTCAACAGCCTTCCTTACCGGGGACGTCCTTCTAAACTCCACCGCCGTGAGCCTGTCGGGTCTTGAGGTGAGTTGGTGGGTGTGGGCCAAACACATGGCCGTTCCCGCTACCATTGCCACCCTGGCCATGGCAGCCCTCCATCTGCTACTGTTTCCAACCAGAGAAAAGGCCGGCGGCAGGCCGAGGCGCTGCAGCGGTGATATAGGGGGATCTCCTGACAGGATAGAGGAGGCGGATATTGTGACGCCCCGGGTGGTGACAGGCGAGAAATCGCGCGGCCCGCTTCTGTCAGGTCTTGAGGGCAGGGCCGTCCTGATTTTGGGCGGGGTCTTTCTACTCTGGGCCACCGATTCTCTCCACGGGATCCATCCCGCTTGGGTGGCCCTGGGTGCCGCAGCCATTCTCTCCCTGCCCGGTATTGGTGGTTTGCTGAGTCCGAGGGATTTTGTAACTGCCAGCAACCTGCCAACCCTGGTCTTTATGACGGGGGCTACCGCACTGGCCGCCGCAAGCCAGCATACGCTGCTTGCCGGCTGGATCGCAGAGGCCGTGCTACCAGAGAGCCTGGTTACCATGCCTGCCGGTGCCGTCCTGCTTACGGTGACCCTGGTCACTATGGGTGTTCACATGGTGGTAGGGAGCGCCCTCGCGACCCTTGGGGTGCTGTTGCCAGCCCTGATAGAGTTGTCGGTGGCAACTGGTGTCCCTGTGTTGGCCATCACCCTCGCTGCCTACACCGCTGTTACCATTCATTTTCTGCTGCCATTTCACCAGATCAGCATCCTTGTGGGGGTTGGAGATGCAGGTGGCTACTCAAATCGGGATGTACTCCGTTTGGGCTTGGGGATGACGGTATTGGTACCCCTCATTGTCTACCTGGTCGAGATCCCCTGGTGGCAGCTGACGGGGTTGCTGAAGTGACTGCAGCCTGAAGTTAGAGTAGGGCCGCAAGGACCGCCGCAAATAGTATTGCGGGAAGTAGGTTTGCCACTGGCAGTTTGACAATATCGAGGATGCTAAGGCCAATGGCCAGGATTAGCAGGCCACCGGTGGCCTCCATTGCCCCAATGACCTCGGGGCTCAGGAACTGGGAAATCCACCCAGCCAGAAGGGTAATCACGCCCTGGTACACAAGGACAGGGAGAGCGGAGAAGGCAACGCCCACACCCAGGCTGGAGGCGAATACTACGGCTGTAGTGCCATCAAGCATGGACTTGGCGTACAGGGTGGTATGAACCCCCGACAACCCGCTTTCCAAAGAACCCATTATGGCCATGGCCCCCACGCAGTAGACAAGGCTGGCCGTCATGAATCCGGTGACAAATGTGCTGTCTTCTCTACCCTCAAACCGTTTCTTCAAAGTCAGGCCTAGTCTCTCCAGCCCCCCTTCAATGCCAAGGATCTCGCCAACAACGCCTCCGGCAGCCATGGACCCAATCACGAGAAGAATGGCCTCCGACGAGAGGGACATCTTGAGCCCTATCAGAATGACGGCCAAGCCAATCCCCTGCATGACTATGGTTTTGATCCGGTCCGGGATCCCGCGTCGCAGCAGGATACCGAGGGCAGCCCCGGTGATAATCGCAACGGCGTTTACCAGCGTTCCAAAGAGTATCATTACACTACCACCTCTAGATGAATCTATAGTTCATTCTCTCTGTAAGCGCCAAAGACAACTGAGAACTCGGCCCCGAAAAGGAGGATAACAGCTGATAGGTAGATCCACAGTAGTAACACGATGACAGTGCCCAGCGAACCGTAGAGGAGCTGGTATCTTGATAGGTTCTCCACGTAGAACCGGAACAGGCTCTTAGCAGCCTCAAAGCCAACACTGGCCACAAGGGCGCCGGGCCAGAGGTATGCCAGCCGTTGGCGTACATTGGGTATGGTCCAGTAAAGCAAGAGGAAAGTCAGAAAGGTTGCCACAAAGGGCAGAAGGCTGGCGGTGATTCGCCAGAGGAGACTGTCAACCAGCATGTCGCCGTCGGTGCCGGGAGCCGGTATCGTCGATGCGAACCTTAGGATGGCGCTGCCGGAGATTGATAATAAGAAGAGCAGGCCAGCTGCCATTACAAGCCCCAATGCTAGCAGTCGTTGGAGTAAAAAGGGTCGAGGCGTAGGCGCTCTCCAAATCCGGTTTAAAGATTTTGTTAGTGCTACCACGCCGGAGGTCGCGGCCCACAGAAGGCCGATAAGGGCAACCATGCTCACGCTTTGTCTGGCTATGACCAGGTGGGCAAGGTTTGCTCGGACCAGATCAACCGAACCGGGTAGATAGAATTCGGAGAAGCGGAGGATCTGCTCCTCAAGGGCTGAGATTGGTAGAAGGTAACCCAATATAGCTACCAGGGCTAGAGTCAATGGAAAGAGAGAAAAGAGTCCGTAATAGGCCAGAGAGGCTGCCATGTAAGAGCAGTCGTCTTGGGCGTAACGGTTTATAACCTTCCGAACAAATTTCGTGACCATGGTCCCTCCTGGTGGTAGCCAGTGTTGCAGCCAGTGTGGTAGCGAGCAACAGGATTGCCGACGTGACGCCTAGAGTAAAGTGATCAGGCCCAAGGATAGGAGTCCCAGAATGAGCATCAGGCCCATGTTGTAGGTCAGAACTCTCTGCATAATCAGGCCCTCATTACCTACCATTCCCGTCATGGCGGCGCCCATTGCCACCTTGAGGGGGCTAATCATTGAACCCAGCGCGCCCCCGGTTGTCTGCATGGCGGCGATTATCACCGCGTCAATTTCCAGCAACTGAGCTACATCTCTCTGAAAGACTCCAAAGAGGATGTTTGAGGAGCTATTACTGCCTGTAATAAAGGCGCCCAGGTTGCCGATAAACGGGGCTAGCAGGGGAAATGCTCCGCCAGCCAGAGTCGCAGTCCCCTGAGCCAGGAGGGCAACCATCCCTGACTCCTTCATGACAGCCGCCATCATGCTCATTGTAACCAAAGTCATCGTGGATGGTACAGCCCTCTTCACAACGTCCCGGGATGCCTGTTTAGTGAATTGGGGCTTCCAGAGCCGATTTAATCTGTAGATCACGATGCTAAGGAAAACCGTCAGGAATATCAGGACCCCTGGGGTGGTAAAGACGCTAATAGGAGCGAAGTCGGTCACCGCAGGGTTCGTGAAACCAAGACGGGTCGCGGTCGCGGGAAAGCTGGGGCCCACCTGAACCCCTCCGAGCAGACCCTTCAGAGGGGTCAGGAATACCCCCAGGACAACGGCGAGCAAAAGAAAATAGGGATAGAAGGCAACCTTAAAGGGTATCCCGGAACTGCCGGTGATCTCCAGGGGGCTATTAATGGAGAGTCCATCCTTCGGCCTGTACCAGGAGGTCCGGGGCAAGACAATGCCACCTACAATCAGGCCCAGCAGGCCCGACACAACAGACGCGACATAGGGTGTAACGAAATTGGCCACCAGGATCAGGGATCCCCCCATCGACCCGGCTAGCAGTAGCACAGCGGGCAGTCCCTCCACAACGCCCCTCAATCCATTGTAGATGTGAACTACAAATACCCCGCTAATAAGGGCGGAAAGCGCCAGGAATAGGGAGCTCCAGAGGGCAACCCCACCGGGGTCAAGCCCTGTCAGGTTGATGAGGATACCATAGGAAGAGCCCAGGGATCCAAAGGTGACGGCCCATGAGTGGCCGATGAGGGGCACCGTTGTGGCCGTCAACGGGTTAAAGCCGAGCCCCAGCAGCAGGGGGGCAGCTACTGCCACCGCGGTTCCGAAACCCAAAACTCCCTGTAAGAACGAGGGAAAGGCAAAACCGATGACAAGTAACTGAAGAAGCCTGTTTCCCCCAGTCAGTTGGGTGAAGGCTTCAGTAATGGCGGTAAAACCACCGGTTTTCTCCACTACATTATAGAGGGCAATGGCACCCCAGATAATGAGAACAATGAAGACAGTGGCCCACAGTCCCTTTAGGGTACCAATGGCCAGCAGGGGCAGGTCAGCCCCGAAGGCCAGATAGGACACGGCCAGGGCAACCAGCCAGGCGGCGGTGCCAGCATGTCTTCCGCTCCAGCGTTTCCCGAGCATTAGATAGAGAATCACCACTACAGGCGAGAATGAGAGAAACCAGGTAAGCGCCGTGAGTTGTGGCAACGCAAGTCCTCCTCAGGGGCGGGAGTGTCTACTCCGTAGTCTGGGATCCACCGAGTCCAAATCACAGTCAATTATAACACTTATGCTCCAATCTTGACTAGCGGCCGGCTTCTTGCCTTCTTAAGCTACCCCCGGGAAAAGGAGATGACCAATGGCGGTGGCGTAGGTGAGGGAGCATCTACAGAGGAATAGGCGAAAGGTACAGAGGAATAGGTGAAGGGTAGAGGCATTACTGGTCAATTCGCGATCCTCAGCGTCGCTATCTGCTGAGGTCGCACCCACAAACGGAAGCGGCGGCATTGATTTGTAGGTCATGAATAGACCAGGGTTCTTAGATCCCCCTACCCTTCAGACCCTATTATTCCGATTGGGAACGGCATTTATGTACGGCTGACAACGATGGAGGCGGTTTTGTGAGACCAGGGGGTTACGGCTGTGGTACAATACTAGCTGGAGAGCAAGATCAGCCAGGGGGCTCAATGGCAACATGGATCAGGACATGAACCAGCCTAATAGGGAACACAAGAACAACATCGGGGCGAAACTCCGGTATAGGCGGGAGGCCCTTTCGCTGACCCTGGAAGAAGTGGCTCAACGGGTCGGGATATCAGCGGGATACCTCAGCGAGGTCGAGAGGGGCAAGACGGCCCCTGCCGTTGTCACGCTCAAGAACCTTGCTGAGGTACTTGACCTTCGCCTGCCGATTCTCTTCAAAGAGGGCGGTAGCGACCTTGCTATCAAGCTCAGGCAGAGCAGAACTAGCCTGGGACTGAGTCAAGCCCAGTTGGCCAGGGAGGCAGGCATATCTGTTAGCATGGTTGCTGAGCTGGAAGCCGGTCGAGCCCAACCGTCTCTGCGCACCCTGGAGAAAGTCGCGGCGGTTCTTGGTGTGTCGCCCTGCTACCTCATTCTTGAGCACCCCGAAATCGAGGATATGCTCGTCACAATGGGCCATGACGTAAGGGATCTCTTCAGCCGGCCAGAAGTCCTGGAGACCCTGAAGCTAATCTGTGATCTCCCCGTTGAGGATGTCCAGTTCATTCTGGAGTTCATCTCACTCTATCGCCGGCGGCGTCAATAACCGCCCCCTCCCTCAATGTCTTGTCTTCGAATCCCTTCGGTGATTGAACTGATAGTATAGGCCCGCTCCCTTGGCAGGAAACTACTACAAAGGGAGGTGCCGCATGTTTGGTAACTGCGCAAAGGGGGAGAATGTCCTCCAGTGCTGGTCTAGCATGGGCCGCTACGCTGAGTGTGAGTTTAGTGTCGCAAGCGGAGGCCACTGCGGTTCGGTTTGCAGTGACTGTGGAGGGGATGTTCTTCATGGACCAGGCCCTCAGGAACAGTCAGGTTCAACAGGTGCAGGGCCCGTCTGCTCCAATTGTGGTTGAGAGGTGCAGCTGCGACCGTGTTAGAGCTGCAACCGAGTTAGAGATTTACCTGTTCTTGCAGGCCCTGGTTGAGCGGGGCAATCCCCAGGCATAGCCAGGCGAGTCCCCGAGTAATGATTAGTGGAACCACTATCAACCAACTCACCGGGGGGCTAAAGGATGTCAAGATTCAACCATCACTCATTCCGGGGGACCATATCTGCCTGCATTGTATTGCTTGTCCTTCAACTGCTATCCTCAGGCTGTGTCCTCCAGGGCAGTAGCCCTTCGCCCGGTACGCCCGGACAACCCCTTTCAGGTTGCGCTATCACCTATCAGTGGCCAGAGGCCAACGACTTCATTGTACTCAAGGATGCCGGGGAGTTGGCCAGGCTAGCCGATGAACTGGGAAGCGTTGGCCTGTCACTGTTACCAGGAAACGGCGCCGCCAGGGGGGTACCTTGCACCGTTTCAGAGGATGCAAGCGGTGGTGAGACCAAGAGCGCTGGTGCAGGGGAGAATGCCTGGCTGCAGCCCTGGGGTAAGGCGCACTACAGTGTAACACTGTTCTATACTGACGGGCGCCAGCGCGACCTACTATTGTCACGCTCTCTTGATCTCTACGACCCTGCAACGGCCAGAGAGTACAGGTCTGACACTCTCCAAGACCTGTGGGGGCGGCTTGTAGAGGAACTCAGGGACATTACCTACGGACGGGCTTTGGGCTGGTGGGAGGTAGACAAGATCTTTCCCAGGGGGGGGAAGGCCCTTGTCAGGGATGTTACTACGGGCGTAGAGTTTTGGGTTCACCGTCACGGTGGCACCTACCATGTCGACGCGCAGCCCCTAACGGCTGAAGATACCAGGGCAATGAAGGCGCTGTTCGGGGGGGAGTGGAGTTGGAAACGGCGGGCGGTAGTAGTGACAACCGGGGGGATTGAGACTGCGGCATCCATGAATGGAATGCCTCACGGTCGCGGCAGTATCAGGAGCAATAACTTCCCGGGACATTTTTGCATTCACTTCAAGGACAGCATTACTCACGGAACAAGGTCTCTAGACACCGGCCACCAGTTAATGGTCCAGAAGGCAGCCGGAAGGATGCCTCGGTTCTTCGCAGAACTCGGCAGCAAAGAGCTTGTAGAGTACTATCTGGCGGCCATCCTTCACTACGACCTTGCTTCACTGGCCTATTTGACGGCGGCTCCCTTTCCCGAAGCCTTCTTTACGAGCATGTTTAAGATGGTCAGGCATTTCGATGTAGTCAGCATAGTCGCCGAGGCCCCCAACGGCAGTGAGATCTTTAACTGCAGGTTGAGGGTGTTCTACCACCCCTCTCTGGGTAAACCAAGCAGAACCGTGATGGTAACCCTGAGGGTCCAGGGCGCTGACGGTAGATCCCTGCCTGCCATTGATTATCAGGGCCTTGAAACCCTTGTTGATGGAGACTAAAGCCTGTGCGTTGATAGGACATCTTCTCCAAGAACTAAAATACTTGCAGATGACAAAGATTGCCCTTGACAAGTAGATAGGGCGCACTATAGTATAAATAATAGAATATACAGAAAACTGCCAGTTTTGAAACGATTGCTCCACTAGCTGCCGTTCCCCCTTCTATTCCTCTCACCAAACCTACCAGGGCAGTTTCATTTTCCGATCGGGGTGCAGAACCGACACAGTTTATCTACAGGTAGTCTATTGCCTGGAGCTCTGGGTTGCCAGCATCGCGGAGATGGGGGGTGAAACTGTGGATGTTATTGTCCTCGTAAAACAGGTACCATCAACACAGGCTCGCATTACGCTTACCGACGACCGCAAGGGCATAGGAGATACCGACATTGACCTTGTGGTAAACCCCTACGACGAGTATGCCATAGAAGAGGCCCTCAAGATTCGCTCTACCTATGGAGGCACAACAACCCTGGTGACGGTTGGGGCGGCCAGGGCCGAAGAGGCGCTCCGCTTCGGCCTCGCTATGGGGGCCGATGAAGGGGCCCATGTTATACTCCCCGATCCCACAGAGGACTACGATGCCAACTCCGTCGCCTGTGCCCTGGTTCGTGTCCTGAGGGGCATGGAATATGACCTTATTCTCGGCGGCAAGGAGGCTGTCGACGATGGCAATGGCCAGGTCATGATCCTCCTCGCTGAATATCTAGACCTCCCCCACGTGTCAGCAGCTACAGGCATATCTTTCCATGAAGACCTGAAGGCAGTCACCGTAGACCGGCCGGTGGAGGGTGGCGTTGAGGTGTTGAGGTGCTCGCTGCCGGCTGTGTTGACAGCTGAGAAGGGACTCAATGAACCCAGATACCCATCACTGCCTGGGATTATGAAGGCCAAGCGCAAGCCTGTGCAGTCCCTCAGTGATGATGTCCTCGATCTCGCCGACAGGCGCTTGGAACTGCTTGGGCTTGAGTTGGCTCCCAGCCGTACTGCAGGTGAGACCGTAGAGGGGGAGCCAGAGCTGTTGGCCCAGACCTGCCTGGGTTTTCTAAAGGAGAAGAGGGTCATCTGAGAGTGTGGAGAGGAGGGCAGAAACGTGCCTTCAGTATGGATTTATGTAGAGCATCGAAATGGACTGGTCAAGCCATCGGCGCTGGAGCTCATCACCGCCGCCAGGACCCTGTCTGAGGGTGGCATCACTGCGGTGCTTGTTGGGGATGAGGACAGCACAGCGAAGGCCGCTAATGAACTGCAGGGCTATGACCTTGCCGAGATCATCTGTCTGGACAGTCCACGGTTGGCTCCCTATTCAGCGGAGGGCTATGCGCGGGCAGTGGCTGGCGCTGTTGAGGAGGCTGTGAAGCGTCCGGAGGTGCTACTCTGCGCCGGGACAGCCATGGGTAGAGATCTCGCCCCGCGGATTGCCGCAAAGCTCGATGCCGGACTGGTAACGGATGCCATTGAGGTTAAGTGGGAAGCAGGTACAACCGGCACAGCCGGGTCGGCTGGAACAGGAAACCTCGTGGCAGAGCGTCCGGTCTATGCCGGGAAGGCCTTTGCCCGTGTCCGTATCAAGGGACATCCCGCCATCGCTGCCGTCAGGCCAAAGTCCTATCAGGCGCCAACTCCCTTGGAGGCCGATGCCAGGAAGATTATTCACACAACGGTTGACTCCGGGGTTATCAGGGCAGTGGTGGCGGAGTTTAGCGCAAGGCCAGGCACAAGGGTGGAGCTAACTGAGGCCGATGTAGTGGTGTCTGGGGGAAGGGGCCTGGGGGAACCAGAGAACTTCGCCCTGATAGAGCAGTTGGCCGACTGTCTGGGCGCGGCTGTTGGCGCCTCAAGGGCGGCGGTAGATTCCGGTTGGCGGGGGCACGCCGATCAGGTTGGCCAGACGGGTAAGGTGGTATCGCCCACCCTCTACGTGGCGGTAGGTATATCCGGGGCCATTCAACACCTGGCTGGTATGTCGTCATCAAGGTACATCCTGGCCATCAATAAGGATCCCGAGGCACCCATTTTTGGATACGCGGACCTGGGCATTGTGGGAGACCTCTTTGAGGTTGTCCCGCTGTTGATCCGGATGTTGACGGAGGAGACGGGAGAGGAGGCAGTGTAGTGAAGGAAGTTGTTGTTGTCGGTGCGGCCAGGACTCCTGTAGGAAACTTCGGTGGTTCCCTCAAGGACTTATCCGCCACCCAGCTCGGTGTCATAGTGGCTGAGGAGGCAGTCCGGCGGGCTGGTGTCGATGCCGACATAATTGACGAGGTCATATGCGGCAACGCTGGCATGCCAATGAAGGAGGCCAACGTGGCCAGGCAGATCGCCCTCTTTGCGGGTCTTGATGAGAGTATTCCTGCCTTTAGCGTGCAGCGCAACTGCGCTTCGGCCCTGCAGGCGTTGACAAGCGCCGTGCAGGCCATTAGGGCTGGGGACAATGAAGTGGTCCTTGTGGTGGGGACTGAGAACATGAGTATGGCCCCCTATGAGGTCTATGGTGCCCGGTGGGGTCTGCGGATCAGGCACGGGAAGTTTGAGGACACCCTTTGGAATGGATTAACCGATGCCTTCACAAATGAGCTTATGGGGGAGACCGCTGAGAACCTCGCTGATAAATATGACATCTCGAGGCGAGCCATGGATGAGCATGCCGTTTTTAGCCATCAGAAGGCCTTCAAGGCAACGCGAATGGGCAAATTCAAGGATGAGATTGTGCCGGTGGAGGTACCGAAGAAGTATGGCCCTGCGGAGCCGCTGGTGCAGGATGAGAGTCCCATTACCGGGCTGTCTCTTGAGAGGCTTTCAATGGCGCCCGCAGTCTTCAGGGAGAATGGTCGCGTCACCCCAGGCAACTCCTGCCCAATCAATGATGGAGCCGCAGCGGTACTTGTCATGGAGGCAGCTCGAGCCAAGGAGTTAGGTCTCGAGCCCCTGGCCTATGTGAAATCCTACGCCTATGCTGGAGTCGATCCACGGATCATGGGCATCGGTCCCGTCTACTCCACAGAGAAGGCCCTGGGTCGAGTCGAGCTTGCCCTGAACGATATCGACCTGATAGAGCTCAACGAAGCCTTTGCCGCCCAGTACATCGCCTGCAGGATAGAGATGGGTTTCGACGAGAGCAGGGTCAATGTGCATGGAGGGGGGTTAGCCCTTGGCCATCCCATTGGAGCCACTGGCTTGAGGATGGTCAACACCCTCCTCTACGAGATGATTAGAGAGGATCTGGCGCTGGGTCTGGTCACCATGTGTGTTGGAGGGGGCCAGGGCGGCAGCGTCGTCTTCGAGAGGAAGTAGCTGTTAGAGGTTTGAGGAGGGAGGTTAACAATGTACATCTTTAAGGCCGGAGTAATCGGGGCTGGCAGCATGGGGGCGGAGATAGCCCAGGTCATAACCTACAGCGGCCTGCCCGTTGTCTTGAAGGATGTCGATCAGGGGATGCTGGACCAGGGGATGGACCACATCAGGGGCATCTATGCCCGCCGTGTTGCCAAAGGGAAGATGTCCCAGAGCGAGATGGACAACAAGGTAGCGCTTGTGACGCCTACCTTGAGCTATGAGCCATTTGGCGATGTCGACTTCGTTATTGAGGCTGTCCCTGAATCCTTGGACTTGAAGAAGAGGGTCTTTCAGGAGCTTGATGAGGTATGTCCGTCAACCACCATCCTGGCGTCCAACACCTCTGCTCTGTCAATCACTGAGATGGGGAAGGCCACTGGCAGGCCGGAGCGAGTCGTTGGGATGCATTTCTTCTATCCAGCCCACATCATGAAACTGGTAGAGGTAATCAGCGGGAACGGGACCAGCGAAGAGACGATTGAGACGACGGTAGAATTCACACAGAGCCTTAGAAAGATACCGGTTAGGGTTAAGGAGTGTATTGGTTTCCTTGTCAATCGGGTTCTGATGGCCTCAATGGCCCAGGCCCTTGACTTCCACGAGACTGAGGAAATTGATACGAGAGAAATTGACCTGGTGATCAAGGAGGGCGCGGGTATACCCATGGGGCCCTTCACCCTCGCTGACACCCTGGGATTGGATATTGTTCTTGACGTGGCAAAGACCCTGGAGGATGCCTATGGTCAGCGCTTTGCGGCCCCCAACTGCCTCAGCGGCCTGGTTGAAGCTGGAAAGCTCGGGGTGAAGTCGGGTGAAGGCTTCTACAAGTACACCGGTTAGGCCCATGAGAGAAGGGAGGAGAAACTGTGAGCACCGATTGGCAGCAGGAACTTGTTGACAGGTTCAACTATGCTGGCTTTGTGGAGGCCTGCCGTCTGCTGGAAGAAGGGATCGCGACGGCGAAAGACATTGACCTGGCAATGCGGGCGGGGGCAGGCTATCCCGCCGGGCCCCTGGGTTGGGCAGATGCAGTGGGCCTCGATGCTGTACTGGCAAGGTTGGAGGAACTGAGGCATCAGTATGGGGATACATTCGCGCCGCCGCAGGTTCTTAGAGACCTGGTCAAACGGGGCGACCTGGGTGAGAAGACAGGCAAGGGTTTTCTGGAGCACGCGATACTATAAGGAGGTTGCCAACACATGGAGTTCTCAAATATCAAGGTGGAGATCTCTGCCCCCTTGGCCCTGGTTACCATTGATAGGCCACCAGTAAACGCCCTCAATGCAGCCACCATTGTGGAACTGACACAGGCCTTCAACGAACTGGCAAACGTTGATGAGAGCAGAGCTATTCTGCTGACGGGAGCCGGTCAGTACACCTTTATAGCGGGGGCGGACGTGTCTGAGTTCAAGGAGATTGACGCTGACAGCGGGCAGGAGGTCATTGAGAATGGACACAACCTATTCTCCATGATTGAGACCTTCCCAAAGCCAGTGCTGGCAGCGATAAACGGGGTTTGTCTGGGCGGTGGCCTTGAGCTTGCTATGGCCTGTGACATAAGGATTGCGGCGGAGTCTGCGCGGTTCGGCCAACCAGAGATTAACCTGGGAATACTCCCAGGTTGGGGCGGTACCCAGAGATTGCCTCGCCTGATTGGAAAGGGCAAGGCCCTTGAGATGCTGATAACCGGTGACATGATTGGTGCCCAGGAGGCGTGGCGGTATGGCCTCGTCAACAAGGTTGTACCTGATAACGAGCTACTGGCCCAGGCAAAGAACGTGGGGCGTAGGCTTGCCCTGCAGGCGCCCCTGGCGGTTCAGGCCATCAAAGAGGTGGTCGTCTCCGGCCTGGGGCTTCCAATTGGGGAGGCCCTTGACAGGGAGAGGGAGGCCTTTATCAAGATCTTTGCCACACAGGATGCTGAAGAGGGCATCTCGGCATTCCTTGAGAAGCGGCGGCCTGAGTTCAAAGGGGCCTGATGGTTGGGCACCTTGTACCACGTCTCTGAAGGGAGGAAGTCATCATGGATTTTTCGCTTTCACCTGAACTGAAGATGATAAGGCAGATGGTCAGCGATTTCGTTGCGGAGCGCCTTCAGCCCCTGGTGATGCAGGTTGAGGAAGAAGACCGGATCCCACCGGAGATCATTGAGGAAATGGCAGAGCTAGGTTTCTTTGGGCTTCCGTTTCCAGAGGAATATGGCGGCGCTGGGCTGGGCGAGTTGGGCTATGTCATGGCCATGGAAGAGATGGGCGCTGTAAACGCGGCCTACGGTAACATCATCGGGGCCCATACCGGCATTGGGGCGATGGCAATCTACCTGGACGGTACCGAAGAGCAGCGGAACAAGTACATGCCTGGCCTGTGTTCCGGTGAGAACATTGCCGCATTTGCCCTGACGGAGCCCGGCGCGGGCTCGGACGCGGCGGCGATACAGACCACCGCGGTGAAACAGGGAACCAACTACATTCTCAATGGCCGCAAGCAGTGGATTACCAACGGCAATATAGCAGGTATCATCATAGTCTTTGCAGTTACTGACAAGAGCCTGGGGGCTCGAGGTGGGGTTAGCGCCTTCATTGTGGAGAACACCTACAAGGGTCTCAGTATCGGCAAGATTGACGAGAAGATGGGTCTACGGGGGTCCCACACCTGTGAGGTGGTCCTTGAAGACTGCGTTGTGCCTGAGGAGAATGTCCTGGGCGATGTGGGCCTCGGCTTCGTCACCGCCATGAAGACCCTGGACTGCGGAAGAGTTGGCCTGGCGGGAGGAGCTGTGGGCTCAAGTCAGTATCTTCTAGAGCTCTGCATTGATTGGGCCAAGCAGCGGGTTCAGTTCGGCAAGCCCATTGGTGAGAACCAGGCGATCCAGTGGATGCTGGCGGATATGGCCACGGAGATCCATGCCGCCAGGCTGATGACATACCACGCGGCGTGGAAACTGGATCAGGGCGAGAAGGTCAGCCGGGAAGCGGCCATGGTCAAACTGTACGCCAGCGAGGTGGCCAATCGGATTGCAGACAAGGCGGTTCAGATACACGGCGGTATGGGATACATGAAGGAACACGTCGTTGAACGCTACTACCGCGATGCGCGGATACTCCCCATTTATGAGGGAACAAATGAGATCCAGCGTCTGGTAATCGCGAGGGATCTCCTAAGGAAGGGCAAGTAAAGGGGTGGCGACAGTGAGTACAAGGATATATGTCTGTATCCGCCCGTCACCACCTGTGTGGGAGGCCTACTACTCACGCTCACGGCGGGTCGTGGACACTTCGGAGCTGGAGTGGGGCCTGGGACCCGATGCCCAGGCTGCGCTGGGCCTGGCCCAGACGGCGAAGGCTCTGGTCCCGGCAGCGGAGGTGACGGCGGTGAGTTGGTGCGACGGGGCCCATGGGGACCTGTTGAAGGAAGCCCTGGCCAAGGGGGCTGGGCGAGTAGTGAGGGTGTTACCTGAGCCCCAGGAGGCCCAGGGGTTAGACGCGGTTGTGGTGGGGTCTGTCCTCGCTTCCGCCATCACGGCCCTGGACACGCAAGAAGCGCAGGAGCAGGGGACAGCTGAGGGCATCGAGAGAACCTTCATCATCTGTGGTGCGCCCAGGACCAGGAGTGGCCGCGGCAGTAGCCTGGTGGGGTATACCCTGGCGGCTGCCCTGGGATGGCCGGTCATCGCTGATATCAACGGTGATGACCTGAGCCCTGATCTCCTACAGGTAGACGCAGCAGTGTTTTGCGCAGCCCATGACAGTGCCAGCCCCAAGAAGCCAACGATGATGGCTCTGGCCAGAGCAATGCGAGGGGAAGTCGAGGAAATCGAGGTGGAGCCACCCTCAGCAAGACTGCGAGTGCGGGGCTTTGAGACAACGGAGAACAGACACCGGGCCGGTGAGGTACTCAGTCGTCAGGACCAACTGGGCGAGGCATTGGATGCGCTCTACGCCAGGCTGCGAGAAGGGAGGGTGATCTAGGTGTCAGAGGCGAGTCTGTTTATGATTGACAACGCTCTTTGTGACGGGTGTGGCCAATGCCTGGCAGCCTGTCCCTTCTTAAGCATTACCGTTGACACCGCGGCGAAGTCAGCAGTCATCGAAGCCAGCTGTTCGGGGTGCGGCCTTTGCCTTCCTGCCTGCCCTCAGGGGGCGATTGCGGGCCCTGAGTCCGGACCTGAACAGGCCAATGTGACCACAACGGCGCAGTTGTGGGTCTATGTCCCCTGGAGAATTCTGACGGAATCCGACGACGACACCCTTGGTCTGAATCGGTGCCTTGCTGCGGTGTCAGCATCTGCTCGGGCGGGCATGAACGAAGGTCACCAGGTAGTTGTTGCCACAGTGCCGCCGGCAGCAGGGTCTCGGCTGCCTGAGAGTGCCGCCAATCGGTGCTATGCTGCTGGGGCCGCGGGACTGCTGCTGTTAGTGCCCGGTGAAGACTGGGTATGGGACCAGGGCGCACCGCGCCTGGAAGAGGCCGGAGCTCTCGGTGAGGCCGTCATCCTGGCGGCCGCCATGGAGCAGCAGAGGCCTGCCGCCGTTACGCTGGGTGATGGTGAGAACGGGATCCAGGTTGCCAGCTATGCTGGAGCCCTGATTGGGAGCACGGTGGTAAACTCAGCCCTCTCATTGGAGATAGACCCCATGGGGTCAGTATTGAGGATTGAAAGACCTGTATACCAGCGCCGCTTCACAGTGGGCCTGGACTTACCACTGGGAGACTGCCCCGTGGTCATCATGGACCCTGTTCTCTGCCGCAGACCTGCTTCACTGCAGTCCAGGGGCACGGTATTGGAGTTGGATGTGAGTAAGCCGGAATTCGCAGGTGAGAGGTTGGTAAGCAGTCTGATGATTGGGGCCTCACGAGGGCCAGTGGGTGGCGACACAGAGCCAGGGATGGCACAGGGGCCGGCAGGTCGTGGCCAGCAGGAACTGGCAGGAGCGCGGGTTGTAATCTGCGCCGGTGGAGATCTCGGTCCGAACCAGCTGGAGGACCTCCGTTCCCTGGCACTACAGAAGGGGGCGGCCTTCGGGATCGATAGTGCCGCCTTTGAGGCTGGTCTTGGAGAGCGGGAGGAGCTGATAAGCGCCCAGGGCGGCACAAGAGTGGCCCCCGAGATCTGCTTCTGCTTCTATGCTCAGGGCGACCCTGGGTTAAGGGCAGCCATTGAGAGAAGCAAAGTGATATGTGTGTTTGCAGCGACAGCAGATGATGACTTGGTCAGAGCAGCGGACCATGCCATTATTGCTGACGAACCGGGCAGGGCGGTCCAGGCCTTTGGGAGCTCGGACCTCTTTGACTTTCGCTAGCGGCGGTGGACTAGGCTTTCCGTTCCCGCTCCAGTTGGCGGAAGCTCCGGAGCACAGCCTGCAGCGAGACCAGGAGCATATCCTGCTCTTCGGCCGTGAGTTTGCTGGCCAGTTCCTGAAAGCGGCGTGTCCTTCGATCTATTACCAGGGAAGCCAGCTGCTTGCCATAGGAGGAGGGGTGTAGTCGGACAACGCGTCGGTCATTCTCATCACTCTTGCGGCGGATCAGATTAGAGTCAACCAATCGGTCAACTAATCGGGTACACGAGCTCTCAGTCAAATGAAGCTCCTCGCTTAATTCACCCATCGTCAGATGGGGGTGGAGGGCTACAACGAGAAGGGCGTTCATCTGAGTAGGTGTTGCCTGGAGACCAGTTAGCTCACGGGCTTCTTCGGCCTCCAAGTAGCGCTTAACACTGGGGAACAGGTTCTGGATGTCAGTGACAAAATCCTTAGGAGCCATTACAGCATCACCTGCTTTCTTCTTTAGAGCATTATACCAGTTAGGGCCAACATCTGTCATCCTGATATCTGGTTCTCTCACCGCCACACCTGTGGCGGAGGTCTTTACAAGGGGGGCAATGCAATGCTAGAGAAGGGTGGTTTCTGGTGGTCTGACAAGTATCCCGATGGTGTTGACATCTCTCTCGACTATCCTAAGGTGCCTCTCCATCAATTCCTCTATGATGCAGCGGAGAAGGTGCCTGACAACACTGCGGCAGTGTTCATGAATACCAGGCTGACTTTTAAGGATCTGGCGGAACAGGTTGATGCTTTTGCGGGCGGCCTGGCGAAGCTTGGCCTCAAGCAAGGGGACAAATTGGGGATCATGCTTCCAAACTGTCCACAGTTTGTAATAGCGTTCTTCGCGGCCTTGCGGTTGGGGGTTGTGGTCATTCAGATTAACCCCATGTATGTGCCGCGTGAACTGGAAGAGCAGCTAGTTGATGCCCAGGCTGATGCTGTTCTCTGCCTTGACCTGCTCTATCCAAGGCTGGCGCAGGTGTCAGAGGCAGTGGGCTTGCGGTCAGTGATAGTAACATCTGTCGCTGATTACCTGAGGTTTCCCCTAAACGTGCTCTACCGCGTCAAGACTGCCATTACTGGTCCGAGGGTTACCGTGGACTACGGTTCCAGGCAGGTTCACCGCTTTCTGGGAGTCCTGGGGCAGGGCGGAACGACGCCCCTACCTGAGGTCGAAATAGACCCCGAGAAGGATGTTGCCATTCTGCAGTACACCGGTGGTACCACGGGCACATCGAAGGGCGCCATGCTTTCCCATGCAAACCTTGTGGCAAACACCGTTCAGACGGCAAGGTGGATCCCCGACGCGGAATTCGGAAAGGAGAAGATCCTCGCAGCCCTTCCTTTCTTCCATGTCTACGGGATGACGACCTGCATGAACCTGGGCCAATATTTGGGGGCATCAGTAATCATGCTACCGCGCTTTGAAATAGACCAGGTCCTTGAGGCTATCGACAAACACAAACCGACCCTATTCCCTGGCGCACCCACGATGTACGTTGCTGTCAACAATCACCCCAAGGTGAGTTCCTTTGACATATCGTCAATCCGCGCCTGCATCAGTGGTTCGGCTCCGCTCCCCGTTGAGGTTGCCAAGGAGTTTGAAGGGCTGACTGGCGGGCGCCTGGTGGAAGGCTATGGACTCACAGAGGCTGCCCCGGTGACCCACTGCAACCCAATCTATGGCCTCAGGAAATTCGGCAGCATTGGCCTCCCCTTTCCAGACACCCTGGCCAAGATTGTGGATGCAGAGGATCCTGAGCGCGAACTTCCCCACAATGAAATTGGCGAACTGGCCGTCAAAGGGCCTCAGGTAATGCTGGGCTACTGGCAGCGGCCAGACGAGACAGTCAGGGTGCTGACATCCGAGGGATGGCTACTTACTGGCGACATGGCCAAGTGTGATGAAGACGGGTACTTCTATATAGTGGACCGGAAAAAGGACATGATTTGCGCTGCCGGGTTCAATATCTATCCCCGAGAGATAGAGGAAGTGCTGTACGAGCACCCCAGTGTTCTGGAGGCTGCGGTCATAGGGTTGCCCGACGAATACCGGGGCGAGACGGTCAAGGCCTACCTGGTATTGAGGGAGGGTGAAGAAGACCTGACTGAGGGGGATGTGATCACATACTGCCGGGATAGGCTCGCCAGTTTCAAGGTGCCTCGGGCAGTTGAATTCCGCGCTGAGCTTCCCAAGACAATGGTGGGCAAGGTGCTGCGTAGGGCCCTTGTTGAGGAGGAGATGGAGAGATTACAGGCGGTGGAGGTTGATGCGGGTAGAGACGGTTAGCCCTCTGATGTTGGACCGGACAATTCGGGTCAGGACATGGGGTTCTGGCCAGTCGCGCTTCGTTCTTGAGAGCAGAATGCGTGACCATGAGCATCATATGGTGGTTACCCTGACGGTGGAGAAGGACTCTGGTGTCATTGAGGTGGCAGAAGCCGCTTTTCTCCGGGTACCCTATGGTACTCTCTGCCAGGGGGCTGCTGAATACATGGCCGCGGTGGCGGGCCTGACCATCAAATCCGGTTTCAGCAAGAGGGTGCATAGGCTTGTGGGAGGCCCGGAGGGATGCTCACACCTGGCCCACCTTGTAGTTGAGGCTGCTCGTGGTTTCCTGCCGACGGTTGGCAAGGAACTAATGGCCGCGGTGGGCGATGCCTGCAAGAAGCGCGGCCTGCCGGCGGAGGAGGCAAGGAGACAAGGGTTTGAGGCCGTTACTGAGCTAGCCCTGAAGCGGATCCCTAACTCCTGTATTGCCTACTCAGCCAAGTCTGGTAAAGACCATCTCGGCTGAGCTATGGAAGCGGAGACTCTGGTAGCCCCGGGCATGGGTCTGGACCGAGGGCCTGGGGCTTGGCCCAAGGTCTGTTGTCTCCAAGGCCGTCATTTGGTATGATAGAGTGCAGGTGCTAGCATAGCCTTACAGATCTTACTGGATTCCATGGGAGGTCTTGTTTTGCCGCGTCCGCCGAAAACACGCCGAGTAGAGTTTCTGCCACCCACCGACTATTTCAAGCCGGCAGGTGTTCCCATGCGTGACCTTGAGGAGGTTGTACTGGCTGTCGATGAGTTTGAGGCACTGCGCTTGAAGGACGGCGAGGGTCTAGATCAAGAGGCCTGCGCCGACCGGATGAAGGTCTCCCGTCCCACACTTCAGCGCATTCTATCATCGGCACGAGAAAAGGTAGCCAGAGCTCTTGTGGGCGGTCACGCAATCCGGATTGAGGGGGGAGCCTACCGTCTGGCGAAGTTGCGGTTCCAATGCCGGCGCTGTGGTGAAGAGTTTGAGACGCCCTCGGATACAAAGGGTCCAGGTGCCGAGTGTCCATCATGTGATGACGGTGATGTGGAAAGGCTGGATTACGGCCACCGTGGTCGTGGACGCAGACGGCGCCGGTGGGAGACCGTTGATGGGAATGATCAATAACAGGCACTAAGTAACAGTTCACAGTACGCTTCGATTGTCAGAAGGCCCCAGTCCGGGGCCTTTTTCTTGTCGCGACCTGTGGAAAGTCAAGTAATCTGTGGGCAAACCAGCACGGTCATTGTTGACATATGCCCAAAACTGTTATAGAATTGGTAGTGAACATATGCTCATAACGACTAATTCAACGAGGAGGCGTGTATAATGCCAGGTTTTGACGGATCAGGACCAAGGGGCTCGGGCCCCATGACTGGCCGAGGCGGAGGATACTGCATTGGCCCGGCATTTCCCGGCAACCCCGAGTACCAGGGCTTTGGGCGCAGATCTGGCCCCAGGCGGGGTGTTCGGCGCAGGATAGGTAGTACAGGCCGCGGGCGCGGTGGCATAGGGTACGGGGTGGGTCGTGGCGGTGGTGGCTTCGGGCGGCAAATGGGCCTGGGTTTTCGCGACGAAGAATGGGATGGAGTGGATGGAGCCGGTGAAGAGACCGTTGAGGCCAGCATTCTGCTGAGCCACATCAAAGGATTGGAGAACCATCTGGGTTCTCTGAAGAGACGTCTTGACAAGTTCATAGGGGTTCAGTCCGATGAGGAGTCAACGGAGGAGTCTATAGAGGAGTAGATGGGCCCTGTGATCGACATAGATAGGTGAGAGCGAGCCGGCGACTCTGGCGACAATACAGAGAAATGACCCTCTCAGAAAGGCGCAGCTACCCTTCCAGGGCTGCGCCTTTCCCTTTATGTGGCCGTCTGTCACAGGTCGGGGCACTATATTGATGAAGGAGAGAGGGCCCCGGACGCAGAATAGTTTCTGTGGTCGAATAGCTTTGTTACTGAACTTTTCGTGGTAATAGAGAGATTGGCTATGATTAAGAGAGGAACAGGGAGGTGTTCCAGTCCGTATGAAGCAGTTCGTTAACAATGTGATTGACGTGGCCATGGCCATGGGGGCGCAGTATGCCGATGTCCGGGTAATAAACCAAAGGACTGAAGACATTCGCGTTAAGAACAGGGTGCTGGAGGACATCAGCACAGGGGAGAGCTTCGGTTGGGGGGTCAGGGTAATCGTAGACGGGGCCTGGGGCTTTGCTTCAAGCTTCCGAGTTGAAAAGGACGCCATTGACGGTATTGTGAAACAGGCGGTCAACATCGCCCAGGCCAGCGCCAGGGTGAGAAGGAAGCCTGTCCGCCTTGCCCCTGCTGAACAGGTCGTTGACACCTTTAAGAGTCCATGTCGGATTGACCCCTTTAGTGTAGGTTTGGATGATAAGGTCAACCTGCTCATGGCTGCCAGCGAAGGAATGATGGTATCGGAGGAAATCAAGGTAGCAGAGGCGAACCTGAATTTCCTCCAGCAGGACAAGACCTTTGCCAACAGTGAGGGTAGCCTCATTGAACAGACCTTTGTTGAGAGTGGCGGAGGACTCACCTGTTTTGCAGTGGGCCACGGCGACATGCAGCGCCGGACCTTCCCCAACACCATTTGGGGCGATATAGCCACACGCGGCTGGGAGCACATCGGAGACCTGCGGCTTGTAGAGGAGGCCCCTCGCATTGGCGAAGAGGCTGTCAAGCTTCTTACTGCCAAGCCCTGCCCAACCGGTCATACAACCATTGTGATTGAGCCAAGCCAGATGGCCCTCCAGGTCCATGAATCCGTAGGACACCCAACAGAACTGGACCGCATCCTCCGCCATGAGGCAGACTATGCTGGCACCTCCTTTGTTGACGTGGGGATGATTGGGAACTACCGCTACGGTGCGGACATCGTCAACATAACTGCAGACGCTACCGTGGAAGGGGCCCGGGGATCCTTTGGCTACGATGACGAGGGTGTCCCAGGACAGAGGGTTGATCTGATCAAGGATGGGATCCTGGTTGGTGTCACATCCTCGCGGGAAACAGCGGCGGAGATTGGGGCCACCAGTTCGGGGGCTGCAAGGGCCGATCGGTGGAACAGGGTACCCATTGTCAGGATGACCAACATCAACCTGGAGCCGGGTGATTCAAGCTTGGAAGAGATGATTGCTGGCACTAGTGAGGGGCTGTATCTCATCTCAAATAAGAGCTGGAGCATTGATGACCGGCGCCTGAATTTCTTGTTTGGTACCGAGCTAGCCTACGAGATCAAAGATGGAAAGCTAGGGGATATGGTGAAGAATGCCACCTATACTGGTATGACCCCGGAATTCTGGGCCAATTGCGATGCTATCGGCAATAGGGACCAGTGGCGCGTCTTTGGCTATCCCTGCGGCAAGGGGCAGCCTGGACAGAATGGTCATGTTGGCCATGGAGTGCCGCCAGCGAGATTCCGGAATGTCCAGGTGGGGGTGATGAAATGATAGAAGCCAGACTAGGAAGAGAGAAGTTGCTGACGCTGCTTGATGAGGTTGTCAGGGAGTCTTCAGCTGATGAAACCGAGGTCAGGGGCAGGGTAGCAAGCTCCGCTCTGACACGGTTTGCCAACTCGGAGATCCATCAGAATGTTGCCGAGGAGACGGTTCAGGTCACCATCAGGGTCCGCATCGGTAAGGCCTTGGGCTCGGCCTCGGTGGGGGCAGTGACAACAGGACATCTGAAGGACTGCCTTAAAAAGGCCATTGCCGCTGCCGAGCTAGGGCCAGACAGCGACAGGGAGTATCATTTTCCCGGTAAGCCTTCACGATATCCGGAGGTAGACTGCTTCGACGAGGCCACAGCTACGGCTGGGGCTGGGGCCCGGGCTGAGGCGGTAATGGAGATGGTGGAGGTCTGTGACGAGCACGGGGTTGAGGCCTTTGGCAACCTGACTACCGGCTGGGATGAGATTGCAGTTGTCAATTCCAACGGTGTTAGGGCCTATACGCCGACAAGCACCGCGGTGCTTAACCTGTCTACGATTGGGGGTAGTGGGACTGGCCCCTTCTCCTATGGTTACTCAGGAGACTCAGCAAGGATGCTTTCCAGCCTTGACATAGCTGCTCTGGCCAAGGAGTCTGCGGGCATCTGCGTCAGGAATAGGGATCCTCAGGACTTCGAGCCAGGACTGTACGACGTAATCCTCACGGAATACGCTGCTGCCGATATCTTGACCTTCCTGGGTTATGTTGCCTTGGGCGGGACCGCCTTTGAAGAGGGCCGCTCCTTCATGTCCGGCCGCCTCGGCGATAGGATTATGGGGGAAAACATCGACATATTTGATGACGGGACCGACCTGAGGACAATGGCGATGCCCTTTGACTGGGCCGGTGTGCCGAAGCGGAAGGTGCCCTTAATCTCTAAGGGTATTGCCAAGGGTGTTGTCTACGATGCCTTCACCGCCCAGAAGTACGGTCGCGAGAACACAGGCCATGGCCTGCCAGGCGCAAGGGGTGGGATTCCAGCCCACATCATTCTTGCCCCTGGTGAGAGCAGCCTGGATGAGATGATCTCCGGTTCCAAGAAGGCAATCCTGGTAAACCGTTTTCACTACACCAGGGTTGCGGAACCCATGAAGGTAGTAATAACCGGGATGACCCGGGACGGCACCTTTCTGGTTGAGGACGGAGAGATCAAGCATCCCATCAAGAACCTGCGCTTTACGCAGTCGTATCTTGAGGCTATGAACAATGTCGAGGCCATCGGGTCCGCCCTGAAGATCCAGGGCTCCTATGTGGGATCGGTAACAGTTCCCGCCCTGAAAATACGGGATTTCAATTTCACGGGGACAACTAGTTTCTAAAGAAACAATCGGCAGGGATCTTTTACCGAGAACAAGGCAGGCGGGGGCATCAACTTCCGTCTGCCTTCCGCATTTCTTTTGTGTTTCTTCCGCGGTGTGTTACAATTTGTCTGAAAAGGGAAAGCAAGCTAGAGATGCAAGCTAGAGATGCAAGCTAGAGATGCAAGCTAGGGATGTAGTGTGGCCAAGGGTGGCCCTGGAGTAGGTGACCTAATTGACAGCAGCAGACAACGATGGAGTAAAGCTCTACCACATCCTTACCTTTGGGTGTCAGATGAATGAGAGGGATTCAGAGATCATGGCCGGCATCCTTCAGGCGGAGGGATACAGGCCCGCTGATACTTTGGAGAACGCTGATATCGTCCTTGTGAACACCTGCGCTGTGCGAGAGTCGGCTGAGCGACGAATCTACGGCCGGATCGGCCAACTAAAGCGCCTCAAGTACCGCAACAGGGATGTCATCATTGGTGTTGGTGGTTGCATGGCTCAGCAGCCGGAGGCTGCCGAAGCCATTAGGCAGCGGGCCCCCCATGTTGATGTCATCTTTGGAACCCACAACCTCCACGCCCTGCCTGCGCTCCTCGAGGAGGCAGGTGAGACGGCTGATGACCGTGATATAGTAACCCAGGTTCTGGACACACCTGGCCAGGTTGTCGAAGGGCTACCTACGGTTCGCAAGATCCCCTTCAAGTCTTTTGTCAACATAACCTACGGCTGCAACAACTTCTGTACCTACTGTATTGTCCCCTATGTTCGCGGCCGCGAGCGGAGCCGGATGCCTGCTGACATTGTGGCTGAGGTCAAACGGCTAGCAGACGATGGTGTGCTTGACGTTACCCTATTGGGGCAAAATGTGAACTCCTATGGCAAGGATCTGGACAACGGTGCAGACTTTGCCGCTCTTTTGGAGGAGGTTGCCGCTGTCAAAGGCATCAGGTGGGTACGGTTTACTACTTCGCACCCCAAGGACCTCTCTGACAGGCTCATAGCCGCCATCGCCAACAGTGACAAGATCTGTAACCATATTCACCTACCGGTTCAGGCTGGCTCCGATCGCACCCTCCAGCGCATGAATCGACGCTACAGCAAAGAGCAGTACCTGGAGCTTGTTGAGAGGATCTATGACCGCATAGACGGAGTGAGCCTGACCACCGATATAATGGTGGGTTTTCCAGGTGAGACAGAGGATGATTTTCAACATACTCTCGATGTGGTGAGGCGGGCTCGTTTCGATAACGCCTTCACATTCATGTACTCCAGACGGAGCGGCACCCCAGCCGCAGACATGCCAGACCAGGTTCCCCAGGATGTTAAGAAGGGCCGACTGGAGCGCCTCATGGAGCTTCAACACGCACTCAGCTATGAGAAGAACCAGCTCCTTGCCGGTAAGACCATGGAGGTGTTGGTGGAAGGTCACGCGAAGAAGGACCCAGGGCGGCTGCTGGGACGTACGGAGACAAACAAGAACGTGCTCTTCCAGGGCCCAGAAGGGCTTATCGGCGATTTCGCGGTGGTCAAGATTGAGGAGGCCAAGACCTGGACCCTTGAGGGTAGGCTGTTTTTGGAGGAATGATGGTGTGATGCCGGATGAGGTAATGCAACAAGCAGCAGCGTTAGGGAGGTCAATTGCCGGCCTTGAGGAGTTCGTCGAGTACCAGGCGGCCGGGGATGCGCTGACTGCCAGCAATGAGGCAGACAGACTCTATTCATCCCTTGATCCAGATGCAAGGGCCAGGATCCTTGAGGTTGACCAAGTTGGGGCAGATGCCAGTACTAGATCGGGAGAATGGTCAGATGAGGCCTGGGGCCTTGTCTTGCGATATCTGCAGGCGCAGAGAAGGTTTGAGAGGATTGTAACGCGGGTTCTGGACGTGCTGTCCTTTTTCATTTCAGGAGAGCTGAGCCGAGATGGAACCAGCTGCGGACAGGGGTGCGCCCGGTCCGGCGGGGGATGCGCGTTCTGCTGCCAGCATAGCCAACATGACTTGGGAGGGGAAAGGGTTGACGACTGCTGACACCCCCATGATGAAGCAGTATAAGAGGATTAAGAGTAGCCACCAGGACATGATCCTCATGTTCCGCCTTGGCGATTTCTACGAAATGTTCTATGATGATGCCACAACGGCATCAAGGGTTCTCGATATAACCCTGACTGCCAGGCAAAGCAGGGGTGTTGAGGTCCCGATGTGCGGTGTGCCGCACCACGCGGCCGGTGCCTACATTGCCAGATTAGTTCAGGCTGGTCATAAGGTTGCCATCTGCGAACAGGTTGAAGACCCGAGTCAGGCCAGGGGAATTGTTGAACGGGACGTAGTCAGGGTTATCACACCTGGAACCATCACCGACGACACCATGCTACCCCAGAGAGACCACAACTACCTGGCGGCCGTAACCAGCCTCAATGGCGTTTACGGCCTGGCGTATCTTGACTTCTCCACTGGCGACTTTCTGGCCACCAATGTAGGCGGACGGCACGCCTCTAGAGCCCTGGTGGACGAGCTAAACCGGATCAGACCGGCAGAATGCCTGATACCTCCGGTTCTTGATGATGGTGAAGCCATCAGGGGCCTTCTACAGGAGGAGATTGGTTGTCTCATTACGCCCTACGGGGAGTGGGCCTTTCGCCGAGAGGCCGCAGAGACGGCTCTTAAGGACCACTTTGGCGTTGCCAGTCTCGAGGCCTTTGGGTGCGACGAGGCCCCAGCTACAGCGGGGGCAGCGGGAGCCATTGTCTCATACCTTGAGGAAACGCAGCCCCAGGGCTTGGCCCACGTTGCCAGTCTCAGGACCTACTCCACTGACAGCTACATGGTGCTAGACCGCGCTACTGCCCGGAATCTGGAGCTCACTCGCAGTCTCAGGGAAGGTAAGCGCCGCGGAACCCTCCTCTGGGTGTTGGACAGAACCGTTACTGCTATGGGAGGACGCCTTCTCAAGACATGGGTGCAACAGCCTCTTACCTGCCGCAGCCGTATAGAAGAGCGGCTTGAGGCCGTTGCCGAGTTTGTCCACAATTCCTTCCTGCGTTCTGATGTTCGCCAGGTCCTTAAGGGTGTTCAGGATATCCAGCGCCTTTCAGCCAGGATCGCCAGTGGGTCCGCCAACGCCAGGGATCTCGCGGCCTTTTCCAATTCTTTGAGGGCCCTAAAACCCCTCGACTCCCTTTTGGCTGAATGTGGTTCCCGTTTGCTGCTGGACCTATCTAAGGAACTGGACCCGCTGGAGGATGTAGTTGCACTCCTGACGTCAGCCCTTCACCCTGACCCCCCTGGGGCCCTCCGCGAAGGCGGTTTGATAGCTGACGGCTACAGCGATGAAGTCGACGAACTGCGGAGGCTGGCTCGAGGGGGTAAGGAGTGGATCACTCAGCTCCAGGCTCAGGAACGGGGGAGGACAGGGATAAAGTCCCTTAAGGTGGGCTTTAACAAGGTTTTTGGCTACTATATTGAAGTTACCAGGGCTAATCTGCATCTGGTACCAGATGACTATCAGCGCAAGCAGACCCTTTCAAACTCAGAGCGGTATTTCACGCCGGAGCTCAAGGAACGTGAGAACGCCATTCTGGGGGCCGAGGACCGACTGATAGAGCTGGAATACCAACTCTTTGCTGAATTGAGGCAGCGACTAGCCTGTGAGATGGACCGGGCGCGCCGGACCGCCGGGGTGGTCTCTGTAGTTGACGCCCTTGCCTCCCTGGGAGAGGTCGCCCTGAGGAATCAGTACACAAAGCCCGAGATTACTGAGGGGAAAACCATCAGCATCACTGGGGGCCGCCACCCTGTGGTCGAGAGCTTCATGGATGCCGGCGCCTACGTTCCCAATGACAGCTTCCTTGACTGTGAAGAACACCGTGTCCTTCTCATAACAGGGCCTAACATGGCTGGCAAGTCAACATACATGAGACAGGTGGCGCTGATTGTACTGATGGCCCAGATAGGGAGCTTTGTGCCGGCCCAAGCGGCTCGCATCGGAATCGTCGATAGGATATTCACCAGGGTGGGTGCCAGTGACGACCTTGTTTCAGGACAATCCACCTTTATGGTGGAGATGACGGAGGTCGCCAACATCCTGAACCACGCTACCGATAGGAGCCTGGTGATCCTTGACGAGATTGGTCGGGGTACAAGCACCCTGGATGGATTGAGCATCGCCTGGAGTGTGACGGAGTTCATCAACTCGCCCCAGATTGGGGCGAAGACCCTGTTTGCCACCCATTTTCACGAGTTGACTGAGCTTGAGCAGAGCCTGGATGGGGTGCGCAATTACTCCGTCGCCATCAGAGAAGAGGGCAGGAACATCGTGTTTCTGCGCAAGCTTGTTAAGGGCCGCAGTGGTCGCAGTTACGGCATTCAGGTGGCGAAATTGGCAGGGCTTCCAGGGGAGGTCATAGATCGAGCTGCGGCGATCCTCGCGATGCTTGAGTCCAGAGAACAGGCGGCAAGCACTACCGGCGGTACTGCAAGGTCCTCTGAGTCTGGTGATGATGGAACACCTGATGGGGATAGGCTTACAACCAGTACCGCTAGCCAGCTGAGGGCAGGGAGGCAGGAGGCGGCAGGATTAAGGGGCCCGAAGCAACTATCACTGCTTCCCCACCTTGATCAGCCTGTGTCCGCCGTCCTGGAGGCGTTGAAGGCCGTGCCCATAATGGAGTTGACACCGTTACAAGCCCTGAACCTACTCCATGAGCTCCAGGAGAAGGCACGCAAAGAGACGAGGGACAGTTGATGGGCCGTGGATATGAAAGCGGTAACGGAGATAGAGGGACTACCCCCCCTGGGCGCCAGGCCGGGGGCCTGGGTGCAATGGTCCGGGTCCTGGATGCCGTTACAGCTGACAAGATCGCCGCTGGAGAGGTAGTTGAGAGCCCGGCCTCTGTTGTGAAGGAGCTTGTGGAGAACTCACTTGATGCTGGCGCCACCAGGATTATCATTGAGGTGGAGGGCGGCGGGAAGCGGTTAGTGAGCGTAGCCGATAATGGTGTTGGCATGACCAGGCAGGACCTAATCTTGAGCGTGAAGCGCCATGCAACAAGCAAGATCAGCGACATCTCCGATCTGGCAGTCGTCAGCAGCCTCGGGTTTAGGGGGGAGGCCCTCCCCAGTATTGCGGCGGTGTCGAGGATGAGGGTCTCAACAAGGCAACGGGGATCCCTTGAGGGTCATCAGATCATGGTCAGCGGTGGACACCAGAAGGAAGTCAGGACTATCGGCTGCTCCCCCGGGACAACGGTAATCGTTGCAGACCTCTTCTTTAACGTGCCGGCAAGGTTGAAGCACCTTCCGGCTGATCCGGCCCTTACCCGAGACATTAACAGGGTCTCTGGCCTGCTGGCCATGGGACACCCTCAGGTCTCTTTTCAGTTGCTTAGCGGTGGGAAGGCTGTCTTCCATACCCCGGGCAATGGCTCCTTGGTTGATGCCATTGCCTCAATCTGGGGGCATGAGTTTGCCCGCCAGTTGATCCCCCTTGGTGAAGTTCCTGGGGCCCAGGCAAGGAGTGAAGTTGAAGACTACGGCGTTGGCCCCGGTGTTGGGGTCGATGGTCTCATCTCGAGGCCGGCAGACAACTGGGCCACCCGCGGCAGGCAGGCCTTTTATGTCAACGGCCGCATAGTTTCCTCTAGCCTGATTGAAAGGGCTCTGGATGATGCCTTTGGTTCCCAGATCCCCGAGGGCAGGTTTCCGGGGGCGGTATTAAAGCTATCAGTCTCCCGGGACGAGGTGGATGTCAACGTTCACCCGACAAAGAAAGAGATAAGGTTTAACCGTGGTGAAGTGGTGGCTGCCGCGGTGACAGAGGTCTGCAGATTGGCCCTTGGTGGTGTCAGCGCTGTGGGTCGTCATAGTATTGCCGCAGAAAGGGGTGGTACTGACCAGAGTAGTACTGACCAGGTTAGCATCAGCGAGGACTGTAGCCTTGACCAGGGCAAGCAGCCGGGGCAAACGACCTTTGCCTCCAGTGATCTCCCTGCGGATCAAGCTGCAGGGCGAGGTCCTTCAAGCCTCGCTGATCGCCTTGCAGACCTTGAGCCAATCGGGCAACTTCACGCCACCTATCTCCTGTGCCAGGACCCCACTGGCCTCTACATTATAGATCAGCACGCCGCCCATGAACGGATTCTGTTTGAGCGGGCCCTGGAAGATACTGGCGGTGGCTCTGGCCGTCAACCCCTCTTGGTTCCCGTCACTCTCAATCTTGCCCCAGGAGAACTGGCGGTCATTGATGCCGTCGGGGATGACCTGGCTGAGATGGGGTTTATTTTTGAGGGCTTTGGGGGCAACACTGTTATTGTGAATGAGGTGCCAGCGTGGCTTGGAACCGGTGACGTAAAGACCATTGTGTCTGAGGTGTTCGAGGCGCTCCAGGCCTCAGCAACCGGGTCTGCTTTGGGTGACTCGGGAGGCGGCCTTGAGGGGCGGCGTCGAGATGAGGTGCTGATGGCTGCCTGTAAATCGGCAGTGAAGTCCAACCGGTACCTGGCAGAGACAGAGGCGCGACAGCTGCTCTTGGATCTGTCAAAGTGCAGGGAGCCGCTAAGCTGCCCCCACGGCAGGCCAACAGTGGTTCAAGTGCCCTTAGCTGAACTCAGGAGACGCTTTGGGAGGTGATCGTGAATGTCGGTCCGCAAGCCAAGGCTTCTTGTGATTGTAGGTCCCACTGCTGTGGGCAAGACCGCTGTTGCCCTTCGCATCGCTCAGCGTTTTTCTGGGGAGATCGTCTCAGCCGATTCAATGCAGATCTATAGACTGATGGACATCGGGACCGCAAAGCCAGGGCCGCAGGAACTGGAGGATGTGCCTCATCATCTGGTAGATTTCATCGATCCAGGCCAGGACTTCAGTGTTCAGGAGTTCCAGCGGCTGGCCCAGGATCATATCAAGGACATTACCAACCGGGGTCATCTTCCAATGTTGGTGGGCGGTACGGGTTTATACATAAACGCGGTGGTTGACAACTACCAGTTTATAGGCACTGAACCAGACACCACCATCAGGGATCATCTAATGGGCCTGGCAGAAGACGAGGGGCCCGAGACCCTACATGAGCGTCTGGCCAGAGTCGACCCTGTGACTGCCGCTAAGACCCATCCTAATAATGTCAGAAGGGTTGCCCGCGCCCTTGAGGTCTATCACACCAGCGGCACACCCATCTCTGAGGCCGCCCTGGAGACAGAGAAGACAGAGCCCCAGTATGACTGCCTTGTAATTGGGCTGACGATGGATAGAGCTCAGCTCTATCACCGCATTGATCAGAGGGTTGATCAGATGATAGATGCAGGCCTGGAAGATGAGGTCAGGATGCTCCTGGCTCGGGGATATTCCGCCGATGGCCAGGCCCTGCAGGCCCTGGGATACAAGGAATTCGTCGATTACCTGCAGGGCAGGATTGGCCTTGAGGAGACCACTGCCTTGATTAAACGCGGCACTCGCAGGTTTGCGAAGCGACAGCTAACCTGGTTTCGCCGTGACGAAAGGACCCTGTGGTTTGATGTTGGTCAGGGATTGGACCAGGTGGTCAAGGATATATCTACTGCTGTTGCAGGAAAATGGAAGTAGGCAGGAGAAGTAGTGTCCGACGTATTCCCGCTTTCACTGGGAATTGGTCGGGGGACAGGCCCAGGTAGACACTGAATAACAGGGGGGCTTAACGTGTCCAAGACAAATCCAACTCTGCAAGATGGTTTCCTGAATCAGCTGCGTAAAGATGGTACTCAGGTGCTTGTGTATCTCGTCAACGGGGTTCAACTAAAGGGCATTGTGCGAGCCTTTGATAGCTTCACAGTTCTACTGGACTTTGAGGGAAAACAGTCTTTGGTCTACAAGCACGCCATATCTACGATAATACCTGGCGCGGGGTTCAGGGAATTCGCCGGTAAGGGTGCTGCCGCCGAGTCGAGGGGAGGGGTTACCCCTGAACCTGGCAAGGGTAACAAGAACTCCGAAGATGATGAGGGAAGCCGGGAGGAGAGGCATACTCCCTATTAGTGCGCATGCGCTTTAGTAACCGAGGTAGACCACAGGCGAGGCCAGGTGCCTCGCCTTTATTGTCACCAAGAGCCACTGTTTCTGCGTATAATGGTATGATTTCTGGCAGCGCCCATGCCAGAGAGCGCCTGGGAGGGAGCAGAGGTGGCTGATAAGAAGAGACCCGTTGTAAACCTGAGACCACCTGGTTTCTACACGCCAGATGATGTGTATAAGATGGTCCAGTCGGGCCAGATGGCCCCCGGCAAGGCCCTTGTGCACCTCGAGGCCTTTGATAAGGGTCAAGGACGCCGGCTAGCAGTGAAAGGGGAAGCCAGAGACGATGAAACCCTTGAGGTCGTTCTGGCTGAGTTGGATGCCCTTGTTGGCCTGACCAAGGTAAAGGATCTGGTCCGCGAGGTCCAGGCCTTCATAGCAATTCAGCAGCGGCGCTCACAGGAGCGCCTTGTGAACCAACCACTTGTTCTTCACATGATCTTTAAGGGTAATCCTGGCACAGGTAAAACCACGGTGGCGCGGATCTTTGGTAAGCTATTTCGGCAGCTAGGGGTGCTGCCCAAGGGCCATCTGGTGGAGATCGAGCGCGCCGATATAGTGGGAGAGTACATAGGCCATACAGCCCAGAAGACCAGAGAACATATCAACAAGGCCCTCGGGGGGATTCTCTTCATAGATGAGGCCTACAGCCTTGCGCGGGGCGGAGAGAAGGACTTTGGCAAGGAGGCGATAGACACCCTTGTCAAGGCCATGGAAGACCACAAGGATGAGCTCATTCTCATCCTTGCTGGCTACCAGCGAGAGATGGAATCTTTTCTTCAGGCCAACACCGGGCTGAGATCCCGCTTCCCAATTCAGATTGACTTTCCTGACTACAGTGTCTCTGAACTCCTGGAGATTGCTGATCTCATGCTGTCGCAACGGGAATACCGGATGGCTCCCGAAGCCACCGGTGGGCTAAGGGATTACCTCAGTCGGACCCAGGAGGTAGGGGAAAGAAGGGGCAATGCCAGGAAGGTCCGGAACATAATCGAGAGGGCCATCCGGCGACACGCTGTTCGACTTGCAGATAGGCCTTCTGTGAGCCGCGAACAGTTGATGCTGATTACTGGGGCCGACATTGAGGAGGCCTGTGAGGAGTGAAGAGAATTGTCGTTCTTGGTAAAACAAATGTGGGCAAGACGCTGTTCCTCTTGAACTTCAGCGAGTACCTGGGGGCTAAGGACTTTACCGTCAGCATCAGGCGGCCAGGAGGAGCCACCAACAGCGAACAGCTCAAGTTCAGAGAGGCGCGGGAGCGCCTTGTTGGGTATCACCCCCATAAGACACAGGCGCGGCAGGAGATGGACCTGGAATTTCCCCTAGGCAAAGGAAGGCAGTTAGTAAAGATTGTTGATACCACAGGTCTGACTGAGGCAGTCCATGGGCAGCAGCAGCTCAGGGCGGCCATGGCCGACTCGCTCAGGGCGGCGCGAGAGGCTGACATAGTCCTTCATCTAATTGACGCCTCAATGGTCTTCTGTAAAGAGAGCCCTGAGGCACTGGGCGAGCTGGATATCCAGCTTGCTCGCTTTGCCCGCAGTAAGGACGGCTATGTTGTACTTGCCAATAAGATGGATCTGCCTGGTTCCAGGAGAGGACTGGGGCGGATCCGGGAGGCGCTGGGGGAGGAGTACATAATACCCATCTCGGCCCTCCGCAAACAGGGGTTTAGGGAGGTGCGCAGGTTTGTGGCTGGACGGGTTTAGTTCTCTGATGGCGGCCAAGGACGTCTTGGCCCTGTTGATGACGGGGTTTGCCGTGAAGGCCCTTGACGATTGGATTGACCGCGGTTATCTCGCGGTCGGAGGGCAAGACCGACAGGGTGGTGCTGAGGCTGACCTGAATGACCTGTTGGGTTCGGCCCTCCCGGCATACCTGGCCCTGAGCCTCTGTCTGGCCGTAACCCTCAACTGGCGCTGGGCTGCCTCTATCTTTCTAGCCTGCTACGCCCTGGGCATGTTGGGCAGACTTACTCAACGCTTTGCATCAGGCCTCAGTGGGCTGGTGGAGATCATTCTTGTGGCGGTCTGGGGTGTCCTTACCCTGGGTTGGCTGGAGATGGGAGGCGCTGCCGCCTTTGTTGCCAGCGCCCAACTGCTGGATGACTGGCGAGATGCCAATCCTGATAGGCGGTCCGGAAATCCCAACCTACTGCTAAGGTGGGGAACTGCGCCTTTCGTGTTTGTATCGGTGATGGTTACAGCCCTCGCCCTGTATATTGACGCCGCCAAGTCTCTAACTGGCTATACCGCCTTGCTGCTGCTCTGGCTTACTCTGCGGCTGTTGGACGCCGCAGGGCCTGATGCTGACAGTAGGGCTTCGAGCGATGGTCCTGTCGGAAGGAGTTGGATTGAGTAGTGTTGGGCATGGGGATCATGGGGATTGCCTTGCTGGCGGTAGCGGGCGTCTGTGCCCTGGGATTAGGTTGTTATTGGTGGGGCTACCACCGGGGTCGCTCAGAAGGCAGAGAGCAGGGACTGGCCGAGGCCCCCCTGCAGTTGCGGGAACGGGCGTTGATGGAGCCCCGCTGTCCGGTTTGTGGGCTAAGGCCTTCTGCAAGCTGAGACCCTTTTATGGTTACACTAGAGGCTATGAGCCCTCGATGCGCGATATCAGTGTTAGCCCTCATGGTCCTCTCTGTTCTTCTGTTCACAGCCTGTTGGGTACAGGACTGGCGGGCAGTGGCTGCCTATATCATAGCCCTGTTCGCTGTGGTTCTGGTCATCAACCCCTGGAACTGGCGCCGGTTCATACCAGGCTTTCACGGTGCCACCTTGGAGCAGCGAGTGGTGCTGCTAACCGTCTATATGCTTTTATGGTCCGTGTTCTTTGCCGTGGTTAACCTGACAGCCAGGCCGCCCCTGTCAGGCCCCCAGCTTGCAGAAGAGATGCCCTTTGTCTTGTCGGAGTCCTTGGGTCGCATTCCCTTCTGGCCTGCGGTGGCAGGCAAAGGAACTGGCGATGGTCTCAAGGCTAATCCCCCGGAGGTAATTGGAGGATCGGGGCCACAGAACTCCCCGTGGCATACCACCGCCCTACCGGTGGGAGTTGGCCCTGAGCAGCCCTTCTTAACACGCCTTGAGGGGATCTACGCCGTTGATGAAGTCCGGCTTGAGGGCGGGGTAATTCTGCGGCTGGCTGGTGTCAACCCAGCGCCGTTAGGGGGAGAGGTTGGTCAAGCGGCCTTTGATCTGCTTCAGGGCTATCACCAAGAGGGGCTGATCTGTGTCCTGGTGGCCGCTCCGAACCTGGACTACCCAGGCCCAGTGGTCCATGGCTACCTGTATCCCTTCAACCAGGAGATTGAGCCCGAGGTCGTATCAATCAACCAGAGACTTTGGGAACTGGGGTTGGCCTTTGAGACGGGAGGCAGAGATGACAGCGCTAACGCTGACCTTGACGTTGACCTTGACGCAGATCAGAAACCCCTGTGGCCTGAGCCACCCTGGTTTCAGCACCCCCAAGCTGGTCGTGACGATGGGGTAGCGCCTGAAGGTTCGCCTGACGAAGAAGTCGCGCCCTACCTGCGTCCCGGTATACTAGAGCCGCCCCCTCTTCTCGAGACCCCGTAGCGAGCCGCCCTGCAGCGTTATCACCACGCAGTGCCACGTGCAGTGTCACCTTGCAGTGTCATTTTGCAGTGCCACCTTGCAGATACCACCTTGTAACAGACCAGTAGGAAGAAAGCTTTCACCAGGCAGAATCTCTGTAGTGGCCTGATTTGTGATAGAATGACTCCGTAAGGGAGGCTGCAGAAGAATATGTCGCACTCAGAGAATGGTTTGTTCGAAGTTGGTTCGGAGTTTGAAGAAAGGGCCCTTCTGGTTGGCTGTACCCTTCGGGGTCAGTCGGAGACTGAGACCCATGATCTCCTCAATGAATTGGAGGAACTGGTTGCTACAGCCGGGGCCACCGCCGTCGGGCGCGTTTCACAGAAGCGCGGTCGGCCCGATGGCGCGTATTATGTTGGTAAGGGGAAGGTGGAGGAGATTCAGGCGGTAGCCGTTGCCACCGACGCCAACCTTGTTGTATTTGATGATGAACTGAGCCCGCGTCAACTACGGAATGTGGAAGACGCGGCGGGCATAAGGGTTATAGACAGGACTCAGGTCATCCTTGACATCTTCGCCCGCCGTGCTGGTTCACGCGAAGCTAAGTTACAGGTTGAACTGGCCCAGCTCAACTACTCTCTACCCCGGCTGGTGGGTCTCGGTAAGGCCTTGTCGCGGCTTGCTGGCGGGATCGGTACAAGGGGCCCGGGAGAGACCAAGCTGGAGACCGATCGCCGCAGGATTCGGCAGCGCATTGCTGACATTAAGGGGTCGCTTGACGAGGTGAAGAAGCATAGACAGCTGCAGCGAAACGGGCGTGAGCAGGTTCCAGTGGTTGCCCTTGTGGGCTACACCAATGCGGGTAAGTCAACACTCCTGAACCAGTTAACCGGATCAACCTTATTCGTCGAGAACCGGGTCTTTGCAACCTTGGACCCAAGCACAAGGCGATTTGAGTTGCCCAATAATCAGGGCATCCTTGTTACAGATACAGTAGGGTTCATAAGGAAACTGCCTCATCACCTTGTGGCAGCCTTCCGCGCAACCTTGGAGGAGGCGCGCTTCGCTGATGTGTTGGTTCACGTCATCGACGGTACCGCTATGGGCCGGGTTGATCAGCAGATGGTTGCGGTTGACGATGCTCTCAGGGGACTTGGGGTTACCGATAAGCCTACCATCCTGGCCCTGAACAAGGTAGATGCCCTTAGTCAGGAGGAACGAGCCGAGGCGGCTGCCAATGTGGCCGGGGCGATTGCCATCTCTGCGGAGACAGGCTACGGGCTCGATACTCTCCTGGAGGCGTTGGAGTTAGAGTTGGCGGGCCTACGAGTTGAGATGGATTTGGCGATCCCGTACCACAGGGCAGATCTGCTGTCCTTGGTCCACGACCATGGCCAGGTCCTCTCTCAGCGGTATGAGACCAGCGGAGTGCAGATCAGGGTGCGTCTGGCAAAGGCATTGGCAGGGAAGGTGAAGAGTGAGCTTGTTGACAGGCCTTGATCGTGCGGGATAGCCGGCTTAAGCTGGATTACTTGAACGGGGTGATTTCGTTTTGACTGCCTTTTGGCTCACTGTTGCAATCATCCTGGTTATTCTGGGTGTGGCGGGAACCGTCCTACCGGTGCTGCCGGGAACCCCCCTTATTTTTGGAGGGGCTCTGGTCTATGGGTTTGCCACGGGTTTCCAGGAGGTCACCAAGGAGTTCCTGTTGTTGATGTTTGTGCTGACCCTTATTAGCCTTGTTTTGGATTACCTGGCGGCAGCTTGGGGTACTCGCCGATACGGTGGTAGTTCGCAGGCGGTGTTGGGAGCGATTCTGGGGAGCGTTGTTGGCCTTCTAACCCTGGGGCCAGTAGGACTCCTGGTTGGTCCTATGTTGGCCGTTGTGATGGTGGAACTGCTGCAGAGCCGACCCCTGGACGTTGCGGTTCGGGCAGCCTTTGGCACGCTAATTGGCGTAGTGGGCGGAATCGGTATGCAGTTACTGATTGGACTCACAATGGCATTGCTGTTCGTTTTTCGCATAACGTGAACAGGCGGCTTACGATAGTTAAATGTGTCGAAAGAGACCAATCACCTGGCCAAGGATCTTCACCTCGCGATGGAGGATTGGCTCCATGTAGGGGTTTTCAGGCTGTAACCTGATGTGGTCTTTCTCACGATAGAATCGCTTTACTGTTGCTTCCTCATCATCAAGGAGGGCAACAACAATATCCCCGTTACGGGCGGACTCCTGTTTACGGACAAGCACGTAGTCACCATCAAGTATGCCAGCGTCAATCATGCTGTCACCGCGAACGGTGAGCATAAAGACATCGCCCCCGCCAGCAAAGTCCGTTGGTAGGGGATAGGTTTCCTCGATGTTTTCAACGGCAGTAATCGGCTGGCCCGCAGTGACGCGACCCAGAAGAGGGACCATAACAGTTGGATGAGTCCGGAACTCTCTCTGCGCTAAGACCTCGATCGCTCTTGGCTTCGTTGGATCACGCCTGATAAACTCTTTTCTTTCCAATTGCTCCAGATGGGAATGGACAGTGGATGTTGAACTCAACCCCACGGCATTACCTATCTCCCGGACCGAGGGTGGATAGCCCTTGTCCCGGATCTCCTTTTTGATGAAATCAAGAATCTGCTGCTGCCTGCGGGAAATATCGCTACTCAAGTTTGGTCACACCCCTTACGAAGCCCGTTAAACTCTGCCGGTTCATTCTACCATATTTTTCTCCTCATTGCAAACAAATGTTCGACAGAGTATTGACAGCGAACACCTGTTTGGGTTAGGATGGTTATAGGTCGAACACACGTTCCTCTGATGTACACTTGGAATACATATGACCTCTTGGGGGGTATGAATGATGGTTCAGATGGCAAGTAGACCGAGACTAGCCCCGCGGCGGCAACGGGCACGGAGAACCCGTTTTAACCTGGTGCTTTTTGCTGTTTGCTCTCTAATCGTTGTCGTCATTGCTTTACTGGCAGTGAGGGCCTTTGCAAGCACAGGCACGGACTCGGTGGAATGCCAGCAAGTGGCGGTAGAGAAGGGAGACACCCTCTGGACCATCGCCCAGCGCCATGCGGCTCCGAGTCAGGATATCCGCGCCCTCGTCCATGAGATACGGAAGTTAAATGGATTGGAGTCAGCTTACATTTACCCTGGTCAGGTGTTGAGGGTTCCAACGCTGAAGAGTGACTAACCAGGCGACTTAACCAGTTGTTAGTTGCAGCCTATATCGGAATATGATTATATCGTCAGGGAACAATAGACCTGCGCACTTGGAAACTTGCGTTGATGGCCATCTTGGGATCGAAAAGGAGGTCAAGCAGGATGCGCAGGGACGAAGACACAGCCATTCCAGACAGGTGGTTTATTCCTGAAAGCGCTGACGACTTCTATAAACAGGAACTGTCGCTAGACAACGAAGATGATGGCAGTTGGCCAGAAACCATATTCCCTGAAGACGAAGAGCTTCTGAGCATGTGGCCACCCGAGAGAAGAAAGGGTTACAGGGAAAATCCGGAGGTGCCCGATGGCTATGACGAATACTATTTCGACTGGCCAAAGTGGTGAATCTGTAGCAAGCGTTTAATGGTGACGCGTGGGCTTCGGCAGTAACAGCAACTGCCGAAGCCCACGCGTTTTTTAGGTCTCTTCCCAGGTCTCTAGCTTCTGCCCTCAAGGGCAAGTAGGTAGGCCCCAACGGCTGGCTGTCTGTTTTGAAGCTTGGTTTTAGCCAAGGGGGCAGTCCGGTGGAGCGTTGTGGTGAACTCATCAATCAGGAGTGGACTTCTACCCAACTGATAGACTGAGCCCGACAGCACCACCCCGAAGGACATCCTTTCAATGTGAAGACGCCTGACCAGGCCCGCCAATGCCTGCCCCTGGGCGCGGCCGGTGGCAATCAGAATCTCCTGGCACACCTCATCACCGGCAACAGCCAGATCAAATACCAGGGGACAGAGCTGGAGCATCGCCGGAGTAATTTCCCCCTTGAGCTCAAGTAGGGTACTGGCCAGACTGGGATAGTCGCTGTGTTCGGTTACTTCAGGGACAGCATCCTCGAGCATGGTTCTGGGCCCCACCCCCTCTTCTGATCGAAAAGCATGGTACATGGCGTCCCTGGCGATGTCTCTAGCCCCGCCCTTATTGCCCATTTCATAGGCCCCGCCGCGAAGGACAGCCCGGCGGCCGTCTGGGGCAAGGGCGGCAGCATTTGTGCTTGCCCCGCAGATGGAGACAGCCCCCCATCCTGATCTGGAGCCAGCGCGGAGGGCGATCCAGGTGTCGTTTGTGACCTCAAAGGGGATCCCAGGGAGAAGACGATGACAGGCCTCCGTGAGGATGTCAAAATCTGAGGGTAAGTCAGCGCCGGCAAGGCCTAGAACAACCCGGTCAATATCGCCAACAGGGGCACCTGCCTGATTGAGAGCGTGGTCAAGTGACAGCTTGATTGAGGCCAGCGCCGTTTCAATCCCAACATTGTGGTAGTTGGCTGGGCCTCCCTGTCCCCGACCCAAAACCTGGCCTGTACTATTGCCAACTACTGCAAGGGTTTTACTACCGCCTCCATCAATACCGACAAACAATTCAGGCATGAACAACACTCCTCACCCTGAGTACTTCTTCACCCGCGAGAATCGTCCTCCTTCTCGGGGGATGGGTAAGAGCGCATGGGGTACTGCGGGCAGGGATGGCAGACTCCAGGTCGAAATGAGAGGGTAGCGAGTACAGTCCACTAATCACTGCGAGGAGGCACACGCAATGACCTCAAGAAAGGTAGCATATAGCCTTGCTAGCCTACCGTCAGCCCTCTTATATGGCGCTTTTTTCACCTTTGTGATGTTCTTCTATGTTGACCAACTGAAGATGCCGCTTGCCCAGTACAGCCTGGCCATGGTCATCTTCAGCATCTGGAACGCGATTAACGACCCCCTGGCGGGACAACTGTCTGATCGGACAAGGACCAAGTGGGGAAGGCGTACTCCCTACATTGCCCTGGGGTCCCTGCCCCTGGCCCTATCGTTTATTCTCCTCTGGACTCCACCCAGCGCAGTCACGGCCATGGGCGGAATGACCTTCTTTGTCTACTTCCTGTTGGTTATTTGTCTGTTTGACACCCTGTATACAGTCGTCATTCTCAACTGGACGGCACTGTTTCCAGAGATGTACCCCAGCCTTGATGAGAGGGCGCAGGTGTCTGCCTTCAGGCAGGTCTTCGGGATTATTGGGCAAATATTGGCGGTGACCCTACTGCCAGTCCTGTCAGAGGCGCTGGGGTACGGCCAGATGGGCCTGATCTTCGCCACCGTGGCCTTCGTCTTTCTGATGGTCTCCCTTTGGGGGAGCCAGGAGAGGAGGGAATTTCAACACGACGAGGCGATTAGCATAGTAGATTCCCTCAAGTACACCTTCAACAACTGGTCTTTTGTGACTTTCGTGGCCGTTAGTCTATTTATTCAACTCAGTTTTGTACTTCTGCAGGCGGCCCTTCCCTTTTACGCGAAGTACGCCCTGGGCCTTGGGGGGTCTGGCGTATCCCTTCTACTGGGAGTGATCTTTGTCACAGCGATCCCCATGGTATATCTGTGGCAGCGGGTTACAGTCCGGTCGGGCGCCAGGAAGGCAATGCTCTGGGCCCTGTTGGGCTTCGGATTAGCACTGCAGCCCTTCTTCCTTGCCAACAGTCTGGCAGCGGCGGCCATTACTGGGGTGGCCATTGGTTCTACCCTGGCTGGTGTCTTGATCTTGATTGACATCCTCCTTGCTGATGTGGTCGACGAAGATGAACTCAGAACCGGGGCACGGCGGGAGGGCATCTACTTCGGTATGAACGCGCTGATGATTCGTTTGGGGGTTGCCCTTCAGGCGGTTATCACCGCAGCGGTTTTACAGGCTACGGGTTACAACGCCGACCTGGCGCTTCAGCCAGCCTCCGCCATCTTAGGAATCAGGTTATTGGTTACCGTTATCCCGCTGGCCTCAATCGCCATTGCCCTTGTAGCCCTCCACTATTACCCTCTTCACGGCGACCGGTTAGAGGAAGTGAAGGGCCGGGTAGCCGAGCTCCATGCCCGTAAAGCAGCGCGAGGGATCGAGATTTGATGACGCAAATGGGGATCAAAGCCGTGGATGTTCGCGCAGCGCAGGAAGACATAACCCAGGTTCAGGCTGATGTAATTATAGTCAATCTCTTTGAGGGTGTCACTGAGCCTGGTGGAGCAACTGGCGCTGCTGACAGGGCCAGCGGCGGACTCATCAGCAGGCTCATCACAAGTCAAGAGGTTACTGGAAAGTTCAACGAGACAACAGTGCTCTACGCCATTGGGGTCAACGCGCCCAAGGTTGTGATAGTTGGTTTGGGTAAGAGAGAGGGCCTTGATCATGAGAGGATCAGACAGGCCGCTGGAAGTGCCATCAGGGCGGCTGCCGGGGCGGGGAGAGCCAGGGCCAAGACGGTGGCCACAGTAGTGCATGGGGCTGGCCTAGGGGGCCTTGACGCCGGCGGCTGTGGACAGGCGGTTGTCGAAGGTTTTCTCCTTGGCGCCTACCAGTACCAGGACTTCAAAGGTGACAAGAACGCTAGCATTGACCAGTTAATCGTGGTAGAGAATGATGAGGCCAAACTACCTCTGATTGAGCAGGGGGTGATGAGGGGGAGGGTCTTAGCTGAGGCCACCAACCACGCTCGGGACCTGGTCAATGCCCCCGCCAATACTATGACCCCTAGTGACCTGGCGGAGGTGGCGACTTCAGTGGCCAGGAGAGGGGGCCTCACTATTGAGGTGCTGGATGAAGACGACATGAAGAGGCTCGGGATGGGAGCTCTTCTTGGCGTTGCCCAGGGCAGTGATGAGCCTCCGAAGTTGATAGTGATGAAACACACTGGTCGGGAAGACGCCGACACCCTTGCCCTTGTGGGAAAGGGCATAACCTTTGACAGCGGGGGCATCTCTATCAAGGGACGAGAGGGTATGCACTACATGAAGAATGACATGGCCGGGGCAGCCGCGGTGATTGGAGCGATGGAGGCCATTGGCAGGCTGAAACCCGGTCGCAATGTGGTGGCCATTGTTCCCTGTACGGAGAACCTACCATCGGGCAGCGCCCTCAAGCCTGGAGATGTCCTCAGGGCCATGAACGGCAAGACCATCGAGATTATCAGCACCGATGCTGAGGGGCGCCTGGTCCTTGCAGACGGGGTGGCCTATGCCGCTTCCCTTGGCGTCAGCCGGATCGTCGATGTCGCCACCCTGACGGGGGCTTGTGGAGTGGCCTTGGGACCCTTCCGGTCCGGGGTTGTCTCGAGTTGTGACCCGCTGGCCCAGGGCATTGCTGGGGCTTCGGCCCGCAGCGGTGAGCGCTTCTGGCGCTTTCCGTCAGACAGAGACTACCTGGAGTTGCTAGAGAGCGATGTCGCTGATCTGAAGAACAGCGGCGGTCGGCTTGGGGGGGCAATCGTTGGGGGTCTCTTCATTGGGGAATTTGCCGGTGACGCCTGCTGGGCCCATCTGGACATTGCCAACACGTGTTTTTCAGATAAGACCAGGGGATACCAACCCAAGGGGGCGACCGGCGTTGCCGTGCGGACCCTGGTGGAACTGGCGCTGTCGTAGCTGTTATGGTCGTAGGGGGCGATGACATTGAAATACGATTTCAACCAGATCATTGATAGGAAGGGCACCAGCAGCTCCAAGTGGGATCTCAACCAGCGGCTCTTCGGCAGGGAGGACGTCCTTGACATGTGGGTTGCGGACATGGATTTTCCCTGTCCGCAGCCTGTGGTTGATGCCATCAAGGAGAGAGCAGACCACCCTGTCTTCGGATATACTTTTGCGCCGGCTTCTCTCTATGAAGCGATAATCGACTGGGTCGGCAGGCACTACAACTGGCAGATTGAGAAGGAATGGATCGTATTCAACGCTGGGGTTGTCAACGGCCTCTATTCAGCTGTCAAGGCCTTCATTCATCCTGGTGATGAGGTTATAGTTCAACCGCCTGTCTACTACCCCTTCTATGCGGCAGTTAGGAATAACGGCGGCCAGGTGCTGCATAACCACCTTCATTATGATGGAAGTCGGTACACTATGGATCTAGATGCCTTGCGAGACATGTTCCGGCCGGTTCACACCTTTCCGGCCCGAATGCCAAAGATAAAGATGCTGATTCACTGCAGCCCCCACAATCCTGTCGGACGGGTCTGGACAGGGAGTGAACTGAAGGCCCTTGCGGAGACCTGTCTTGAGAACGACTGTATGTTGGTATCTGATGAGATTCACTGCGATCTGCTCTCACCGGAGGCAGAACACGTGGTCACAGCCACCCTCTCCGACGAGATTAGGAATAATACCATTACCTTTATGTCCGCCAGTAAGACCTTTAACCTGGCGGGCCTGGCAACGTCCTTTGTGATCATCGCCAACGATGAATGGCGAAGGCAGTACATCAACGCCAGAGCCGGGGCTAACAGTGGCAGTATATTTGGGTTTGTGGCCACAGAGGCAGCCCTCAGGTATGGAGATGACTACCTCATGCAGTTGCGGGAGTATATCGCCGCTAACAGGGCCTATTTCCTAGACTATGTGGCCCAGCACATGCCAGAGTTAAGGGTCGTTGACTCGGAAGGCACCTATCTGGCCTGGGTAGATATGCGGGGCCTTGGAATGGACGAGTACCAACTCCAGGACTTCATCCGGAATGAAGCCCGTCTCGCCCTTGATGACGGTTACGCCTTTGGCCCGGGGGGCGAGGGCTTTCAGCGGTTCAATCTTGCCTGTCCCAGAGAGATAGTTATTGAGGCCCTGGGGCGCCTTGATGAGGCCCTCAAGGGTTGGCGTAGGTAAACTCCGAGTTATGGGAGGCAGGTTTAAAGCAACCTGCCTCCCATAGATGGGCTCTTACTCCTGGATCTCTTTAGCTTCGGGCTAGACCTGAGAAGCCGTCTTTTTTCTGCTGGATAGAACAAAGCCCAATACCACCAAGAAGACACCGGCACCGATAAAACCAGCGGTGATGGGGGTTGAGACCTGAGACAGGCCGCCTCCAACCGTTTGCGCCAGTGTTTCAACTGATATGTAATTAGATACCCCTTCTGGCAGCTGCGAAGCGGGCAAGAACCGCATAATCGTGGTGGCCTGGGAAAATGCGAGGAAGAACCCGCCCCCTATAATGAGGGTAGATCCCGTCCATTTAAGGGCTCCGGGCAACCCCGCCAGCGCCCAGATCAGGAGGAGGATTACGATGAACACTACTATACCCACCAGCATAGCGCCGGCAACGTAGCCTCTAGCGGCCCCTGCCGTTGTTAGTAGATGATTGAGATCCTCGCCCATGTGAGCGCGGGCAGATTTAGCTATCGAAAAATCGTCTGGAATTGGCAGAAACGATAGGATGGCCTCTTGATCACTGGCATCGGGCGCAATCTTGTGCTGTTGTCGCAGCCCGTTAATCTCCGCTTCTGAGAGATGGCTCATCACTGTGTCAGCGAAGACCTGCTTGCGCTCGCTGAGATCAATGGTGGCGAAAGGGTCTTCATACTTCCCCTTAATGAAACCGATGACCCGACCGACAACATCGCTGGCAGAGGACTTGACGAAATCAGGCGACAATGCCGCCGTCAACCCTGAGGCAAAGGCCTCAGTGTCTGCGAGTTCTCCAAGCCCCGAAGTCAGCTGGCCTTCTAGCAACGGCATTATCGAGTTGACGACTGGATCCAGGATCTTGGTGTCCCAGAAAGTCGTCGAAAGCACCGTCTTGTTGACCACCAAGGCGCCCTGAAGGACAAGAACAGAAACCAAAACAACAAGGCACAGGATAATCAAGAATAATACCTTAACGAATTTCACGAGCATCTCCTCCTACTGCTACCTATGACAGAACCCCAGATTTCTAAGTAGACTTGCTACTATCATACACTCTAGGGCAGGAAGAATCCTTCTACAGAGATGAAATATGCCACCACGGGGGAGAGGAGTGGGTTGCCAGCAGACCTCTGAGGTCGCCATCCCTGCGGTCCGCCAGCGAAGAAACCACAGATCTGAGGAGGAATCTGTGGTTACAGGTAGGAAATACCTCATATTGGAGAGAATTTCACACAGGACCGGAAGAGAGGTGCTGGAATGCGAAGCTGCCGGATAATGACCAGGTCTGAGCTCCTGGGATGGATGGCGATAGTCGCCGTTGAGCATCTGGTTGTTGGGGCGATCTTGTGGCTCATCGTACCCAGTCCATGGATATGGGGTATCTGGGCACTCCAATCCTGGCTTGCGTACAAGGCTCTGTCAGGACTGTGGACCAGGTATAGACTTGTTGGGCGAGAGAGGACACCGAAGGTCGAGTGAATTGGTGTTAAGGCAGGATTTTAGACTGGCATTTGGGCGGATAATTCCATGGTTGGCAGGAGATACCTTCTAGAGAAGGGGTGATTCGGCATGGCAAAGTATGTCTGTACCGAGTGCGGCTATGAGAAAGAGACGGCCATGGGGATCAGGAACTGTCCGGAATGTAAAGGTGAAGGGACCATGGAGAAGAAGTCGGACTAGCTGCGAGGCTGCATCATCATTCCAGGATACTTGGTGAAGAGCCACCTGTCATTCTGACAGGTGGCTCAGTCTGTTCGCTACGGCGGCAGGAATGATGCTATCTTCCAACGAAACCGAAAGAGCAGAATGGTAGAGATAGATGAACTCCAACCCTCGAGGCAGCTAAGAAGAGAGTTGCGCAACTTAATGAAACAGGTGTTAGCCTATGATTAGCTTCAAGAATGTGAGTCGCTGCCATCCGGCGCAGTGCAGGAGACTTTTCTCCCCAACAACCTGCTGATTTTGGATGCTGTATGAGTTAACTCGGGAAGATGTACTAGGTCTCTTGGAGAGCTAGCGCGGTTCTCACCCGTCCACCAGGTTGAAAAGGAGCATCAATGACCATACACAAGATGCCTTGTTCAGTACATCTCTTCCTGTTTGCTGGGGATGAGGTTCTATTATCGCAGCGCCAGAACACGGGTTATGAAGACGGGAACTTCAGTGTTGTGGCGGGTCACGTTGAGCAGGGAGAGACGGTGCTAGCAGCCATGATCAGAGAGGCAAAAGAGGAGGCAGGGATTGAGATTGAACTCCCGGACCTTCAGGTAGTAGGCGTTATGCACCGCCGCAAGCCCCAGGAGCGGATTGACTGCTTCCTGACGGCTACCAGGTGGTCAGGAGAAGTCTGCAACACCGAGCCTGCCAAGTGCTCATACCTGGGATGGTTTGACCTGGCGGACCTACCTGAGAGCATGGTACCTTACGTGCGTGCGGCCCTTGAGACCTACCAGAAAGGTGAGTTCTTCTCCACCTTTGGATGGGAGAGAGGGGCCGGGGAGGTTTAGGGCATCACTTCATCCTCGCTCTGCGCTGCGCGCAGGTAGCCGATGAAGGCCAGTCTGTACGCAAGCAGACTGACCATCACGGTGGCCCAGGCCGCTCCACTAAGCGAGAAGAGGCCAAGGCTGACGAAGAACTGCTCAACTGCATCTAACAGGAGGCCTTGTGAAGCACCACTGTTGCCCCCAGTCATGGCTGTTAACACAAGGGCCACCACAAGGCCAGCGCCGTAGCCCCTTGTGCTGGCCAGTACACTCATTCTGTCGACTTCATGAGACGGGGTAGAGCCCTTCTCGAGCAGGGATCGCAGGACAGCGTCCGAGGCGAAGAACAAGATGTTGAGTAATGCAAACCCGTAGTGGTCGTTAAGGGCCGCGACAATCGAGAGACCACCACCCATCAGGAAGAGGGCCCACATGGGTAGAGGCCGTGAGTCGAGAAGCCACCGTCGTCTTTCCTCCACTGAGCTCATTCTTGACACCTCCAGTCTGAATGGAAGTTAGGAGACTCCAAGAGGGCGCTAATGATAGATGAATCCGGTTTTCTACTATCGTATGCCCGATTCCTTTGCGCCTTGCAAACTCTCAGCTGCTTCCAAGTTATGCTGCGTGGGTTGATAACCGCATGGACAGTGTCTTAGAATGTCCGATAATGTATCTTATGTAGTTTAGATGGGGGTGTGCGCATATAGCGTAGTACCCCCATCTGGATAGTGGGCTGATCGTAGTATTTTATTGTGACGGGTCTCCTATCAAACCCATAAACAGGATTGCTCCCGATTTCGAGTCGCTTATGGTAAACACAAAAGGTCTGTCTACCCGGAATTCCGGGGGCATCGACTCCACCATGACGCCTCCGGTAACGGCTGCAGCCTCTGTACCCTTCTCATCTACACGAAGATAAGTCTTGTGAGCCACCCGGCTTAGCCACGGATCGGAAGCCGCCATGCGGGTGAAGTCTGATTGGGGGTTATATGCAATCCCCATACCCAGTTCCTTCAGCAGGTCGTCCAGTTCCCCTCCCACTTTGTACTCTAATTCAAACGTCGGGAGTGTTACTACCACATGAGCTTCGGAAAGTTCAGCTACCACCGATCTCCAAGCTTCAGCATCCAAATCGGCCAGGAGCTCTTCAACGTTGGAATCCTCATCGGGAAGGAGAATCTCCATACCGAAGCGTTCCGATTCGCCATAAGGCAGGCGGAGCACACGGAATCCGTCACCTTCACCAACCATAAAGTCAGAGCTGTTCCTGGTCATCATGGGCACCTTCACCTGACTGCCATCAGGTAGGGTAAACTCACCTTCGCGCGTATTCTCAGCATTAAAGGGGTCAGTCCAGTTCCCCTTGAAGTAAACGGCATTCATTAGCACTACCACTGCATTTGGGTCAGGAAGCTGTAGGGCATCAGACATTTTCTCAATTTTTCCCTGAGTTTTGTCCGAAACCCAACCATCAATGGTGTCTGCACCTGCCTGTGAGCCCAAATCCAGCTCATCAACCTCGGCCCCAAAGTTCTCCTCCATAATCTTGACGAACTCATCCTGCAAAGCATAACCGGTAGTCGGCCAAACCGCATTACTCACCACCAGTTCCACATCCTGATCAGAAGCCCCTAGATAGCGCAGCAGATTGCCCAGTTCACTAGCATCTTCCCGCGAAACACCGTCCAGGTGGAGCACTCCGGCGATGGCCTCAGCAGTAGCACCGTCAGACCCATTGAGCAGCATGGCCAGCAGCGCCGAGATGCTGAGCGGCGATATGATGACATTCTCCTCGTCAGAACCGTCCACTAATCCGGTGAGCAGGTCAAAAGCCAGAGCATTGCTGGCTTTGCCTACCCGCTCTGCTGTAGCGGGATCCGGCTGTTTCACCTCCACCGCCTCTGGTAAGACACCACATGCCGTGCCGAAAAGCAGGACAGAGATAACCATCACAGGCACGACCCGGGCCAGTTTTCTCTGAGTTAATAACGTCAATGCTGTTTCCCCCTCTTTCTCATGCTTGATGAACGCTCCCCTCATCAGCAACCAGACAAGATATTGCCTTGTCTTATCATAGCTGACGAAAAGAGAGGGGTTTTGTTCCGAGATTACACCTGTATCAACTCGTTGAATAGGTCCTCAGTGTCTGTTGATAACTCATCAAATACGTATGATTGAGCAGTCTCTCCCTTTTCGTATGTCTTGTATCTGTCAATCTCGTAATCATCAAAACTGTATACGATGATGGTTTCTTGTCTTTGGTCAATGATCCAGTATTCCTTTACCCCCGACAACCTGTAGGTATTTAGCTTGTCAATCATGTCCTTGTTTCTCGTACTGGCAGAGAGGATCTCAATGACCAAAGTCGGGGTGCCCATATACTTTTGCTTTTCCGAAACATTATTCTCTAAATCACAGGCAACTAATAGATCTGGCTGCATAACATCGGGTTCTTTAAGATCCTTCTTATAGAAATGGACATCAAAAGGAGCCAGGAACACTCTGCATTTCCTACCTCTGAAGTATTCACTAAATCTCAAGTGCAATCTGCCCAGTATCTCCTGATGCCCAATACTTGGAGAATCCAATAGATAGATCTCTCCATTGATGAACTCCATTCTCAGAGTACTTTTCTCATAGATCTCCATAAACTCTTCGTAAGAAACCTTTTTCCCGCCATATTGATAGTCTAATGCTTTTTCTCTGACTGTAAAATACTGTTCTATATCTGTTACATAGGGAGTTAACCTGGCAATTTTCCTACCATTCTTCGTTATGACGACATCATTTTGTTCCTCAACATAATCCAGATACTTTCCCAGACCTCTTTTGAGCTCAGTTGCAGTAATTGTAACCCCTTCCCTATAGTTTGCCGATTTCATATCATCACCTCCAGCAACACCATATCACTACGAACGATATGGTGCAATAGTTGGCTCTATATAGCCTCATAAGGTGTGCGATTATTGCCCATTTATCGCACAGTTCACTTCCCTATTCGTTAACAGCCTTGGCTTGTGTACAAAACCTCTAGGAGAAGCACCCAGTGGTGTAGAACAAGGAATACATACCCCTAAGACCGAAGGTGATGCTATGAAGATGCGACGAAGCGATAAAGCCATGACTCCCGCTGAGGCCTGGGAGTACCTCAGATTCCGGACTGTTGGTCGGCTTGGTCTGGCCCAGGGCGGTCTCCCCTACGTTGTTTCTGTCAACTACATCGTCAAGAACGACCACATCTATTTCCACAGCGCTCCAGTGGGCAAGAAGATTGAATGGCTGCGCCTCAACCCCCGTGTGTGCTTTGAGGTTGACACCTTCCATGGCATTGAACAGTCGGACCAGGCCTGCAGCTTTGGCACCTACTACCGCAGCGTCATCGTGGAGGGCTCCGCCAGGTTCCTGGAAGATACCGACTCCAAGCTGCAGATCCTTGACCATCTGACAAGGATACATGCCAACGGCCACTCCTACTCCCCGCCCCCCTTGGAGCAGGTTGAGAGAACTGCGGTTATTGAGATAGCGATTGAGAGCCTATCAGGTAAGCAGTGCCTTCCATAGTAGAACCAGGGTGTTCAGCCGGGTTGACTTCTACAAGAATGCTCGCATGGCCCAGAGGCTCGGGATTCCCTCTGCCCCGGCTGTTGCCATACTCCTTGATGGTCAGGTCCAGAAGGTCGTTGAGGGAGTCATGGATCTTGATGAGCTGAAGGATATTGTCGAGGCGACATCAAAGTCAACTGCTTAGATCGACAACGGCAGGATTTTTTGGAACCACTGAGCTCCAAAACTAGCAAGGGGCCGCCCCACGGGGCGGCCCACCTCCATCTATCCCTATAGAAGGTGAATGTCTACTTTAAAAGGTGAGGATCTTCTCCCCCGCCTTAAGGAAGTCGGTAAGGGGTACTCCCATGTACTTGACCTCAATACCAAGGTCCTCCAGGTTAGCTGAGACGCCGTAGTTATCAGCGCAGGCCTTGCAGGCGATTACCTCTACCCCTGCCTCCTGCACTGAGGCCAGCTCTGCGTGGAGATCTGCACTCTCCGCCAGCAGTTTGGCTGACGGCCCCCATATCACCAGCAGGACCTCCTGCCACCAATCGCGGAGCCGGGAGTTCTTAGTGTACATGAAGACCAGGTTCTTGGCGACCCCAGGGTCACCGCTGGACCATATAACAACTAATCTGTTACTATCTTCATTCATGTCTTCTACCTCCCATACTCATTTTGGTGTACTCTTCCATGGTATCGCCCTGATGTGCCCTGTTTCCCGCTACATCTCGGCTCTACCCTTCCCAATCATACCACAGGTTTTTCTTAGAAGGCGGCGTGGCATAATAGCATTGCTACAGTGGTGTTGCTACAGTGGTGATGAACCTGGCCCAGGCTAGTATTGACCCGACACAAGCACAACCAGCGGGAGGTACACCGATAATGAAGACTACGACAATCTTGGAACGGTTAGGCAATGTGGGCAAGAGTACCAAGGAGAAACAAAGGCTTTTGAGTGTCGCAGATGCCTACCTCATCTGGGTAACCCTGATTGCCAAGTATGACGCCCTGAACTTTACCAGTTCATCCTTTGCCTTGACGAAAGATCAAGATCTGAAATTGGCCCTGAACCAGGGCATGGGCGTTCTCAAGGGCGGCATTAAGGTCCTGGAGCAGCGTATGAAGGAGCTGGGCATTCCCCTGCCAGACAAGCCACCAGAGGACGTACGGATTACAATTGACGTCAATGCCATCACAGACAAACAGATATACAAGAACATCTTCGGAGGGATCCAGGGCTCGCTCCCCGGGAGCCTCTACGCCTTCAGCCACGCCACCGCCTCGGAAAACCGTGAGATGTTCCGTCAGCTCCTTTCAGAGGAGATGGACCTCTATGACGAGTATCGGGAATACGGTAAGATCAAGGGCTATCTGACTGAACCCCCTACCTTCAGGTCCTAGAGGATTCACCCTTGAACCCTGACCCTGGAGTTCCTACAGAGGGCAGGGATTGGGCCACCGGGGAGTCACTCGTAACGGTGGCTTTCCCTGTCTGTACCAGGAGGGCGCCGCTGATTATCAGCACAATGCCGACGGCCATGATGATATTAAGGGGATCATTAAAGAGCAGCGCCCCAACCAGGGGTGTCAGTACGCTGGCGGTGGAGGTGATAACACTAACCGTTGCTACCCTGGTCAGACTGAGGGCCGAGATTAGCGAGACCTGGGCAGTTACGTTAAATAGCCCTGCCAGCAGCAGGAAGAGGTAGGCCGCCGTTGGGGTGTGGGTGTAGGCCTGAGAAGAACCGCCGAATAACAACGAAGCATTTAGCCCCAAAAGACCGAACGTGATAGAGGTCCCCAGGACCACAAAGCGATCGGCTCCCCGGAGCATCACCGAACGGTTGACCACATTTGCCACAGACCAGCAGAGGGCCGCCGCGAGTCCTGCTGGAAGGCCCAGAGCCCAACTCGGAGAACCAGGAACACCGACAACAAGGGCGCGTCCCGCCCCCAGGGCTGTAATCCCCGCCACAAAGACGGCAAGTCCGGCAATCATTTTCGGTGAAAGCCCCTCGCGCAGCACCAGGATGCCCAGCAAGGCGCTCCATACTGCCACCGACTGGGTGGCAGGAGCCGCAACTGTCACCCCTCCTAGAGCCATCGAGGTCACCCAGAGGGTGTTGCCGGCGGCATAGCTGACCAGGGCTGCCGCTGCCACCAGGGCCAGGGTGCCCAGGCCGAGAAATGACTCGGACTGGGGGTTCCACTGGTTTCGTCGCCTTGGGGACATCAAAACCAGAATAGTCATTGCCACAAATGTGGGGCCAGCCATCACAATGGCGCCAAAGACCGCGTTAACATCAACGGCGGCGGCCCGTAGCGTCAGTGTCTGCGCAGCGTAACTCAGGGCCGCGCCCACAGCCCAGGCCTCACCGGTTCCAAGTCTCCTCATACTGCAGTATCCTCTCATTGTCCGCCTATTCGATGTGGTCTCCTGCTGGGCTTCTCTCTCCTTTTCCTCAGAGCAGGAAGAAATTCCTCCGTAGTGAAGAGGAAGTCAACGGCCTCCGGCTGGCATGCTTGACAGGATATGGCACATAGGATAGAGTGAGACCAATCTAAGGATGGTGTCCAGGAGGTCGTTACGCGGGACGCAACGGGTTTGGGTTTGTTGATGGTATTAGTGGGCGATTGGAGGAGTTTTGGCATATGAAGATTCTCTTGGCGGGTGGTACAGGCCTTATTGGCAGGGCGTTTACCAGATACATAACGCAGCAGGGCGTCGAAGTTACCATCCTCACTCGCGAACCTGGAGTCACGGCGTCTGGCCCACAAGTCAATTATGTCACCTGGCGTCCGGACAAGAGGTGGGATAAGGCAGACGTGGCTGCGCTCTACGCCACCTCGCTTCAGGCCATCGGTCCCTTCGACGCCGCGGTTAACCTCGCTGGCGCCAGCATTAACACCCGTTGGACCGCCGCCAATAGGCGGCAGATCCTTGACAGTAGGTTAGCGGCTACCCGGTTCATGGTTGAACTGTTGACAGTCTCAAGCCCCAAGCCCCCCGTCCTGATCAACGCTTCGGCTGTGGGACGCTACGGCACCTCACAAACCAAGACCTTTACTGAGAAGTCTGACCCTGCCGGCGATGATTTCCTGGCCCGGGTTACACAGCGGTGGGAAGCCCAGGCCCTTGAGGCCGAGAAGCAAGGGACCCGGGTTGTCCTTGCCCGGTTCGGCGTTGTTCTGAATGATAACGAGGGCGCCTTGCCCCGCATGCTCACGCCCTTCAGGCTCTTTGCCGGAGGCAGAATCGGTACCGGCACCCAGTGGGTCTCCTGGGTTCATGTGGAGGATGCCGTCCGCCTGATTGCTCACTCTATTCAGGACCCATCTGTGAAGGGGCCCATCAACGTCACCGCCCCAAACCCAGTTCGGATCAGCGACATGACCCGGGAGATCGGCCGTATCCTTGACCGGCCCCACTGGCTTCCGGTCCCAGGCTTTGCCCTGAAGGCCCTCCTCGGCGACATGAGCATGTTGGTCCTCGAGGGGCAGCGGGTTCTACCTGAAAAGGCTCTGGAGCTTGGGTTTGAGTTCAGGTATCCTCAGTTACGAGGAGCCCTGGAGGAGCTTCTCAATCCATTGAGGAACCCTGGCATCTGAGGGGGCGCTATAGGGAGACCAGCCCTTAACATCAAGAACCGGTGTGTCGTTAAAAGCGTCTAACCCCTTGACCTCAAGGGTGGTTCCGGATACGGACAGGAGTTGGCAGATAGTAACGCCTATGGGGTTAGGCCGGTGAGGGGAACGGGTTGCAAGGACGCCAACCTCCGGGAGGTCGCTGCGTCCTCTTGGGTGAGTTTTTAGAAGCCCACGGGCCTCTGAAGACACTTTGTCCAGCCAGAAGAGTACGAGAACGTGAGAGAACTCTCCCAGGTCCTTGAGGGCAGGGGCCAGGCCTTCATCTAACTTGATGATTGATATGATTTCCCGCCATCCTTCATCAGGTCGATCTGTCAGTTGGTTATGTACGACACCTATAGGTCTAATATCAATCGATCTTAGTTCATCTCTCATCTTAGCCTCAGCGCCCTTTCAATCTCTCCTCTGTTCATCTCAAAGCCCAGGAAGGTCCGTCGGTCCTTCTTGATTCCGAAATAGCGTTCAGTTTCAACTACGATGAAGGGCACGGCAACCCGGCCTACCTCTTCCTCCAGGCGAGCGGCAGCCCCGTCACTGTCCTGGACATTGAACTCCGTAAATTGGATTCCATGATGTGAAAGAAACTCTTTCACCGCCTGACAGTCGCTTCAGGTTGGGATTGTGTAGAGACTAACCTTCATGGCTCCCACAGCATCAGTTCCCCCTTTCCCTATCTTGTATCCAGACTATCCCCATATACGTTCAGCAGGCTGTCAAGTGGCGCGTAATCATCGGTAAGCAGGGGCACATCGTCAATGGTTATGGGCCCTGTATAGAGCGCCTCCGCAAAGCTGGCCAGTTCATCTGGGCTGATGCCCGCGGGACGATCAGGAAGCGAGGATGCCAAATCGACCAGGTCATCCACGGTCAGGGGCCCTGTATCCGCTGTGGCTACCACGATGATGTTCTGCCATACATCGGGTTCCACCCCGACTTCGCTGAAGGCGTATACCTGGGGAAACACACTGGAGAAGGTCTTGTACATCGCTCGAAACAGCCTGCTGCTATCACCCTTAAAGCTACCAATAACATTGGCAACCACTACGCCCCCTGGCTGCAGGTGCCCCTTGACCTCCTCTAAAAACTCCTGTGTTGTCAGGTGAAAGGGTATCGAATCGGCATAGTAGGCATCAAGGAAGACGATATCATACCCCTCTTCCCTAGTCCTCATATAGTCGCGACCGTCAGCAGCAACAATATTCAGCCCTGGGGAGAGCTTCAGGTCGAAATAGTCCATCGCTGTACGGATTACAGTGGGGTCTATCTCGGCCACATCGAATTCTATGTCCGATGTAGGGCTGTGAAGGAGTTTCGGCAGTGAGCCAGCGCCAAGCCCAATCAGGAGGGCCCTTTTTGCATCAGGGGCAAAGAGACAGCCTAGAGCCATCCTGGGAATGTACTCAAAGGGTGTTTCGCCGGGCCGGTCAAGGTACATGGCGCTCTGAAGGGAATTGTCGAACTTCATATAGCGAATGCCGTCATGATCCACCACAACCAGGTGATGGTACAGGGTGTCTGTCTCGAAGATCACATCGCCCCAGCTGTTATAGGCTTCAAAGCTGCCAGCATAGTTTGCGCCCAGTAGCGCCAGTACAGCAACTGCCGATACGGCTACGGCGCGGAGGTGGCGGGCGCTAGCGACATAGCCCAAGACCGATAAGCCCAAAAGCGCCGCGCCGAGGATATAGAGAATGCTCTTCACGCCTATTGTAGGGATGAGATAGAAGGACGCCGCGAAGGTGCCAACAATGCTGCCAGCCGTCGATAGGGCGTAGAGGACTCCGGCGGTGCTGCCTACTCCGGCAAGAGAGCGGGCCTGGAGGCGGATGGCATATGGCGACACCACTCCCAGGAGGACGCTGGCGGGTGCAAAGAGTATCAGTGTTGCCAGCAGTGAACCAAGTCTCGGGTCCACGATGCGCCTGTTGAGCCAGCTGTTAACGGGGCTCGCCGTTTCTGGAACCAAAACAACAAGGAGACCGGCAAGGAGCAAGCATCCAGCCAGTGTGGCGATATTGGGCCTTAGATCTGCAAGGACACCGCCAATGTAGTACCCGGCGGTAAGGGCCGCCAGGAACACCCCAATTAGGCTGCCCCAGACAAAGATACTGTTGCCGAAGTAAGGGGCCAAAACGCGGCTGCCGACCATTTCCAGGGCCATCAGGACTGCTCCGCTCAGGAAGACGATAGTCCGAAGTAGCACTTGCATCCCTCCCCCAAGATCCAAGTTGGCTCCAGCTTAGGGTGAGCTCATCTAGGTATCTCAATTTCGTTATTTATGGACCTGACTCCTTTTATTGTTTCTGCCAGCTCCTCTGCCCTGCGCCGGAGGTCTTCGTCTTCCACCTGCCCATAGAGTGTGAGACGGCCCTTAGCCACCCGACCTGCCACACTCCTCTCGCCCTCTAATGACCCCGTTAGCACGCGGTTGACCTCGCTGGTTAATGTGGCGTCATCGCGCCCGTCAAATCCGGCTGGGTCGCCGTCCCGTGGGCTACCCGTAACAGTCACGCTGGCATTGACATCACCAACCCCCCTGACCTCAGCGATTTCTTGGAGGGCCTGCTCCTTTGCGGCCAGGTCGGCCACGTCACCCCTTAGGATCACCGTACCCTTGGTGACACTGGCCGTGAGGTCCCTTGCTGGGGAGTGACTCAACCTATCGACGATCTCTTTTTCTATGTGTTTGTCGGTAATCTGACTATCTACGCCCACAGTAAGTTGGTTGTTGACAACCCTGACTCCATTGACTGCTTCCACAATCTTGGCTGCCGCCAGCTTCTCGGCGTAAGTATCAACAACCCCGTAGAGATCAATGTGGCCATTGGTTACCCGGACATTGACATCAACGCCTATTGAATCTGTATCCCATAGATGTGCCAGCACTGCTTCCTTGAGCTCCTTGTCCTTATCTGCATTGGTGCGGTCATTCTCCGTTGGCACTATCAGGATCGCCTCCTCAATTGTAGGATTACATTTTGGTACTGGTCCTAGTCTCCCAAACCTACCACGTCCTATGAGACCCTATTATATGCGCAAGTCTATTCGGCAAGAATAACCGTTGAACCACGCAGAAGAGGTGATTGCCCTGCTCGTAGTTGCCGTCCGAACCTTCATTCTCTATCTCAGTGCCATAACTGTCGTCAGGATTATGGGCAAGAGACAGCTGGGCGAACTCCAGCCCTACGATTTGGTAGTTGCTATTGTGATTGCCGAAATCGTTGCCATTCCCCTGGGAGATACCGGGATTCCCCTGGTTCACGGCATCATCGCTCTTTTGGTGCTGCTGGCGACTGAGGTCGCCCTTTCCGTCCTATCGCTACGTAGTGAGGGGCTGCAACGCTGGATATCTGGCACCCCCTCCCTTCTTATCCGGAACGGGCGCGTTGATGAACGCGAGCTACGGCGGCTCAGAGTCAATGTTAACGATCTGATGGAGCAGATGCGCGGAAGCGGTTATCTGAATCTGAGCGACGTAGGTTACGCAATCTTGGAAACCAACGGCAAGCTCAGTGTCATCCCGAGACCTGAGCACAGGCAGGTTACACCGGAGGACCTGGGTCATTCCCCTCCCGAACAACAGCTACCGGTTACGGTAATCTGTGATGGGGTTGCCAATCCAGAAAACCTGGGCTTTGCCGGTCTAACCGAGGGCGAGCTGGCAAATAAGCTTAGGGACCTGGGGTACAACGATGTATCGAAGATATTCATAGCTCAAGTGGACTCTCATGGCGATCTCTTTGTACAGCAAAAGGAGCAGGCAAAATGATGAAAAACCACTTGCTCCTTGTGGCGCTGTTGGTGCTTATAATAGTACCGGGTATAGCAGCCACTCGCTACCTCGCTTCATCATCACAGGCACTGATACCATTGACCGACAGGGCGATAGCCTGTGTTGAGGATGGAGACTGGGCCGCCGCTGAGAGGTTCGCAGGAGACCTGCGGGAGGGCTGGGATGAGCGGAAGGATGCATGGGCGCTACTGATGATGCACGAAGAGATCCACGAGTTGGAGCAGTCGATAGCCCGGATCGAGCAGTTGATAGCGACGAAAGACAGACCTGGCGCACTGGCGGAGTTGCAGGTTGTGCGGCTACTATTGGGTCACGTGGGCGAGAAACAGAGACTCAGTCTTATTAACATCCTCTAAAGTCAACATCCAAAACTAATGCCCCCATGGGGTTTCGCCTTTTGAGTTCCCTCATACACTGATACCAGAATAGGCAAGGACCAAAGGCAAGTGGAGCACTTTGTCTGTGTGTGGGTACGAAGGAGGATTGCCATCCTCCTTCGTTCTCTTCGTGTTCTCATCACCCCCCCGCCAAGGGGGCCAGCAGGATGACGTCGGCACCGTCGTAAAGACGAAAATCCTTGTCCATACGCTTGCCGTCCACAATGACCGCCATCACCAATAGGGGGTTTACACCAACGGTTTCAAGGAACTGGCGGACCGTCATGGCCTCCTGGAGCTCAAATTCATAGGGCCCGTCGTGGTCAGGCGGAAACTGGTCCTGAGGGAAGTATTCTACTGAGTGTCCCTGGACTATAACTGTGATTTTCATGGCGATGCCCCCCTAGTAGCCAGCGTCCACGTTCACAACTCCTATGAAGTCGCGTCGTCCGGCGGCGGCTCTCTCAATTTTGTCAACAACATTATTCTACCTCGGCCGCTAGTAAAGCAGCCCCCGCTGCCATTCCAGACAGCAGGGGCTATTTCTTTCCAGGAAAACCTGCCAGGTTGCTAGAAGAGTGTTGCTAGCTGCTGAAAGGAGCCTTACCTCCTACTCAGTGAGAGCTAACTCATGGACAACGAAGTCAAGACCATGCTTCTTGAGGGTCGCCTTCTTGGGGATGCCCGCTTCTGTCCAGCCTCGCTTCTTGTAGTAGTCGTCAAGGAGCCACTCAACATCATCCCACGAAACGCCCTTGCCCTCAATGGGGCCAGAGGGCATCTTTTCTTCATAGAAGCGTGCCGGCGGATAGTCCCAGTCGCGACCGAACCCAGGAATGTGTTTGACATTGAAACTCCTGGTAAGGTGCCAGATCCGTTCAGAGATTCCGATCAGGTCATCCCAATCATAGTCGATGCCGGTTACCAGCGGGAACAGCTCACCATATAGCTCAAGCTCAAAGCCAATCTCTACCCATGGCAGTCGGCAGAGCCCAAGGGCGTCAAAGAGAGGCCTGATGTGTTGGAGCTCAATAACCTTGTCGGCCTTACCCTCCAGGTTGTCGCGACCTGAGGCAACATCATAGGTAATTGCCCAGGAGCGGTTGTGGTGGGCGCCAACGTCAGCGGTCATGAAGGACAGGAGCATCGCTGGGTTGTAGCGCGGTTCGTAGCCCGATACCTCAAGACCCTTTACGTGAATAGCAAACTTCGCCGAGTCCTGCCCCAGTTTCTCCGCGGCAATCTTCACACCTTCTGCCAGGAGGTCACCGATGCCTTCTCTCTTGGCAATCAGTTCAAAGAGGTAGGCAGCGGAGTCAGTGTCTCCAAACTTAATCTCCCGGCCAACATCCTCCTTGGTTATGATGCCCTTCTCATAGCACTCAAGGGCAAAGGCTACAACATTGCCACCGGAGATGGAGTCAATCCCCAGTTGGTCCACGACGAGGTTGAGATAGGCAACCTCATTGATGTCATCAATCATGCAGTTACCGCCTATGAGGGCAATGGTCTCGTATTCCGGGCCTTCTACATAGATGTCCTCACCCTTGTAGCTGGCCTTGGCGTACTTTCCGCATGGGATTGGGCAGTTAAAGCAGGCCTTATCGGTGATGGTGATGGCCTCGCGCATTGTCTGGCCATTAATCTTCTTGTAATCATCGAAGTAGCCGGTGTAGAAGTTCTTCGTTGGGAATGAACCCACTTCATTGACCCAATCAGTAACACCAGCGGTTCCGTAGGGGGTCCACTCCTTAAACCCTGGCTTCTTGAAGGCCGACATAAACATCTGGCGCCCCTTCTTGAGGGCTCCCTTGACATCTTGGAGTGGAATGTCCTGGGATCCACGAACTGCTATAGCCTTAACGTTCTTTGAGCCAAGAACCGCGCCAATGCCGGTTCTTCCTGCCTGACGCCCGAAGTCGTGAGAGATGCAGGCGTACTTGACCAGATTCTCACCGGCGGGACCGATGGTTGCGACCTGAAACTCGTCATTGTAGTCATCTTTAATCGCTTTTTCGGCCTCAAAGGACTTCATACCCCAATACTTCTCGGCATTGAGGATCTGGATCCTGTCGTCATCAATCATGACGACACAGGGTTTATCAGCCTTTCCTTCAATGATTAAGGCGTCATAGCCCGCGTAGCGCAGCTCTGATGCCATATGGCCACCCATATTACTATCGGCATAGCCACCGGTAGCCGGACCCTTGGTGCCAAAGTGGATCTTCCCGCTGCTGGGTAGGAAAAGGCCGGATAGCGGGCCTGGTGCCATGACTACTATATTCTCCTCGGAGAATGGCTCCACCGATGGGTCCAACTCATCAAAGAGGATCTTTGCAACAAAGCCGCGGCCACCAAGGAAGTTTCGGGCCATATCCTCTGACAAGGGTTCAGTTCTTGATTGGCCTGTGGTCAGATTAACTCTCAGGATCTGTCCAGCGTAACCCTTCAATCATTTCACCTCCAGGTATCAAAAAAGACCTCCGCCCCTTTACTTCTCCAGGACGACATCGCCTTCTTCGTCATATACAGCATTACGAGGGCAGTAGACAACACATTGACCACAGTTGACGCACTTTATCGGTGTTTCTAAGTCAGAATGTACAAATATGGCGTCATTTGGGCATTCCTCAACACAGATACCGCAGTTGGTGCATTTCTCGGGGTCAATGATGTAAGCGCCGTCCCGTTCCTCTATGGCATCCACTGGGCATACCTCGGCGCAGACACCGCATTGATCACAAAGAAGCGCTTCGTAACGTCCTGGAGCGGGGAAGTTTCCTTTTATCCGGATAGCTCCCTTTTTAGGGTTGTTGGCATCCTTGTTCTCAAGGGCACAGACTAACTCACAAACCCGACACCCAGAACAGAGCTCACTTCTAAAACCTAACCTCATCGAGTGGTTCACCTCCCTATATTATTGAGCGTTTCCTGTACAACCCTGTAATTCTCGTAATAGTGTAAGCGTTCCTTCTTAAAAATAAAGCGTTTGTTATCATGTTCACAAACTAGTGGCAGCTGCTACAGTCGCCACCTGGGCAACCACTGCATCCAGAACCTCCGCCAGTTCCTGGAGAGCAAAAACTGGAGACAAGCTTGACAATGTTCTTACTTCTACATCCAGTGCAGGTGATGCCTTCCATTTTCCAATCAGCCTTTGCCAGCTTCTCGAAAGTGACGCCGCAGTCACCGCACCGGAATTCAAAGATTGGCATAGTGCACCTCTCTTCTAATGCGAGTTGAGCCTTCATTCACCCTGTCTACTTCTGAGTACAATCTTATCATAGCTCATTGACCGTTGTAATGAAATCACTTCCAGTAGTGGTCTACGGGTCTGTCTCTTATAGAAGGTCGAACCTATACCCTTGACAGTTAAGTTTCATCTTCATCTACGGTCAAATTAAACTCAATAAGCCATCACACACCAGCACCTATGTATGTTACTAACATATCTAAACTGGCTGGGGTTAAATTAATGATAAGAAAATAACCGAAGGCTTAGACTGAAAGTCGTCGTTTAATCTTCTGTTTGCCTATAGCGATTCTTTTGATAATTGTGCATTTATGACTAAAAGGTTAGACCGCCCCTAGGCCTGCAGCCAGCGACAGAGCTAGCACAAATCGGGTCAGCCTCATCCAGCACATTTGTGTGTTTCTTGAGGTGGAAGAAGAGCGGGAGCCAAGGCCTCTCGCTCTTCTTCAAAATTCTTTACTGCAAGTGTCTCAGCGCTTTAAGGGCGGCTCTGTGACCTTCAGCAAAGAGATCATCAGCTCTTCTGAGATCTGTCAGGCTGTAGGAGCCGAGTTCAGGTTGAATGACGATATCAGCATCTTTCGTTTCCATCCTAGCTGCTCGACTCTGTACAATGTCTAAACTTCGTATGAGAATGTCAAGGATGTTCTCGGGGCGCTGGGAAACAGATACCAGGCTTGAACTACCAAGGTCCACGGCAATAATAGTATCAACGGAGGTGATTTGTGGGATCACAGAGACTGGTACATTGTTAACAAGGCCACCATCAACCATAACCATCCCATCAACCTCAACCGGTACGAATACCCCTGGCACGGCGCAGCTTGCCGCAACGGCTCTTGCTATAGGGCCTGACCTGATAACAACCTCTTTGCCTGTCAGTAGATCGCAGGCCACTGCCGCAAAGGGGATTTGCAGGTCGGAGAAGTGGGAGTCATTGAGCTTCTTTCGGAGAAACTCCTCAAGACCTTCAGCTTTGACCAGTCCTCGTCTGGGAAACACAAAGTCCACCAACGTCCGCCAGCTGGCTTGCCTGGCAGCGGCTTGTAATTCTGATACCTCAATTCCGTAGGAATACAGGGCACCAACGATGCTGCCTGCTGACGTCCCGACAATAACATCAATAGGGATCTCTAGCTCCTCAAGGGCCTTGATGACACCGATGTGGGCACCGCCGCGGGCTGCTCCCCCGCCCAACGCTAACCCAACTCTACCTGAAACTGCAGGCATCACTTTATCACCATCTTCCGTCAGTGTTGATAGTTCCATTCCTATATCGCTCAGGTCTGGCGCGCCTTATCATTTTTGATTTGTTAGGGCTTGTCCCATTCAGGAGACTGGCCCTAGTTTTGCGCGCTAGAGGGCCAGTCAAGACTAAAGGTTTACGCCGAGAGTGCCGCCAATGGCGCCAACGATAAAACCAACACCAAGCTTCTTCGCCAGGATCCCTAACACCAACGCTCCAGGAAACAGGAAGTATCCAAAGAGAGCCGAGATCAATACGTATCCGATGCCAGTTAGTCCTCCGTTGAACAGTCCGCCCACGCCAGCCTTACGCCCCGCATAGGCCCCGCCAATGGCCACACTGAGAGTCCCGACCCAACTAATAAGCGCCGGAATGGTGCCCTGGGCAATTGTCGTCTTTAACATGACCGTGCCCAGAAGAGCAGAGAGCACAAGCGAGGCAATGAATGCCACCAGAACCCCCGCTGCAATGGCTGAAAACTGCACGGGCCTCTGGCTCAATTCGGTTCCACCAACAGACCGTCGGATGCCAACACTCCTATTTGCCATAGGCCTCTACCTCCTCACTGCTAAACTTATGGGGAACAAGCAGTGAATATGCCAGAGCCGTCGGGTAGAAATACTCTTGCAGGATCTAGTTCATCTGCTACTGAGCTATGAAGTTGATGGTGCCAGGTACCAGAACCAGAGTTGAGTCTGGCAATCATCGCACGCAGCGCGCTACAACCAGACTCCACTGGGCCTGGCTGGCATTGGTGGCGAGAGGCGTCGTCAAATAGACTGGAGAGAAGTCGACCATAGGCGTCAAACAGGACTTCGGTCTCTTTGGCGTCCATCATCAAAGCTTGATCCAGAATAGAAAGGCTGCTTAGGCGGTGACGCATCCAACGCGACCAGGAGTCTACCTCAGGGCGGAGCCCCTCATATTTTACAGCCAGTATGGCCCCGGGTGAGGGGTTCAGTACTGTCAGGGCTTCAGATAGTCTCTGGGACCCAGACAGAAGCTCAGGTGGCAGCACCGGCAATGTTTCGGCGCAGGCTGGAGTACTCTCCCTCCGAAGCATCGTGGCTACAGCGGCTGCCTCTGTGTATTGCTCAAAGGGAATAATGCAACCGATAGCCTCTTCAGGCAGGGGTCGAAGGCGGAGAATGACTTTAGTAATCACTCCCAGGCTTCCTAGAGAGCCAGCATAGAGCCGTGTCAGGTTGTAGCCGGTCACGTTCTTCACTGTCTTTCCACCCAGCAAGGCCACACTGCCGTCGGCAGTAACCACCTCCATCCCCCGGAGAAAAGCGGCGGCGCGACCGTAGAGACCATCATACCGACTACCAGAATTGGCGGCGATGGTGCCGCCTACGGTGGCCTTGTCCCAGCTGTAGGGCATCAGAGGCAAGTAAAGGCCCTCCTCAATGACGCTGTAACATAGCTGTGCCAGCGTTGTTCCGGCGCCAACGGAAACTGTTAGATTTCCCTTATCCAGTTCATAGATGCCTTTGAGTAGACTGGTGTCGATAATGAGGCGGCCAGCGTCATCTTGTGCCGGATTGGGTTCTCCACCGGTGTCCTTGGTCTCGGCTGCTCTTAAGCGGCGTAGAGTACGGCCCCCAACCGGGGTAATTCTGCGACCAGTCTTGATGGCAGATTGCACGCACCGGCTAACCTCGACGGTTTTTCTGGGTGAAATGGTATCTGTAGGCCTGTCCATGGTCAAACATAAACCCCTCTGCATTGGATTGGACCCTAACTCCAATTATAACACAGGGAGGCGGTATAATCTGATGCCTCAGGGTGGAGTGGAAAGAGAGAGCGGTGACAGTAAATTATAGCATTAGAGGAATCGGCCCAGCCCGAGCTTCTTGTAGAGCTGGTGGTCAATCTCCCCGGTTGCAGCTTGCCCCACAGCCTTCTGCAGGCCTTGGACAGCCAGTTCAGTAACGGGTGAGAAGAGCCCCTCGGGCGCAACCGGCAGGTATCCCATCTGGTGCAGGCGTTGCTGCGCAAGCAGCACGTCCCAGCCAGACATCCCCACCTTTAGGGTTCGTAGTGGGTAATCGCCTGATATCCGCAGGGATGCTCCTTCCAGCTCTGAAGACAGCAGACTTTCAGCGGCCGCGCGCCCCAGGAGTATGTTGCCGGAGGTGGCCTTTCGTCCCAGTAGAACCTGGCTGCCAGTTCCCAGTATCCCATATCGGCCCCAGGGTGTCTCAAATCCTATCCAGGTTGAGCCGAAGTACCCACCCCAGTCACGAGCAACCTTGGTGACGGTCCAGTCCCCCAGGGGCGACGGCGTTGAGTTTTTCCCAACACCAATGGTGAAACTGCCTGCGGCGGTACCATCTTCATAGACTGTTAGCCGGCAGTAATCTGTGTTGGCCACCAGCACGATCCCTTCGTTTAGCATCGTCTGGTTGCCCCCAGGTCCACCGGGGCTCGGGCTCTCGTCAGGTTGGTCGGGGAGTTCGCCGCACTTCTTCACCATTGACCGGTATACATCGGGGCCAACCACCCCATCGGGCGGCATGTCACGATCTTGCTGGAAGGCCGATACCGCGCTCCGGGTCATCGGCCCGTAGACCCCGTCTACAGGTCCTGGTTTGTAACCAAGCTCCATCAGGCCTGACTGAAGCCATCTAATGTCAGGCCCCCGAAGGTAGGGATATGTCAGGTAGAGGTATCTGAAACCGCCCATTAAACACCTCCAAGCGCCGGAGTCCCGTTACGTACCTGCACTCTATTCATATGCCGCGGAAGGCTGGGTTGGCACATATTCGAGATTTGAAGGGTGGAGCGCAGGAAGATACGAGGGTAGGCGAGCTAACTGGGGTTTCGGCTAGAGGTCCCAGTAGCCTTGCTGAACCTCTATGACATCCTCGATGAGTCTGAGGTGAGGTCCCTGATCAACTATGGTATCAACCTCAGCGTCACCCTCCTTCTCAGCGCCTGCTTTCGCAGGTCCGACCTGTAGTCGTGCTTCCTGTCCAACCAGGGCCTGAGTGAAAAGGCGCGCGCTAGCTGCTGTGGTAGCGAGGTCGTATCCCCCTTCAAGAATGGCTACAAGACGATGTCTACAGAGCTCGTCACTGAGCTCAACAAGCCGCCTGGCCAGGTGCCAGAACCACATCGTAGAGACCTGCATCGTGCACAGGGGGTCGGATCTATGGGCATCAAAGCCGAGAGAGACCAGGATCAGCTCGGGACGATACTGGCGCGCTATTGGAATGATCAGCCTGTCCAGTGCCTCCGAGTAGGCGGAATCCGCCGCGTGGGACAGCAGGGGGATGTTCACCGTGAATCCCTCCCCGTCTCCGTGGCCGACAGATAAAGGGTGCCCTGTCCCCGGATAGGCGGGGTATTCGTGCATCGACATGTACAGTACATTCTGGCTGGAGTAGAAGGCCTCTTCAGTGCCGTTGCCGTGATGGGCATCAACATCAACAATGAGTATTCGATCAATGCCGTGCTCTGTCTGGGCATGAGCCGCCGCAACGGCAGCGTTGTTAAACAGACAGAACCCCATCCCCGTGGCGGCCTCAGCATGATGGCCTGGAGGGCGGCAGAGGGCGAAGGCGTGCCTGGCACCAGTTATCACCGAGTCAACCCCGGCCAGGGCCGCGCCAGCGGACAATAGGGCCGCCTTATAGCTCTCAGGACCGACAATGGTGTCAACTGCCAGCAGACCTCCACCCGCCTTGCAGAGCTCCCTCAGGTTCCCTATGTAGCTTGACCTGTGAATCCGGTTGATCTCCTTGAAGGTGGCAGGCTGGGGAGTAGTCCAGAGGAGTTGCTGCTGCAGTCCTTCATCCCGCAGGGATTCGACTATCGCCTCCAGCCGGGCTGCGCGCTCTGGAAAGACATCGGGCTCGTGCTTTAGACAATCCTCATGAAATAGTACGGCCGTTTGCATGTCTGCTTCACCCCCGGGGGTCAGGTCTACCTAGCCAAGTCTACGAACGAATCTTCAGGCCCTCGATGGCCAGTACCAGGTCATTGTCAAGAGGAGGCGCCGTCATGTCCAGGTGGATGGCGGTAACCGCCACCCTGTCTCTTGAAACGGCCTCAATGTCCGTATTGTTCTGGCCCTCAAGCTCCAGAACCTCTCCCCGCAGCCAGTAGTATTTCTTGCCGCCGCGGCCTTCGCGGACTTCATAGTAGTTGCGGTATTGCCGTTTACCGAGGCGGGTTATGGCCAGCCCCCCGGTCTGATCCTCCGCCATCGGTGGAACGTTGATGTTGAGCAGCGTGTCCTGGGGGAGTCCTTCCCTGTGGACAAACTCCGCCACCTCCCAGGCAACCCTGGCAGCAAAGGAGTAGTCTGTACTGTCAAAGTCGGCGTAGGAAACGGCAATGGCTGCTAAACCCAGAATGGTGCCCTCTATGGCCCCGGAGACAGTTCCAGAGTAGAAGACATCGGTGCCAAGGTTCGGCCCATGATTTATTCCGGAGAGTACCAGATCAACCCTGTCGGGAATGAGGTTCTGAACTGCTAATTTGACACAGTCTGCCGGAGTTCCGCTGATCTTGAACCCCGGGCACGGCAATCCATCGATGTTAACAGGCTCGACCATCAGCGGTTGATGCAGAGTGATTGAGTGCCCACAGGCGCTCCGTTCGCGGTCGGGGGCTGCTACATACACTGTATGCCCAAGCTCAACCCCGCGAGCGCAGAGGGCTGCTAGCCCCTGGGCATGAAAACCATCATCATTTGTTAGTAAGACCTTCAAGTGCCGGGCTCCTCCATTCCTGGTTCTGTTTTCTCATTCTAACTGGGTCAATTCCTTCCTAACCACGACAGGGTCTCTCGCAACACAACCTGGCGAGGGCCAAAGCAGAGATGTGGGCCAGGCAGTGATTCTACGAAGAACCTACCGTAGTTCTTACTGACGATTCGATTATCAAGGCACACCACCGCCCCAACATCACGGGTACTCCGGATGAGCCTACCAAAGCCCTGCTTGAAACCGATAGCAGCCTGCGGCAAAGCGTAATAATAGAACGATGATTTGCCCTCTGCCTCCAGGGCCTCCATCCGGGCCTCAACCACAGGCCGGGTCGGGGGCCAAAAGGGAAGTTTGACCAGAACAACACAGGTCAGTTCCTCTCCCGGTAGATCCACGCCCTCCCAGAAACTACTGGTACCAAGCAACAGCCCTTGGCGACGCCGACGGAACTCACGAATGATCTGGCCGCGGCTACCGTCCACTCCCTGACCGAGCACGGGTACGCTGGGCATTTGCTCCCGCAGGTAGGCGTGAGTACGGCGCAGCATCCTGTGGGAGGTGAATAGCACAAGGGTGGGATCCCTTGAGGAAGTCACAAGTTCACTGACGAAATCGTTCACTGACTGTTGGAATACCTCACCGCCCTCCCCCCGGGTGGCGGGATCAGGAAAATCTGTTGGGACCGACAAAAGCGCCTGGCTCCGGTAGTCAAAGGGAGAGTTCACACTGGCTTCATTGCACAGCTCCGAGGGGATTCTTTCAAGGCCAGATCGCTCCTTGATAAAATCGAAAGTACCTCCAACGCTGAGGGTGGCGGACGTCATCACAACTGAAGGCACCCGGCTGAAGAGGTTCTCCACCAGTTCCTCGCCGAGATGGATTGGCGCTGCGTAAAGGCGGCCGTGTTGAGGCGGGTCGCCAACCCAGCTCACCCAGAAGACGTGATTCTCACTGTTCATGTCCAGGAAGAACTGAAGGTCCACGCTGAGGTCCCGGGCAAAAGCGCCGTTCCGAAGGGCCTCCTCACGCCTTCGGCGCAAGACAGGTCCCCCTTCTCCCTCTTCCGCTGGTTCAAGTAGCGTGGCGAGATCCAGCAGTCCGTCTGCAAGGTTAGATACCGTCTCATGCAGGCCTTCTCCTGCGGCGAACCAGTGTTGCCAGGGCTCATCGGTAAGCTCAGGGCGAAGCAGGCGACAGGTGGTCTCCCTTCCGTAACTCTGCAGGCGCCTGTGTCCCTTGGCTCTATCCATCAGCATCTGCAGGAAGGACTCAAATTCAAGGGAAGCCTTCTGCGCCTGTCTCCTGAGATGCGCAACAAGGTCGCTGACGGCTGCTTCGCCGCCCATCAATGTGAAAAACCCGGGCTTGCCCCGGTGCGAGAAAGGCCTTAATAGATCATCAAGCCAGCCCTTAACCTCTCGGAACCCAATCTCCCTACCCAAGTTACCTGTGGCGGCGTCCTCCAGATTGTGGGCTTCATCCATCACAAGCTGCGCGTAGCTGGGAAGAACACGGTTACCGGCCTTCAGGTCGCTGAAGAGCAACGAGTGGTTGACAACCACAAGCTGAGCGGATGCGGCCCTGTTCCGGACGGCCCTCAGGTAGCAGGCGCCCTGAAAGTGGGGGCATTCTGGGCCGCCACAGAGGCTTCCCTGTGAGGACACAAGGCGCCACAGCTCATGGCTGGTACTGGCTATCCCTAACTCCTCTCTATCACCAGACTGGGTCCGCCAGAACCAGGTCAGAACCTCGGCCCAGAAGAGGCGTTCGTCGGGATCAATGGTTATAGAGCCTGAACAGAGATCCTCTTTAAGACTGAGCCATCGCCGCAGGCAGAGATAGTGCTCACGCCCCTTGAGAAGCACCGCCTCCCACGAGCCACCCAGCACCTGCCTGATCTTAGGGATGTCCCTCTCAATCAGCTGCTCTTGCAGATTGATGGTGTGGGTCGAGATCACTACCGGTCTGCCGTTGTTCATAGACCACTTGATACTGGGTACCAGGTAGGCCCAGGACTTGCCCACGCCTGTACCTGCCTCCACCAACAGGTGTTCGCAGCGATTAAAGGCCTGCAAGACCAAGCGAGCCATCTCAACCTGACCCTCACGGGTTTCATATCCCTCCAAGTCCTGAAAACAACCGCCTGGAAGAAAAGGGGTAAGAACCTCATCTTCATCAACAACAGCAAAATCAAAGGGGTCAATCTCTTCAAGAGGGGGTAGGGGTTGCTCTCTCCTTCTCGCGCCCCTCTTCATGGACTCAATGAAGGGGGGTAATGAGTTGAGATCAGGCATTAAAACCTGGACCAACGACCGGTTGCGCCACGCGTCCTGGATGAGACGCCCAAGGCCTGTAGCGCTACTACCTTCATGGGAGAAGAGTCTACTCAGATCTGATAGGAGGGGTGCTGGCAGGGCATATAGCAACGATATCAGTCTCTCCGCCTCCACCTCAGCTCGATCGGGGTCTACCAGGCGCCCCAGCGAATGAAGGCTAAGCAGGCCCTGGCGAGGAGAGGAGGCCTGATGCTGATGCCGCGAAGCCCCTTCTTCCCCAGAAAGGGACTGCCCAGTGGCGGTTTGAACCCCTGGCGACTCCAGGGCGGACTCCGGCCACAGTACAACAACCTCTCGCACTTGACCGGTTACGGGCTGTGAGAGGTTGTCCAAATTGTCCTCAATGATAAGGGGTGTAATCATATCAACTCTTCTCTCATTGATGCTTGCTCTAAAGGCACCTCACCATCCCTCAGTCTCTGCTCCGAGGGCAGTGGGCCGCGATCCCCCTGACGACCACAGTAGACAGAAAAGCAGGTTACTCGCAAGCAGGGGCAGCAAGAACACCAATACATCGGTCCGACGATAGTACAGAAGGGCCTCCCATCCAGGGAAACCTCTAGCACGCGTATGAAAGTGCCAACTCAGGTAACTCAAGCCAATACCCGCAGTGGTTACCGCGCTGAGCAGATTGGACTGAACTAAAGGCACATTCCTTCCGTAGGCCAGCAATAGAGCCGCCCGCCCCAGGAGCAGCGCGGCCACAGTCAACCCCAGGTAGAGGGCAAAGACCTCCCAGAAGGGCCCCTGGGTGCACAGGGTTGGAAGGTCCTGTAGGAAGAATCCAACCAGCCCCCAACGCAAGTAGTTCAGATAGATAAAGGCCAGGACAGCCAGGCCGGTAGAGAGGCCCAAAATCAATATACCAGTGACAAGGCGCCGCAGTGTCATGGACTTCACCCCACTGTATACTATGGCCACAGAGTGGGATTTAGACCCTGGGTGACACGGGTTTGGTGATGGAGGCCGTGCCTGCTCCCTGCTAGAGAGGGCTAGACCCCGCTGATGGTGGTGACCTCTACGCCCTTCTCTCTCAGCGCCTCCACAAAGGGGGTAATACCTGCCCGGTCGCTGGTGATGTGCCCGGAGATTATCAGGTTCCCCAGGGCTTCCTGCTTCAACTTGAGGTAAGCCGGATGGGCTATGTGGATATAGATCACCGTGTCCACACCGTGGGCAAAGTAGGCCCTGGCTACCTCGTATCCACCATTGGTTCCCGCCGCGTGCGACACCATTACCTTGCCGGCCGGGGCTCCAGGGTCACCGATCCTGATCTCTGGCCTTGTTGGTGAGTCCTTGAAGTCTGGTATCGTCATCAATGCATCGACAACATCCTGCAGGGTTGCCTCAGCGCCGCTGGCGTGCTCCTCAACGGCCTGGGCCATGCGGCGCCTTCCCAGCTCATCCAGGGGATTGTGAATGCTCATGTAGGGCATCCCAACCAGGCGCGCAACCGAGGGGGCGTGATCGTAGTTGCCAGCGTGATAACTAAACTGCAGCCGTTCTTTCAGGCTGGCAACGGCCTTCCAGGCTTCCTCCTCGGGCACTCCTGCAGTAACCATCTGATCAACGTGCTTGTCAATAATATCGGGAAAGGTAACGATAGCGGGCTGGGGGTGATGGGCAACAACGCAGTCATATCCCATCTCTTGCGCCAGGAGGATCTCGGCTGAGCCCATATCAATACCCAGCAGAATCCGCTCAATATCAGTACCGTTGACGTATATTCCACTATCCGCCGGTGTCTCGTGGAAACTGACCATCTCCAGGGCAAGATCCATGATCTCCTGAGTAGTCATTGGCATAGATCTACACCTTCCTAAAGTCCGTTATATCGTGGGGCTCTGGTCTGCCACTGGTGAAGGTATAAATGTGAGTAAAACCAGCCGCCTCCGCCGCGGAAACCGCCTCATCCATCCACCTACCCAGTTGAGTTACCCCGTGAGCATCTGAACCAACAGTTACAATCTCAATCCCTGCCTCCCGGCAATCCTTCAGAAGGGGGTTGCTAGGCATGAATTCCCGCCTTCTGCGCCGCCATGGCGCTGTGTTGACCTCGATCCCTACCCCCGTTTGGGCCATTTCTTCTAGAGCGGGTCTGGCGCAGTCTCGATGGGCTCTCAGGACTTCCCCTCCGTAGAACTCCTGCCCGTACTTGCCGTAGCAATCCAGGTGCGCAATGGTGTTAAAGACACCAAGCTCAACGGCGTTTACTACCTTGCGGTAGTAACTCGCAATAAGGGCATCAATGGTGTGATTCCTGAAAATCTGCCTGGCTTCATCCGGAAACATTAGAGAAAGCCCTTCAATATAGTGGACCGAGCCCATTACATAATCCCAAGGGAAACCAGAGATGGCAGCCTGAATTCCCTCTTCGCGCCCTTCAATGTAGTCCACCTCGAGGCCAGCCTTGACTGTCAGCCCCTGGTCACGATAAATGTGGGCCGCATCCTTGACGTCTTCCCAGTAGTCTGCCAGCCAACCTTCCTGATCGCTGGGGATGACCCTTCCTCTATGCCGCGCGTAACCCCGCCCGTCAATGGGGCCAAGGTTATAATGGGTAGTAAAACAGATCTCTGATACACCCATTCTGAGGGCCTGCTCGCAGTAGTCGTCCACTGCTCCATCTGCGTCATAGGAGTAGTCGGGATGAATGTGATAGTCTATCAGCATCTGTTTCCCTCGTCTGCTTCCTCAGGCGAACCTAGTCTCTGATCCGTTCTTCCTCCTCGATAAGCAAGAACAAATCGCTGAGTGAGGCCCGTAGCTGCGCACGATCCGCGGGGTCTTCCTTCTCCAGAACACTGCTGAGATAGGCACGCCTGGCCGCCATTACCTGTTTGAATATGTCCTCACCCTTCTCCTGGACCTCTAATCTGATGGCGCGCCGGTCATTAGGATCACGGACACGCCTCACCAGGTCGCTGGCCTCAAGGCGGTCAACAAGATCTGTCACGGTACTTGAGGCAAGGTACAGATGCTGGCACAGCTCACCCATTGTCAGCTTCTCGTCTGCCCTGATGAGGACCAGTAAGGCGTTGAACTGGGGAGGGGTAATCGAGAAATTGCTCAGGATCTCCCGTCCCCGTCGGAATACGATGCTGGATACCTTGCGGAGTAGCCGCTCAATCTCCTCGACTGTCTCGTCCCAGTTTTCCATATCAGTTGTCATATTCTTGACGTCATTGACCAAACTCCATTCCCCCCTTCTACAGGTCTTCCAGCAAGCCGGCCATTAGCAGCGCGTTGTTGGCTGCCTGTCCTCTGGAACAGTTGTTAAAGAAGATAAACACGTCGTCAGTTCGTTCCGCAATTGCCTCTATCTTAACCAGCCAGCTCTCAAGCTCTTCCCTCGAGTAGCTGTAGTCATACCTTTCCTGAACGGTCTCGTGATTCCACCAGGTCTTCGCGTTGCGCCCATGAAACCTTATGTAGCCGATTGGCGAGGTGGCCGTGGCCAACGGCGGCATGAGCCCCTTGAGATTCGGTTCATCCACACAACAGTACCCAAGGCCAAGAGACTTGAGGAGTTGCAGCGAGCGCTGCCGGACCTCGCCCCTTTCCACCCAAAGACTGTTCCTGAACTCAACCACAGCTGGTATTTCCGACAACATCTCCGAAACGAAGCCCAGGTAGTCATGGCTCTGAGACGACGGCTTGAAGGCCCAGGGAAACTGCACCAACACGCAACCAAGCTTACCCTGATGGACCAAGGGTTCTATCCCGCTGATAAAGGCGATGAAGGCGTTGCGCCGATCTCCCTCACTCTCGGGAATCTCATGGGTCATGGAGCGATGAGCCTTGACTGAGAAGTGAAACCCCTCATCAACCTTGTCAGCAATGCCCTGGATTGTTCGATATAAAGGCATAGTGTAATACGAAAAGTTGAGCTCCACTGCCCCAAAACGGGCAGCGTAGAAGGCCAGCATGTCGGCCTTGCTTATCTTCTCAGGATAGAAGGTACCTCTCCAGTCCGCAAAACTGAAACCTGATGTTCCCAGGTGCAGCATGAGCAGGCCCTCCTCCATCGCCCTCCAACTATGGGCTAAAACATAACGTCAACATCAGCCCGGCTGTACTCAACAAGGCCACCCTCTGGGAACCAGTGCTTCGCCTCGTGCTTCACCTCATCCGGGTCGCTTGAGGCGTGGATGACATTCTTGATGGCGGACTTGAGAGCGTTTGCAATTAATGGCGATGCGCTGGAGTAATTACCCCGGATCGTGCCCGGCTCAGCGTCTATCGGCAGGGTAAAGCCACAGATCTTTCGGACAACCTTGATGGCATGGACACCCTCTAGAACGCAGGCAACAATCGGCCCTGATGTCAGATAGTCGATGTTCCATTCCTTAACCATATTGCCTATCTCCATGGGGTCGTCGGTGCCGACCTGTTCAATAGGGTCGACTCCATTCTCCTTATAGCTGGCCAGGGTCTTCTCTCCCATGCCGCGGATCCACTCCGGGGTGTTGGGATAGTGGTTTGCGGCATGCTTGCGGGAGGCCTTGACCATTTTCAGGGCCACAATCTTCAGGCCTACCTTCTCAAAGCGAGACAGTATTTCACCTACAAGGCCGCGCTGCACACCGTCGGGCTTAATCAGGATTAACGTCTTCTCAACTGGTAGCTTCTGCAACAAAGTTCGCTCCTTCATATGATTTTTGGTCCACGCGCCGGACTGGAGGCGAAAAACTACCTCACTAGAGATGCAACGGTGTCGGCGTCAAGTCGCTTGATCAGCGCCTTGATGAGCCGGACAGTGCTGTCATAGTCATCTCTGTGCAAGATCCCTGTATGGCTGTGGATGTAGCGCGTGGGAACCCCAATGACAAGGCTTGGCACACCCCTTGAGTAGGTGTGAATGCGGCCAGCATCGGTACCTCCACCAGGCATAAGCGTAAACTGGATGGGTATGTCCTCATCCTTTGCGGTGCTGATGGCCAGGTCCCTCAGTTTGACGTTGGGGATCATTGAGCCATCGTAGAGGATAATGCTAGGGCCCTTGCCCAACTTGTCTGGGGCTTTATCTTCACTAATGCCGGGCATGTCGCCGGCAATACTCACTTCAAGGGCGAGACCAACGTGGGGCTTGACACACTCAACACTGGTGGTTGCGCCTCTGAGGCCCACTTCCTCCTGTACGGTGCCGACACCGAATACCTGATTGGGATGGTCCTCATTGTCGAGCTCCCTGATTACATCCATGAACAGCGCGCAGCCAATCCTGTCGTCCCACGCCTTAGCCATGAGTAGCTTCTCGTTGGCCATGGTCTGGAAGGGACTGAAGGGAACAACCGGGTCTCCTGGCCGTACGCCAAACTCCTCTGCCTCTTCTTTACTGCCAGCGCCGATGTCGATGAACATATCATCCTTGGTGACAATCTTCTTGCGCTCCTCTGCCGGCAGAATGTGAGGTGGCTTGGACCCAATAATCCCGGGGAGGTCCCCCTTATGGGTTTTGACAATCACCCGCTGCGCTAAAAGTACTTGATCCCACCAGCCACCGAGGGGCTGGAACTTGATGAAGCCCTCCTTGGTGATAAGCTTGACCATGAAGCCGATTTCATCCATGTGGCCCGCAAGCATCACACGGGGTTCCTCAGCGGTTCCAGTCTTCTTGCAGATGATGCTGCCCAGGTTATCACGGTCAACCTGGCAGTAGGCCTTTATCTGCTCCTCAATATAGGCGCTGACCGCGTGTTCGTGGCCTGGAACACCATGGATATCAGTGATCTCTTTGAGCATCGCTAGCCGCTGGTCCATTGAAAGCCCTCCTTAGGCCGGGTGGGGTTCTCTGTAATTCGATTTGACACCCTTTACCAACTACCAACAGACCTTTTTCGCTAAGGTTTTGCCAAGTTCCTCCTACTAGCGGAGTATTTTCCCCAGTTAACTCCCGGTTCATTACTTGACTGCTCCTTTGCCGGGCAATCTCACTCCAGAGGGGTTTCACGGTCACCGGGACCATTCATCTCTGGCAGTAAAGAAAGGTAGAGGAAGGTTGTGGCCGGGTAGATGGCGGCGGTGGCAGCGGCCACTACACCAGAGTCATTGACGGCCAGGGCTATCAGGGCTCCCAGAATCGCAGCAGAGAGGCCAATGGCGGTCCAGGGCATGTCTCTGAGAACATCCCTGACAACGGCAGCGGGCCTCAGAAACAGAAAGGCCATCACCCCCAGTGAGACAAGGAACACCCGGCTCCAGATGGTGTACCTGAAGAGCCGCGCGTTCATGCTTACCTTGCGCACAGCGATGTCAACCAGGGAACCGAGCCCGCCCCTGCCGATTAGTGATACGGCCCTGGCCAGGTGTGACTGTTCAGCCTTGGGCTGGCTCAAGTCAATCATCACCACGATGCCGATTACAACGGCCGTTACAAGGAGGATCAGGGCGCCCCGCCCCATGAGTGCCCTTGTGTTAATATCTGCGGGCGGCTTCGCTTTTGGCGGGATTACCCCTTGACGCCATTGACTAAGGCCTCGCGCTGCAGCATAGGTAACCGCCCCGGCGCTGGCAATGGCGCCCCCGAAGTTTGCCCCCAGTCCAGGGTGGGCAATGGCTACCAAAACGCCTCCAAGGAATAAGAGGGCGACTACAGCCATTGCAGGCCGCGGCCGCCGGTGTTTGGATAGGTTATCCAGGACAACTCCCCCGCCAACAACGGCGCTTCCCAGCAGCACCCCCATATACTCGTTACCGATTCCGTAGTACCGGGCGCCGGCCATAGGAGAATACCCAAGAGGAGATGTCTTCATCAGGGGGGATCCAAGCAGAATGTCAACCAAGACCGCCACTGCCGTGAGAACACTGATGCTGGCAACAGGACTGAGACGAGTCCATCGTCCTAGAAGGGTAGAAGCCGTAACCATGGTGGCTGTGATGGCCACCAGATAGAGGGCGGCATCGGCAAGCCCTGATGGAGTGGCAAGGGGAAGCATCAGCATTGCAACGGGGACCGTCAGAATTGCCAGGAGCACCCATTGCACCGGTTTCCAGGTTAGTGCCTCCATCTTCCCCAGTAGAAGTAGGGCGAGGAAGGCGATGAGTATCAGAGCCTCTGCCGTCACATAGCTCTTGATCAGGGTAGGACGCACCAGATGATTGATGACAGCAGCCCCCCACAGCCTGTCTAGATCGGAGATAGAGGTCATGGATGCCCCTGCTGTTTCAGTCATTGTCTGTCCGATCAGGGCTGGTGGCCGTTTAACTCCCAACCTCTCCAGGATGGTGGCGGCAATGTCCATGTTGGTCACAAGCCCAGGGCGCTTGGTGGTTCCAGAGGTGAGGACTCCGCCATTTCCGGGGAACAGGACTACAGGCGCCAAGAAGATCCCCTCCCTGATCTGTTGAGTGGTGGGGGTCGGGGATGCCAGGATCAGAGTATCGTCCTCATTCAGGAGGTCCTCAATCGCATAGGCTACCACCGCATCGATCTCTGCCCAAACCGCCTCCCTCATGGCAGCCAAGCGGGATGCAGTGGCCATCTCCGCCCCCTCCTCAAGCCGCCCGGTGTCTGCCCAGTCCAACACAACCAGGTCGCTCTGGCTCCATGCCTGCCCCAGGGCTTCTGAGATCTTACGACTATCCATGATTAGCCCATTGAGCATCTGAGGGTCGTCTCTTGTCAGGTCAGAGGACCTCAACACAGCCCAGTCTACCCTGCCGAGGTTATCCATGGCAGTAAGTACCCCAGGGCGCCACAGGCGTCCCATGGCAAGGTCGCTACCCCCGATTACCGCCGTGGTCATGCTGGCAGAGTGAAGGGCCTCACCCATTAGTCCGGGCTGGTACGGGTTGTCTTCGCTGCGGGCCTCGCGGCTAATGGCAATGATACTGAGGCAGAGGGCGCCCTGATCCGGAACAGCCTCCGCGCCTGTGAGGCGGTGGTGGGTGTCTGTGGCAGGACTGCCGCGCCAGATCTCGGTGGCCTCAAAGCAGAGGTCGGCGCTGGGGTGGCCCCGGGCAGTATCTCCGGCTCCGATGCTGAGGTACCCAGCGCCATCATCATAGCTTCCCTGTGCCTTGACGTTCATGAGTCCAACCGATCCCGCGCTGACGATGCGGCTCAAGGCCCCATTGCCCGTAGCCACTTCGTTGAACTCGGGCCAGGACACGCTGTCGATTGTGATCAAGAGCACCTTCCCTGCGGCCGCTTGAGAGCCGCCAACAAGGATGGAGACTATCATTACAGACGTCAGGGTTGCTAAGATCGCTCTCAGACAGATTGTTCTCAAGAAGAGCCCTCCCCAAGGATGACCTGTTACCGGTTAACGCCTTCTGGCACTGAGGTTGGCTGGTAGGCCGCCTCCAAAAGGGAGCGGTAGATTCGGCCTGTGCCCTCAATCATGCCCTGGCGGCTGAAGAGCCGCTCAGCCCGCTGACGCCCGGCATCTCCCATGCGCCTTAGACCCTTATCCCCGCTGCGAGCCATAGTCCAGATGGCATCCACCAGTTCTTGCTCATCTCCGGCCTCCACCAGGTAGCCGGTTTCGTCAGCGACTACTACCTCAGAGAGACCCCCAGTTGCCGTAGCCACTACAGGGATTGAGAGGGCCATGGCCTCGATGGCCGCAATCCCCAGGCCTTCTTCGAGGGAAGGCATCGCCAGGGCATGGGCGCCCAGTAGATAAGGGCGCAGGTCCTTCACGTGGCCCAGGAACATGACCCGATCTAAAAGCCCTAGTTCCCCAGCGAGGGCCTTGAGGCTGCCCTCCTCAGGCCCATCACCAGCGATACTCAGCTTTGTGGCCAACCCCCTGCGGTTGAGGGTAGCCGTTGCCTCCAACAGATGATGGAACCCCTTTTTCCTGACCAACCGCCCCACTGCCGCTAACCGAAACTCGCCCTGTACCCCTGGCAAGTCGCCTCTCCTCTTCCATTCTGCGAGGTCAATGCCGTTATAGACGACCTCAATCTTCGATTCATCAATGCCCAAGGAGATCAAGTGCTTGCGTAGGGCCTTGGATACGGCGATAATCTTGGCAGGGACCTGGTTCATTAGAAGGGCAGCCAGGCGTGACCTGAGCCCAGCAGTTCCTGGCATGAACCCATGGACTGTCATTACCACTGGGGGTCCAGTCCTTGATAGCAGTGGTAACCCATAGAGGAGGGGGCGAAACCCGTGAATGTGGAGGAGGTCGGGTTTCTGCCGGCGCAGGGCCGACCACAGGGCAGCAACTCCTCGGCCAATCTGCAGCCCAGAATACCCCTGAAAGGCATCGGCCGGGATAAAGTCGCAGCCCGATTCTTGAAGCGTCGCAGGCCAATCATCCCCTTTGGCCCCTAGCAGGCACAGGTCATAGCTGTCCTTCAATCCAACTAACAGGTCAGTCTGGTGGGTCTTCATTCCACCTGAGACCTTACTGGTGACAAAGAGAACCCTGGGATTCCCCAAGATAGCCGATGCTCCTTTCGGATCAAGAAGGTTTTCAACCCTTCTATGTCGGAAATAGTAGTCAGTGCGATTAGACGAAAGGTGTGAGTTAGTATGCCCGATGACGACATCTACTTTCAGCTTTCTCACTACTACGACTGTCTCTTCCCTGCCAACCGCAGCCATCTCGCCTTCATTGTTGGTATTTGCGAGGACGTTGGGGCAACAACCGTCCTGGACCTGGGTTGCGGTACAGGGGCCTACACCCTGGAACTGGCGCGACGGGGTTTTGTTGCGGAAGGGGTGGACCTCTCCACAGACCTAATCAGCAGCGCGGCTGAGAACCGCAAGGCACTAGCGACAGAACTGGAAGAAGTCCAGCCAGAGACTGCCCGGCGCGTAGCACGAACCCGCTTGCACCAGGGTGATATGACTGGGTTTAGACCCTCTTCACCAGTGTCAGCCGTCATCTGCTTGAGGAACACCCTCCCCCACGTTGCGACAAGGGGGGAAGCCGCCAGGACACTCTCGGCAATCTACGCCTACCTGGCACCCGGAGGGGTCTTGATTACCCAGACACTGAACTTCGATTCTCTCCTTGTGAGGCTATCAGAAGGGGGAGGCAGTGTCGAAGTATCACCCCTGGAGAAGGTGTGTGATGGGAAGGCCGTTGTCCTACACCGGAGCTACAGGACGGACCCAGCCACAAGTGATGACAGACTGCCGCGGGTTGCCTTCACCACAGCCATCACCGTTGACGGCACGATGGTAGATAAGCCAGCGACAACAGGGTTATTGGCCCTGACAGCGGCAACCCAGCGCAACCTGCTTCAGGATGCGGGATTTTCAGAGGTGTCGGTGTTCGGGGATTACAGGAGGGAGGACCACAGCCTGTCCTCCCCCGCTATTGTCTGTGTAGCCTACAGAGAACCGTGAAAGGGAGATCCAGAGATCCAGAGACCGAGAGACCCAGGGCTAGGCCTTTGTGGCCTGGGCCTTGATGGCAGCAAGCATGGCCCGGGAGTTTTTCTGAACCAGAATTTTGGCAATGGGGTTTAGCAGAGAGGCAAACATGGGGATGCCAAGGTCAAAGTCCACCGTCAGGGTCACCTTGACACCGTCCTCCGTGTCGACAACAACCCACTCACCCTCGAACTTGCTGAGGTCGCCCTCTATTTGGTGGTATTTGAGGTTCATGGTGTCATCGTCCCAGACATCCTTCTCAGTCCATTCCATGCGCCGCCCCTCAAGGCGCGTCACCCACTTGGAAATCTGCCAGTTCTCCTCGGCATTCTCCTCCAGGACCTCAATGGATTCTACGTCCTCCATAAACAGGGTATAGCCCTCAATGGCCTTCACCATTTCCCAGATCTTGTTCTTATCACCATCAGGGATGATGATACTTGTCTCGATAAACGGCATGCTAGCCTCTCCCCTCTATTCCACTGTACAAGCCCTAGGCCTTGATAATATCTTTTATCCCCTGGCAGTACTGCACTAGTGCTAGTCCATCACCTAAATATCGTAAGAGGCCTTCAACCTGGCAGTCTCGTTAACCGCCTCTCTTACAATTCCAATCACCCTGTCAAGGAGTTCATAGCTGATGGTGGCTGGAGGCAGTATCCGGATGACCTTCTCATTGTTAAGCGAGTGTACCGCAAGGACTTTGCGGTCGATGAGGGCCTTAATCATCATCCCGCCAAGTCCATCCTCACGCATCTCCAGGCCCGTCATCAAGCCCAGGCCTCGAGCTTCCTTGATAATTTCAGGGTGCTCTCCCTGGATCTCACGAAGCTGGGACAGCAGGTATTCACCCTTCTCTTGGGCCAATTGCACAAGGCCCTCATCAATTATGGCCTCGATGGCGGCCCTGGCAGCCACAGTGGCCAGCGGGTTTCCGCCGAAGGTGGAGGAATGCAGGTAGGGATTCTGGTCAAGGACCCTCCAGATCTCGGGCTTTGCGTGGAAGGCGCCGATGGGCATGACCCCGCCCCCCAGGACCTTGGCCATTGTCATAATGTCGGGGACAACGCCCCAGTGCTCGGAGCCGAACATCTTCCCGGTCCGGCCCAATCCCGTCTGTACCTCGTCAAAAATGAGAAGGGCGCCCTGAGCATCGCAGAGCTCGCGTAGCTTAGGGAGGAAATCATCGGGCGGAATAATGACGCCGCCCTCTCCCTGCACCGGCTCGACAATGACCGCGGCAGTGTTCCCGTCAATGGCTTCAGATGCTGCTTCGCTATCGCCAAAGGGAATGTGGCTGAAATTACCCATCAGGGGCTTAAAGGGGTCTTTGTACAGATCCCGTCCTGTTGCGGAAAGAGCCCCCATGGTCTTGCCATGGAAGCCATTGTTGGTGGCAACCACCTTCGCGCGGCCGGTATAGAGTTTCGCCAGTTTAATGGCGCCTTCAACGGCTTCAGCGCCACTGTTCCCGAAGAATGTGTACTGCAGGTTGCCGGGGCTAATGGAGGCAATGAGCTTTCCCAGTTCCGCCGGTTCCCGAACGGGAAGAATACGACTTGATATGGCCATCTTGTCCAACTGGGCCTTGACGGCATTGACGACCCTTGGGTGCTGGCGTCCGTGGAAGAAGACACCATTACAGCCGTGGCAGTCAATGTACTCTTCTCCATAGATGTCCCAGGCAATCGCGCCCTTGCCGCCGGCCTCAACTGTATTGAGACCCAGGAATCGGTAGAGGCGGGCCATGGAGTCGTTGACAAATTTCCCGTAGTCGTCAATACTGGTTTCAACGATACGGTCGAGGTTGTCCACCCCGCCGTCAGCTGGCATCGCCTGCAGGGGCAGTGTAGCAGATTCCTCTCTCAAGTTAGAACCTCCATTCGTGTTCACAAGTCTGTGCACATTCACTGTCACTCTATTATTCTACACCAGCCGTCAGGTTCCTTTACCCGGCCCTGGCTTGGTGGCTTCCCTGGTGTATCTTCTCCAAAGGTAGACCAGGAATGCCCCAATGGTCCATCAGGCAGGGCACCTGATGCCCAAGGCCTCATAGAGAGGGGGGGTTACCCGTCGGTCCTCGGGCATGCCTGCTGACTCGTATCTCCACTTTGTCAAAGGTGTACTTGGCAGGGCCGTCATCAAAGGTGAGGGCGATGAGCCTCTGGGCGGTACCGGCCGATCTGATGGTCTCAACGCTGGTATCGAAGGCGGTGTTGCCCTCAAGCTCACCCTCACCCAGAACAGAATAGCGGGTCTCTGTGGACATCTTCCTTCATCCAAATGGGATATGGCACCTGAGTTAGGAAGATTATACAGGGGGTGACCGGTTGCGTCAAGGCCAAAGTCAACCCATGGTGCGAGCCGCATGTCCCCTGAGCAAACAGCGAAGTGTCTGGCGCCTTGAAGACGCAGTGAGGGCGAGTTCGGAGAACTCGCCCTCTAGATCGCTTACTGGCGTGGGCTGTCCAACCGCTGGATCCGGCGCTAAGGGCTCAGTACGTTAAAGGCGTTGACCAACCCATGACCGAAATACTGGTCTGTCCCAGTCCGGCCCAGGTCATCGGCGGTTTCCATCATGATCTTTACTACCTGCTCTGGCCCAACATCTCCATGCTCGGCGATAATCAGGGCAGCCACCGCCGCTGCCTTGGGGGCTGCCATCGATGTGCCGGCCATCCACATGTAGTTGGCAGGCCCTCTCAGCCTGAAGCGGCTGCCGGCGCTGAGGCACAAATCAAGGTACCAGTCGACATCGCCGTCGGACAGGCGCATGAAGTCACCACCAGGCGCTGCCACGGTGACGTAGCCGGGTCCGTAGGTAGAATAGGACGACAGTTCGTCGGTGGGCGAAGTAGCTGAGACCGTAACAACCCCTGGAAGTCCGCCGGGATTGCGGAAGGTGGCGCCCACTACGTAGTAGGGAAGCCCATCTTCAGCCCAGCGCTGGTTGAACATATCAGTTGCTTCCTTCTTGATGGTGGCATTGATGGCGTCGTTTCCAGCCGAGGCTACGATAGTGACTCCCTTGTCCAGGCAGTAACGGGCTACCCGGGTATAGGCCACATAGTATGCGGCGTCATTGCCCAGGGGAGTCTTTTCTCCGGTCTCGGGGTCCACATAGAAGATCTGCCCCATAAAGTCGTAGCCGCCGAGGCTCATGTTTATGACATCAACACCGTCGTCGGCAGCGGCGATCATAGCCGCCCAGATCCACTCACTAAAAGCAGATCTAGCGCCAAAGACCTTGTAGGCCCGGAAGCCCAGATTGGGGCCGACCCCGTAGATCCAGCCGTTGCCGGCGATGGAACCGGCAACATGACTACCGTGGCTGTGGCGATCGGTAACATCATTCGGATCACCGGCCTCATAGGGCTCAGTACCCAGGTAACCACCGGCGGGCACGAAGTTCTTACTGCCGGGCAGAAGGTTGGGGATCAGATCCGGGTGAGTGTAATCGATACCGGTGTCGATAATGCCCACAACAACGTCATGGTCGCCGGTATTAAGGGCCCATGACTGTCCGTTGTTGGTCACTCGTTTTATGTCCCACTGGTAGGCATCATAGAGTAGTCCAGGCCCATTAAGCCCCTCAAGTTCCTCGTCAGCCAGAACCATGGCTTCCATTTCAGGCAGGGCTATCCCGATTGACGGGCTAATGGCCCTGATGTTCCCCATTGCCAGGAGTTCAGTGGCGGTGTCAATGGTACCCACCACCTGGATGACACCGATTTCAGGGACCGTGTAGACAATGCTACCTCCGGCGTCCTGCACCACACCCTCAACATCTGTGGGAAGAACGGTGTCATTGAATACTACAGTGAAATGGTAGGTATCTTCAGCAGCTGCATCGGCGAAGGCTGGTACGGCCATAGACAAGGTCATCACTAGAACCAACGTTAGAACCAGTACCTTGCGAACCATATAGACCTCCTTCTGAATAACCCCTGCTCATAACAACTACTATCCCTCTTCAGCCAGTTAGACTAAGGTTCCCGCCGCCCACCTCCCTTTGCTCAGTTATAATCTTTCACTGTCCCATGCAGGTTCCACTGTCAGTTTCACCTTTCAGACGGGTAACTCCTTTGTCGAGAGAGGGGTGTTTTAGGAATATTCTGTCGATTAAGAGAGGTCAGTGTACTTGCGCCTGGATCCCCGGGCCTGGTCAACGGGATACTTCTTCTCATTCTTCGTCAACTTCCTGGCGGCCACCGTTAGGGGGTCAAGTCCCAGTTCGTGGCACAGCAGGACGGTGTAAATGAGAACATCCCCGAGCTCGTCTACAATTTCCTGGTGGGCTTCAGCCACCGCCTCATCACTGCTCCGCCACTGGAAATGTTCCAAGAGTTCCCCTGCCTCAACCGCCAAAGAAAGGGCGAGATCCTTAGGGTTGTGATACTGCCCCCAATCCCTCGCATCCCTAAACTGAAGGACCCGCCTGGTTAGTTCTGAGATGCTTTTCACTTCGTCCATTGCCTCTACACCACCCCTGTAAACAGCATTTGGCCCAACTCCCCACAGGCGCCTTTAGGGATCAACACTTTGCCTCGATCAGATGGTGCTTGAACCAGGCTAGATACCTTGAGAAACGGTCCAGTTTGTGCCCAGGCTGGGAGATTCCATGGAACTCACCGGGATACCTCACATAGACTGCATCCTTCTTCAGCTTTCGGAGGGCGATGAAGAACTGATCAGCCTGCTCCACCGGGCATCTTAAGTCATTCTCACCATGGACGATCATCACAGGCGTCTCCACCTGATTCACGTATTGAATGGCTGAGCGCTCGAGCAGGCGTTGGGCGTCGTCCCAGGGGGTACCCTCAAAGTGGTGTTCACCGAAGGTATAGCCAATGTCGCTGGTGCCGTAGAAGTTGTGGCGGTTTGACACACAAGCCCCCGTGATAGCAGCCTTGAACCTGCTGGTCTGGGTCACCGTCCAACAGGTCATGAAGCCGCCGTAACTCCAACCGGTGACCCCCAACCGCGCTGGATCAGCCAGACCGCAGTCAACGACCTCATCAACCCCCAACATGATGTCCCTAAAGTCGGCTCCGCCCCAATCACCGACAACGGCATAGGCGAACTCTTGACCATAGGTCTGGCTTCCCCTTGGATTGGTATAGAGAACCGCCATCCCGTTGGAGGCCATCAATTGGGTCTGGAACATAAAGCTGCTGCCGTAAACCCCGTGGGGTCCACCGTGAATGAAGAGAACTAGAGGCACCGGCTCCCCGTCCTCCTCCTTATAGCCGGGAGGTAGCAGGAGAAAACCGTCTACCTCCCACCCCTCAGCGCCGTTGAAGGTGAAGCGCTCCGGGCGCCCCAGGTCCATTTGGGCCAGAAGCTCATCGTTACAGTAGCTCAGTCTCTCGGGCTTTGCTGTCTGGCCCATCTCACCAGCGACTGATATCTGGTGGTCACCGTTCATCTTGACAGGGTCCAGCAGGTAGAGCTCATCAGGTGTAACCATGTCACCCATCTGAATCACGAATCTGCCACTTGGAGACACATGAAAGGCGCTGATTGTGCTCATCTCGTCCCCGGCAATCCGGGGCACATCGCCACCGGCTACCGGAACCTGTCCAAGGTGGGCGGCGCCACGATCACCATAGATAAAGTATAGACCTGAGCTATCAGGTGTCCAGCAGAAGGGTGGGAGGCTTGTGGCATAACGTAGGTCAGAGCTTACACCGCAGCCCAGTGGCCTGTTCAGTTCTCGGGTCAGGTTGACAGCAGTGCTGTCGGAGTGGGGCAGGTCGCCAGAGACTGGCACAACCCAAAGGGAGGTAGTGGTGGAACCGCCGTAGGAGCGGTCATCACCGCCAAAGGCAATCCAGCGTCCATCAGGGGACCAGGCTGGATTATAGCAGTAGCCCTTGTTCTCATGGAGTAGTGCCATCTCGCTGTTATCGACGTCAACCAACCACAGATCCTGTTTGGTCTCCCAGTCGGCCTCAGGTGAGCGGTTTGCTGCCAGCACCAGCTTGTCGCCCTTCGGTGACCAGCTGGGATCCTGGTGATCAAAGTCGCCGCTGGTCAACTGCCGGGGTTGGATGTCGTCCCGAGGTTTAGGTATGTCCTTTGGCACCTCTACTACAAACACCTGGCTGCGGCGATCGCCGTAAAACCCGATACCGTCCATGCGGTGGCGAAGGCGGGTAATCACCTTGACATCAGAAACTCTCTCGTTACTATCGCTAGCTTCGCCCTTGTCTTTGCCTGAATTCATCTCTTTACCCTTTTGCGCCTCAAGAGCCTGGGCAATGACCCTCTCCCGATCCCCTTCTGGGGCGCCGGCGTAGGGTTCCCAGCCTTCTCCGTGGGAAAAGACCCGGGCACAGAAGGCGATGGACCGACCGTCGGGCGACCACTGGGGCGGAGACTCCACCAACTCCTTGGTGGAAAGTTGCCAGGGTTCGCCCCCGTTGAGGTTCATGATCCAGATCTGGTTCTTTCCACTGCGATCAGAGACAAAGGCCAGGCGCTGGCCATCCGGAGACCAGCGGGGCTGGCGGTCCTGGTGCTGGCCTGTGGTCAAACGATGGGGCTCTTTCCCCCGGCGCTTTATCCAGAGGGATATAAAGCCCTTGTCTTTGTCTTCTGACAGCTCCGAGACCGCGTATATCACAGCGCTGCCGTCGGGAGATAACTGTCCATCACCTGGTAGTTTGAAGTTGAAGAGATCAGCTGGTATCATCCGTCGCCTGTCTTCCATGGGTAATTATCCTCCTTGCTTGCCTGCTTTCATGTATACGTCAATGCCTAGCATAGACCGGGATCCGGGTAACCGTCTGCCGAGTCGTCATTGAGTCCGGGACCGCCATAGCCCGCGAACCACTGGACAATGCGACGGATGCGGTCAATGGCCCGCCTTGGGGCGGTAATGGCATGGTTCTCCCCCTGATAGATAACGAGCCGGGTGGCCACACCCCGTTTCTTGAGAGAGACATAGAGCTGTTCAGACTGGCTCAAGGGACAGCGCCAGTCCAGCTCACCAGCCATAATCAGTAACGGTGTCTTAATGTCCATCAGCCCGGACATTGGCGAGATGCGGCGGTACTGCCCATCGTTCTGCCAGGGCACCCCGAGGTCATCCTGCCACCACAGGTGACAGTCGTCGGTGCCGAAGGCAGCAATGTAGTCCCACATGCCGTGTTCGCTAGCAGCGGCCTTGAAGACATCGGTGTGTCCCACAGCCCAGTTGGTCATGATGCCGCCCTGTGAAAAGCCTGTGCAGTAGAGCTGGTCTGGGTTGGCCCAACCTCGCTCGACCAGGGCGTCTACGCCGCAGACAACGTCGTCGTGTTCCCGGGGTCCCCAGTCACCGCGGATGGTCTTGCAGAAGTCCTCACCATATGAGATGGACCCGCGGTAGTTCACCATGAGCACAAGATAGCCAAGGGCAGCGAAGTACTGGGTGTCAAACTTGAACCGTGGGCTGTCGTAGGACATTGGGCCCCCGTGGATCTGACTGATGAGGGGAGCCTTACCCTCGCCTGGCTTGAACCCTGGTGGTATCGCTACTAGCGCCTCAACTGCAAGGCCGTCGCTGTTTTTGAATTCTATGCGCTCATACGAGGCGGTGGAGACCTCCTCAAACAGATCACGATTGAAGTCCGTCAACTGCACCGGGCACTGGTCGGCACCGTTTCCGCCCAGTTCGTCTACGGTCAGGGAGAAGAGATTGTCGCCCTTCTCAGGTCGATCAACGATGAGGGCGACCCGGCCACCAGCGGCGTCAACCCCTCCGTAACCAATGGTACAAGACCTGTCCGCAACTGGGTAGACGTAGTCGGTTTCACCGTCCAGGCTTGCCCGGACTAGACGGGTTTGACCCCTGTCCCCTACCGCAATGAGGATCCCGCTATCACTAACCCAGATCGGTTCGCCCATGACGGGGCGATCAAGGCCATCTGTCAGCGCCTTAGCCCGCGTACTGGCAAGGGGCACCGGATACACCCTGGCATTCTCGGCAGGGCTTCCGCTAAGACCATCTGGCACCACCCCGCCGACCTCACTCCAGCCATCCCCCACACATTCCTCGAGGATGTCTACGGGCTTAGCAGAGGCAGCGTCGACCACCATCGCGTGCCGCAGCACATAGGCGTTCTCAGGCTCTGATGGGGTGACAAAGGCAACATGCCTGCTGTCTGGAGACCAGCTACAGTTGGAAGCAGAAACATCACCGAAGGTGAGCCGCCGTGTCTCTGTACCATCAGGGCTTATTAACCAGAGGTCACTGCGGCGGTTGTTATCGGCGTCGCCCGTGCGATTGGAGATGAAGCAGATCCACTTGCCATCAGGAGACCACCGGGGTGAATACTCGTCGCACGGCCCACCGGTGAGCTGATGCTCTCGGCGGGTTGCAGTCTCTACCACAAAGAGGTGGGTCTTTACATCGTCCAGGAAGCCGGATCGGTCGTGCTTGTGCTGGGTCCGGTCAATCACGAGGGGCCCCTTGCCCTTACTCTTCTCCTTCCCGCGAATACTCTTCAGGTACTCCTGCTCTGCTTCCTTGGGATCTCGAGAAGCGAAGACAATTCGGGCGCTATCGGGAGACCAGTGGAACTCCTTGACCCCTTCGGCGCGACGGGTCACCTGGCGCGGTTCCCCGCCGTATTCCAGATCAAACATCCAGATCTGGGGTTTGGGTTTGTCGCCTGCTCTATCCGGCGGCTCCTGGCCCAGCTTCTTGTCCCCGTCTTCATCCTTCTCCTTGTCTTTCTGTAGGGCTTCCTTCACCTCAAGCTCATCCTCACGGGTGGACAAAAAGGCGAGGTACCTACCGTTTGGTGACCACTGGGGCGAGGTGTCGTTGTTTTTACCGCGGGTCAGGCGGTGGGGCTCTCCTTGACCATCAGTGCTTGCCAACCACAGGTTTCGGTGGGACTCGTTCTCCTCCCTGAGGTAGCCTTGGACTACGAAAGCCACACGCTCACCATCTGGTGAGACGGCCGGTTGACTCACACTCTTAAGCCTGTAGACGTCTGCGAACTGCAGCTTCCTTCCTACCATGCCTGCATCGTCTCCTTCCTGAACACCGGTGTATACAGACCCATCCCGGCCAGGCCGGGCTGAAGCAGTTTAACCCCTGTCCTTGAGCCCCCATAGGTAGGTGTAGCGCTGTGAACAGTGCTTGTTGCCCTGACCTGGGCAAATCCAGCCCTTTTCATGGCTTCAGTAAGCGTCTTGATCCGGGGGTAGCGCCGTAGTTCATTGTCCCGGGACTCTGGAAAGTAGCGCGACATTGTCCGCCCTTCAATGTCTTCGGCGGAATCCGTCACCGTTACAACTAACCGGTCCCTCCGCAGAACCTTGTAGGCCTCCAGCAGCGTCAGATCGGGGTAGCGCCTGGCGGCCTCAACCAGCATCTTGGAGGATCTGTCTATGGCCCTCCTTAACCAAGTGTATTTGGAAGATGTCAGCAGCATAATAAAGGGTGTGCCGACTCTGCCATAACAACTTACAAGGAGATGCTACAATGCAGAACGAGATCACAGCTCAGTTTCTAAGAGAGGCCTATGGCGCCGAAGCCATGGCTTACATGCGCTACAAGGCCTGGGGCAATGCCGCCAAGTCTGAGGGCTATCCAAATGTGAGCCGGCTCTTCGAGGCCGTTGCCTTCTCTGAACAGGTTCACGCCTCAAATCACTTCACCCGCCATGCCGACATTGCAGACGACTTCCTTGTTGCATCCCTGGCCAACTTCGGCAAGGGGTCAACCGCCGACAACCTTGTAGGCGCGGTGGCTGGAGAAACCTACGAGTATGAGCAGCTCTACCCGGCCTTTGAGGCCACTGCCAAACAGCACGGTGAGGGCCCCGCTGAACAGTCTTTTAGTTGGGCCAGGCAATCCGAGGAGGTCCACGCCAGACTCTTCAACACCGCGAGGGAGGCTGTGAAAGACGGCAACGACATGCAGCTAAGGGAGGTCAATGTCTGCGACAACTGCGGCTTCACCCTTGAGGGGGAGGCGCCGGACAAGTGTCCAGTCTGCAGCGTGCCAAAGGCCAGATTCAGGGCCTTCTAGGCCGGAAATGGGGAACGCCGAGTTCCCCATCCCCTGACAGACTCACGATACTGTGTCCCTGTTCTCTGGGTAGCCGGTCCACTCCTCGTTTCGTTCAATAGTGGCCAGGGACTGAACGGCGTCCCAGATCTCCCGGTAACTCGTATAGAGGGGTGACGGCGCCAGCCGGATTATGTTCGGGGGCCTGAAATCGGGAATGACGCCCCGGTGGCGCAGGGCCCGCGAGATCCTGGCCGCCTGTGGGTGTTCTACCGCTACATGCCCACCACGAGAACTGTCTTCCCTTGGCGTGCCAACCCTGTACTGACTCCCCTCCCTCTGTAGGGCATCAATCAGTTCGATCAGGTATCGTGTTTGCCTGAGCGACTTCCCTCGGATTGCCTCAATGCCGGCTTTTAGGTGAATCTCCAGGGCGCCCTCAATGGCCGCGGTGCTGAACACCGGGATGGTTCCGAGCTGCCAGGCCCCAGCCCCTTTCGCGGGGACAAACTCCCGCGCCATGTCAAACTGTCTCTCCTTGTCTGATCCCCACCACCCTGCAAGCCCGGGGCCTTTGGCGTGGTGCCTCTGGTTAACGTAAACCGCTGCCGTGGCACCTGGACCACCATTGAGGTACTTGTAATTACACCAGAAGGCAAAATCAACACCCCACCGATCAAGGTAATGGGGCACTGCGCCCACGGAGTGGCTGCAGTCAAAGCCGATGATGACCCCCCGGCGCTGCGCCTCAATGGTAAGGCGCTCCATGTCCAGGAGTTGACCGCTGCGGTACAGGACCGAGGGAAGAACCGCCACAGACACATCCTCCTGATCCATGGCTGCCACCACATCCTCCTCCTTAAGGGTACGCCCATCAGAACTCTTGACCAGCCTCAAGTGAACACTGGGGTCTAGCCCCAGGGTTTTTAAGAAGCTCTCAATGGCGTAGAGGTCAGAGGGGAAGTTGAGCTCGTCTGCCAAAATAGACCCGTCTGTCCCCTTAGGCGGTTCAGTGGGTGAACCAGGGAAAAAGGTGGCCAGGAGCGCGTGGAGGTTCACTGTCGTTGACCCCGCAACGATAACCGACGCTGGGTCTGCTCCCACAAGAGGCGCCAGTTTTGCCCCCAGTCTCTCCCCCAACCAGTACCAGGGCGGGTCGGCGTCAAGCCAGCCGCCAATGCCTCGCTCCTTCCACTCAGCCAAGGAACGCAGTAAGGCGGCTTCAGCGGGTTTGCTGGCCAGCCCCAATGAATTACCGTCAAGATAGATGGTTTCTTGGGGGATGTAGAACTGGTCCCGGAATTTACCTAAGGGATCGCTTTGGTCCATAGCGGTAGCGTATTCTTTATCAGTAACCAGGTGATATCCCATGAAAACACTCCTATTGTGGTTTCCCAAGAGTATTCTGGGAACCAGGTGGTCTGACCTTCTTATGGAAGGTAAAGGGGCTGGGTTCCCACATTGGGTCCCAGCCCCCTGGTCAAGCATTATGTGTCTCTAATTGGGTCGTTTACTGCGTTATGTCTATTGCCGTAACGATACCGTCTTCATCTATCGTCAACTCCACCGTATCTCCATTCTCAACGTCCTCCAAGGTTACCTGGATTTCATCTTTGGTAACCGCTACATCCTGAGCCACGCTGTAGCTCTCCTCAGTACCTTCACCGGTAGTGACCGCAATGGTATAGGAACCGTCAGTGCTTGTGGTGACAGAGGATACCACGCCAATGATAGTAGCTGTACCAGTGTCATCACCCTGCTCCTCATCCTGGTCCTGATTCTCTTCATCTTCATCGTCGGACCCAGCAGGAACCTCAATGACCACCTTAACCACAACCCCACCGATGAGCTTAATCTCGATGACATCTCCCACTTGGAGGGCGGTGAGGTCTACCTCTTGCCCTGCCAGCAGCAACACGACATCGCTGTTGAGCTCATAGGTTACCAGGAGACCAGCACCATCGTCGCCTTCGTCGCCTTCGTCGGCACCTAAAATAGAAACGGTAATTGAAGCCAGGGCGCCTTCAGCAGCGGAGTTAATGGAAACAATGGCGGCCTCGACCTCCTCTTCTTCGCGCTCGTCAATCACGATCCTGATGACGATGTCGCTTACCAGTTTCAGCTCAACCTCATCACCGACGACGATATCAGCAAGGGTTGCCGCCTCTCCTTGCATCTTGACGACGACACCGCCTGCCAACTGATAGGTGGCGTCTCCTTCAGCGGTTGTCACAGTAATGCTACCGTTGCTCTCCTCGCTAGGAGTACTGACGCCAACAACCGTACCTGCAACCTCCTGGTCGTCTTCCTCCATCTCCTCACTGAAGGCAGCAATCCACTCAGCGGCGCCTGCATCATCAAGGATGATCTCCAGATGATAGCCGCTGACAAGGTCCGCCAGGGTGGCTTGATTGTCATCGAGGAAGACAGTAGCTCCTTCCGCCACCGGAACCTGAAGCTCTCCCCCCCTGTACTGGATGACCAAGGTCACGCGCCCGTCTTCATCGCCTGTGATGTCAGCCAGTATTCCTTTTATGTAGTTCTCGTCTCCCTGGCGCGGCATCTCTCTCATCACCCGGCCCAGCATGATGGCGATCTCGGCGCGCATTACATTGCGGAGGGGCTCAAACTCATTGTTGCCGTTGCCTTTTATAATACCGAGGGCATAGGCAACCGCCACTTGGGCCCGGTGCTGTTCAGAGACATCGTCATCAAAGGGCAACTCGACATCATCAAGGCCATCCATGTCTTCGCCGAGACCCATGAGATTGACCAACATTTGGGCGATCTCGACTCGAGAGGCGTCAGCGCCGAGGCTGTAGCCGCCCTCAGGCGAGACAATGCCGCGCTCCAGCGCTAGGGCAACGTAACCTCTGGCCCATTCGGGGACATCGATGAACTGCTCTGGTAGTTCAGCCCCTTCCTCAGCCAGGGCTCCGGCTTCCTCCTCGAGACCCAGGGTCCTGACGATCATGGTCAGGGCCTCTGCCCGGGTCACATTGCCCTTGGGGTCGAACTGGTCGGGCTTCCTCCCGTTCACAACACCTTTACTCCTCATCATCTCAATGAAAGAACTGGCCCAAGGGGCTTCCTCAATGTCACCAAACCTGCTCACCCACCTGGCCTGCATCTTCTCCTGCACAAAGGCGGGCATACCTTCTCCAGTCCCCGGCCTGTCGTCAGCCCGGCCCGGCCCGGTTGCGGCCACCGTCGCTGGGAGAACCAGGGCGACTATCAGTATGGACATGATGGTTGTTAGAAAGACACGCCTTGCCATCTTACTCTACCTCCTCGCGAACATCAGGTTCATGGCTCTGTGTCAGTCCAGTAGCGGCCTCACTATCGCTCACTATAGGTTGTCGGGAACCTCGCCAGGAAAGTGGGGGTTTCAGCGGGATAAACAGGAACTAGGTTGGTTCTGAACGAATGTTCCTTTGAGACCATCTCGTTGAAATCATCTCGATAAGGAGGGTCTATGTGAACAAAAAGATAACGCCGCCAGAAGCATTCTTCGGCTTTAAACTGGGAAGTGACCGGAAGATCGCTCGCTGGGATAGGATCGTCGAGTATTACTATCAGCTTGAAGGAGAGTCCGACTGCATCAAGGTAATTGAGGTCGCCAAGTCTACTGAGGGCAAACCATTTCTTCTGACGATTATAACCGCTAAAGACAACCTTGACCGTCTTGACGAGCTGCGCCAGATTAACGCCAAACTGGCTGATGGGCGCGGGCTTTCAGAGGAGACCATTGATCAGCTGGTAGCCGACGGGAAGGCAATTATCTGCCAGAGTATGAGTCTTCATGCCAGTGAGATTGGCGGCACCCAGATGGCCCCTGAGCTCGCCTATGACCTGTTAGCGAGGGACAGTGATGAAGCCCGCCGCATCCTGGATAACGTGATCTTCCTCATGATTCCCTGTTTCAACCCTGACGGCCAACTCATGGTCACCGATTGGTACAACCAATGGGTTGGTACCGAGTACGAGGGGTGCAGCCTCCCCTGGCTCTATCACAAGTATGCTGGTCACGACAACAATCGGGATGCCTTTGCCCTTAACCTCCCTGAGTCTCAAGCCCTGGCAAAGATCATGTTCCGTGACTGGCATCCCCATGCCTACCAGGACCATCACCACATGGGCAGCTACGGTCCACGGCTCTACATCGCTCCCTACTGCGAGCCCATGCACCCCTACGCCGACCCCCTGGTCTGGCGTGAGGAGTCCTGGTACGGGGCCCATATGGCCTATAAGCTGGAGGAAGAGGGTAAGACCGGTATTCTCAACGCGGGCCAGTTTCCCGGATGGGCCCATATGGGCTTTCACTGGCTGGCCGCCTATCACAATACACCCAGCATGCTGACGGAGTCCGCAAACGCTAAACTGGCCTCTCCCCTGTACATCCACCCCGACCAACTGCAGGGCGCCGATAAAAAGACCATGCCCGAGTATGAGCCCCAGACCAACTTCCCTCACCCTTGGCCTGGCGGGTGGTGGCGGCTGCGAGATATAGTAGAGCAGCAGAAGATCGCGGCCTGGGCCCTCTTGGGCCAGGCCGCCAGGAACCGTGAGACCATTCTCAGGAATGCCTATCTCAAGGCAGTCAGGCAGACAAAGAGGGGCAGGACAGAGGCCCCCCATGCCTACATAATCCCGGAGGAGCAGCATGATCCCCTGACGGTGAGGAAGCTAATCGGGACCCTCCTGGCTCAGGGCATTGAGGTCAAGACCGCCAGTGAACCCTTTTCAGCGGGAAGAAGTCGGTTTCCCGCTGGAACCTATATCATCTTTCCGGACCAGCCCAAGGTGGGCGTAGTGAAGACCCTACTGGAGCCAACCCTGTTTCCCGATAACCACTGGACCCGCAATCCTGATGGGTCACCGATTATCTATGATACGGCCACCGATACCGTGGCAGAGTTTATGGGCGTTGCAGTGGAGCGGATTGAGGAGGCCTTTGAGGGCCGGTTTAGCCTTCTGCGAGGGCTTCCAGGGCATGACCGCCTCGAAGTTGCGCGGACCGACGCTGGTCCTGCCCTCTACCTCTTCGACTGCCGGCTCAATGACAGCTTCACTGCTGTGAATCGTCTCGATGCTGCAGGCTTTGCGATCTGCCGCCTCACGGATGCCTCCACCGCAGACGGTTCACCCCTTCCAGCTGGCTCCTTCGTGGTCAGGGCGCCGGGGGAGCAAGATGAGGCTGCCAGGCTTCAGGAGCTCCTGGCCTCCCTCACAGAAGAGACGGGAGTCACCTTCACAGCCGCCAGTGCTGAACCAGCGGTTACCTTGGAGCGAATCAAACCCCTGCGCGTCGGCATCTACCAGCGCTACTGGGGAGGCAGTATGGATGAGGGCTGGACAAGGCTTGTGCTGGACAGGTTCCACTTCCCCTACAAGATATTGAAAGACGAGGATTTTGAGTCCTCTGAAACCCTGGCGGGCACCGTCGATGCCCTGATCCTTCCCTCCGACTGGAAACAGCTGATAGTGGACATCAACAAACCAGACAAGGGCAATCCCATGGCTGATCGCATTCTTCAGTGGTTTGGCGAGGTTGTGCCCCCTGAGTATAGGAGTGGGATTGGTGAGAGAGGGTTAAAGACCATCGGCGAGTTCGTTAAGGCCGGCGGACGCCTGATCACCTTTGACAAGGCCTACAGTGTTGCCGTTGAGGCCTGTGGGCTTAAGCTGAAGAATGTTGTTGAGGGCTCCGGCCATGATGACTTTCACTGTCCCGGCTCAACCCTGCGGGTTGCCATTGATACCACCCACCCACTGGCCTGGGGCCTGCCCGAAGAGGCGCTGATCCTTAACTGGGCCGCTGCCAGCTTCGGCATTGAGGAGCGTAACCGCGCCGAGGACTACCGGGTGATCCTGCGCTATCCGAAGCAGGATCTGCTGCAGAGCGGGTGGCTGATTGGTGAGAAGAAGATAGCTGGGAAGGCCGCCATGGTGGCTGTCAGTCATGGCGATGGGGATGTCATTCTCTTTGGCTTCCGCCCGCAGTTCAGGGCTCAGACCCACGGCTCCTTCAAGCTGTTGTTCAACTGCCTCTATGGCAAATGTCTCCATTCGACAGAATAGCGACTTCACACCCCAGTCATTGGTAATAATAGTAAGGTCAGATAACCTGCTACTGGGGGCGGTATACTGTGTTAGCATTCGATGATAGAGGCGAGTTCCTCAAAGGGGTCTACGCCGGGGCAATTGCCGGTATGGTTCGTTACTCATTTCGAGAGATCCTACAAGTGCTGGGAGTGACCCAGTTTGATACCAACTCCACCTCCCTGGGGGTTCTGATGAACCAGGCGCCACCTGGCCTCGGTGCCACTGTGCTGGGCTTCATTGCCACCCTCATAATCGGCGCCTTCTGGGGTGTTGTGATCTCCTTCGTGTTCACCATTGTCCTCTCCCATGAGCAGTACCTCCTTAAAGGTACCCTTCTGGGTATCGGCATCTGGCTCTTCGAGTTCGGTTTTGCGGCCGAGGCCTTTGGCTATCCCCCGGAGATGCTCAACGGCGGCCTTGCAGAGGTGACATCCATTCTTGTGGGGTTGGCAATCTATGGAGCTGCCACAGCCTTTCTCCTTAAGCGATTTGAGGTAATCCGGCCATCAAGGCCTTGACACATCATGATGAGGACAGGCCATCCCGCAGGAGATCAAGGTAGTCGGCGCGGCTAACGACTCGGCAGTTACTTGGGGTCGAGCCATTGATGTAGGAGGCGTCTGCCAGCGCCTCCAGGTCCTCATGACGAAGATAAGGGAGATCCCCAAGCTTAGGAATGCCGATGTCCTCTGACAGGACCATCAGTTCCTCCACAAGGCGCATTGCCGCCTCCTTCTCCGGTAGTCCAACAACATCTAGACCACAGGCCGCCGCCACCCGGGCATGCCGGGCAGGGTCGGCTTCCGCGTTAAACCTTGTTACCGTTGGCAGGAACATGGAATTGGCAACACCATGCGGGGTATCATAGAGGCCGCCAAGGGCCTCAGCCAGGCAGTGTACAGCCGCCACATCGGAATGGGAGAAGGCAATACCTGCCAGGAGAGACCCCAGCATCATGTCCTGGCGAGCCTCGAGGTCTCCTCCAACCTTCACCGCCCTCCGCAGGGAGCCAGAGATCAACTCCATCGCCTTCAGGGCAAAGGTATCCGCCATGGGATTAGCTTCGCGGCAGGTAAAAGCCTCAATCGCATGGACCAGGGCATCCATGCCAGTGGATGCCGTAATCTCAGCAGGCAGCCCCAGGGTTGTTTCAGGGTCCACCAGAGCCAGCCGGGGCGCCAGGAGCAGGTCCTTGACCGTCATCTTGAACCTGCGTTCAGTGTCTGTAATCACCGCCGACCGGGTAACCTCAGAACCGGTTCCAGCCGTTGTCGGAACGGCAACCAGCGGTGTCACGCCCTGGGTAACCTTGCCCCGGCCTTCGTAGTCCTTGACCCTACCGGGATGGGTGTTGAGAAGGGCGATGACCTTGGCGGCATCGATAACCGAACCGCCTCCCACAGCCACTATGATGTCTGTTGAGAAGCCCCGAGCAAGTCTAGCCCCCTCCTCGCACTGGAGATCCTTTGGATTAGGCTCAATACTGCTGAAGAGTGCGGTCTCAAACCCGGCCCGCTTCAGCGAATCCAAGACTCGTCCGGCGATACCAACCCTGGTTACGCCAGGGTCAGTAATGACGAGGGCTCTTGTCCCCAAGGCAATCTCTCTAGCATAACCACCGGTCTTGTCCAGGAGTCCGTTCCCAAACTCAATCCGGGTTGGAAGATGAAAACTAAAGGCTACAGGCATGCTTTTGTCTCCCACCTGTCACTCATCGCCTGGGATGGAACGAAGTTCATAGCGAAGCACATCGTCAAGGCCCATGTCCTTCAGTTTTGCCCCAATCTCCGCCGGCTCTTTGCGCTCAAGGGGCAGACTGTCGGCGGTGGCCAATCTTAGGGTTAATCGGGCAATGGCGATGGAATCAAGCTGCATCGCCCGGGGGTTAATCTTGTCCAGGCTGTCCCAGCTGGTATGGCCCCATCCCCGGGGGGCTCCACCAGTGGCGGGCTCAGCTGACCAGTATGTGGCCGCCGGGAAACCCCTGGCGGCGAAGGGATACATGTCTGAGTAGAGACCAATGCGGTCGCCCACGGTGATGTGCTCTTCATGCATATCCTTCAGCAGGTCCCGGAAAAAAGAGGTCGCCTCAGACCAGCCTTGGAGCGTCAGAGACCCCCGGCCGCCCCGGCCCGCGCCATCCAGGTTTACCATGAAGACGAAGTTGTCATCGGCATGCTTTGCGACATAGTTCTCGGAGCCAATGAGACCCATCTCTTCCTGAGCAAATGCCACAAACCTGACGGTCCGATCAATCTGATCCCTGTGAGGCGCCAGCGCCCTGGCAGCCTCGAGGACCACGGCTGTCCCCGCGGCATCGTCATTGGCGGATTGGCTGATGTCGTGGCCGTCATAGTGAGCTCCTAAGACAATCACCTCATCAGGTCTGGAGCGCCCCTTGATCTCTCCAACCACATTATAGGAAGTGGTCTCCTGGACGGTGTTGGTGGAGTCAATCTCTAAGATAACCTCTCCCTTGCGGGCCAGCCGCAGCAGCCTGTGCCCCGTCTCATAGGAGACAGAGATGGCTGGGACCTCGCAAGCGCGGTTAAACCGAGCTGAACCTGTCTCCGGCAGACCCCCGGGCTCTCCCCGCATCCAGATGAAGCCGACGGCCCCCGCCTCCAGGGCCCGGCCCAGTTTCTCGCCCCGGTGCATGGCCCTGTGGTAAAACCTTGGAGTTGCCGTCGAGACCATTGCAATGGCGCCCTTCAGCCTGTCCCGGTTATCGGCATAGGCCTGGGGGTCTCCGTCACCCAGGTACACCAGAGGCGCCTCGATCCTTGCCGGTGGGCAGAAGGGCAGGGCAATGCAGTCCAGATCTTCCGGAACCGGCTTGATTGCCTTCAGGGTGGTGGACTTACGGGTCCAGCCCTGGCAGGTGAATTCTTCCTTCCAGCTCTTGTCAACACCGTAGCTGCTCAGAACCTCAGCTATGTACTGAGCTGCCCCCCGCTCTTCATCGGTTCCACCAAACCGGGAACCATAGTTCTCAACAATGTCCTCAACAAACCTGGCGCCTGCCCTTGACATGTACAGGTCGGCCACAATTCTTGAATCTATCTTCTTATGCATGTCATCCTTCATGATATTATCACCCTCCCCCAGCCTCCGGCCCCAGTAGGGCCTTGGCAATGTCATGGTACTCTGTGCCGGTGACCTCTTTCCACGACCTTATGTCAACCCATCCGTTAAAGGGGCCGCCGTCAAACTCGTTGTAGTAACGGTCAGCGTATACCTCCTGGTCTGCCCTGAGGATCCTTAGCCGCCCTTTTCCACTGCGTACCACGGTATAGACCCTCTTAATCCTGTGGTTAAGCAGTATCTCGGCAGGGATCAAGTAGAAGAAGCCGTTAACTCTCTTCGAGACCCTGATGAATATCGCGTCACCCTGACTGATGAAACCCACCGGCCTCCTTCCGCCGGGCCGGTAGTAACGCTGCAGATCCATTCATTACACCGCCTCAAAACCCCACAATCCTCCAGCTCAATAGGCGATCTCCACGAAGACTTCCTGGTTATAGGCAACCACCACCCCGATGTACCCCTTCAGGTATTGATCGCAATCAGCGTCGCCGGTGTCAACCAGAAGAGGCCCATCCAGTGAGTTCAGCTTGTCCCTTGCAGCAATAACAATGATGTTCTTCTTGCCCACGGTCCTGATGACTTCCGGGCTTATCTGCTGGTTGCCGCGGCCGAATACGTGGCCCTGGCCTCCGATAGCCGTCACCACAATCTTGGCCTGCCGGCCCTTAATGGCAGCAAGTATGTCCCCTTCGCTTGTGTCCTTGGCGATAAGGGCTTTGTTGCAGACAATGTCCACACCGAGGAGGGTCTTATCAATTCCAAGCTCATCACCGACTGCCTTTACCGTTGAGCCGGGGCCGAGAATGTAAAACCAGTCTTTAAGCATCTCATCAGCGATGTACTGCGCGATACCTACTTTGTCGCTGGAGTTGGGGCTCATGGATTTGGCAGACTGCAGGAGCTGTTCGTAGACGGGAACCATGAGATATCCGTGGAGCCTGGCGGACACGCGGCCCTGGCGAAACTCCTCCTCATCGATGTCCATTACCTCCCGCTCCTCAATGACGGTGTTTCCATTGAGGTACTCCCTGATTAGCTGGCCGGCGCGCTTCGGATTCACCGCGTAGACGCTGGAGTGAATCTTCACGCCTGCAGGAATCCCGATCACGGGGATGTCCTGTCCCTCAATGGCCCGATGGATGTCTCGGGCAGTGCCGTCTCCCCCTGCAAACACCAGCAGGTCTATACCCTCAGCCACCATGCGCCGAGCAGCCTCCCGGGTGTCATCGGCCGTGGTGCGGCCCGGCTCTATCTCCCCCAGCACCAGGGGGTCAAAGCCGCGCTGCCGGGCCTCGTCCTCGCCCATCTCTCCAGGATAGGTCAGTAACTCAATCTGGTCTACCTTCTCACTGATCTCTTGCAGGGCCGCGGCGGCGCGGGACGGCGCCAGGGGCTCAGCCCCTGCTGCCAGCGCCCGCCGGACCGTCTCTATGCCGTCACTGCCCTTGAGGCCAACCCGGCCGCCAATGCCGGCCAGTGGATTCACTATCAAGCCAAGACGCTTCCGCCCGTCTGCTTCCTTCTGTGTCATTGGATCATCCCTCTCAAAGCCGCCTAGAGGATTGAAACCGGCGGCGGTACGACTGCGTTCTTTCTTCGCTCTTAGCCCTAATCTCCCCTGCCTCTGATTGAGGCGGCATGGTGTCGATGGTACGATACCTTCGTTAGATTCCAGGCATGGGCCAAGTGGGGAGTCGGCAGGAGCCAGACCCAAGACGCGGAATCAGGGCTTTATACTCTTGAACCATTCGGATCAAACGACTGGTTGGGAGGGGTTGGCATAATCGACCTGGCAGAGTCTAGCAATCTCCAGGTCTGTGGCGCAGAGGTCGGAACGGTCTACATCCAGTAGCGCTGATTTGCCGACGGAACGGGCTACGAGTTCCATCTCCCCGACACAGGCCTTCAGGTAGCGAGCCAGGGAAACAGCACCCTTCCTAAGAGCGAGGTCTTCCTGGTACCTTCCAGTGTAGAAGACGTTCTGATCCGGCAGTTCATAGGGAAGGGCCTTCATCATCTGCGTGCGCTGCATGGCCAGGAGAGCGATGGACCCGATATAGACGGCGTCTGCTCCCAGGGCTAGGGCCTTCAAGTAGTGGCCCGGCGAAACCAACCCGCCACCGGCAATAACACTTACCTTACCCTTCATCCCCTGCCCATCGATGAAGGCCAGGGCGCGGACCAGGGCTGGAAGGGTTGGTAATCCCGTATCGTCCTGGAGTATAGGGGCTCCGGCGTGACTACCATTGGAATATGTAGTTGGAGGGGCTTCTGCGCCCTGGGGCCGATTGTGGTAGTTGTGTCAATGTTCTGGTCGTCTCGCGTCGGCCTCCCCTTAGAGACCCTTGCTGACCAGTCAGTGAATTGGGTCCGGTCTGTCCTTCTCTGCCGGTTTTTCACGCAGCCCTGAGTCGGCGACTGCATTAGAAGCGGATGGCTCCTGCTGCCCCTCAGGCCCCTGATCCGCCCGGTTTGCAGCCTGGAGTGGGACACCCCGTCTGTCTTCGTCGGATTGGGCTCGATCGTGCCAGGCCGGCTGGTTGTTAGGGGCATAGTTGGCATAATCAATGCGGCAAAGACGGGCAATCTCGATGTCTGTGGCGCACATGTCAACCCGACCAATCTCCTTGAGGGACTTCTTGCCGACGGAGTAGGCCACAAGCTCCATCTCCTTGGCGCAGGACTTGAGGTAATGAGCGAGGGCTAGGGCCCCTTCGTCAACCTTAAAATCTTCGTGGTACTTGGCGGTATACAATACCATCTGGATGGCCGGCTCAAATGTCATCGCTTTATTCATTTGGGTGTTAAGTAGGGCCATGATGGCTATAGTGCCAATGTAAACAGCGTCAGCCCCCAGGGCCATGGCTTTTAGATAGTGCCCTGGGGAGACCAGCCCACCGGTGGCGACAATGCTTACCTTACGGCGCATTCCCGCCGCCTCAATGAAGTCCGCCGTCCGGACCAACGCTGGCAGCGTAGGCAAGCCCAGGTCGTCCTGGAGGATCGGCGCCCCACCATGGGTGCCACCCTCAGCACCGTCTACTACAAAGAAGTCAATCCCCGCTTCCAGCGCTATCTCTAATTCTCTCTCGAGGTGGTGAGTGGCGGCAATCTTCAGCCCTATGGGTACCTTGTAACTCCGGCGCAGTTCGCCGACGAGATTGATGAAGTCCTTCGGGCTGTCTACGCCGGGGAGGCGACTGTGGATCCGCGCCTTCTCTCCTCGATGTAGCTTATAGCGTCGTCGGAAACCAGGACCTGTCATCCACGCAGGGGTGTTCTGAGGGGCCGAGCCCTGGGCCCCCTGCCCCAACTGGATCTCAATTGCGTCCAACTGTCGCAGCTGCTCTTCGTCATTAAGCCAGTCACCGCGGTTATACTGTCCGATCAGGATCTCGGCGGCATCACGCTCCTCCTGGATCAGGGGCGCCTCACCGGTGTTGGTAGCGGTGCCTGCCAAACTGGCGCCCTTGGCCAGGGCCTGTTTGGTCTTGAGACTCAGGGCCCCACCGTAAGACATCCCCGCTATCATAATCGGGATCTTGAGATGGAGCGGGTTTTCAGCCTCTGGACCGATTGTTGTCGAAGTATCAATCTTATCGCTGTCCTTGACGGGCATCTGAAACAGGTGCATAGGGTTGAAGAGAAGGGTATCCCAGTCAGACCTGACTATAGGGCTGCCCATGGGCCTCTCGATGGGCTTGCCCTTGGTGGCCCGCATCCCGGCCTCAAGCAGGTTCTGCCAATGGACCTTATTGAGGATGGGGACCATGGACCATAGGTTCTCTGGATAGGGATCCTCCAGCATCCGGTTCATCATGCTGTCAACCATTCCGTCCATCATGTAGCGACCTAGTCGGGTGAAGAGGCTCATCTGAAAGGCTACCCCCTTAAGTAATCACTGTTTCGATTTGATGCAAAAGGTTCCGGAAAGGCAATCCTGCCAGGGATAGTTTGTGTAAAAGAGACCTCTTTCAGTCGCCAGAAGAAGGTATCAAAGAGAAAACCCGCTAGACATCTCTGTCTGCGGGCTTCCTTTAGTGTCGGAGCGCCGGGATTTGAACCCGGGACCTCTTGGCCCCCATCCAAGCGCGCTACCAAGCTGCGCCACGCCCCGAATTGCAGGTTGTATGGTTTTACTACATGCTTTCCTCGCCTAAATAATATACCCCAGCTGTGATGCTCTTGTCAAACTCAGCAGGGGCGCTGAGTGGCAACCAAGGGACCTCAGAAATGAGCGATGCACTGCGGTTTTTGCTTCACTGCGAAGAGGTCACTTAGAAGATTTACGCTGGCTTCATCAGCCTCCAACAGGCCCAGCTGATACAGGGTTCTAAAGTCGACAGCCCCCATCCAGAGACTGGAGAATTCGGCCACATCAAGAGATATTTCAGCCACGGCAACGGCGGCGGCAGTGGTTACATTGCGCTTAGAACCCTTGGCCGATAACGTTGCCCTGCCATCTCGGAAGGAGACATGATATGTACCGGCATTTCCAGGCCTGAAGCTATCAGCCAGGCTAATAGTGAGATCCACATCACGGCCACCAAAGACCCTGTAACTGGTTGACTGCACCAACCTCTCAAGGGAAACCACCCGGTACATGAGGCCAACACCCGTTCGGTAACTCTCGTGATAGACGCTGGGTATCAATGCGCCAGACGCATTACGGGGATCCTCCAGGATGAGATGAAAGTCCGGCTGCTGAGTATTGAAGACCACCCTGTCTACCTGGTCTGCCAGGGAATTGAGAAATCCCGCAAATCCTTCCAGGGCCTCATGGCCCTGCCAGAGCCATTCATTGATCAGGAGATCGTTTTTTAGAAAATTGCTTTCATGACCTTTCCTGAAACTGTAGACAAGATATCCCTTTAGGTGACCGCCTCTTATGAAACCCACAACGCGCTGCCGCGCGGTGTTTCGTTTCAGCATCTCTTCCAGCTGAAACTGCCCCTTGAGGCAGTAGCCATGTTGAGTCGCGGCGTAGTCGGAGAAGAACCCCTTCAGCAAGGGCAGGTCCTCCAGCTCAAGATAGACAATGTCTCCCTTGTTCACCGCTCGGGGCAAACTGGTGGGCTTGAAACTGTATTGATGCATCTTCAGTCCGTGACCGAAACCCATTTGGCGGTAGAAGTCAGGCCTGAAGGGGTAGAGCATCGCGATGAACTGGCCCTGGGCCTCACAGCTGTCAAGGAAAAACTCCACTAACTCCTTGGCAGCGCCCAATCGTCGCTGGGTTAGATCCACCGCTACCCAGCCCACACCGCCAGCGGGGATGAACTGGCCAAAGTAGTTCATTTGAAAATCAATTAGGAGCATGCCCCCTAGCATGTCCCCGCCAGCGAAAATCCCATAAAACTTGGCAGCCTGGTCTGCTTCAGCAATCTGTTTCATGCGTTCTATGGTCTTTTCCAGATCAGACATTCCCCCAGGATAGGCGTTCTGGCTTATCCGGGCAAACTTCACGAAGTCCTTGTGATCCCCAAAGGGCCTAATCTCTCTTTTCATTGTCAAGACTTCCTCCCAACTCACCTGACCAGGGGATATGAGAAACTTCCCCCACCAAACCACTTAATGGCCGCCAACACAGCATATACGCCACCGACAACCCGAATAGCCCCGTAGACCCCCAGAAAGGCAATGGACACCAGAGGACCGATGCCACTGCCTGCCAGTAGCGGTCCCCCGGCAAGGCCAATCAGAGCCATGGCGATGTCAAGAAGGAGAAAGGCTCCCTGCCACCGCAGGTTCTTCCCAATGGCATCTAGAGCGCCGTCCTTCTCCCGCTCCAATCCACTCCCCCGCGCCAGGAATAAGAAGACCGCCGTGAGGAGTAATCCCGGTAGTGAAAGAAAGTAAGCAAGGGCCGAGAAGCCTGCCGCTGCCTGCCCGGCACGCCTTGATCGCGCCCCTCCTTCACCCAGCTGAGGGAGGCCCAATAGTCCGGCGCTGACGGCCAACACCGCCCACCATCTCAACATCTGAGCCACCGCAATCGCCACCATCACCCGGGACACATTACCCTGGTTCAGAATGGAGCCGCTGGCCAGCCCCAGCAGGAGCGAGACCAACCACGCCGCCAGCCCAAAAATCAGGAGCCTGAGGTGGAGTTTCGAGCCGTCGTTGAGAGACAGGAGTGCCGAATACAGGGCGTAGATGAGCGCAATCGGCACAATGACCCGCGGTAGGATGACAACAAGGTCGCTGATCACCACTACTCCAGCCCCCCGTCGCTACTATCCGATCCAGTTTCAGTGTTCAAAACAGCCTCCTCGTTGGCGGTGGCAACCGCATCCACCAGGACGAAGAGACCATAGGCTGTTGGCAGAATAATGGCCACAAGAGTGAAGACTTGAACCAGAAGGCCAGCGGTGGATAGCGGAAAGCGCCCCGCCAGAAGGACAGGCAGCCTGGGAAACAGAAACTCCGCCAGGGGCGCAATGGTCAACAGCAACAGGGCGCTTCCTCCCAGGCGACGAGCCTTGGAGCCCCCCGAACTTCTGATAAGGGCCACTCCAGACCAACCGAAGACAAGGGCCTGCAGCAAGAGGGAGAACCTGAGTTGGGCTAAGACATCAAGCAGTGTCATCAAGATCACCGGCCTCACATTTTGGCTCTAATGTGCATCGTGTCAACCAATCACAATCCATCACTGTCGTTAGATACGCCACCGTGCCGCCAGGTTCCTGCCATTGTCCAACAGGAGGGCTCTACTCCCTGTGCCTTATCTGGACCACAGGTGGAGCAGGAAGGCGCCCTGCCCACGTTGAAGACCAGTTAAACCACTGCCATGAGGCGCCTTGCCCGTGCCAGCTCAACACCTAACTGGGGGTACGATGCATGAACCTTCTGACCGTCTTTGTTAGCGCGCTTGTCCTGGGGCTCTCGGGCGCTGTGATGCCCGGCCCCCTCCTCACCGTGACAATGGAACGAGTGATCAAGGCCGATTGGCGACAGGCCATCTGGACCTCAACGGGCCACGCTGCCGCTGAGCTCCTGCTCGTTGTTGGACTCTCATTTGGGCTGGGCACAATCCTCACCCTTCCCCCGGTTGCAGCGGCGATTGGTTTCCTTGGTGGTCTTCTCCTGGCATGGATGGGGTGGGGCATGGTCTCCACTGCTTTGCGGAACCAGGTTTCGCCTGTCGCTGCCGCCTCTGGCACGCGGTCCACTCCCGCTACTCCTTCCGACAGCATGCTGGCCCCTGGTAGCGCGAACCGCCGTGACCTTGCTACCGAGTCCATGGCTCGCGGAGTGGCAGCAACGGTATCCAATCCCTACTGGTTCCTCTGGTGGGCCACGGTGGGAACGACATCCTTTGTGCTCTGGACTGATGCCCAGGCAGCCAACCTGGCCGCCTTCTACACAGGACACATCCTTGCAGATTACTCCTGGTTGCTGCTGGTTTCCATCGCCCTCCACGCTGGCAAAAAGGCCATTGCTCCGTCGACCTATCGCTACCTGATCGGGGTTCTAGGCGGCTTTCTTCTGTTCCTTGCCGCCTATTTCATCTACAGCAGCTTCACCTTTATTCTCTAGATTGCCCATCTCTTTATACTTCAGCAGGGCTTTCCCCTGGTGGGGCCACTCAAACTTGGGAACAGTGAAAGTAACGATTTCGAGGGAGTTAGTAGAGGAAAGGACCTACTCATGGACACGACCGATAGCGCCACCAGACGAATAAGAGACCACTACAATCGTAACTCCAGGCACTACCACGTTGTGGAGCGACTCTCAAGCCAGATATGGAGACAGCGCTTGGCTGAGAGGGCGCGAGGTAGAGTCCTGGAGGTTGGGGTTGGAACCGGTATGAACCTGCCCTACTATAGAAGCGGGACTGAAGTTACCGGCATTGACCTCAGTCCTGGCATGTTGGACTATGCCAGAAAACGAGCCCATGAAGCCAAAGCGAAGGTACGTCTCCTGGAGATGGACGTGGAGTCCATGTCCTTCCCTGACAACTCCTTCGACACCGTTGTCTCAACGTATGTCTTCTGCGCTGTTCCTCATCCCGTGCGCGGTCTCAAGGAAATGCGCCGGGTCTGCAGGCCAGATGGCCGGGTCATGATGCTGGAGCACACTCGGAGCAGTCATCCCTTCTGGGGCATGATAATGGACCTGATTAACCCACTGACCGTTAGAGTCATCGGCGATCACATCAACCGCGACACTGTCCACAATGCCAGAATGGCCGGGCTCAATGTGGAGCAGGTTGTCAACCTCTGGAAGGACGTTCTTAAGTACATAGAGGCAACCCCCAAGGGTGAAGCCTCGCCCCTGCTACCCCGCCGTTCATGAAGCACAAACTGAAGCCCTGGCTGCGTTGACTGCAGCCAGGGCCAGGTCTTGGCCAAATCCACGGCAGAGCTGCTGAGCTCACTCCGCGGCAATCCCAGGAGCCAGGAGAACGGATTTGCAGGATTACTGGTCTCTCAGGTAGGTAGCGACTAGATGATGATGCAGATTAGCCCGCCGCTGCCCTCATTTGTAATGCGCTGCACCGTTTGCTGCAGCTTGACCTGAGCGTTCTCGGGCATCCCATACATCTTGTTCTGAATGCTCTCCGTGAGCACGTCGTCCAGGGTGCGGCCAAAGAGATCAGACTTCCAGATCTTCTTGGGATCGTCCTCAAACTGCCGCATGAGGAACTTTACCATCTCTTCCCCCTGCTTGGCGGAGCCAATGATTGGTGTGATCTCGCTCTGAACATCGGCTCTCAGTAGGTGAATAGACGGCGCGCTGGCGCTGAGCCTGACACCAAACTGGTTCCCTTGCTTGACCAGCTCCGGGTCCTCAAAGTTAATCTCCTCGGAGCGAGGCGGCACAATGCCGTAACCGGTGCGCTTCACGTCTTCAACGGCCTTGGAGAAGTGGTCGAACTCCTTCTTGGCGCTGACCAGGCCTTTCCACAGGGCCATCAACTCACCCTTGCCTTTGATTTCGTAGCCGCTGGTATCGGCAAGCACCTTGTAGAAGAGCTCCTCTGGGGCCCCGAGCTCAATAACGGCAACGCCTGAGCCCATGTCCATGTCTTCCAGGTTAACGTTTACGATGAAGTCATAGGCTCCGAGGTCAGCAAGGGCGCCATCGACGTCTCTCAGTCGATGAATATTGCGGACGGTCTCCTCAATAGCGCCTTCGAACTGTCCCTTCAGCCAATGGGTTCCCTCCAGGGCGTCGACCCAACCTGGCAGGTTAACCTTGACTTCTTTGACGGGGAACTCAAAGAGTACCTGCTCCAGGATGACATGGATATCATCTTCCGTCATCTGGGCGCAGTTGCAAGGGATGACCGGTACACCGTGCTTGTTCTCAAGTTCCTGGGCCAATGCCAGTGTATCCTCAGCGTCCGGTTGAGTTGTGTTGAGGACAATGACATAGGGTTTGCCCAGGTCCTCGATTTCTTCGATGACCCTGTCCTCCGGCCCAGCGTAACTCTCCCTGCCAATTTCGGTAATCGTCCCATCGGTGGTGACGACAACACCGATTGTGGAGTGATCCGTGAGGACCTTCTTTGTGCCGACCTCTGCGGCTTCCTCGAATGGGATCTCATGATCAAACCAGGGAGTCAGGACCATCCTCGGCCCGTTCTCGTCCTCATACCCGAGGGCGCCTGGAACAGCGTAGCCGACACAGTCGACAAGGCGCACCCTCATGTGGACATTCTCCCGTGGCGTAATCTCGACCCCGTTCTCCGGGATAAACTTGGGCTCGACAGTCATAACTGTCCGCCCTGCCCCGCTCTGGGGCAGTTCATCAAGGGCCCTCTCCTTTTCAGCCGGGTCGTCTATGCTGGGTATAACGACTAGCTGCATAAACTTCTTAATGA